>Ga0070697_100002179_pt1 | contig 15016 bp, 13 predicted proteins | sample KBSK1501metaG_FD_65475 | JGI IMG/M metagenome (GOLD analysis project Ga0070697, IMG submission 65475) | Corn, switchgrass and miscanthus rhizosphere microbial communities from Kellogg Biological Station, Michigan, USA - KBS K1-50-1 metaG | ecosystem: Host-associated > Plants > Roots >...
GCCCGCGCCCGGCTCTCAGCGTATTCCCTGGCCTCGGGGGCGAGCGATCCGGCGTCGAGCGCCCTGCGGTAGGCCTTGGCCGCCTCGGGTCTGCGTCCCAGCGTTTCGAGCGAGATCGCCAGCCCGACCCAGGTCGTCCCCGGCTGAGGCGCAATGCGGATGGCGTTCTGATAGGCCTCCACCGCTTCTGCGTGCTTGCCGAGCCGCTGCAGCACGGCTGCGCGCATCGCCTGGAACTCGGCGTCGCGGGCCGCCGGCCCGGCCTTGTCGAGAACCTCCAGTGCGTTCCGATACTCGCGCTGCTCGATGTAGATGCGCGCCAGCGCTACCGCGAATGCAGGCTGCGCCGGATTGATGGCCAGCGCCTCCTGGACCAATCGCCGCGCGGCTTCCACGCGATGCTGCTCAAGCAACATCGCTACGTACGTCTGACGCGCAGCGACATGCGATGGATCGGCGCGCAGCGCGCCCGCCAGGTGATCTTCCGCCTCGCTGAGCCGTCCCTGGTTCAGCAGGACGGCAGCGCGGCGGAACTGGGCTTCTGCTGTTTCTGCCGATGAGAGCGTGCGGTTGCGCTTGTCGACGGTGCCGCTCTTCAGGGCGGGCGCGACTGGCGCCACCTTCGGGGCCCTTGCCGGTTCCTGCCTGGCCGGCTGTTGACTCGCCGGCTCGCGCACCGGCGTCTCGATTTCACGCGCGAGCCGCAGCGTATCGGGAGCCGTGACCGGCGGCGCCTCGACCGGAGCGGGCGGTGTCGGCTCGGCGACCGCAGCGGACGGAGGTGGCGGCGCCGCTACGCTTGGAGCCGGCGGCGGCGGCGCGGGCTGCAAGGCGAGATTGGTGACGAGGGGCTTAGGCAGAAGCTGGTAGCCCACCCAGATCACCCAGCCCAGGCCCAGCGTGAGAAGAACCGCCACGATGCGCCAGAGCCACTCGCGCCCGCCGCGGCGCACCTCGCCGGAGGTCGTCACTTGCACCACAGACCCATCCGCGGCGCCGGCGAGCGCCTGGCGGCGATCGAGGTCCTGCAGCATCTTGTTGATCAGGCTCATGCCGGCCGCCACCACCAGGGCCAGGACGCAGCCGGGGTATCCTCCACTGCCATTCGCACGTGGCGTCGCTCGGCCTGCCGGCCGCCCTCGCCGTACACCACCAGCAGCGCCTTATGGGCAAGAATGTTCACCAGCCGCGGCACGCCGCGGCTCGCGAGGTGGATCGACCTCAAGGCGGAATTCGCAAACAGCGGCGGCCCCGAATAACCGGCGATGGTGAGCCGATGCGCCACGTAATTGGCCACCTCGTCGCTCGCCAGCGCCTCGAGCGTGTACTGAAAGGTGATGCGTTGACGCAGCTGGCGCACCGACTCGGAGGCCAGCTTGCGGTCGAGCTCGGGCTGTCCGAACAGCACCACCTGCATGAGCTTGCGCTTTTCGGTCTCGAGGTTCGTCAGCAACCGCACCGACTCCAGCGTGCCAAGCGGCATCGCCTGGGTCTCGTCCATGCAGACCACGACGCGTTTGCCCTGGCGCGCGACGTCCAGCAGGCGCTGCATCAGTTCCTTTTCGAGGCGGTGCGGCTCGGACCTGGCGCCGGCCACGCCCAGGTCGTCCGCCAGCGCGAGCAGCAGCCCTCGCGGCTCCAGATTCGGATTCGGAATGTACGCGCTCACCCAGCTGGGCCCGAGCGTCGACAGGAATTTGCGGCAAAGCAGTGTCTTCCCCGTGCCGACCTCGCCGGTGATCTTGATGAAACCCTCGCCGTTCGACACGGCGATGAGCAGGATGTTGAGCGCCTCCTGGATGCTGCGGCAGGCAAAGAAATAGCTGGTGTCCGGCGTAATGCCGAAGGGCAGCTCGCGCAGCCGGAAGTGCTTGAGGTAGTTCACGCTATCTCGGCCCCCGCAGCGACGGTTGGCTGAGCGACTCCAGGCGACCGCGCGTCTGCTCGATGTCCTGCTCCCAGCTGCGGTCCGCCACGAGCAGCGTGGGTTTCAGCAGGATCACCAGCTCCTTCTTGCTCACAGTACGATCAGTGTTGCGCAAAACGCTGTCGTCCGCCAGGCCGGGAAGGCCGCCGCGCTGGTCGCGCACGTCGACGCTCATCAGGCCGCCGATGGCGACGATGTTGCCGTCGGTGACGCGCACGATGGTGTCGGTCTCGCTCACCGTGCTCTTCGCCAGCGGCAGCGTGATCGAGGGATTGCCGCCGCCGATGTTCACCACCCGCGTGCTTTCCGTGACCTCGCTGACCGCGGGATGAATGTGCAGGATGACGTTGCTGCCCTCGTCGATCTGCGGCGTGACGTCGAGAACGATGCCGGAAAAAAACGGCTGCACCGTCACCGACGGCGAGGTCTGGGAGCCGGCGCTGGTCGTGGTGGTCGTGGTGCTGATGTTGGTGACGAAAAATTCGTCGGTGCCGACCTTGAGCACGGCTTTCTGGTTGTTGAGCGTCGCGATACGCGGGCTGGAAAGCACCTGCACGTTCCCCTGGGACTCGAGGAAAGTCAGCAACGCCGCGAAGCTGCCGGTCTGCAGCGCGAGCCCGAACACGGCGCCGGCGGGATTCGAGGCGGCAAACGCGCCTGCGGCAGTCGAAAGGGTGCGCGACGCGGTGTCCGCGAGCAGTCCGCTCGCCGCCGCGCCAGTGCCGATGGCCGTGCCGCGCGGGGCGAACTGCGTCGCGACGCCGGCGCTGCTCGAGAGCTGGCCGGCCGCGACGTTGCGGTTGAAGATCGCCCAGTTGATGCCCGCCTGGTATTCGCTCGACAGCGTGACCTGGATGATTTTCGCCTCGAGCATCACCTGGCGCTCGATCGACAGGCGCGTGGCGCGGAGGTACTGCTCGACCGAGCGCAGCTGCTGTGGGAAAGCGCGCACCACCACGACGCCCGACTGCGGGGTGACGATGACCGAGCGGCCTTCGCCGGTGCCGACGATGGCGAGCAGCGCGCTGCGCAAGTCGGTCCAGAAATCCGCTTGCTGCTGGGTGGTCACCCGGCTCGTTTCGAGCCCCCGGCTGGAGGTGGTCGTCGTCGGCGCCGCGCCGGGCGCCGCTGCGGCGCCCTGCGCGGTATCGGTGACCGCGCCCGAGCTCACGCGCAGGTCGGTGGTGCCGCGGCGCTGACCCGGCAGGTAGTTGACCTGGAAGACGCGCGTCTGCATGCCGGCGGGCTGCACATAGATGCGCGTGCCCTCGACGCGGTAGTCATACCCGTAAAGCTCGCGGATGGCCGAAAGCGCGTCCTCCACCGTCACGTCCTTGAGGCTCACCGAGATCGCGCCGCTCACTTCGGGATGCAGCAGGATGCTGTAGCGCGTGCCGGAAACGATCGACAGGAAAACCTGCGCGGCGGGCGCGTTGCTGACGTTGAGGTCGAAGCGCGGCTCGAGATCGACGCCCGCGATGCTCGGCATTCCCATCTGCACCGGCGGCAGCAGCGCGCGATCGAGCGCCTCGGGGCGCGCCGGGGGCTTGCGCTCGGCGGCGCTCGACAGCTCGGACGCAATCTCCGGCAGGACGCCCTTGGTGGGCGGCGGCACGGCGCAGCCCGAGATCATCGCGAGCGCCACCGCGATGGCCGCGTATTTCACGGCTCCTTGTCCGCAGACGGACGCTTGAGCTGCTTCCTCTCGATGCGCGGATACATCCGCAGCACCTCGATCCGGCCGTCTTTCTTCAGCAGCGCCGAAGATTCGGTGACGTCGACCAGTCTGCCGTCGCCGATCGCGCCGCCCATCGGAACGATGGCTCCGTTGATCAGCGCGAGCTTGCGTTGCGGCGACGTCACTACGCCCTGCAGGCTGGTGGCCGGCTGAAGAGCGGCCGCCCCGGCGTCGGAACGCGCCTCGGCAGGCCGCATCGGATCAACCAGGGCTTGCTGTGCTCGAGCAGCCGCATGTGCCAGCACCGCGCACACGGCAGCGAAGGATAGACAGATGACACAGGTGACCGATCTTGTTGTCAGTATGGCGCACCCCATGCGTACACGGCAATGCTAGCAGGCTTTTACAGAGCCTTCACGTCGCCAGCAGGGACCACCGTGTACTGAGGGTGTGAACGATCAAGGTGAGCTTCACTTCGGGGTACTGCTCGACCTGCAGCTCGAACTTTCCCCAAAGGAGCGGCGCGGGCAGCTTTTCAAGTTCGCTCAGGTACTGCAGGAGGTCGAAATAGGAGCCTGTCAAGGTCACTGCCACCCCGTGCCGGTAGACCTCGGCGCCGGTTTGCGCGCCGGCCGGCTTGCCCGGCGCCGAAGCAGCGGCTCCGGGTGTCTGCAGCGGCGTGCCCGGGAGCAGCCGCAACGATTCCAGCTTGAGCTGAGGATTGCGTCCCAGCATCTGCCTGAGCAGCACCGGGAGCTCCTCGGGTGCGATAAACGTACGCTGCTTGGCCTCGACCGTCTTTTCGACTTCCCTGATCTTGCGCTCGAGATCGTCGATCGCCACCTCGTCGGGAAGCCGCACCTGGGCCTTGCTCTCCTTTGCGATCGCCTGGAGCTGCTCGCGCACCGATTTGAGCTGGCTCTGGTCGCGCGCGACGCGCTCGATGAACCCCTTTTGCTTGCTCAGCAGGCGATCGAACAAGGTGACATGCGCCGTTACCACCACGACGAGGGCAACCGAGCCGAACAGCATCGCCCGCTCGCGCAGGCTCATGTCGTCGATCCGCGCAATCCAGGCTTTCCAGTCGAAGCTCATTTCTTTGCCTCACCGCCCCCGGATGACAGCACGAACTCGACGAATCGCGCCTGCACCGCGGGCGTGGAGGGCGCCTGGCCCGGGCGCGTAATTTCGAGGGTCGAAAAATCCTGGCCGCGCAACCTTTCGTCCCGGCGCAAGCGCTCCAGATATGGGGGCACCAGCTCGGGCCGGGTGGCGCGCCCGGCAATGGAAGCTTCGCCCCCCTCATCGGAGAAGCGGATTCGCGTGAGCCATACGCCGTCCACGGAAAGCCTTGCCAGCGCCCGTAGAACGCTGGAGTACCCTTCGGTCCTTCCGAGCACCCCCTTGTCCATGGCCGCCAGCGCCTGCGTGCGCTCGGCGTATGCGCTCTCGAGCTTCTTCCGGCGCTCGGCTAGCGATTTGGCGCGCACTTCGGGCGCTTCCTGTACGCTGGAGGCCTGCAGCCGCTCGAGCTCGTTTTTCAGTTCCCGGCCGGACTCCAGCGCCCGCGCCTCGAGCTTGGAGGTCTGCGCGGAAAGGTAGAAATAAAACCCCGCGACGCCGAGCACCACCAAGCCGATCGCCGGGAGCAGGGCTGCAGCGGAAAATACCTGCTTCTGCCTGCGGCTGAGCGGGCTGTAGAGATTGATCTGCTGGCTCAGGGCGCCTTCTCCTCGATGCGCAACCCGGCGCCGATCACCTTCACCCAGTTCGTCCGCTCCGCAGCCCCCCAGGCAGCGGCGTCCTGGGGCAGGCTCAGCGTCTGGCCAAGGTCCATCGGCTCGACCGGCAGATACAGATGGGACGCCAGGTGCTCGCGCAGACCGATCTCCTCGGGCAGCGGACCGAGGACTACGCGTCCCACCGAAAAGAAGGGGTAGGTGCGCTCACAATGGTCCAGCGAGCGCTGCGTCTCCACCAGCACTCGATCGAGCAGGCTGGCACGCTGGTCGCCGCTCGACTCCAGAACCAGCGCTGGATCGAGCGGGCTGGCACGCGCCTGGCCGCTCGACTCGACCAGCTGCCTGTCGCTGATCTCGAGGCGCCGGGACAGATACAGCTCGCCGGCAAAATTGACCGTGAGCAGCATGCCGTGCGCATCGAACGTCACGGCGACCACGCCGCGCTGCTCGCTCTCATAAAGCGCGGCGACGTTGCGCTGCGCGATGTCGGGGATGTCGATCACCGCCAGGGGCAGTCCGGCTTTCTGAAAGCGTTCCACGGTGGTGCGGATGGTCTCGTTCCGCGCCGCCACGGCGTACATGTAATGAGCGCGCTGCGCGGTGTCGGGCGGCACCGGGAGGTCGAGCACGTCGATGGTGGCGTCCTCGACGGGATACTCCAGCATGTCCTTGATGCGCCAGCGCAGCGCGGGCTTGAGCTCCTCGCGCGTGACCGCCGGGGCCTCGACCAGCAGGATCTGGTAGTCCGCGGGCTTCAGCAGCGTCGTGCAGCGGAAGCGCCGCGCGTCGAATTCACGCGCCACGCGCTCCAGCGACTTCGGGTCCGCGGCGTCCCAATCCCGCTCCTCGGCAAACTCTACCTCAGGCCGCTCGCCGCCCGGCCGCACGTGCGCGACTCGCACGCGCGTCTTGCCAAGGTCGACGGCGAGCCAGCCCGGAGCGCTTGCGCCGGCGGACATGCGTCCGCGAATGGATTCGATCAGGCGCGGGGGCAGTTTGATCCCCGCAAAAAGAAACGGGGCGCCTGTTGGGGCGCCCCGCTGGGACTTGAGACTTGCTGATTGATGGACGTCAGGACGAATAAACTCCCGTGCCGACGCCGGCGACGGTGGTCGCACCACCGCAAGAATCGATGACCGCAGGCGCCACGCCAAGCAATGGAGTGTTTACCCTGCCCTGGATGATATTGCACACGCCGCCAATCGTGACGCTGGTCGCCCCCGGCAACTCCGCGAGGACCATCGCCGCAGTTGGCGAACCCGCGGTCGCCCTGTTCCGCGCGGCGGCGATGGCGACTGCGCTTCCGACCGCCGATACGCCTGCGCTCTTGGTTGCATCCTGGGACGCTTGCGTCAGGTCCAGATAGCGGGGAACCGCCACCGCCGCAAGGATGCCCAGTATCACGATGACGATGACAAGCTCGATCAGCGTGAAACCTTCTTCCTGCCTTCTCATGTTATTTCTCCCTTCCCTGTTAGAGAGCCGCAGCCCCCGCACGCCCTAGCGTGCCCGAGCAGTCTGCGGACAGATCTTCTAGTTGTCAAGCACTTACACGGACAATCGACGGTTGTTTACAAAGTATTCCACCCTTTCTAGAGCAGGCGTGATGCCCCCAGGCTGAGCAATACGAACAGGCTGCCGCCCGCGGCCACGATCCCGGCCAGCCGCAGGTGGGCGCGAACGAACTCGTCCGGTTGGTAGCGCGGCTCATCGAGGCTCTGGCTCGACAGGCGCGGTGAATATTGCCGGTCGGTCCATCCCTCGACGCCTTTGAGCAGGCTGGGGCGCAAGACCAGGATCATGCCGACGAGGATGGCAACCACGTTCCCGGCCACCAGGAACAGCCGCGCGCTGTCGGCGAAGAGCTGCAGCGTTCCGGGGTTCGCCAGGTCGCGGAAAATGTGCACCACAGGTCTGAGCTGGATGTTGAACACGAGCACATCGAGTGCGTAAAGCGCCGCGGCGAGAACGGCCACGCCGACGATCCGGTGCCTGCGGTACACGATGCGATTGATGTCGTGCGGCTGATCGAGCACGCGGAGCGACTCGCCGGTCGAGATCCAGCGATTCAGGTACGCATTCCAGCGCAGCACGCGCTGGCTGTCGATGAGCAGCATGATGCCCACGAGCAGGCCGAGCGCAGCGCCGAGCAGCAGCACGACATAGAGCACCTGGCCGAGCACGCTGACCAGCAAGGCAATCGCAGCTTTCATTGTTTTCGCCTCCATGAATAGGGTTCGAGCGGCACCAGCCTCAGGCCAAGCACCGGGTCGCGCCCTGGATCGAAGCGGCCGTTGCGGTCGATGTCGTCGTAGTCGGGCTCGACGGTGAAGCGCGCACGCGGCGGCCCGTTCAGCCCCGTGACGAACTGGTCCGGAAACCGCACGATATAGACGATCGCGCGCTCGCGGGTATCGAAGTACCAGGTCCCTGGCTCGAACACCGCGGGGTCGGGGCCATAAAACTCGCCGGCGTAGCCGGCGGGCTTGCCGCTAAGCCGGAGCATCGGGTTGCTGCCGCCCGCCGTATCGATGCGCTCGGTCTGGCCGAGGGCCGCGGCGGCAGCGAAATCGATGTAGAGGGCGCTGCGCATTGCACCGACGATGCTCTCTACCGTGACCCGCTCGGCTTCGAAGCGCAGCTTCAGCAGCCGGTCGGTCGCGACCGCCGCGAGCACGCTGACGATGACGATGACGACGAACCAGCTCGAGGAGCGAGAAGCCACGCTCATTGCGCACGACCACCGCCTCCCCTTGCAGCCGACGCCATGTCCCACATCGGCAGAAACACGCCCAGCGCGAGGATCAGCACCAGGGCGCCCATGAACACGAGCAGGATGGGCTCGGCCTTGGCGGTCAGGCCGGCCACTTCGATCGTGACTTCGCGCTCGTACATGTCGGCGATCTCGGACATCAGCTCGTCGATCTCTCCGGTCTCCTCGCCGACCGCCACCATCTGCAGCACCACCGGGCTGAAGACGCCGGTCGCCACCGCCGTCCTGAGGATGCTCTCGCCGCGCTCGATCCCGTCGCGCATCTTCAGGATGCGCGACTCCAGGAACGCATTTTCCACGACCTCGGCCACGATCGAGAGCCCCTGCACGATCGGCACGCCGCTCTTCGCCGCGAGCGCGAAACCGCGCGAAAACCTGGCGAGCGTCGCCTTGTGGATCAGCTCCCCGACCACCGGCAGCCGCAGCTTCAGCCCATCCCAGCGGAAACGCCCGTCCTTGCTGCGCACGTAAAACCGCGCCGCGGCCACCAGCGCCACGGCGCCGACGATCATCAGCGGCCAGTAACCGACGAACACGTCCGAGGTGCCGATCAGGACCCGCGTCATCAGCGGGAGCTGGGCCTTGAAGCTGGCGAACATCTTGCCGAACGCGGGGATCACGAAGATATTGACGATGAACATCGCCACCGCCAGCGCGATGATCACCATGGTGGGATAGCGCAGGGCGGCGCGGATGTCATCGCGCATCTTCTTTTCGAAGGTGAAGAACTCGTACAGCCGCATGAACACCTCGTCCAGCAGGCCGGTAACTTCGCCGACTCGGACCAGGCTCACCATGAAAGCGGGGAACACCTTGGGATGCCGGCGCAGCGCCTGGGAAAGCTCGTTGCCCGATTCCAGGCTCTCGCGCACTTCGGCGATCGTGCGGCGCAGGGTCGGATTGGTGGCCGACTCGTGCAGCCCCGAGAGCGCCCGGATGATCGGCACCCCCGCCTTGAGCAGGATATGCATCTGCCGCGACAGGAGCACGAGATCGGCGAGATCGACCTTGGGCTCGCCGAAGCCCAGCTTGCCGGCGGCGACGGCGGCCGCAGCTTTTGCTTCGTTGATATGCACCGGCGTGATGCCGGTGCTGAACAGCTGATCGGCGACCGCGCTGCTGCTGACGCCTTCGAGCACCCCTTTGACCAGCTCGCCGCGGGCATTGCGCCCCTGGTAGGCGAACTCAGGCACGCTATTCCTCGGACTGGCTGATGCGCATGACCTCGTTCAAGGTGGTGCGCCCGCTGGCTGCCAGCTCAGCGGCATGGTGCACGAAGCTGCGCCCCGCCATTTCTTCTTCCGCGATGCGCACGAAAGCGCTCAGCTCCTCCTTGGCGGCGGCCTCGACCAGCCGCGGGGTCATTTCCAGCATCTCGTAGACTCCGCTGCGGCCGCGGTAGCCGCTGCCGCCGCAACGCGTGCAGCCCTTGCCCTTCCGGTAGCCGCTCTTTGCCGTGCCGCTCCACCCCGCTTCGACGAAACGCCGCTCCTGCGGCGTGGGCGAATAATCCTCGGTGCAGCTCTCGCAGATGCGCCTGACCAGCCGCTGCGCGATCACCGCCTGCAGCGAGGTCGCCACCATGTAGCGCGGCACCCCCATGTCGAGCAGCCGCACCGGCGCGCTCGCCGCTTCGCGCACGTGCAGCGTCGAGAGCACCATGTGGCCGGTAATCGCCGCGCGCATGGCGATCTGGGCGGTTTCGGTGTCGCGCATCTCGCCGATCAGGATCACGTCGGGGTCCTGGCGCAGCGCCGAGCGCAGCACCGAGGAGAAGGTCAGATCGATTTTCTCGTTGACCTGGACCTGGTTCAGCCCGGCGATCCGGTACTCGACCGGATCCTCGACGGTGATGATCTTTCGCGCCGTGGTATTGAGCTCGTTGAGAGCCGAATAAAGCGTGGTGGTCTTGCCGCTGCCGGTGGGCCCGGTGACCACCACCATGCCGCTCACCCGATGCACGATTTCCCTGAAGCGCTCCAGCATCGGCGCCGGCATGCCGAGCGACTCCAGCCCGAGCAGCCCGCTTTGCCGGTTGAGCAGGCGCATGACGACCGACTCGCCGTAATTCGTCGGCATGGTGGAGATGCGCACGTCCACCGGCTGCTGGCGCACCACCACGTTGAAGCGGCCGTCCTGCGGATGGCGCTTTTCCGAGATGTCGAGGCCGGCCATCAGCTTGAGCCGCAGGGCGAGCGCCGCGGCGACGCGCAGCTCCGTCTCCGTCTGCGCCTGGAGGTGGCCGTCGACGCGGATGCGGATGCGCAGCTTGTCTTCCTGCGGCTCGATGTGGATGTCCGAGGCCCCCACCTGCGTCGCGTCCTGGAACAGCGACTGCAGCAGCTTGACCACCGGCGCGTCCTCCGCGCCGAGGGCGGCATCGACGGCGCCGAAGTCGACCAGGTTTTCGCCGAGGTCCTGCTGCAGCTCCCTGGCGAGGCCGCTGATTTCCTCGGTGCGGCGGTACACGCGGTCCAGCGCCAGCGAGACTTCGCTCTCGGCCACCACCACCGGCTCGATGTCCTTCTTCAGGATGCGCGAGAGCTCGTCGAAGGCGAACAAATCGGTCGGATCGGCCATGCCGACCAGCATCTTCGAGCCGCGCTCCTCCAGCACAAGGGCGCGGAAGCGGCGCGCCGAGCTCTCGGGAAGCTTCAGCGTGACCTGCGCCTTGAAGTTGTGGTGCTTGAGGTCGACGAAGCCGACGTTGAGCTGGCGCGCCAGCGCCTGGGCAATATTGAGCTCGGCGGTGAACCCCAGATCGATGAGCGCGCGGCCGAGCCGGTGGCCGGAGCGCTTCTGCTCGTCGAGCGCGAGCTTGAGCTGCTCCGGCGAGATGACTTTCTGCGCCACCAGGATGTCGCCGAGCCGCAGCCGCTGCGGACGGCCCGCGGCGCGGACCGGTTCGGTCGTCGAGCCCGGAATCGCCATGTTGCCGGGCAACTTAGCTTGTTTCCGCCCGGCTTACAAGCCGGATAATTCAATAAAATGGCGCTTCATGGGCAAGGTTGCCACCACGCATAGCCGCCAGAATCCGAGCGCGCGTTACCGGCGCTTGCTCGAGCTGTACCGCGAGATGCACGCGCGCGGCGAGCTCATGCGGAGCATCGCTCCCGAGCACACGTTTCCCGGCAGCAGCCTGCTGCCCCAGGCGCACCACGTGCGCCGGCTGGTGGCGCAGACCGCCGCGCGCTCGATTCTCGATTACGGCAGCGGCAAAGGCAGCCAATACCGGCCGCTGCGGCTTGCCGAAAACGGCGTCGCGCGCTGGGAAAGCGTGCAGGAATACTGGGGGGTCGAGCGCATCGTCTGCTTCGACCCGGCCTATGAGCCGTTCTCGCGGCCGCCGCAAGGCAGGTTCGACGGCGTGATCTGCACCGACGTGCTGGAGCACTGTCCCGAGCCCGACCTGCCGTGGATCATCGCCGAGCTGTTCGGCTTTGCTCGCCGCTTCGTGTTTGCCAGCATCGCCTGCCATCCCGCGGTGAAGCGCTTGCCGAACGGCGAGAACGCGCACTGCACGGTAAAGCCGCCGCAATTCTGGGCCGAGCTTTTTATCTCGGCAGCGAGCAGCCACCCCGGCCTGCTATGGGAAGCACGGGCTTACACCAAGGGCAGCGAAGGCGGCGACATCCGCCTGGGGAACGCGGCGGGCGCGGAGCTTTCACCGGTTGCCATCGCTTGATCTGATCCTGCGGGGCAGCGAACGGCTCGCGCGCGGGCGCGCCGCCGAAGCGCTGCATTGCGCCGAAGAAGCGCTGCGCGGGGAACCGCGCGATGCGGACGCGCTGTTCCTGCTCGGCGCCGCGCACTACCGCGGCGGCAATCTGGCCGACGCCGAAGCTGCTCTGAAGCAGGCCATTCAGGCGAACGGCCAAGTGGCGGTCTTCCACAGCACTCTGGGCAACGTCTACCAGGACCGCGGCGCGCTGCCCGAGGCGGTCGCGGCCTATCGCCGCGCCATTCGGCTCAAGCCCGACTTCGCTGAAGCGCACAACGACCTCGGCACCGCGTTTTTCGCGCAAGGCGACCCCTCGCGCGCCGCACAGAGCTATCAGCGCGCCACCGAGCTGCGGCCCGATCATGCAGTCGCTTACGCCAACCTCGGCGCGGTCTATCGCAAGCTCGGCATGGCGCGCGAGGCGCGCCGCGCCCTGCAGCGCGAGCTGCTGCTCAGGCTGCGCGGCCTGTTCCGATTGCGCCGGCGCAAGCGCTCGCTGGCCGATCTCGCGCAGGAGCAGCTGCGCCTCGGCAACCCGGGGCTTGCCTTGCGCATCGGCCGCCGGGCGCTCGAGCAGGACGCCGACAACCCGCGCCTGGTGGCGCTTCTCGCCGCGGCATTGCGCCAGAATGGATTGGTGGAGCAGGCCATCGGCAGCGCGACGCGCGCGGTCGAGCTCTCTCCCGCCGATGCGCGCTCGCGCGAACAGCTTGGCAGCTTGCTGGTCGAGACGGGTTCACCGCAATCGGCGCTGCGTCACCTGGAGGAATGGGTGCGCCTGCAGCCGCGCTCGCCGCGGGCCGTTCTTGCGCTGGCGGAACTGCATGCGGCGCGCGGCAGCCGCGAGCGAGCCGGCGAGCTGGTGCAGCGCGCCCTTGAGCTGCAACCGCGCGACGCGGGCCTGGTCTTTCGCCTGGGCGATCTCCTCTTCAAGCTCGGCCGCGCGCCGGAGGCGGAACACGCGCTCCAGCGCGCCATTACGCTCGATGCGCGCTCCATCGACGCGTGGATCCGGCTGGCGGACCTGCTGCGGCTCGGCGGGCGGCTCGACGAAGCCAGGGCCTGCGCCGAACAGGCCCTCTCACTCGACGATCAGTCCGCTGGCGCCCTCATCGGCCTCGCGCTCGTGCTGCGCGAGCAGGGCAAGACCTCGGCCGCCATGGCGCGCCTGGAGGACGCGCTGCGCCTCGAGCCGCAGCGCGCCCAGGCGCTGCAGCAGATCGGCGAGATGCTGCGCTACGAGAACAAGATCGAAGAGGCCGAGCGGCGCTTTCGCGACGGCCTCCGGGCGCGCCCCGACAACATCGCGCTGCTGGTGGATCTCGCCATGGTGCTTGGCGACCAGATGCGCTATGAAGAAGCGTTTGCCAGCATCGACAAGGCGCTGGCGCGCAACGCGAATTCCGCCATCGCGCTGGCGACGAAAGGCATTCTGCTGGATCTGACCGGAGGCGAAGCGCAAGCCGAGGCGCTGTTCGGGGCCGCGCTGCAGGCCGCGCCCGATGACGCCGACATCGGCTACAACCTCGCCATCTGCCGGCTGCGCCATGCGCGGTTCGCCGAGGGCTGGAAAGGCTTCGAGCTGCGGCGGCGCAAGGAGAATTTCATCGGCCGCTACCGCAAGTTTCCGTTCGCCGAATGGCAGGGCGAGCCGCTCGACGGGAAGACGATCCTGGTTTACCCGGAGCAGGGCCTCGGCGATGAGATCATGTACGGCTCCTGTCTCCCCGAGCTGATCGCCCGCGCGCGGCACGTGGCGATCGAATGCGACCACAAGCTGGGGGCGCTCTTTGCGCGCTCGTTTCCCCGCTGCACCGTCACGGCACGGCTGCGCACGATGGCGAACGACTGGGTCAATCACCTGGAGCCGCGGCCCGATTACCAGATGCCGATGGCCTCGCTGCCGGGCCACTTCCGCCGCCGCGTGGAGGACTTTCCCCGGCATGGCGGCTACCTCGCGCCGGACGAAGGAAAAGTGGCGGCGTGGAAACGACGCCTGGAGGCGCTTGGGCCCGGCCCCAAGGTTGGGCTTTCATGGCAGGGCGGCGTCGGCCATACGGGCAGGGCGCGGCGCTCGTTGACGCTGGAGCAGCTGCTGCCGCTGCTGCGCCTTGCCGGCGTGCACTTCGTCAGCCTGCAATACACCGAGGTCGACGACGAGATCCGCGCTCTCGCCGCGCGCCACGGCATCACCGTGCACCACTGGCAGGGAGCGATCGACGTCTACGACGAGACTGCAGCGCTGGTCTGCGCGCTCGACCGCGTCGTGACCGTGTGCACGGCGCTCGTTCACCTCACCGGAGCGCTCGGCCGGCCGGCGATCGTCATGGTGCCGTTCGGCTCCGACTGGCGCTACGGCGCGCAGGGCGAGCGGATGCCCTGGTATCCCTCGGTACGGCTGGTCCGCCAGCGCGCGATCGGCGATTGGCCGCCGGTGATCGAATCGGTCCGTGGCCTGCTCCAGGGATGAGCGCAGGACCGGAATACGCATTCGTCACCGCGGCGCCTTTCATCAAGGGCGGCGCACCGAGGACCAGTCCCAGCGCAGTGGCGCGCTCGCGAACGCTGGCTCCGGTCTCCGCGCTCATCGAACTGGGATACGACGCGCGCGCTTACTCCCTGTGCGCGGAAAATGATCTTGCGGCCTCTCTGCGCGACAGCAAGGCCATCGTGCTGGGAGACTCGCTGGCGGGTGAGGATGAAGGGAAGTGGTGTTACGCCGAGCTGCTCGCGGGCGTCGCGGCAGAGAAGGTGCTGCTCGATTTCGTCGCCGCTCCCGAACCGGGCACGGCCCGCTTCGAATCCTATGCTTCCGCCTTCCCACGCGCGGGCGGCTTGACCGCCGCTTCGCAGTACGTGGCCGCGCGGCTCGGCTCACTCTCGAGTCGGCCCGTCGAGGTGGTCGCCGAGCCCTATGCCGGCTATTCGGGGGAGCCGCAGGCGGCGCGCCCGCGGCGTCGCTCGCGCGCGCTGGAATGGCTCGCGGCGCGCGCCGGCGTGGCGGCGGACGCGTGGCGCATGGGCCTGCTCTGGATCGGCGAAGCGGATGCAGTGACTTCGATCATCGAGCTCGCGCCGCAACTGCAGCGCCTCGGCCGCGAGATTCCGCTGGCGCTGCGCTGCCTGTGCGCGGCCGGAACCGGCCTCGATGCGCTCGCGGGGGGATTACACGAGG
>Ga0070697_100002180_pt1 | contig 15016 bp, 13 predicted proteins | sample KBSK1501metaG_FD_65475 | JGI IMG/M metagenome (GOLD analysis project Ga0070697, IMG submission 65475) | Corn, switchgrass and miscanthus rhizosphere microbial communities from Kellogg Biological Station, Michigan, USA - KBS K1-50-1 metaG | ecosystem: Host-associated > Plants > Roots >...
CGACCGCTACGACAAGGGGCTCACCGCCCTCACCGCCGCGACGCCGATCGGGCACCGCGAGAGCCTCTCCCCGCGCATCAAGTCGCTCAACTACCTCGCGCACATCCTCGCCAAGGTCGAAGGGATCGCGGCCGGTGTGGACGAGGTGCTGATGCTCGATCCCGGGGGATACGTGGCGGAGGCGAGCGGGATGAACCTGTTCGCCGTCGTAAACGGCACCATCAAGACCCCCCCGGCCTACATCGGGATCCTCAAGGGCATCACGCGCGACGCGGTAATCGAGCTCGCTCGCGACGCGAACTACGCCGTCGAGGAGGTGCCCCTGAACCGCTACGACCTCTACACCGCGGACGAGGTCTTCCTCACCGGCACCGCCGCCGAGATCGTGGGCGTGTCCAAGCTGGATGCCCGCGCGATCGGCAAGGGCGTGCCGGGCCCCGTCACCCGAGACCTGTCGAAACGGTTCAAAGCGTTAGTCACGCAGCGTGACTGACTATTCGCACGACATCATAGTCGTCGGCGGCGGCACGGCGGGCCTCGTCACGGCCGCAGGGGCGGCGGCGCTCGGCGCCAAGGCGGCGTTGATCGAGCGCGAAGCGCTCGGCGGGGACTGCCTGTGGACAGGGTGCGTTCCCTCGAAGGCACTGATCGCATTCGCGAGAACGACCGGGAAACGAGCCACCACTCCCTCGCCGTGGTCGGACGCCGTGGCGTGGATGCGGTCCGCCCGGGATCGCGTCGCGCGGCACGACGACCCCGAGCGCTTCCGGGCGATGGGCGTGGATGTGGTGCTCTCACCCGCGCGCCTCGCCGGGCCGGAGCGGGTCGAGGTGGACGGCCGCACGCTGCGCGCCAAGCGGATCGTGCTGGCGTTGGGCTCCGTGCCGGCGGCGCCCCCCGTCCCGGGGCTCGCGGAGGCCGGTTTCCTCACGCACGTCACGGCGCTCGACCAGCCGGCGCTGCCGCCCCGCATCGCCATGCTCGGCGGCGGGCCCGTGGGTCTGGAGTTCGCCCAGACCTACGCCCGCCTGGGCGCGCAGGTGACGGTGCTCGAGATGCTGCCCGAGCTGTTGCCGCGGGAGGATCCCGAGGTCGGCAGCTACGTTCGAGAGCGGCTCGGCCGGGAGGGGATCACCGCGCTCACGGGCTTCCGCGCGACGCGAGCGACGCGCGAAGGGCAGGAGAAGGCGATCTACGGCGCTGACGGCCGGCGCGTCGCCGTCGACGAGATCTTCGTCGCCGCCGGCCGTGTGCCGAACACGCGGGACGCCGACCCGGGGCGGGCCGGCGTCGAGCTCGACCAGGGCGCCGTGCGCGTGAACGACCGCCTGGCAACGACGGCGCCGGGCATCTGGGCCGCGGGTGACGTCACGGGCGGACTGCAGTTCACCCACGTCGCCGACTACATGGCGAGGGTCGTCGTGCGGAACGCGCTCACGCCCTTCCCGACGAAGGTGGACTACCGGGTCGTTCCTTGGGTGACGTTCACGGACCCGGAAGTGGCGCGCGTCGGGATGACCGTGGACGAGGCGGCCGCGGCGGGCGAGCGGCCGCAGGTGTTCCGCTCCGACTTCGCCGAGCTCGACCGCGCGATCGTGGAGGGGGAGAGCGCGACGGCCGGCTTCTGCAAGGTCGTGACGCGGCCGAACGGCAAGATCCTCGGCGCCACGATCGTGGGACGCGGGGCGGGGGAGCTGATCATGGAGTTCGTGCTCGCGATGGGCCTCGGGATCCCGTTGCCCCGGCTCGCCCGCTTCATCCACCCCTATCCCACGATGAGCGAGATCGTGAGCCGCACCGCCGCCGCGTGGTACCGGCGGAAGTACACGGGGACCCGGGCCGGCCGCCTGGTGCAGCGGCTGGTGCGCTGGTGGCTCTGAGTCCGCGGGCGCGCGGGGCCCTGAAGCTACTCGCGCTGGTGCTGCTGCTCTCGGGCGGCGTCCTGGGTCTGCGCGCCGCGGGGCTGGGCGGGGTGTTCACGGCCGGCGGCGTGGGGCGCCTCGTCGAGCTGCTGCGTCAGTCCTGGTGGGCGCCGCTCGCGTTCGTGGCGCTGTACGCCGTCGCCACGGCGCTCGACTTCTCCGGAGCGGTGCTCACGCTCGCGGGCGGGGCCGTGTTCGGTTTCACGTGGGGCGCGATCCTCAACACGATCGGCGCGAACCTGGGCGCGAGCGCCGCCTTCTGGGTGACGCGCCGCCTCGGCCGTGAAGGGCTGCAGGCCTTCCTGGGCGCCCGGCTCGCGGCGCTCGACCGCGTGAGCGCGGAGCAGGGGTTTGCGTGGCTGTTGCGCTTGCGCCTGATCCCGGTCGTGCCCTTTAACCTGTTGAACGTCGCCGCCGGCCTCACGGCCATGCCGTGGCGGACCTTCGTCGCTGCGACCGCGATCGGGATCCTGCCGGCCACGCTGATCTACACCTATTTCGCGGACGCTTTGCTCTCGGCCGGCGTGTCCCACGAGGAGGCGCTGACGAAGATCGCGCGCCTTTCCGTCGCCTTGGTCGCGCTGGTGCTCGTGAGCCTGGTGCCGACCATCGCGCGGCGCATGGGGTGGCTGCCGTTGGTCCTCGCCCTGCTCGTGCCGCGGGCGGCGGGCGCCCAGGCGATCCCCGACCATGCGGTCTTCACGGCGATCTTGCGGGACCACGTGCTGGAGGGCCGGGTGGACTACGCCGCGCTGCGGCGCGACTCCGCCCGGCTCGGCGCCTATCTCGACGAGCTCGCCGCGACCGACTCGGGCGCGCTCGCCGCCGCGCCGCCAGCGACGCGGCTCGCCTTCTGGATCAACGCGTACAACGCCTGCATGCTCGAGCGGGTAATCGGGCGCTACCCGATCCGCTCCGTGCGGCGCATCCCCGGCGTGTTCACGGCCAAGCACTGCCGTGTCGCGGGCGCGGCGCGCTCCCAGGACGAGATCGAGCACGGGATCATCCGGCCGATGGGGGAGCCGCGGATCCATTTTGCCGTGAATTGCGCCGCCCGCTCCTGCCCGGCGCTCGTCACCGAGGCCTACGTGCCCGAGCGCCTGGACGCGCAGCTCGACGCCGCCGTGCAACGCTTCGTGGACGACCCTCGCCAGTTCCGGCTCGAGCTCGCGCCGCGCCCGACGCTGTGGGTGAACAAGCTGCTCGACTGGTACGGCGGCGACTTCGGCGGACCGGCTGGCGTCAAGCGCTTCTTCTTCCGCTACCTGCTTGCCTACTCCGCGGCGGAGGTGCTGCGCCCGGACGTCCGCCTCGCTTACTTCGACTACGATTGGACGCTGAACGACACGGCGGCCGACCGCCCGTGATCGGCGTCGTGATCCCGACGCTCGACGAAGCCGCCTGCCTCCCGCTGCTGCTCGACGACCTGCGGCGCGTCGTGGTCCCGCTCGACATCATGGTGGTGGACGGCGGCTCGAGCGACGGCACGCCCGCCGTCGCGCAGTCTGCGGGCGCCCGGGCGATCGCCGCGCCGCGCGGGCGAGCCCGCCAACTCAACGCGGGGGCGGAGGCGGCTCGCGGCCAGTGGCTCCTCTTCCTCCACGCCGACTCCCGGCTCCCAGCTCTCGCGCGGCGGGCGCTACTCGCCGCGCTGGTCGACGAGCCCGAGCTCCAGGCTGCGGTCTTTCGGTTCGCCGTCGATCTGACGGCGCCCGCGAAGGGCTTCATCGAGCGCGGCCAGCGGCTACGGCAGGCGTTGTTCGGGCTCCCCTACGGCGACCAGGGGCTGCTCGTGCGGCGGGAGATATTCCAATCGGCGGGCGGGTTCCCCGATATTCCCATCATGGAGGACGTCGAGATGATCCGTCGCCTGAAGCGTCGTCGCGTGAAGATTAGCACCCTCCCCGCCGCGCTCCTCACCTCCGGCAGGCGGTATCGCGAGCGCGGCGTGATCAAGACCTGGCTCCACCACATGCTGTTGATCTCCCTCTATCTCACCGGCGTCTCGCCCCGACGCCTGGCGCGGCTGCGCCGTGCCGAGCCGTCCCCTGTCCCCGACTCCCGATCGCCCGCTCGGTAGCTTGCGGGCGCTCGGCATCTTCGCCAAGGCCCCGATCCCCGGTCGGGTGAAGACACGGCTGGCCGACGACGTCGGTCCGTCGGCCGCCGCGGAAGTCTACTGGCAGATGGGAATCAAGATCGTGGCCGCGACCTCCGGGTCGAGTCATCGCACGGTGCTCTGGTTCACCCCGCCGGACGAGGCGGCGTACGTAAAGGAGTGGCTCGACCGGGTGGCCCACCTCGAGTTCCGTCCGCAGGTGGGCCGCGACCTGGGGGCGCGGCTCAGCCACGCCTTCGCCCGCCACTTTGCGGAGGGCGCGAGACGGGTCGTGATCATCGGGACGGACTGTCCCGGCGTGAGTCGTCACCTCATCCACCAGGCGTTCACGGCGCTCGGGCGGCGTGACATGGTGCTCGGGCCGGCGCTGGACGGCGGCTATTACCTCATCGGCCTCGCCGCGCCCCAAGCGGCGCTGTTTCGGGGGATCTCCTGGTCCACGGGGACGGTGGCGGCGCAGACCCGAACTCGGGCCCACGCCCTGGGCCTCTCCAGCCACCTGCTGCGGCCGCTCCGGGACGTGGACACGGCCCGCGACGCCCGGGCGGTGGGGCTGCTTCGGCCCTGACTGTTGGTTCAACTATTGACCGGACTTAGGGTTAGCCCCATATTGGGCCTCCCTTGTTTGCGGCGAGGTGACCTATGCCATGGAGAGTGATCGCCTTGGGCGACCAAGTTTGGCATGTGGACGCCTTGGCGGAGCGACCCGCAAACACGGATGCATGGCAGCTGGTGCTGTCGTTCCGCCCGGCGGCCGGGGCGCGGCGGGCAGGGTCAGGGGCGCCGGTGGGGGTGGGGGCGGGCAAACGCTCATTTTGGACGCCGTATCCGTTGGAGGCCACCTCGAAATCCTCCCTGTTCATCCAGGCGGAGCGCATTCCCGACGCCGCGCTGTCGCAGCTCCTCAGCCAGCGGCTCGCGTGAGCGCGATCGACCTGCAGCACCTGCGGCGGGTCGTCGGGGCAGTAGCCCGGCTGCGCGGCGAGGTGGTCCGGGAGGTGACGGTGCGCTCGGATCTGCGGCAGCTCAAGGTGGAGCTCGAGAGCGGCCTGATTCTCGTGGTATCGGCCGAGCGGGACGCGCACGACCGGCCGCGACTCGAGGTGGACGTGGTCGACGCGCCGCAGGACGCAGCGGCGAAGCAGCAGATCGAAGTGCGGTTCGACTGACGTGGTGGCCCCGATCGGAGGCGCGCCTAGTGGTGAGCGGTTGCGCTTCAAGGACTTCTTGTTTCAGCGGCTCGCCAGCGGGCGTTGCCGCTCGAAGGTAGTGCTCGCCTGGGCCGACGGCCGCCACTTCGTGGGCGAGGCCGATGGGGTCACCTCGCAGGCGGGTGAGCTGCGCTGTTCGGCCCACGCCTGCGTGCAGGCGCTCGAGCGGGTGGTGCAGCCGGAGATGGGTTTCGAACTTTTGGGGGTGAAAGCGGTGCGAGCCTTCGACGCGACGGTGGTGATCGTCTCCCTCTCGGCCCGGCAAGCGGCCAAGGCCTCACGGCTCGTGGGCTCCTATCTGACCGAGGCCGATCCGCCCCGGGGCGCGGCGCTCGCCGTGCTCAACGCCACGAACCGCCTCCTCGGCAACTTCTTCGCCACCCGGTGATGCGCCAGAGGACGCTCGTCCCGCTCCTCGCCCTGGTCGTGCTCGGCTCCGCCTGCGGCGGTCGTGCAGGCCCGGTCGCCACGAGCATCCTGCCGGTCGCACCCACCGATTCCGGGCCGGTCGTCACCGTGGACTCCCTGGGGGCCGTCGTGGCCCGCCTGGCCGGGGATTCGGCGGCCGACCAGGCCGTGCTCGACAGTCTGCACGCGCCGCGGGGACGACACGCCGACAGCCTCGCCTCCCGGCCGGCCGCCGCGGCCCAGGGAGTCGCCGTGGTCGCCGGGGTCCGCGGGGAGGAGGTCGAGCGGGAGGCCGTGCGCCTGTTCGGGCCCGAGGGGCGCGCCGTGGTGGGCGGTGAAGCGGCGGCGCCGAGTTTCGACATCGACGTCACGAGCTTCGCCGCGAATCGCCGGGTGCTCGAATATCTCGAGTTCTTCCAGGTCGATGCGCGTGATCGCTTCGCGATCTGGCTGCAGCGGCTGGGTCGCTACGAGGGGATGATCCGCGAGCGGCTGCGCGCCAAGGGGCTGCCGGAGGACCTCGTCTACCTGACGCTCATCGAGAGCGGACTCTCCAACACCGCCGTGAGCCGCGCGCGGGCCGTAGGCATGTGGCAGTTCATCGCCGGCACTGGGCGGTTGTACGGTCTCACGGTCGACCCCTGGGTGGACGAGCGGCGCGACCCGTTCCGGGCGACCGACGCGGCGATCAACTACCTCGCCGACCTGCGGGAGCGCCTCGGCAGCGTCTACCTCGCGGCGGCGGCGTACAACGCCGGCGTGGGGCGGGTGGAGCGAGGCATCGGGCGGCTGCCGGGTGAGCCCGATTCGGTGGGCGACCACACCTTCTTCCAGCTGTCCGACCGGCGTTACCTGCGGCGGGAGACCCGGGATTACGTGCCGAAGCTGATCGCGGCGTCGCTCATCGCCAAGCAGCCGGGCCGCTACGGCTTCGACGACGTCAGCCCGGCGCCCCCACTCGTGTTCGACGAGATCACCATCCCGGACGCGACCGGGCTCGACGTGATTGCGCGGCTCGCGGACACGACGGTGGCGACGCTGCTCGAGTTGAACCCCCAGTTCGTCCGCGGGATCACGCCGCCGGCCCGGAGCGTAGTCGTGCGGGTGCCCCGCGGCCGGGGAACGCTGGCGGCGATGCGGTTCGACAGCCTCCCCGCCACCGACCGCATCACGTTCGTGGACCACTATGTGGGCCGCGGTCAGACGCTGTCGGACATCGCACGCCGCTACCGCGTGAGCGTCGCCCTGCTCCAGAGCGCGAACCCGACCCTCCGGCCCCACGCGCTGCGGGTGGGCCAGCGCATCATCGTGCCGATGAGCGGGCGTGTGGTGCCGCTGTCCGCCTGGTCAGTGCCGCCGGAGCGCACCTATCGGCGGATTTCCCGCGGGGGGGCAGCTGGGGGTGGGGGGGGGCCGCGGCTGGCTCCCGCAAGCGGGGAGGAGCCGCTCGCGACGCACCGCGTGCAGCGTGGCGAGACCGCGAGCACGATCGCGCGCCGCTACTCGGTCGGGTTGACGGCGCTGCTGGATTACAACGGTCTCACGATGGGCTCGGTGCTGCGGGCGGGGGACATTCTGAAAATCCCGCCGAAGTAGCTCTCAGGCGTAAGCCGCAAGGCGTAAGCAAAACACAAGGTGGCCGGGACGACGTCTCCTCGGCCACCTCGGTTTGTTCAGATACGCCCTACGACTCACGCCCTACGCCTTGTGCCTCTTAGCCCTTCCGTCTGTAGCCCTTCATCAGGGTCGCCGCGTACCCATTCTCGGGATTCCTGCCCGCGTTGAGCAGCTCCGTCACCCTGCCCGGACCGCGGTTGTAGGCGAGCAGCGCCAGGTCCAGCCGCCCGTTGTAGCGCTCCAGCAGGTCGTGCAGGTAGCGGAAGCCGAGCCGCAGGTTGGTGTCGCGCTCGTACAGCTGGCTCGTCGTGAGACCAGGCTCGTACAGACGAGCCGTGCTGGGGAGCACCTGCGTCAGTCCGAGGGCGCCCTCGCGACTCTTGGCGCGGAGGTTGAACCCCGACTCGACCCGCACCAGCCGGAAGGCCAACACCGGGTCCACCCCTTCGGCGAGCGCGATGTCGTAGGTCGCCGCCGCGAGATCGGCTGGGACGCCGTAGCGGCTCGAGTACTCGATGATCGCGTCCGCCCGCTCGAGCTGCAGCTTGGCGACGGCGAGCTCGCCCTTGGCGGCGTCGAGCTCCTGTGTGAGCGAGCGCAGCTCGCCCAGCACGGGCGCCGTGACAGCCACCGGCTGATCGTCGGCCGTGGCGCGCCGGGCCCACCCGCCCAGGCTGCTCACCAGGAGCGCCCCGACGAGGATCCCGCCGCCCTGCAGCATCAACTTCCGGGTTGTCGTTGTCATAACCCTCTCGTGTCTGGTCCCGTCCGGCACCGTCAGAAACTCGCGGCCTAGGGTCAAGCGCCGGTCAACCGTCGCGGGTGGCGTTCCGTCGCCAGTCCCCGCGAGTCCCGCCACTCTTCTCGAGCAGCCGCACGGAGAGGACCTCCATTCCCCGGTCGACGGCCTTCACCATGTCGTAGATGGTGAGCAGCGCGACGGATACGGCCGTCAGCGCCTCCATCTCCACGCCCGTCCGTCCCACCGCCTTGGCGGCAGCCCGCACCCGGACTCCCGGCAAGGTCTCGTCCAGCGTCGCCTCGACCTCCACGTGGTCGAGCCCCACAGGATGGCACAGCGGGATCAGTTCTGCCGTGCGCTTCGCCGCCATCGTTCCTGCGACCTCGCTCACCGCGAGGACGTCGCCCTTGACCACCGCCTGTTCCGCCACCAGGCGGTAGGCCTCGGGTGACATCCGGATGGCACCCTCCGCCGTCGCCGTGCGCACCGTGATGGCCTTGTCGCCGACGTCCACCATGCGAGCCCGGCCCGCCGCGTCGAGGTGCGACAGCTTCATCGGGGCAACCCCAGGTCCTCGCCCAGTACGGCAGCCACGAGTTGGGGGTTCACATTGCCCTGGGCCAGCTCCCGCGCGTCGAGCACCCGAGCGATGGCGGACACGACTTTGCCCGCGTCCTTCCCCGCCCGTGCCTCACTCCGCAGCCGCGCGAGCAGCTCGTCCAGCATCGCGGTGAAGGCGCCCCGTGCCTGGAATGGCTGGACACCGAGCGCGAAGCCGAGGCGCCCTACTGGGCCGGTCTGCACCGCTTGTAGGAAGCGCTCGGCCCCTTCCCCGGGTTCCGCCCCCCCTTCCGCAAGGAGCCTGCCGATGCACCCCTCCGCCGCCGTAACTCTTTGCGATAGCGACGGTTCCTTGGCTAAGCCGAGCTCACGGTGCGCGAATGCTGTCACGACGCTGTCGGCCAGTCTTGCCACACGCACTCGCACGACGCGAGACCGTATCGTCGGCAGCAGGGCGTCGGGCTCGGCCGTCGTGAGCACGAACACGCTATCGGCCGGCGGCTCTTCGAGCGCCTTCAGCATGGCGTTTGCAGCCGCCTCCGACCCCGTCTGCGGCACCAGCCGCTCCGCATCCCCGATCACAAACACCTTGCGCGGCCCCGTCACCGGGGTAAGGGCGAGCTTTCTCAAGAGCAGTCGCACCGACGCGATGCCATGGCTCGCCATCCCGGACGGCGGCTCGTACAAGGGTCGCTCGCGCCGGGCGGCCAGTACCTCGCCCAGCGCTTCCTCGGCGAGCTCGACCTGCTTGTCCGCATCGGCGGCCCTTCTCTCGAGCTCGACCGGGACGAACCAGTGCAGGTCGGGATGCGAGAGCGTGAGGACGAGCCGGCAGGGCCGACAGTCGCCACACGCCTGGCCCCTGTTGCGCTCACACAACAACGCCTGGCCCAGCCACAGAGCCAACCGTTGCTTCCCGACGCCCCGTGGCCCCTCAAAGAGCAGTCCTTGCGGCAACCGGCCGGAGGCGACAGCGCCTGCCAGCCGGTTCCGGATCCCCTCATGGCCATACAGGGGGGGTAAGGGCATGGGCAAATCTACCCCCGGGTAGGGTTTGGGCGACAAGTCGCTGTCTGTAAGATGCTGTTTTTAAATCAGTTAGCTGCATTGCTGGGGACTTGTGCCAACCTAACACCATCTGGTCAAAGTGCTTCCGTCCATAAGTGAGCGCACACTCGCGAGAGAACCCCTAACTTTCCTATATTTTCGGCTTGTCTTCGGTACGTCTGACCGTTAGTCGCGTGACGCTTGGCCTGGTTCCGGGGGCTGGCCGACCAGGAGGTCGCGTGCCGCGCGAAGCTGGTGCGGCTGGCCCACGATTGCCAGCTCGTCGCCGGCGGCGAGGGGCATCCGGGGGTCGGGAGTGGGGATGTCCTCGTCACCGCGGCGGATACTGAGGACGAGGGCTCCCGTCCGCGTGCGCAGCCGCGTTGCGGCAAGGCTCCGGCCGATGGCCTTGGCGCCGGGCCGCAGCCGCACGCGCTCCGCACTCATCTGCGGGAGACCGCGCAGGGCTGGGAGCTGCTCGAATTGCAACGGGCCCTGCGCACGCAGCGCCTGATAGTGAGATGCGCGGATCGTGTTCACGAGGATGTCGATGTCGCGCTGCGGCACCTGGTAGTGGGCGAGCACGCGGGTGAAGATCTCGATCGAGGTCTCGAACTCCTCGGGGATCACGACGTTCGCCCCGAGGCGCGCGAGCTCGGGGATTTCGACGACGTAGCGGGTGCGCGCGATGATGTGGAGCGTGGGATTGAGCCCGCGGGCGACCCGTACCATGCGGCGGGTGGCGGCGGCGTCCGAGATCGCGACGACGAAGAGCTTGGCGCGGTCGACGCCCAGCGCACGCAGGATCTCCTCGCGCGTGGCGTCGCCGTAGAACGCCGGCTCGCCCTGAGCGCGCGCGTGCCGCACCGTCTGCGGGTTGAGCTCCACGATCAGGTAAGGCACGCGAATCGCCCGGAGCGCGGCCGCCAGATTGCGACCGTTGAGTCCCAAGCCGGCGATGACGACGTGATCCGCGAGGGGCTCGGCTGCAGGGGCCACCTCTTGTGGGCGCAGTCCCGGGAGGACGCGGTCGAGCCGGATGACGCGGTCAAGGCGGTCGAGCAGGCCCGGCCCGCCTTGGAGCAGGAACGGGGTGAGGATCATAGTGAACACCGCGACGGCGAGGAAGCTCTGGTACAGGGCTCCCGGGAGCAGGCCCGCGGCGCGGCCCTCCCTGGCGAGGACGAACGAGAACTCCCCGATTTGCGACACCGCCAGGCCCGCCAGCAGGGCCACCCGCGCCGAGTAGCCCAGGAGCGCCGGGCCGACGGCGGCGGTGAGGGTCTTGCCTGACAGCAGCACCGCCACGCCGGCGAACGTGAGCCCGGGGTGCTCGAGGACGACGTCGAGCTGGACCAGCATCCCGACTGCGACGAAGAACAGCGAGATGAAGATGTCGCGGAAGGGCAGCAGCTCCGCCATGGCCTGGTGGGCGTAGTCGGACTCCGAGATGACGAGGCCGGCGAGGAACGCCCCCAGCGCCAGCGAGGCCCCGACCGCCTCCGTGCCGAGCGCGGTGAGCGTGCCCACGAGAATGATCGCGATGAGGAACAGCTCGCGGCTCCGCGTCTTCAGAATCTCGGCGAGGACGCGCGGCACGAGCGTACGGGCCGCGACGAGCACCCCGACCACGACAAGCGCCGCCTTGCCGAAGGCGACGAAGAGGCCGGCGGCGCTCCCCGCGGCGCGTCCCGCGAGGAACGGCAGCGCGAGCATCATGGGCACGACGCACAAGTCCTGGAAGATCAGGACGCCCGTGGCGAGCCTGCCGTGGGGGGTGTCGATGTCGCCCTTCTCGGTGAGCAGCTTCAGGACGATCGCGGTGCTGGAGAGCGCGGCCAGGAAGCCAAGGAACAGGGCCACCTGCCATCGCGCCGCCCCGGCCGCGGCGACGGCCGCCGTGGCAGCCACGGTCAGGCCCACTTGGCAGGCGCCCGCGACCGCCACCTGGCGCCCCATCTCCCGGAGCCTGCCGAGTGAGAACTCGATCCCGATCGTGAAGAGGAGCAGGATCACGCCCACTTCGGCGAGGCCCTCGACCCGGTGCACGTCGGGGATGAAGCCGAGCGCGTTGGGCCCGAGCAGCACGCCCGCGACGATGAATCCGGGCAGCGCCGGCAGACGCAGGCGGTGAAAGACGAGGACGACGACCAGTGAGGCGCCGAAGATCACCGCCAGGTCGCGCAGTATCAGCAGCTGTTCCATGGCCCTAAGATAGCGGAACCGAGTCCTCCGGCAATGGAGTAACTCGTTTTACGATAAGGTGTTCCACCGCTGTGACAGGGCGCACACGTGGCGCGTGGCGCGGCGTGCGGCGCACGCCCATGGTGGGCGTGATCGTAGGGCCGCCCTATCTTGGTCGTTCGTTTCCAGCTCTGGAGGCCATACCCGGCCGTGAGTCCCAAGGGCATCAAGATCCTGCGATCCGACGACGACGACCGCATCGTCGAGCTGACGCGCACGGAAGAGACGCTGCGCGCGACGGCGCGCCAGCAGGAGGCGGTGGCGCATCTCGGGCAGCAGGCGCTGGCCGGGGCGCCGGTCTCCGAGCTGATCGACGCCGCGGTCGCGCTCGTGGCCCGGGTGCTCGAGGTCGATTTTTCGTGCGTGCTCGAGCTGCGTGCGCCGAGCCGCACCCTGGTGTTGCGGGCCGGTGTGGGGTGGCGGGAGGGGAGCGTCGGGCGAACGGTGGTGCCCGCGGCGCCCGACACGCACGCGGGGTACGTGCTGCGCTCGCCCGGCGCGGTCGTGGTGGAGGACCTCGCGGCGGAGACGCGCTTCGGCTCGGCACCCCTGCTCGACGCCCACGGCGTCGTGAGCGGGCTGAGCGTGATCATCCATGGCAAGGACCGGCCGTTCGGGATTCTCGGCGCCCACACCGCGCGGCGGCGCGCCTTCACGAGCCACGACGTCCACTTCTTGCAGGCGGCGGCGAGTGTGCTCGCCACCGCGATCGACCGCGCCACCGCCGAAGAAGCGCTGCGGCGCAGCGAAGAGCACTTCCGCTCGCTCATCGAGAACGCCCTCGACATCGTGACCGTGGTCGGCGAGGACGGGACCTTCCAGTACGCGAGTCCCTCCGTGGAGCGGCTGCTCGGCTACCGGCCGGGCGAGCTGTTGCAGCGCAACGCGTTCCAGTTCGTGCACCCGGATGATGTACCGGTCGTCGCGGAAGCGCTGGCCCGCGCGATCAAGGATCCCGCGGCGGCACAGATGGAGGCGTTCCGGTTCCGGCACCGCAACGGCGGGTGGCGCGTGCTCGAGGCGGTGGGGCAGGCCCGGGTCGGGCCGGACGGCCGGGCGCGCCTGATCGTGAACAGCCGCGACGTGACCGAGCGCAACCGCCAGGAGCGGGCGCTGCGGGAGAGCAAGGAGCGCCTCCGCACCGTTATCGCGAGCGCGCCGCTCGTGCTGTTCGCGTTCGACAAGCAGGGGACTTTCACGCTCGCCGAGGGGCGCGGGCTCGACGCGCTCGGCGTGCGCCCGGCACAGCTCGTCGGGCAGTCGGTGTTCCAGCTGTACGCGGACCTACCCCAGGCCATCACCGACGTGCGGCGGGCCCTGGCGGGCGAGGCGTTCTCGTCCGTGGTCGAGGTGTACGGCATCGTGTTCGAGGCCTCCTACACGCCGATCCGCGACCGGGACGGGACGGTGGCGGGCGTGATCGGGGTTGGCACCGACATCACCGAGCGCCGCAAGGTCGAGGAGGCGCTGCGCCGCTCGGAGGAGAGCAGCCGCGCGCTGGTGCAACACGCGACCTACGGCATCTACCGCTCTTCCCCGGAGGGGCGGTTCCTCGCCGTTAACCCGGCACTCGTAAAGATGTTGGGGTACCCGTCGGAGGAAGCACTGCTCGCCGTGGACATGGCCGCCGACGTGTACGCCGACCCGGAGGAACGCCCCAAGGTGATCGCTCGGTTCGACCACAGCGACGCAGTGCAAGGCGTCGACGTCACCTGGAAGCGCAAGGACGGCAAGAAGATCCTCATGCGGTTGAGCGGCCGGGCGGTGCGGCGGCGCGACGGCTCGATCGATTGCTTCGAAACGCTCGCGGAAGACGTGACCGAGCGGCGCGTGTTGGAAGAGCAACTGCGCCAGTCGCAGAAGATGGAGGCGATCGGCCAGCTCACGGGCGGCATCGCCCACGACTTCAATAACCTGCTCACCATCATCCTCGCCAACGCCGAGCTGATCGCGCGGGCGCTCCCGACGGAGCGCGCCGACGCGCAGGCCGATCTGCGGGACGTCATCTCGGCCGCGCTGCGGGGGCGCGTGATGGTGAAAGAGCTGCTGGGCTTCGCGCGGCGCTCGAGCCTCAACCTCGCCGCCGTCGACCTGAGCGGCGTGCTGGCGGATCTCTCGGGCATGCTGCGGCGCATCCTGCCGGCGGACGTCGAGATCGTCACCGCCGTGGACGAGGAGCTCCCCGAGGTGCGCGCCGACCTGCACGCCACCGAGCAGATCCTGTTCAACCTCGTCACCAACGCCCGGGACGCGATGCCGAACGGGGGAGTGTTGCGGATCGAGACCCGGCGCGTCCGCCTGACGGACGAACAGCGCGCCGGCGGTGGCGCGACGCACAGCGGCGACTTCGTATGCCTCGCGGTGGAGGACACGGGCGTCGGGATGGACGAGCAGACGAGGCAGCGCATCTTCGAGCCGTTCTTCACGACGAAGCCGGTCGGCAAGGGCACGGGGCTCGGCCTCGCCACGGTGTACGGGCTGGTGCGGCAGCACGGCGGCTCGATCGAGGTGGACAGCGAGCCCGGCAAGGGGACCCGCGTCCGGGTGTACTTCCCCGCGGCCGAGGTGGCCACGACGCCGCTGCGGCGTACGTCGGGGCCGCACCAGGCGCGTGGCGGGTGTGAGACCCTGCTGCTCGTGGAGGACGACGACCAGCTGCGGCGGGCGACCAAGCGGGTCCTGGAGGACGCGGGCTACCAGGTGCTGACGGCGGCCGACGGGCAGGAAGCGCTTGAGGTGCTGCGCCAGCAAGGGGAGGGGATCCAGCTCGTCGTCTCGGACCTGGTGATGCCGCGGCTCGGCGGTCGCGCGCTATACGACCAGGCGCGGCGCGAGGGCCGGGCGATGCCTTTCCTGTTCGCGAGCGGCTACTCGGACGGCGATCGCAGCGGTCGCGCACCGCTCGATCCGTCGCTACCCCTCTTGTTCAAGCCCTGGACGCCGAACGATCTGCTGGCCAAGGTGCGGGAGCTGCTGGATGCGAATACGTAAGGGCGTGGGGAAGTGGGGTTGTGGGAGTTGACGGTGCGATCCGAGCTTCCGGTCCTGCCAGCAATCGCACATCCCCACATCCCCACGGTGTTTATTTTCCGTCCAACACCTCTCTGACCTTGCGCGCCAACTGATCGGGCGTGAACGGCTTCTG
>Ga0070697_100002182_pt1 | contig 15011 bp, 14 predicted proteins | sample KBSK1501metaG_FD_65475 | JGI IMG/M metagenome (GOLD analysis project Ga0070697, IMG submission 65475) | Corn, switchgrass and miscanthus rhizosphere microbial communities from Kellogg Biological Station, Michigan, USA - KBS K1-50-1 metaG | ecosystem: Host-associated > Plants > Roots >...
GCGGCCATGGGCAGCAGCGCCGAGTAAAGGTCCGTCTTGCACCGGTAACACCGGCTGGCGGTGTTCATGACGAACTCAGAGTCCCGGAGCTGATCAGTCTCGTGGAGGACCTGGCGGGCGCCGATTTCCGCGCAGAGTGTTTGCGACAGGGCCAATTCTACGGCGGGAAACGTGGGTGACACCGCCGTGACGGCAACGGCTCGCGTTCCCATCGCGTCGTGCGCCGCCTTCAGGACGAGGGTGCTGTCGACGCCGCCGGAGAAGGCGACGAGCACGGACCCCATGTCGCCCATGATCGTCCTCAGATGGTCGAGCGCGAGGATCTCTGTGCCGGCGTCATTTCGTGATGGAGACGACATTGGCGTCAATCTTGGCTTCGGCCAATTTGGCGACGACGACCAGGGCATAACGGTCGGGGTTGATATACTTCTGAGCCACTCGCAACACATCCTCCTTCGTCACGGCCGCGATCGCCTTGGGGTACTCGTCGAAATAGTTCAGGCCGAGGCCATGCAGCTCCACGAGGTTCAGCAGCGAGGCCAGCTTTGCGTTGGTGTCCAGGCGCAGCGGGAAGCTCCCGATCAAGTACGCCTTGGCGTCGGCCAGCTCGTGGTCCTCAACGGGTTCGGTCCGGATCCGTTTGAGTTCCTGCAACACGCTGGCGAGGGCCTGGTTCGACGCCGCGTTCCGGGTCTGCACGTGCACGGCGAAAGAACCCGGCATGACATTCGCCTCAAAGACGCTGCCCACGTCGTAGGCGAGGCCCTGCTCTTCGCGGATCCGGTGTACGAGCCGCGAGGAGAAGCCGCCGCCGCCGAGGATGTAGTTCATCACCGCCACGGCGTAGAAATCCGGGTTCCGCCGGGCAATGCCCACGTGTCCCAGGACGATGGTCGCCTGCGTGAGGTCCTTGTCGATCAGCTTGAGCGTCGGCTTCGGCAACGGCTCCGGTGCGGGGAAGGCGGGAAGCGGAAGCGCTTTTGGCGCCCATGTACCGAAATGCTTTTTCACCAGAGCGAGGGCCTCGGCTTCCCGGAGATCACCGACGATGGCCATGATCGCGCGGTTCGGGCGGTAGAACTTGTCGTGGAACTTGACCAGGTCTTGCCGTGAGAGCTTGGTCACGGTCTTTTCGTCCCCGTTGGCCGGCCGCCGGTAGGGATGACCCTTGAACACCAGCTCGTTAAAGGCCTTGGTGGCGATGGTGCCCGGTTCGTCTTTCTCCGACTGGAGGGACCCCACCAGCTCGTCACGGACGCGCGCGACCTCCTTCGGGTCGAACTTGGGGTGCCTGAGGATATCCGCCAACAGGGTGAAGCCGATGTCTGCATCCTTGCGCAAGATCCGCAGTCTGGCCGTCGCGTTGTCTTCTCCTCCTTCGGTGGACAGCTCGCCTCCGATGAACTCGATTTGCTCGGCGATCTGGGTCGCGCTCCTGGTCTTGGTGCCTTCGTCGAGCATCTCCGCGACCATGTACGCCAGGCCGGCCTTGGCGTCCGGATCGTAGACGGCCCCCGCTTTCATCAGCACATCCACCGTGACGATCGGTAGGGAGGGCTGGTCCACGATGAGCACGGTCATGCCGTTCTCCGTAACCGTGCGGGTCGGTTTGATTTCAGCAGCGTCGGACGCCCCAACGAAGAAGCCGTCCCAGACGAGCGCGGCCAGGAGAAGTGCGGCGCGGATCATCGAGCGCCTCTCGCCGCTTCGGCACGTTCGGACCTCGACGGCACGGGCATGAGGATGCCGACTGTGCGGGCGTCCTCGTTCAGGTATTTCTTGGCGACACGATGGACGTCCTCTTTGGTGATGCCTCGGAGCTTGTCCACATAGTCGGCGACGTACTGCCAGCCTGCTCCGACGGTCTCAGCCGTGCCTAGCAGCATGGCCTGTCGGAAGACGGAGTCCTGCTCGAAGAGGTAGCGGGCCTCCACCTGATGCTTGGCCTTCTGGAGTTCGTGGTCCGTCGGCGGCTCTTTCTTGAGCCGTTCAATCTCCGCCAGCACGGCCTTTTCCACATCAGCGATGTTCATGCCGGGCTTGACGGTCGCGTAGAAGGTGAAGAGCTCGGGGTCCGCCGCCAAGTCGTCGTAGCCGGCGCCCACCTGCAACGCCAGTTTCTTCCGGTACACGAGGGAGTCATAGAGGCGCGCGCTCTTACCGGTCGAGAGGATGTTCTCCAAGACCGCCAGGGCGTGCACGTCGGCGCTCTTAAAGTTGGGCACCTTGTAGCCGAAATAGATGAAGGGGAGTTGCGCGTCGCGCTTCACCACGATCCGCCGCTCGCCCCTTTGCTGCGGTTCCACGACGGAGGGCGGCGGGGGCGGGGAGCCCTGGGGAATGCCTTCGAAATATTTCTTGACCAGGGCCATGGCAGTCTCGGCCTTCACGTCGCCCGCGATCACCAGCGTCGCGTTGTTCGGCACGTAGTATTTCTCATAGTAGGCCTTGAGGTCCTCGCGGGTCATCGCGTCCAGGTCGTTGAACCATCCGATGATGGGCCAGTGGTAGGGATGAACCATGAAGGCCTGGGCGTGCATCTCCTCGACGAGATACGCCATCGGGACATCTTCGACTCGCAGGCGGCGCTCTTCTTTGACGACTTCGCGCTCCAACTTGAATTCCTTCTCGTCCAGCAGGAGCCCCTGCATGCGGTCCGCCTCCATTTCCAGGGCGAGCTCCAGCTTGTCCGCGGCCAGGTTTTCGAAATAGGCTGTGTAGTCCTGGCTGGTAAAGGCGTTATCGTTGCCCCCGTTCTTTTCGATGATCTTGGAGAATTCGCCCTTCCCGTACTTGGGGGTGCCCTTGAACATCATGTGTTCCAGCATGTGGGAGAGGCCGGCCCGCCCCATGACTTCGTTCCGGGAGCCGACCTTGTACCAGATTTGGACCGTGATGACAGGGGCCTTGTGCTCTTCCACGAGCAGCACCTTGAGCCCGTTGGCCAGGGTGAATTCGTGGACCGTGAGACGGCCGGCCATCGCCTGCTGACCGGCAAGGAAGAGGGTCAGAAGACATGCCGCGCTCACACGGCACAGGATTCGCTGGTTCGCGGTCACAGGCTGCTCCCTTTCTCTATGAGTGGGAATGGATCGGGATGGAGTGCGGGCTGGGTGGACCGGGCGGGCGCATAGGGACAGACGCCTCAGGCAGTGTTCCAAGCTGGCCACAGGCGCCCAGGATGTCCCGTCCTTTGCTCTTGCGGATGTAGGTTTCCAGCCCATGCCGGGTCAGGATCGCCTGGAAACGCAGGACGCGTTCTTCGGAAGGCCGTCGGTGGGGGTTGCCCGGAAATTCGTTGAACGGGATCAGGTTGACCTTGCAACGGAGGCCCCGCATCAGCTTGACGAGCCGGGCGGCGTCCTGCTCTGTGTCGTTCTCGCCGGCCAGCAGCACGTACTCGAACGTCAAGCGGCGGTGCGGTTTCAAGGGAAAGGCCCGGCAGGCCGCCAGCAGGGTCTCCAACGGGTATGCCTTGTTGACCGCCGGCATGAGCCGGTTCCGTTGCTCGTTGGTCGTCGCGTTGAGCGACACCGCCAGGTTGACGCCCATGCGGGCCACCTGCTTGAGCCGGGAGCTCAGCCCGGCCGTCGACAGCGTGATCCGGCGCGGCGAGAAGCCGACGCCCCAGGATTGGTTGGTGAGGCGGCGGATGGCTTCCTCTACCGCCGTGGCGTTGGCCAGCGGCTCGCCCATCCCCATCAGGACCAGATTGGTAATCGGTCGGTCTTCAGGCAACAGTCTTTGTGCGGCCAATACCTGCCCCACGATCTCATGGGCCTTGAGATTGCGCTGCAACCCCATCTGCCCGGTCAAACAAAAGGTACAGTCCAGGGTGCAGCCGACCTGCGTGGAGAGACACAGGGTCAGGCGATCCTCATCAGGGATGAGCACGCTTTCGATGCGCTTTCCGTCCTCCAGGGGAAAGATGAATTTCCGCGTGGCGTCCTCGGATGTCAGGACTTCGGACGGCGCGAGCGATCCGATGCGTGCGTGCGTGGCCAGTTGCGTCCGGTCGGCGTGAGAGAGGTCCGTCATGGCGGCGATGTCCGTGAGGCGGGCCTGATAGAGCCAGCGGAGGATCTGCCGGGCGCGGTAACGGGGCCAGCCCCAGTCGTGGACCAGCGCGGCCAGCTCGTCCGCGCTCAAGGCGATGAGGTCTTTCAGGGACATGGCGAAGGGAGCCTAACACAGCATACGGATAACCAGCAAGCCGGCCACACCCTCCTCGGAAGTCTTCGTGCCCTATGGTATAATCCGCGCCATGATTGCACGTTCCGTGACATCCTTCACGTTTTCCTTTACATTTCTGTCTCGTGTCTTTCGGCTTGCTGCCCTGCTCGCGGCCGTTGGCGTGGTGCTCGTTCTCGGCTCAGCCGTTTCCGCCGACCTACCGGGTGGGCTCTCGTGTACGGAGCCAGCCTTCTGCCTAGCCCAGGCCGTCCAATCGTCGACTCAGCAGGACCAGGAGACGGCGACTCGCCTCTTGCAAGGGCTGATCGATCAATTTGGGGGGACGCCATGGGCCGGTCGCGCCGAACTGTTGCTGGGGAAGTGGTACCAGGAGCAAGGCGACCGGCAGGCGATTCCCTACCTTCTGGCTGCGCCGTTGCATCTGCCCTCCCTGGGCGATTACGCGCACTTCTACCTCGGAGAGGTGGGGATGAAGAGCGGCGACTACAACGGAGCCGCGACGGCTTTTGACTTACTCGTCGAGCGCTACGCGGATAGTCTCCTCAGGCCCCAGGCCCTGGCGCGGGCAGCCGACGCTTGGTTCCTAGCCGATGACTGCCGGCGCGCGCGGGAGCGGCAGGCTCTGTTTCTGTCGGAGAACAGCAGCCACGCCTTGGCGCCTGCCGTGCTGTTGCGCCAGGGCGAGTGCCTGCAGAAAGCGGGAGACACCCCCGGCGTGGTGGCGGCCTATCGGCGCGTCTGGACGCAGTATGCGGCTTCCCCACAGGCCGATGACGCTGCGGCGCGATTGGAGCGCCTGCGGAGCGAAGGCGTCGCGATTCCTGAATTGACGGCAGAAGAGCGCTGGACGCGTGCTAAGACGCTGTTCGATGCCGGCCAGTACCCCAAGGCGGTGAAGGCCTGCGAAGAGGTGCTCAAGGGACCGCCCGGCGGGACGCACCGGGACCAGGCCAGGCTGACGCTTGGGAGATCGCTGGTACAGCTCAAACGCTATGAGGACGCCCGCACGAGCTTCGAGCAACTGGCGAAAAGCGGGACGGACGGGTTGGCGCAGGAGGCCATCTACTGGCTGGCCCGGGTCTTCCTGCGGCTGGATCTGGACGAGCCTTTCCTAGCCCTCGCGCGCGAGGTCGAAGCCGGGCGGCTCTCAGGCGAGGTGAGAGCGAAGTTCCTGCTGATGCTGGCGGCCCAGCATGCGGATCATGGTCGGGTGGATCAGGCGATCCAGACCTATCAGCAAGTCGGGCGGAAGGAGAAGCCGGAGGGCCTGGCCGCGGAAGGCTATTGGCGCGCCGGGTGGCTGCTCTACAAGAACGGTCGCCAGGAGGAGGCCGGCCGCTCTTTTGATCAGGCCGTTCGGCTCCAATCGGATGGTCCTATCCGCTTGGCGGCGCTCTACTGGAAAGGACGGAGCCTGGAGAAGGCTGGCGAGCCGCAGAAGGCGGCCGCGCTCTTCGAGGCGCTGTGCGCAGAGGCCCCGTTGACCTATTACTGCCACACGGCGCGAATGCGGGGGGGCCTGGCCGAGATGACCAGCGCCGTCGGCGGTGACGGAGGCGGCGTGTCGTTCTCTGGGTTGGACCCGCAGGACAAGGCGGTCACGACCGACGTTCACTACCAGCGCGCCGTCGAACTTCGCCTAGTGGGTCTCCTGCGCGAGGCGGGGGAAGAGCTGGGCATGCTGCCCGGACGGATCGGTGGGGACCGGGGGTCCGCTCTGTGGCTGGCTGGCCGCTTCAAAGAGGTCGGAGAGTACCATCGCGCACTCAAATTGGTGCAACTGTTCTTCCCTGATGTGATTGACCGCGGCGTCACCGGTGTGCCCCCCGCGTTCTGGGAATTGGCCTATCCGCAGGGACTGTTGCCGGTGATCCAGACGGTGGCGGACCGCGGCCTGGACCCGCATCTCGTGGCGGCGATCATCCGGGAAGAAAGCACGTACAATCCGGCGGCGGTGTCGCCGGCCGGCGCGCTGGGCCTGATGCAGGTGACGCTCCAGACCGGGGAGAGGATGGCAGGCCGGCTGGGGGGCGAGGCGTTCAACCGGGAACGTTTATTCGACCCCATCTACAACATCAAGCTCGGAAGCCGGTACCTGGGACAGCTGGCGGAGAAATTCAACCGCAATCCGATCTATACGATCGCGGCGTACAATGCCGGCCCCGATGTCGTGGCCAAATGGGCCCAGCAGCTCGGCGGGGGCGATCCAGATGAATTCATCGAGTCCATCCCCTATACCGAAACCCGGCTCTACGTGAAGCGGGTCCTGCGGAGCTACCGGGAATACAAGCGGGTCAGCGGGCTCGAGTGCGGGGCGTCGTTTTTTGAGAAGGGGTGCTGACGGACGTGGATAAGATGGCCGCCCTTGAGGCGAAGGTCAGAGAGCTGATCAAACATTCCGCCGGACTGAAGCGGCGGGCGGTGCAGCTGGAATCCCGCCTCCGCGAGGCGGACGCCAAGGTGGCACGTCACGCGGCCGACTCCCGCCAGCGGGAGAAGGAGCGGGAGTGGATCCGGGGCCGATTGCGGAAGATCCTGGGCGAGTTGGAGCTCATCGAGCATCGGGAGAATGACCGGCCAGCAGGCAGGAACTGATGCTCATGAACGGAGGGCGACGGTGAGCCAGAGGTTTGAGGTCGAGATCTACGGCCAGCGGTTCGCGATCCGGGGGGAAGCCGACCAGGCGTATGTCAACGAGCTGGCCAGGGTAGTCGACGAGCAGATGCGGACCCTGGCCCGTGGTATGAAAGTGGCCACGCCCGGCAAGCTGGCCATCCTGGCGGCTCTGAACCTGGCGCACCTGCTGCATCAGGCGCGCAAGTTCCAGCACGAGAAGGTGGAGCAGCTGGCTGACAGTCTGATCAGTTCGATCGAAGAGACGCTCGGCGGCCCCCGGTAGGGCTTTTTTTCTTGCAAGCCTGCCGGCGGTTTGCTACACTGCCGTGTGGACGGGAACGGAATGATCCCGTCGGTGGAAAGCCCTACAAGTGCTAGGGTTTGTGACAAGACGGAACAAGACGATTGAAGAGGACGAGCAGTTTTCGTTAGACCTGACCGGTTCGGACAACACAACAGGATGTGACAGGGGGTTGAGCCTGAAGCAGCAGGACTACTTTCCGGCTCTGAAAAGCCCGCGGGGAACAGGATATTCGGTCTCGGAACGAGGGACGTGCGACAGAGAGGTTCATGTATAGACAAGGGCTGAAGCCTCGTTCTGACGACTCTTCCTCCCTCCCGTTTGCGTCCTTCCGGCCAAGGAGCTCGCGTCTGTAAGCGCCGTCTCCGTCCGTCTTTCACCGACACGCTTCCATTTCCGCTCCCATTCCATGTTGACCCGTTGCTGGTGACCCGTTGCAATTGAAGAGCAACGGGTGCCCCGAACGCGATGGCTCCGTCCTGCGGGGCGGGGAGCCGTCGCCGTTCTGGCGTGAAGGGAGGTGGACACCATTCCAGAACTGGCCATTGTGATGATTGCGGTGGCCGCCGGAGCGGCCCTCGGCGCCGGTGTGCTCTGGCTCATTCACGGCAAGACGGTCGCCTCGCGCTTCCGTGAGGCAGAGGATCGGGCGGCCCAGATCGTCCGGACGGCTGAGAAAGAGGCCTCCACCCAGGCGCGCGAGGCTCAGCTTGAAGCCAAGGACCTGATCGTCCGGGCGAAGGCTGAGCTCGACAAGGAGATGCAGGCTCAGCGCAACGAGATCCTTGCACTGGAGAAGCGGTTGATCCAGAAAGAGGAGTCCCTGGACCGCCGGATGTCCAACATCGACCGGCGCGACTCCGAGCTGCAGAAGCGAGAGAAGACGGCTACGGCCTTGGAGAAGGCCTTGGAGGAAAAAGAGGCCGACGCGGCCCGCCTGATCCAGGAACGCACCAAGGCGCTCGAATATGCCTCCGGCATGACGGCCGACGAGGCCAAGGCGGCGCTCTTGCAGCAGGTGGAGAGCGAAGCGAAGTTCGAGGCCGCCAAGATGATCAAGCGGATCCAGGACGAGACCAAGGAGAATGCCGATCGGGAAGCCAAGGAGATCATTACCAGATCCATCCAGCGCATCACGCGGGACTACGTGGCGGAGGCGACGATCTCGGTGGTGCCGCTCCCGAGCGACGGCATGAAGGGACGGATCATCGGCCGGGAGGGCCGGAACATCCGGGCGCTGGAAGCCGCGACGGGCATCGATCTGGTCGTGGACGAAACGCCCGAGGCGGTCCTGATCTCCGGCTTCGACCCGCTGCGCCGGGAGATCGCGAAGGTGTCGCTGGAACGGCTGATGGCCGACGGACGGATCCACCCGACGCGCATCGAAGAGGTGGTCGAGAAGGTCAAGAAGGACCTCGACAAGATGATGCTCGAGGAGGCTGAGAAGGTGCTCTTCGAGCTGGGGATCACCAACCTCCATCCGGAGATCGTGAAGCTCCTGGGCAAGCTCAAGTTCCGGACGAGCTACGGGCAGAACAACCTCTACCACGCGAGGGAGGCGGCCTACATCTGCGGGATCATGGCGTCGGAGCTGGAGCTGGATGTCAAGCTCTCACGGCGCGGCGCGTTGATGCACGACATGGGCAAGGGGCTGAGCCAGGAGGAGGAAGGCCCGCACGCCATCATCGGCGCGGACTTCGCCAAGAAGTACGGGGAAGAGCCCCGGGTGGTCAACGCCATCGCCGCGCACCACGAGCAGGTCGAGCCCATCTGTCCCGAAACAGTCCTCGTGGCGGCGGCGGAATCACTGTCGGCGGCGCGACCGGGGGCGCGGCGGGAGACCGTCGAGGCCTACATCAAGCGCCTCGAGAAGCTGGAGAAGCTGGCCGTGGACTACAAGGGCGTGGAGAAGGCGTACGCCATCCAGGCCGGCCGGGAGATCCGGGTGATCGTGAAGCAGGATGCGATCACGGACGCAGAATGCGCCGTCCTGTCCCGCGACCTGGCCCGCAAGATCGAACAGGAGCTGACGTACCCCGGCCAGATCAAGGTCACGATCATCCGCGAGAGCCGGTTTACAGACATTGCGAAGTAAACGGGAAGGGGCGCGTGAAAATTCTCTTCATCGGCGACATCATCGGCGAGCCGGGGCGCAAGACCGTAGCCCGGCAGGTGCCGCGACTCGTCCGCGAACGCGGGGTGGCCTGTGTCATCGCCAACGCGGAAAACGCCGCGGGTGGGTTCGGCGTCACGCCGGACGTGGCGCGGGAGCTGTTCGCGGCGGGTGTGCACGTGCTGACGAGCGGCAACCACATCTGGGACAAGAAGGAGGTCATCGACTACATCAAGGACGAGCCCAGGCTCCTGCGGCCCGCCAACTATCCCAAGGGAGTGCCGGGCCTCGGCCACGTAGTGGTGACGACCACCGCGGGTGAGAAGGTCGGCGTGGTGCAGGTGATGGGGCGAGTATCCATGCCCACGGTGGACTGCCCGTTCCGGGTCGTCCGGCACGAGGTCGAGGCGGTCAAGCAGGAGGCGCGGACCGTGATCGTGGACATGCACGCCGAAGCGACCTCCGAGAAGATGGCCATGGGCTGGTACTTGGACGGCGAAGTCACCGGGGTGTTCGGAACCCACACACACGTCCAGACGGCAGACGAGCGGATCCTGCCCAAGGGCACGGCCTACCTCACCGACGTCGGCATGGTCGGGCCGACCGAGTCCGTGATCGGGATCAAGAAGGAGATCGCCATCGAGAAGTTCCTTTCCCAGATGCCGCGCCGCTTCGAGGTGGCCCCGGGACCGTGCGTCTTTTCGGCGGTGCTGCTGGATGTGGACACGGGGGTCGGCAAGGCGCTGTCGATCGAACGCTTGCGGATTATGGATTGATCGCATGACCAGCGGGGCTCCTCCGCGAACGCTCTACACCGTCTCGGCCCTCACGGCCCTCCTGCGGGTCCACATCGAGTCCGCCTTCTCCAACATCTGGGTAGAGGGCGAGGTCTCCAACCTGCGCATCCCGACCTCCGGCCACGCCTACTTTACGCTGAAGGACGCCGCGAGCCAGATGCGTGCGGTCCTCTTCCGGTCCGTCGGACGCTCCCTACGATTCGCCTTGCAGGACGGGATGCAGCTCGTCTGCCGGGGTCGGGTGACGGTCTATGAGCCCAAGGGAGACTATCAGGTGATCGTGGAGTATGCCGAGCCGAAGGGAGTCGGAGCGCTCCAGCTTGCCTTCGAGCAGCTCAAAGCGAGGCTGGCAGCGGAGGGTCTGTTCGACCAGGCGCGCAAGCGACCGTTGCCGTTCTTCCCGCGCCGGATCGGAGTGGTCACCTCGCCCACGGGCGCGGCCATCCGCGACATCGTGCAGGTCGCCCACAAGCGCGACCCCGGCGTCACCATCGTGCTCAATCCCGTCGCCGTGCAGGGCGAGAGCGCGGCCGGGGAGATCGCCCGCGCCATCGCGGAGCTCAACGAGATGGGCGACTGTGACGTCCTCGTCGTGGGACGCGGCGGTGGATCGCTCGAGGACCTCTGGCCGTTCAATGAGGAACTCGTCGCGCGGGCCATCGCGGCGTCGCGCATTCCCGTCGTGTCGGCGGTGGGGCACGAGATCGATTTCACGATCGCCGACTTTGTCGCCGACGTGCGGGCCCCCACGCCGTCGGCGGCTGCCGAACTGGTGGTGCGAGATCGGGTCGACCTCCTCAAGCAAGTCGTCGGGTATGGGGATCGCGCCGTGCATGCCGTCCGGACCGTCCTGCGGGACCTGCACGCGCGTGTGGAGGCCGAGCGGCGCGGCCTCCTCGATCCGACCGCGCTCGTGGCCCGCGCCATGCAGCGTCGCGACGATCTGGAAATGCGTCTGCGCGTGATGCAGGCGGGCCGCCTGAAAGACCTGCGTTCTGCGGTCGAAGCTCTCCGGCAGGAGGCGTTGCTACGAAGCCCCCTCCAGCGGATCCAGCAAGGCTTGACCCTGTTGCCTCACCTGCGCATGCGGCTCCAGCAGCGGATGAAGGTGGCCCTGGAATTGGGGCGGCGCTCCTTAGAAGAATTCATCGGGGCGCTCCATGCCTTGAGCCCCCTCGCGATCTTGGGACGAGGGTACAGCATCACGCGGCGGTGGCCGGAGCTGACGGTCTTAAGGGCCGCCTCCGCCGTCGCACCCGGCGAGGTGGTGCACGTTCGATTGGGGGCCGGAGAGCTGCTGTGCGAGGTCCAGAAGACCGCCGACGAGTTGATTCGGAAGTCTGGCGGCGTATAATGCGCAGGTGACGGAGCGAGAGAGTGGCCACGGTCAAATTCGAAGAAGCGCTGGCCCGATTGGAAGCGATCGTCGCCGAGTTGGAGCGTGGCGAGTTGCCGCTTGAAGACTCCATGCGGATCTTCGAGGAGGGCATGAAGCTCTCCAAGGTTTGCCTCAAAATGCTGGAGGAGGCCGAGCGCAAGGTGGAGATTCTCGTCAAGGACAAAGACGGCAAGAAGCGCACCCGCACGGTTGACATCGAGGAGTACTCTGAAGCTGGCCAGGAAAACGGCGACGTCGAAAACTGACCCGGGAAAAGACTCCGTGGAGCGGTTGGATCTGGTCATGGTCTCCCGTGGGCTCGTGGAGAGCCGGGAGCGGGCCCAGAGTCTCATCCTGGCCGGCGTCGTCACCGTGGGCGGCCGTGTCGCGAGCCGGGCTGCTCACCCCATTCCCGCTGGCGCTGCGATCGAGATCACCGAGCCGGAGCACCCTTACGTGGGGCGGGGAGGCCTCAAGCTGGCTGCGGCCCTGGACGGGTTCGGCCTGAATCCGCAGGGCCTGGTCGCTCTGGATGTCGGCGCCTCGACGGGGGGGTTCACCGACTGCCTCTTGCAGCGTGGTGCCGCGCGCGTGTACGCGGTGGACGTGGGCTACGGCCAACTGGCCTGGCGCCTCCGGCAAGACCCCCGTGTCGTCGTGGTCGAACGGTGCAACGCGCGATACCTGGACCGCTCGCGGGTGCCTGAGCCTGTCGACCTGGCCACCATCGACGTGTCCTTCATCTCGCTCGTGCTCATCCTGCCGGCCGTGCGCCGGTGTCTCAAGGACGGGGGTCAGGTCGTGGCCTTGCTCAAGCCGCAGTTCGAAGTCGGCAAGGGGAAGGTCGGAAAGGGCGGCATCGTCCGTGATGAGGGTCGGCGGCGGGAGGCGGTCCGGGCGGTCCGAGCGGCCGTGGAAGCGCAGCGGTGGAAATGGGAGGGCGAGCTGCCCTCGCCGATCGCCGGCCAGAAGGGGAACGTCGAGTACTTGATCTGGTTGCGCCCATCATGAAGGTCCTGGTCACGGGCGGGGCGGGCTTCATCGGGTCGCACATCGTGGACCGGCTCGTCCAGGAAGGCTATGAGGTCGTGGTCGCCGACAACCTGTCCACGGGCAAGCGGCGGCATGTGAACCGCGCCGCCCGCTTCTACCGGTCCGACATTCGAAGCTGGTGGCTGGAGCGGGTCTTCCGCCGGGAGCGGCCCGCGATCGTGTCGCACCACGCGGCGCAGATCGACGTGCGCCGGTCCGTGCTGGACCCGAAGTTTGACGCGGACGTCAATGTCTTGGGGATGCTCAACGTCCTGCGGCTGGCGATCAAGTACGGCGTGCGCAAGGTGATCTTCGCCTCCTCCGGCGGGGCGGTGTACGGGGAGCCGGAGTCGTTGCCGGTGTCGGAGTCCCACCCGACCCGGCCGGCCTCTCCCTACGGCATCAGCAAGGTGGTGGGGGACGAATACTTGCGCTACTTCCGCGACGCCGATGGTCTGGAGTACGTGAGCCTGCGGTACGCCAACGTCTACGGGCCGCGCCAGGACCCGTACGGCGAGGCGGGGGTGGTGGGTATCTTCGCGCAGAAGATGTTGCTCGGCGAGCAGCCGATCATCAACGGCAACGGCCGGCAGACGCGCGACTTCGTGTACGTGGACGACGTGGTCGAGGCCAACATGGCCGCCATGCACAAGGCTGCCCATGGGATATACAACGTGGGGACGGGGAAGGAGACCACCATCAACGAGTTGTTTGCGATGCTCGCCGGCCTGATCAATCCATCCGTCCGCGAGGCCCACGGGCCGGCGAAGCGTGGCGAGCAGGAGCGGATCGCGCTGGATTCGTCCCGGCTCCATCGCGAGTTGGACTGGGAGGCGAAAGTCTCGCTGAAGGATGGCCTCGCGAAGACCGCGGACTACTACCGGCAGACGGTCCGGTCAGCCTGATGGCGGTCTAATATCTGGGGACGGATGGGTCGATTTGCAGGGACCAGGCGTTGATGCCGCCGGTGAGGTTCTTCACGTTCTTGAACCCTTGCTGCATGAGAAATTGGGTCGCGTCCATGCTGCGCATCCCCATGTGGCAATGCAGGACGATCTCGGCGTTCGGGTCGAGCTTTTTGTATTCGGTGCCCAGCGTGCCGAGCGGGATGAGTTTAGCGCCCGGGATCTTGCAGATGTTGTATTCCCAAGGTTCCCGAACATCGATCAGGAAGATTTGTTCTCCCCGATCAAGTTTTTCTTTCAGCTCCTGGACCGTGATGGTGAAGCCCATGGCGCGACCCTCCTGTGAAGTGGGATAGTAAGCCGGCGCTCTTCCGGCTGTCAACCGAGGGGATCCGCAGCATGAGCGAGCGTGAAAGGCCGAACTGGCAGCGAGCCTGACGTCGAGGGAAGACGATGGGTGAAGAGCAGATGACAGTGGTGGAGGGCGGGGACGCACTCGTGGTCCTGATCACGGTGGCCTCGCGCGAGGAAGCGGAACGCATCGCCCGGCGCCTGGTCGAGGACCGGCTCGCCGCTTGCGTGAACATCGTGCCCGAGGTACGATCGCTCTTCATCTGGCAGGGCAAATTCTCCCAGGAAGACGAAGTCCTCCTGGTGGTGAAATCTCGGCGCGCCCGGTTTCGGGAACTGGCAACCGCTGTCAGGCAGTTGCATAGCTATAGTGTGCCGGAAATCATCGCCGTCCCAATCCTTGTAGGGTCTTCCGATTACCTCCGCTGGGTGGCCGAATCCACCTAGCGGCGCACGATGTGCGATTTTGCATGACAACCAAACGCTTTGCATGACAGGGGGGCCTTTCGTATTGACAGCAGGCCGGGCGTTGTGGTAATCATTTGCACTTAATTACCTCGTAGGATTGGCGGGATTTCCTATATGAGTATTTCCTATATGAGTAAGGATGAGTAAGAAGGCGCATCAGGAATTCCATATCGTCATCTTTCCGAGCGCGACCTCGCGCCCTCGGCGTTTCAGCATCAAGCGGCGCACCGTCCGCGTGCTGCTGTTCACGACGGTGGTCGCGGTCATCCTGGAAGCTTTCTTCCTCGTCCAGTATGTCACCCGCAGCGGGGAGATCTGGGAGCTCGAGACCTTGCGGTCCGAGGCGATCCAGCACCGCCAGCAAGCTACCACCCTCTCCTCGGCGATGGAGGATCTGCGCAAGCAACTGTCCACCATGCGGGAAGTCAACGTTCGGCTGCGTGTCATGCTTGGCCTGGACCCGCCCAAAGTCCCGCCGTCACCCCTCGGGTTGGGGGGCAAGGAGGAGACCCGCGTGATTCGAACGGGGGTGGGCGGCATGGGAGGCGAGGGCGGCTCGCTCTCGGACGTGGTCGCGCAGTTACAGCAGAAGCTGGCGTGGCTCAAGGAGGAAGCGGTCCTCCAGGAGCGGTATCTGCACGAACTGACCGGGATCGTCGGCGAGCGGCGCGCGCAGTGGGCGTCGACGCCTTCGATCTGGCCGGTCCATGGCTGGGTCTCCTCAGGATTCGGGCGCCGCGTGTCCCCGTTCACGGGGGAGGATATGATGCACGGCGGGCTGGATATTTCCGCGCCGATGAGCACGCCGGTCAAGGCGCCGGCGGCCGGGACCGTCATCGCCGTCGGACCGGAGAAG
>Ga0070697_100002185_pt1 | contig 15002 bp, 10 predicted proteins | sample KBSK1501metaG_FD_65475 | JGI IMG/M metagenome (GOLD analysis project Ga0070697, IMG submission 65475) | Corn, switchgrass and miscanthus rhizosphere microbial communities from Kellogg Biological Station, Michigan, USA - KBS K1-50-1 metaG | ecosystem: Host-associated > Plants > Roots >...
CGGCGTGGGCGGCCTCCGCGGCCACCCTCATCGGGACCAGCCTGGTGATCCCGCCGGGCTCGCTCGGCGGGACGGACATCCCGCTGGCAGGCGCGCTCGTCTACGGCCTGTGCCTGTACGCGGTGACGGTCCGCTGCCGGCCGCGGATCGTGGTCGCCGCGGCGGCCGTCAGCGTGGCCGGGGCCGCGTTCATCGACCCGGGGTCGATGCCCCAGGTCGTCTTCCTGATCGCGGTCCCCATCCTCATCGGCGTCGTGGTCCGGGTGCGGCGCAGCGGCGAGCGCCAGCTCGAGGAGCAGGAGCGCCGGCACTCCGGCGAGCGCGCGCTGCTCGAGGAGCGGCAGCGCATCGCCCGGGAGCTGCACGACGTGGTCGCCCACCACATGTCGGTGATCGCGATCCAGGCCGAGGCGGCGCCCTACAAGACCGCCGATCCGCCGGCGGAGCTGGTGGAGAGCTTCGGTGAGATCAGGGCGAGCGCGCTGGCCGGCCTGGCCGAGCTGCGCCGCGTGCTGGGCGTGCTGCGCACCGACGGGCAGGACACCGCGCCCCAGCCCGGGCTGGCCGATCTGGACACCCTGCTCGACTCGGCCCGCAGCGGCGGCGTATCGGTCACCGTCACCCGCGGCGGGACCCCCGTGACGCTGCCGGAAGGCGTGGACCTGTCCGCCTACCGCATCGTGCAGGAGGCGCTGAGCAACGCGATGCGGCATGCGCCGGGCTCGCACGTCCGGCTGCATTTGGCCTACCGCCCCGATAGCCTGGCGGTCGAGATCCGCAACGACGCCATCCCCCCGGCGAGCAGTGCCGTCCCGGTCCTGGTCGCCAGCGGGGCCCGGGCCGCCGGAGGAGGGCACGGCCTGGTCGGAATGCGGGAGCGCGCCACGATGCTGGGCGGGAGCCTGGAGGCGGGCCCGACCGGAGACGGGGGGTTCCGGGTGACCGCGGTCCTCCCGGTGAGCCCGCCCGAGGAGGAGGCGCCGTGACGATCCGGGTGATCGTGGCCGACGACCAGGGCATGGTGCGGTCGGGCTTTTCCATCCTGCTCAACGCGCAGCCCGACATCGAGGTGGTCGGCGAGGCCGTCAACGGGCAGGAGGCCATCGCCCGGGTCGCCGAGCTGCGCCCCGACGTCATCCTCATGGACGTCCGCATGCCGGTGATGGACGGCCTGCAGGCCACCCGGCTGATCACGGCGGCGGCCGACGGCGCGCCCCGGGTCCTGGTCCTGACCACCTTCGATTTGGACGACTACGTGTACGAGGCGCTGCGCTCCGGCGCCAGCGGCTTCCTGCTCAAGGACGCCTCGGCCGGCGAGCTCGCCGAAGCCGTGCGGGTGGTCGCGGCCGGCGACGCGCTGCTGGCCCCCGGGGTGACCCGCCGCCTGATCGCGGAGTTCGCCCGCCTGGGCGCGCCCCGGGCCGCCAGCCGCAAGAACCTCGAGGATCTGACCGAACGCGAGACCGAGGTGCTGGCCCTGGTCGCGCGCGGCATGTCCAACGCGGAGATCGCCGCCCACCTGGTCGTCGCGGAACAGACCGTCAAGACGCACGTCAGCCGGGTGCTGATGAAGCTCGCGTTGCGCGACCGTGCTCAGGCCGTCGTCTTCGCCTACGAGAACGGCCTGGTCCGTCCCGGTGAGTGACCCCGTGACCGGCCGAGCCTCCCCAGGCCGAGCCGACGTGGCCTTCGCCACGGCGGCCTGCATCGTGCTCGCCGGCTATAACAACCTGGCGGGAGCCCAGCCCTGGCACCGGCGGTGGTACCCCGCGGTCAATGCCCTGGCCGCCACGGCCACCCTGGCCGCCGCGGCCGCCAGCGGGCTGACCTCAGCCGACGTTGGCCTGCGGCGGGATCGGCTGCGGGCCGGGCTCAGGTGCGGATCGGCGGCGGCCGCGCCGGTCGTGGCCGCGTTCGGGCTGGCCGCGCTGACGCCGGCCACCCGGCCCCTGCTCAACGACCAGCGGATCGCCGGCCTGGACCGGCGCCAGCTCGCCTACCAGGTGCTACTGCGCATCCCGGTCGGCACCGTCGCCTGGGAGGAGATCGCGTTCCGCGGGGTGCTCCGGGGCGCGCTGCGCCGGGTGCTGGCCGAGCCCGCGGCCACCGCCGTGGGCAGCGCGGTGTTCGGCCTGTGGCACATCCGCCCGACCGCCGAGGCGCTGGCGGCCAACCGGCTCGCGGCCGACCGCGGCGCCCGGATCATCGCGGTCACCGCCGTAGCGGCCGGGACCGCGGGGGCGGGCGCATTGCTGTCCCTGCTGCGGGAACGCTCCGGCAGCCTGGCCGCGCCGGTATTGCTGCACCTGGCCGCCAACTGCGCGGGCCCGCTGGCCAGCGCACTGACTCGCCGTCATCCGCAAGCAGGCCGAGTGGATCAGCCGGGGCCTGTGGATACCGGATAACACGCTGCGGGCCGGGAATCCCTGGAACGGGGTCTCGGAGCTAGATCCGGATCGGCGGCTAAAGGCCTTGCGTGCGTTCCGCCGATGCCGTCAGGTGAAGGGCTGCCGGCATAGCGCGGCGTACGCATGCACCATCTCGAGGTCGAAGAGCGCACTGTAATCGGCGAGCGGCGGCGGAACGTGGCCGAGCAGTTCGAGGGTGATGGCCCCGTGCAGCTGGGCGTAGGTGATCATGCACGCAGCGAGGGCGCCACCAGGAAGGCCGCTGCCCCCGCCGTTCTCGTCACGCCACGTGGCGAGCTGTCTGCGCAGGGACGCCGGCGTGGCCGCTTCGATGCGTTCCGTGTCGATCTCACCGGCGGCGACAGCCGCCCGCATGATCGAGAACAGGACGTTGACGACACTTGAGAAGGCTTGATCGACTTGGCGGTTTCGCTGCTTGACGGCGCAGGCGCCGTCGTGGCCGTAGAGCAGCAGGTATTCCGCCTGGTGATCCAGGGCCCAGGCCCGGTGGGCCCGGCATACGGCGAGCCACCGCTCGCCCGGCGGGCGCGGAGCTACCCCCTCGTAGGTAGTCCGCAGGGTCTCGGCAAGGGAGGTGAACCCGTCGACGACCAGGGCATCGAGCAAGGCCTGGCGGCTGGGAAAGTAGTAGTGCACGGCGGACGCCGTCATGGCTAGGTGCCGGGCGATGGCGCGCATGGAGATCCCAGCCGGCCCTCCGTCGGCGAGCTGGCTGCGTGCCGTGTCCTTGATGTCGTCGATCGTCTCCTGTCTGCGACGATCGCGCCGCCTCATCATCAGCCGAGGATGCCATCAAGTTTGAGCACCGGCAAGTTTTTGCTCACTTGCCACGTAACAGGCCTTCCGACAGACTGATAGCGACATCGACAGCGTTGCTCCGGTCCCCGGTGGCGCCCCGTGACTACATGGACATTCGGCGAACCGGGAGACCCGCGATGGAAGCACCGATCGTTTCGCGCAATCCTCGGAATCCCCGATGCGGGCCGTTGTCCGGTTTCGGGCTCGTTGAAGGCCCCGCGTGATGTCCGGCTTGAATGCGGCGCCCCCACTGGTCGTTCCTAGCCGGCGCGGTCGGCCGGGGACCTGGCTGCGAGGACGGGCAACGCCGACCGGCGCCGACCGGGTGCATGCCCGGCGGTGGGCGATACTCGCCGTCTTGTGCCTGAGCGTTTTTCTCGCGCTCGTCGACAACACGATCGTCAACGTCGCCCTCCCCTCGATCAGCAAGCAGCTCCACGCAACGACCAGCGATCTGCAGTGGATCGTCGACGCCTATTCCCTGATCTTCGCGTCGCTGCTGCTTGTGGGGGGGAGCCTGGGCGATCGGTACGGGCGTAAGGGCGCCCTCCAAATCGGGCTGGTGGCGTTCGCCGGATTCTCGGCCTTGGCCGGGCTCTCGGGCAGCACGCACGTGCTGATCGTGGCCCGCGGCCTGATGGGCCTAGCCGCGGCCCTGATCTTCCCGGCCACTTTGGCCATCCTCACCAACACCTTCACCGACGCCAAGGAGAGAGCAGCGGCGGTCGGCGTATGGACCGGGATCACTGGCCTCGGCGTGGCGCTTGGCCCGATCACCGGCGGCCTCTTGCTCCAGCACTTCTCCTGGAGCTCGGTCTTCTTCGCTACCATCCCCATCGCCGTGCTGGCCCTGACGCTCGGCGCGTGGCTGGTACCGACCAGCCGCGACCCCGCAGCCCCGCGGCTGGATCTGGTCGGCTTCGTCCTGTCGATCGCCGGAGTGGCGGCGGTTGTCTACACGACAATCGAGGCGCCGGCGCATGGCTGGTCGGCTCCAGTCACCCTGGCCGGCTACGGCGCCGGCGTCGCCCTGCTGGCGGTTTTCGCTGCCTGGGAGCGCCGGGTCGGCGAGCCGATGCTCGACATCACCTTGTTCCGCAACATCCGCTTCAGCGCCGCCAGCTTCTCGATCACCGTCGCGTTCTTTGGCCTGTTCGGCTTTATCTTCTTGATCACCCAGTACTTCCAGCTCGTCCACGGCTATAGCCCCCTTTCGGCCGGCCTGCGCACGCTCCCCTTCGCCCTCGGCGTCGGTGCTGCCGCGCCGGCCGCTCCGATTTTCGCCCGCCGTCTGGGCACCAAGATCGTGGTCCCAGCTGGCCTGATACTGATGGGCGCCGGTTTCTTCATCGCCTCGACCCTCGGGAGTGACAGCGCGTACTTCGGCCCGGTCCTCGCCTCCATGGTGTTGATGGCGGTCGGGCTCGGCCTGGTAACCGCGCCGTCGACCGGTGCCATCCTCGCGGTCCTCCCGCTGGGCAAGGCCGGGGTCGGCTCGGCGGTCAACGACGTCACCCGTGAACTCGGCGGAACCTTCGGCGTGGCGGTGGTCGGGGCCGTGTTCTCATCGGTCTACGGCCCGAGTCTGGCCCTGCTCCTGCACGGCGCGGGCTTGCCGGCGCCAGTCCTCGCCGCCGCACAGCAGTCACCGGCGGCCGCCCTCCAGGTAGCGGGGCAGGCGTCGGCGAGCACCCACGCGGTGATCATCGACGCAGCGAACCGGGCCTTCGTCGCCGGCCTCAGCCGGGGCTCGCTGGTCTGCGCCGGTGTCGTCGCCCTTGCCGCCGTGTTTGCCTTCCTCGTCCTGCCCCGCCGGCTCCCCAGCACCCCGCCGAGCCCGCCAACTGCGCCGGGACCCAAGCCCGGCCGGGACATCCTCAGCGAATTGAGTAAGCCCTGAAATACGTCAATCTGACAGGCCCGCCGCGGAACTGGCACTCGCCAGCTGGAGGCTCCGGTCCCGGCGGCCAGGGGCCGCCTACCCGGGCTAAGGCTTACGCCCTACCGCGCCCCACTGGATGTTCGGCGTGCCGGCGGCGGCGGTGCCGGTGACCGGACGCCATTGGTGCTTGGGCACCAGGCCCGGCTCGAGCAGCTTGAAACCGTCGAAGAAGCTCAGGATCTGCTCCCGGCTCCGCGGCCAGACCCGCTCGCTGGCCCGCTCGTACACCGCCACCGCTTCGGCCAGGGCCGATTTGTCGGGGAAGAAGTCGGTGCCGATGTGGGAGATCGCCAGGTAGCTCCCGGGCGCGACGGCGTCCCGCAGGCACGCCACCGTCCCCGCCGGGTCGTCGGCGTCGCGCAGGAAGTGCAAGATCGCGAACAGCCCGATCGCCACGGGCTTACCGAAGTCCAGGTGCGCGCGGACCTCCGGATTCGCGAGCAGCTCCGCCGGACGGCGCAAGTCCCCCCGCACCATGATGCTCAGGTCGGTGACCGCGAGCAGGGCCTGGCCGTGGGAGACGACGACCGGGTCATAGTCCACGTAGACCACCCGCGCGTGGGGGTTGACCTCACGCGCGACCTCGTGCACGGCACCCTGCGTGGGCAGCCCCACGGCGTCGTCACATCCAGGCCCAGCGGAGTTCTCTGCGTCCCGGTCACGAATTCAGCGTATCCATCCAGCTCGGGGGGGCCGGTGTGTCCCGCGATCAGGGCCCGAACGGACCGGGCGCGTGCCTCGCTCAAGGCCGCTGCTGCGGCCGCCGGGCGCGCTGGTAAATCAGCTGCTTGAAGCGGTACTCGCCTTGATGCGGCCGGCAAACTCGCACCATGCCGCCGGAGCGAACCGGAGAACGGGACCCGTTCGGTCCTTGGCGTCTCGGACGGCTACGCGGCCAGCCCTCATGGCCGGAGGCGAAATTACCCTGGCCGCCCACTCGGCCCGTCGGCGCCGGACGCCGTCGACAGCCGGGGAAGGTCCTTGAGCTTGAGCGCGAGCTCGACCGTCAGGCGCAGGTCACCGCGGGCGGGATCGCCGCCGAGCAAGCGGCGGATGGCCCGCAGGCGGTAGGCGAGGGTGTTGGCATGGACGTAGAGCCGCCGCGCGGTCTCATTGGCGTTATAGTCGGCCTCGACGTAGGCCCGGAGCGTCGTGACCAGCGCAGTACCGTGTTCGGCGTCGTAGCGGCCGAGCGGACCCAGGGCGTCTTCGACGAAGTCGTGCCGATGCTGCGATCCGCCGCCGTCGAGCAGAATACGGTAGACGCCGAGGTGCTCGAAGGCCAGCGGACGGTCGGCGATATCGAGCCTGCGTGCCAGCTCCAAGGCCTGTTCGGCCTCCTCCAGCCCGTGGCCCAGCTCTCGCGCGGTGCGCACGGGAGAGCTGACGACCAGGTGGACGCGCGCGCCGGGTCCGACGTGCTCGGCGGCGGCATGGACCCGGTCGAGCAGGTCCGCCGCCACGTCCAGGTCTCGGGCCAGGTTGTCCGGAGCCGCGGGCAGCAGCATCAGGAAGCCGGATCGCCACGGGACGACCGCAGCGGCACCGACGACCTGCACGCAGATGCCCTGCACCGCCGGGTAAAGCCGTGCTTGGGGTACCTGGACCTCGTCGCGCCAGCGGACGCTCAGGGGGCTGGCCGGGCGACGCCAGCTCGCGTGCACCTGAGCGAACCGCCACGGCCCGGCGATCGTGTAGCCGAGGTCGGCCAGCATCCGGCTGACGTCCCGGTCGTCGCGGTGCTCGCCGCTGGAAAGGTCCCGCAGCAGATCTCCCTTGAGCCGCAGCTCGAGCTCGTAGGAAGTGCGCTCGTGCAGCATCTCCAGGGCAAAGATGGTCGCGGCATGCTCGATCGCCCGGGCGTCGATCTCGTCGAGCGGGGCGGCGCCGTCCCAGACCGCCAGATAACCGCCGAAGTGGCTGCCCACGGCGATCGGCGCGAGCACCGGCCGGCCGTTCCGGTCCTGCCCCCGCCGCCACCAGACCTCGCGCTGGCCATGGTCGAGCCAGTGCTCGTCCGGCTGCAGCTCTTCAGGCCAGCGGCTGGTGGCGAGCGGCCGCAGCGCCGGGTCGAGGACCATCACCGGCCGGTTCACCAGGTCAGCGAGGCGCTCGGCCAGCGGTCCCATGCCGGGCGCGTCGAACGCGGTCCGCGACAGCTCGCGCTGCAGGAAGATCGCCCGCTCCAGCTGGCGGCCCTGAGCGCGCACCTGGCGGAACAGGTGGGCTGATTGCACGCTGACGGCCAGCAGCGGGGCGATCAGCTTGAGCAGCTCCAGGTCCTCGTCGGTGAACGGGCCGCCGCGTTTGTTGATCGCGTGGCACACGCCGATGGCCTGGTCCTCGACGATCAGCGGGACCGTCAGGCTCGTGCGGGCGTCGAACAGGTCGACGAACCGCCGGATCAGCCGCGGGTCGCCCGCGGCGTCGTTGGTCAGGTACGGGCGGCCAGACAGGAACACCTTGACCGCGTTGCCACCGTCTCGCAGCGGCACGTGGTAGGCGGCGATCCGCTCCGGGTCGTCGAACCCGAACGCGGGTTGCTGGAGCACCAGCTCCGAGCGTTCCGGGTCGTACAGCATGAAACCGGCGCTCTCGACGTTGAGCAGCTCACTGATCGTCCTGATCAGGGCGGCCAGCGCCTGCTCGTAGTCGGCGGTCGAGGCCATGGCCCGGCCGACCTGCATCAGCGCGTGGACCCGGCGTTCCTCGGCTTCGACCCGCACCTGCGCCCCCTTGGTAGACAGCGCCTTGGGGCATCGTAACAACGGCCTGGCCGGAAGTGTGTGGCGGTGACACATGGAACGAACTGAGAACGCGGGCGAGGCTGCTTGCCAAGTCCGTCGTCGAGGGAGCCGAGGGAGGGACATGTACACCGTCGACATCGACACCGGCGGGACGATGACCGATGGGCTCGTGTGGGACGGCACGACCATGGTCACCGTCAAGGTGGACACCACGCCGCACGATCTCACCGTGTCGTTCCGCGAGCTCCTCGGGGAGGCAGCCCGCCAGCTCGGGTTCGGCAGCGACCTCGGCGCCTTCCTCAACGAGGTGTCACTGATCCGCTGGTCATCGACGATCACCTCCAACACCCTGGGTGAGCGTAAGGGCGCCAAGCTGGGGCTGCTCGTCCGGCCGGGCAGCGAGCGCAGCCTCTACGGCGACGGCCCGTCGCCCGCGGTCGGCACCCTCGTCGCCGAGCGCAACGTGATCGGCGTCGACGCCGACGCCGACGGACAGGGCGTGCTCGACGCGGTCCGCAGGCTGCTGGAGGACGGTGCCCGCCGCATCTGCGTCAGCCTGGATAGCTTCCCGGAGGCGCGGCAGGAGCAGGCGGTCAAGCGGATCGTCGAGTCGCAGTACCGCGACCACTACCTGGGCTCCGTGCCCGTCCTGCTGGCCAGCGACATGGCCCAGGTCGACGACGGGCAGACCCGGACGCACTGCGCGCTCATCAACGCCTATGTGCACAGCCAGCTGGCGACTTCGCTGTTCAAGGCCGAGGACCTGCTCCGCTACGACGAGGGCTGGACCGGCGCCCTCCTGATCGGCCACACCAACGGCGGCGTCGCGCGGGTCGGCAAGACCAAGGCCGTCGACACGATCGAGTCCGGACCTGTCTTCGGCACGCATGCCGCCGCGTGGTACGCCCGGCAGTACGGACTGGACCGGGTCGTCTGCCTCGACGTCGGCGGGACCACCGCCAAGGCCAGCGTGGTGGAGGCCGGCCAGCCCCGTTATACCCGCGACGGCAACGTGTTCGGCATCCCGGTCTCCATTCCTCTGGCCATGCTGCGGTCGACGCCGCTGGGCGGCGGTAGCATCGTCCGGCCTGACGGCGTCGGCGGGGTGCGACTGGGCCCGGAGAGCATGGGCGCGGCGCCAGGGCCTGCCTGCTACGGGCTCGGCGGGGACGAGGCCACGCTGACCGACGCGTTCCTCGTGCTCGGCTACCTGGACCCGGACGGGTTCCTCGATGGGCGCCGTAGGCTCGACGCCGGCCAGGCGCGAGCGGCACTGGAGCGGCGGATCGCCGGGCCGTTCGGTATCTCGGTCGACGACGCGGCCCGCAGGATCGCCGACGCCGCCGTCGGTACGGTCGCCGAGCTGGTGGGCTCGACCCTGGCGCGCGCCGGGATCGACCCCGGCGAGGCGGTCCTGTTCGCCTTCGGCGGCAACGGCGCGCTGTTCGCCGCCCCGGTCGCGGAGCGCCTCAGCATCGCCAGCGCACGGGTCTTCGGGCTCGGCCCGGTGCTGTCCGCGTTCGGCTCGGCGGTTTCCGACGTCGTGCACGTCTACGAGCGCAGCCTCGGCGTGGCCGCCGAGCCGGGCCACGACGCGATCGTCGCCGCGGCCGGTGACATGGCGGTGGCCGGGCGGCGGGATCTGGCCGGCGAGGGATTCGACCCGGACGAGGCCGAGACGGAGGTGGAACTCGACGTGCACGACGGCGAGGGCCGCCGTACGGTGCGGGCCGGCAACGCCGGGCAGGCGCTCGCGGGCCTGGACGGCGCGACCCACACCGATGTCGTGCGGGTGCGGGTCCGGCGGCGCTTGCAGACGTGCCAGCCGCCGCCCCGCACCAGTGGAAGCAAGACCGAGCCGGCACACCGCACGCTGCTGCTCGCCGACGGCGGCAGCACGCGTGTCCCGGTGCACGACTGGGCCGGGCTAGCCCCCGGCAGCCGCGTGGAGGGCCCGGCCCTCGCGGCCGGCGGCAGCATGACCTGCCTGGTCCCGCCCGGCTGGGTACTGGAAGTCGACGACCGCGGTGACGCCGCGCTGCGGCGCGCCCGCTCAGCCCGCGAGGAGGCGCAATGACGGCGCGACTGCGTTTCACGGAGTACCTCGACCTGGATCTGGACGAGGAGGTGTGGCGCTGCAACCGCTGCGACGCGGCGCTGACCTCCGCGCGCGAGGAGTACAAGCGGGGCTGCCTGGTGTACGACCGCGACCCCCGGGAGATCCACCCGCCGCTGATCGAGGGCGACTACACCTTCTCCCCCGATCCCGAGTGGGTCCGCATCCTGGAGTTCTACTGCCCGTCGTGCGGCGCCCAGGTGGAGACGGAGTACCTGCCGCCGGGGCATCCGATCACCCCCGATATCTCCATCGACATCGACCGGCTGAAGCAGCGGCTCTCGGCAGGCGAGATCGAGGTCCGGGACGGGCGGCTGGTCGTTCCCGGCCGCGAGGGAGGTGTGCGATGACATCCGAACGGGTGGCTTCCGACGCCCAGCTCAACTCCGGGCTCAACTCCGGGCTCAATTCCGCCGACATCGACGTGGGCGGCACCTTCACCGACGCCGTGCTCACCCTTGACGGCCAGCGCTGGATCGGCAAGGCGCCGACCACCCCGTACGACCTGTCGGTCTGCTTCGTCAACGCGATCGAGGAGGTCGCGCTCGAGACCGGGCAGGACCTCGAGTCGCTCCTGCCGCGCCTCGACGTCATCAGGTACTCCACGACCGTGGCGATGAACCGCCTGATCGAACGGCGCGGACCCCGGGTCGGGCTGATCACCACGGAGGGCCACGAGGACGCGATCCTCATCGGCCGCGGCGCCCAGTGGACCGACGGGACACGCCTGGCCGAACGCCGCAACCTCGCCGTGCAGCGTAAACCGGAACCGCTTATCTCGCGGACCATGATCGTCGGCGTCAAGGAGCGCATCGACTCGACCGGACGGGTAATCCGCCCACTGGACGAGGACGACCTGCGGCGCAAGCTCCGCCTGCTGATGGACCGCGGAGCACGGTCAATCGTCGTCTCACTGCTGTGGAGCTTCGCCAATCCCCGGCACGAGGAGCGCGTAAGGGAGATCATCCGCGAGGAATACAAGGAGTATCACATCGGCTACCTGCCGGTGGTGCTGTCCAGCCAGGTCGTGGCGAAGCTCGGCGAGTACGAGCGCACCATGACCGCGGTGCTCGACGCCTACTTGCAACGGTCAATGCAGAACGAGCTGTCGGCCATGTGGGACCGGCTGCGCACGCTCGGCTATAAGGGCAGCTTCCTGATGATCCACAATTCGGGCGGCAGCGGTGAGGTGTTCAAGACCACCGCCAGCCGCACCTACAACGGCGGGCCGGTCTCGGGGCTCATGGGCTCGTATCACCTGGCGACCTCGCTGGGCTACAAGAACGTGGTCGCCGGTGACATGGGCGGGACCAGCTTCGACATCGGCCTGGTCGTCGACCAGAGCGTCCGCAACTACGAATTCCGCCCGATCATCGACCGCTGGATGGTCGGCATCACGATGCTCCAGACCCTGTCGATCGGCGCCGGCGGCGGCTCGATCGCCTGGATCAACCGCGATCTGGGCGGCCATCTCAACGTCGGCCCGCGCAGCGCTGGCTCGGACCCCGGCCCGGCCTGCTACGACCAGGGCGGTACCGAGCCGACCGTCACCGACGCCGACGTCGTGCTCGGCTACATCAACCCGGAGACCTACTACGGGGGCCGGATGCCGCTGAATCGCGACAAGGCCGAGCGAGCCATCCGCGAGAAGATCGCCGAGCCCATGGGCATCGGTGTCGAGCAGGCCGCCGCGTTGATCCGCCACATCGTCGACCGGAACATGCACAGCGCCATCAAGCGCGAGATCCACCTGCGCGGCTACCACCCCGAGGACTTCGTGCTGTTCGCGTTCGGCGGGGCCGGGCCGACCCACGTGTCCGGCTTCCTCGGCGACCTGGCCGGGGCCGTGATCTTCCCGACCGCGCCGGTGTTCTGCGCACTGGGCTCTTCGATCATGGACATTGTCCACGTCTACGAGACCTCCCGCCGGATGATCGTGATGGCGCCGATGACCCAGGCGCTGACCACCGAGTACGGGGTGTTCAACAGCGTCGTCGACCAGCTGGTCGAGCAGGCCAGAGCCGATCTGGCGGCCGAGGGCCTGCCCGCGGACAAGGCCGAGTTCAGCCTCGAACTGGACATGCTCTACGGCGGGCAGGTCAACGTGAAGCGCACCGCCTGCCCGGCGCTGCACCTGCGCCACCCGGAAGACGTCCAGGCGCTGTACGACGCGTTCGAGCGTGAGTTCTCCGAGGCCTTCAGCCCGCTGGTGGTCAATAAGCCCGGCGGCGTCTACCTGGACAACTTCGTGCTGAAGGTCACCGTGCCGACCGCGAAGCCGGCCCTGCCGGACCTCCCCCTGCAGCCCGCGGACGCCGGGGCGGCCCTGACCGGCAAGCGGCCGGCCTGGTGGCCGGGCCAAGGGTGGGTCGAGACCTCCATCGCCGAGGCGGACGCGCTGCGCCCTGGCCATCAGATCGACGGGCCGGTCATCATCGAGGCGCCGCTCACCACGGTGGTGGTTCCGCCCGGCATGCGCTACAGGATCGACCGGCACGGCCTCGGCCTGCTGCAGGCCGCCGAGAACGGAGGCGCGCGATGATCCCGACGCTGGAACAGAAGCTGGCCTGGCTCAAGCTCGCGCCGATCCCCGGCGGGGAAGGCGCATCCGCGCGGACGCTCGGTCCCGGAGAGTTCGAGATCGGCTTCCAGCGGACCAACGACATCCTCGACGAGGGCATGGAGGTGTTCGTCCGGTCCTGCCGCAGCGCGATGGGCATCGCCGGCGACTCCCTGGTGGGCATCTTCACCGCCGACGGTGACATGGTGAACGGCTCCTGCGGAACCTACCTGCATGCCGTGATCCCGCCGCTGGTCATCAAGTTCATCCTGCACAACTACCGCGGCAACCCGGGCATCAGGGACGGGGACCTGTGGTTCGCCAACGACGCGGTCTACGGCGGCATCCACAACCCGGACCAGCTGGTCGCGATGCCGGTGTTCTTCAAAGGCGAGCTCATTGCCTGGACCGCGGCGCTGGTCCACACCACAGAAACCGGCGCCTCCGAGCCCGGCGGCATGCCCATCGGGGCTACCGCCCGGTTCGAAGAGGGGCTCAACCTGCCGCCCACCAAGATCGGCGAGAACTTCCAGCTGCGCGACGACATCGTGACCATGTTCGAGGCGTTCGGCATCCGCGCGCCGCAGATGGTCGCGGTCGACCTGAAGGCACGCTGCACGACCGCCGACCGGGTCCGCACCCGGCTGCTCGAGTTCTGCGAGCGCGAAGGCGTCGACTACATGAAGGCGCTGTTCCGCCGGATGCTCGAGGTGGCCGAGCAGGGCGCCCGGGCCCGGATCCGCACCTGGGCCGACGGGGTGTACCGCTCCGTCCACTTCGCCGACGCGGTCGGGCTGAAGCAGGGCCTGGTTCGCAGCTGCTACATGACGGTGACCAAGGACGGCGACCATCTGCTGGTCGACTTCAGCGGCACCGGGCCCGAGACCCCGTCCTCCTATAACGCCCACCCACAGGCCGCCATCGGGCACTTCGCCAACTACGTGTACGAGTACCTGTTCCACGACCTGCCGATCAGCAACGCGACGTTCGCCCCGATCGACTTCAAGTTCGAGCCGGGCTCGTGCCTGTATCCCGACGTGCGCGCCGCGACCAGCAACTCGGTCATGATCGCCACCGGGGTGATGAGCGCGGTGCACAATTGCTTCGCCAAGGCCGTGTTCTCCACGGAGCACTGGCGGCAGGCGGGCGCCTCGCAGGGCAACGGGGGCAATGCGGTCGTGCTGGCCGGCATGTCCCAGTGGAGCTCGCCGTTCGCGGACATGCTCGCGTACTCGATCAACACCGAGGGACAAGGCGCGCTACCGGAGATGGACGGCATGAACGCGTTCGGCTTCCCGTGGTGCCCGGCCGGGCGGGCCCCGGACGTCGAGCTGGTCGAGAACGAGTTCCCGCTGTTCATCCCCATCTCGTCGCACTGGAAGGACTCCGCCGGGCACGGCAAGTACCGCGGCGGGGTCGGCACCGCCCAGCTGTGGGTGGCGCACCACGTGCCGATGGTCTTCATGATGGCCATCGCGGACAACTCCAAGATCCAGACGCCGCAGGGCCTGTTCGGCGGGTACGCCCCGTGCACGATCCCGGGCGTCAGCGTGGCCGGCGCCGACCTGATGCAGCGCCTGGAGGCGGGGGACGCCATCGACCTCGACATCACCGAGGTCCTCCGCTCGCGCAGCATCGGCGGCCAGTGGGGCAACGAGTTCCAGGGCCGGGCGCCCCGGCCGTACATGGAGAACGACGTCATCACGGTCGCCTTCGCGACCGGCGGGGCCGGCTACGGCGACCCGCTGGAGCGCGACTCGGAGGCGGTCGGCGACGACATCGACAAGGGGCTGGTCTCCGAATGGGCCGCAGAGCACGTCTACCAGGTCGTCTGGGATCCGCAGCGCAGGCGGGTCGACGCCGCCGCCACCGAACGGCGCCGCGCGGACGAACGCCAGGCGCGCATCGCGCGCGGACGGCCGTACGAGGAATTCGAGGCCGAGTGGCTGCAGCGCAAGCCGCCGGAGGAGATCCTCACCTGGTACGGCAGCTGGCCCGACGCCAAGGTGGTCGAGCCGCTGATGCGGCCCTGACCCGCCGGGTGACACTAGTGCCTGCGCCTTCCGCCCGGAGCCGGGCCAAGCTGCTGGCCAGGCACGGCCGGGTTTCCCCGGCGCTAGTGTGCCCGCTGGTCCTGGTGCAGGCCGCCGAGATCGAGGCGCTGCCAGACGAGCGCTTTCTCACCGACGCCACCAAGCTCGCCAACGGGCTGCGGGCGCTGCGCGGGGCGTTCGGCCACGACGTGATCGTGACCGCGGCCGCGGATGACCTGGCCGCGATCGCGGCGGGCGCGGGGGGCCCGGGGGCGCCGGCCCAGCAGGCGGTCCAGCACCCGCGTGTGGCGGCGGCGGTGGAGGCCACCCGGCGGCTCGCGGTCACCGCCGAGGGTGCGGCGCTGGCCGTCGCGCTG
>Ga0070697_100002186_pt1 | contig 15001 bp, 11 predicted proteins | sample KBSK1501metaG_FD_65475 | JGI IMG/M metagenome (GOLD analysis project Ga0070697, IMG submission 65475) | Corn, switchgrass and miscanthus rhizosphere microbial communities from Kellogg Biological Station, Michigan, USA - KBS K1-50-1 metaG | ecosystem: Host-associated > Plants > Roots >...
AGTATTGTTCTGGCACAGGCGGATCCTAACGCTCCTCAGGCGCTGCCGCCTGCCTTGCCCGCTGAAGCCGCGCTATCGTTCGTTCAATCTTCATCAAACCCGGCCGTGCGGCGTTTTCGTCCCGGCATGGTGCTGTCTTATGCATACCTAATCTATAATTCGCAGTTCGCCTCGGGAAAGCGTAAGCCCCAGATCACTACCCAGGTGCGTTTATTCCACGAAGGTCAGGAAGTTTTCACCGGTCCGGAATCAGCCTTCGACCCCGGTCAGCAAACGGATTTGGCCAGGATGAGTAGTGACGGCGTGCTGACACTGAACCCAGATTTGATGGCGGGAGATTACGTAATTCAAATTACCGTCAAGGAAGAAGCAGCAGGAAACAAAGCGCGAATCGCAACACAATGGATTGATTTTGAGATTGTAAAGTAGTTGGCGCGATTTTCGGATCTGATGCTTTTGCCATACGTTGGCAAAAGCAGATCCACGAAATCGCACGAAGAAGAGTCAGTTGTCATTTAGTGTGATTTAGCGGATCGCTTGCTTGTTTTCTAAAGGCCTCTAAAAGTTTCGCGCGCTACATCACAAGTGGATGATGTGAGAGGCACGCCAGATTTTCGCCGGAATCGATCCCGGTGCGGCGGTGGTCAATACGATCGCGTAGTCCTCGTCGAAGACAGTGTCATCTTTCACGTTTCCGGGATCGAGAACTGACTTCGAAAGGTCCTCTTCCCCACCCTGCGGGTTGACTACCGCCAGCCGGCGCAGGCAGTGGTAAAGATGACTAATGCCGCTGCCATAAGATCCCAATTCGTCGCCAAGCATCAACCGCACTTCCGCACGTTCGTCGATAAAGTGTTTTAAGAGCGAGGCAGCCTGGATCACGCCGGTCTCAAATCTTTGCGAAAAAGTCTTCGGATCGGAATCAAGTGGCTGTCGCGTATCCAGGACAATCGTAATGCGCCGTTCATCTTCGGCAGTGAATTCCCGCACCGTCAGGTTTCGCGAACGGGCAGTTGCCTTCCAATCAATGTGCCGCAGGTCGTCCTTAGGTTGGTAGTTGCGAAGTGAAAATAGGTCCTGCCCGATTCCGCGCCGGGTAGAGGCCATCCGCCCGGCATATGCCGGCAGCAGGTGAAGATCGTCTCCCACAGGTTCGGGCTTCGGATAAACGATGATGTCCACGTTGCGCGCGCGCAGGCGCCGCCGGAATCGAAAAAACCCAAAGGGAAAACGCGTCGACAATTCAAACCCGGTGATCAGGACATGACCGCGCTCGGTAAACAGTTGCTCGACTCGCTGTTCGGCCGCCGCATGGTGTGGCACGTATACGAAATATGCCAACGCGCGTTTCATGAAACGCTTCCGCTTGCGTTTAACTCCGGCGACATTCGCGGAGTTTTGTGGTCCGCGGGACTCGACGAAAATCGAAAACGACGGCAACAGGCGTTTCGCATTTCGCAACGTCACGATCACCGGCGCTGCCTCTCCCGCGAAGATATGATCCGGAAATCGGGCGGATACAATCAGGTCCCGCAGCGACGACCTTGCCGCTACTCCACCGACAAATAGAGTCGAACAGAGCAAAGCAAGAACGAGAAACAGGAGATTGTTTCCCGTGTTCCAGGCCGCAAAAGCCACCACGAACAAAATGAGCAGGAAAATTGCTCCGCCGCTGGTTACTTCCAGGGGCAAATCAAAGCGCGTCACTTCGAGACGGGCAGAGCGCGCCAGGGGCGGCACGATAAAGATGAGCATCAGGGCCGCGCTCACAAGTGACAGGATCGCCGCGGTCGCAGCCAGGACGTAATTGTCTGTTTGACGCGCTACGATCGTGATCAGAGCCGCGCCCAGACCGGCCAACACGAGAAGGGTGCCCAGGATTGCGTTGCGCCACTTTGCGAATGGTGAAGGACGAACGGACGGTAGATTCTGAGATCGTTGACTCATGGTTTGGATAAGGCTTGAACGCTAAAAACTTAAAGACGATCCACGAAATCACACGAAGCGGCACGAAAAAGAATTCTTAGTTTCGAGTTATTTCGTGTGCTTTCGTGGATCGTCTTCTCCTCGTCTTTTCGTTCATGAGCACGAGCCAAACATTTCCGCGGCCTGCTAGAGCGGCACACTTACGGTCTTCATTATTTCTTGTAAAACCGCTTCGGCTTCCTCGCTGCGACGCATCGATGAGGAGAAGCGTGTGCTGACCAGGATTCGGTGGGCAAAAATAGGAACTACCAGGCGTTTGAAATCGTCGGGAATACAGTAGGAGCGTTCCTCAGTAAGGGCCAGTGCCTGGGCGGCCCGAAAGAGCGCGAGCGTCCCACGAGGACTTACGCCCAGATCCAGCATTTCGGAATCGCGCGTGGCCGCAACAATGCGCATCAGGTATTCAACCAGTGCGTCATCAACCGAAACGTCCGCGACGCTGCGCTGTAGCTCAACAATCTCTGCGGCGGTCATTACGGGACGCAGATTATCCAGTGGATCGGTGTATTCCCGATCGCGAAGAATCTGTTTCTCGTCCTCTATAGATGGATAGCCTATTCGCAACCGCAGCATGAACCGGTCGAGCTGAGATTCAGGCAGTGGATAAGTGCCATGGTGCTCAATCGGGTTTTGAGTTGCGACCACAATAAACGGCGCCGGCAGAGGGTGGGTAGTGCCTTCAGCGGTCACGTGGCGTTCGGCCATGGCCTCCAGAAGGGCGGATTGGGTCTTGGGCGTGGTGCGATTGATCTCATCGGCCAGCACCACATTCGCAAAGATTGGCCCGGGCTTCCACTCAAAGATACTCGTATGCTGGTTATAGATTGAAAGTCCAATGACGTCAGATGGTAAAAGATCAGACGTAAACTGGATCCGTTGAAACGTGCAATGAAGCGCGCGGGCCAACGCATGCGCCAGAGTGGTCTTGCCAACCCCGGGAACATCTTCAATCAGTAGATGACCACCGGCAATCAGCGCCACTATTCCCAGGCGAACAGCCTCCGCCTTACCCTTGATGACAGTCTCAATGGCCTGTTGCAGACGCTCGATCTTGTCCATCGCATCGGAGGTGACCAGCGGGCCCTCCCCTTTTAAGGTGTCGAGACGTCTCATCAATTATTTCCCGTCAACATCAGTATTGCTTCATTCTACATGCTAAGCGTCGCTCTGGCACGCCAACGCCCGCCGCCACCAATAGGTCTTATACGTCCTATAGGTCCTATTTCACATCCGTATCTCAACACGAGCGGCCATCAAACTCTCCACATGACGTTCCCAACGCCCTGTAGTAGACTACGTTTCGGCTCGATTACGGTCGTACTGCGCCAGTTTCCACGCAATGGTGGGAACCTTAATTGTGTTCAGACGTGTAATCGATGGCCAAGGAGATTCTATGAAGTTAGAACGTAATAATCGTAATTCGCAACGTGGGTTCTCACTAATCGAGCTGATGATCGTCATCGCGATCATTGGCATATTGATCGCGGTCGGCGTAACCGGCTGGAAGGCCGCGGTTAAAGCCGCTAACGAGGCTGCCGCGATCAAGAGCCTCAGAACCATCGCAGAACAGCAAATGCTCTACTACAATTCTCATCAGCGCAGTTCGTTTGGAACCTTTGATGAGATGCTAAAGGAGCGACTGCTGGACGACCGCTACCAGGGTGGGACGCCCGTAGTCGAAGGATATGTCTTTACGATGCGCGTGGTTCCCAAATCAACGACCTCGCAACCCGGCTTCGCCGTGAATGCAGATCCCCAGGTAACTGACGGCGTCGGCGCCACAGGTAAGAATCACTTCTATCTCGACTCGGACAGCAACACGATTCACGTCAATAGCGCTCAACCGGCGACCGCTACCGATCCACCGATCGGACAATAGAGCACGTTATCGGGAAATCCTTATACCGGCAAAGCTCGTCATCTAGCCTTTGGGCGTGGAGATAAATGCAAAACATTTCACTCCGCGCCCAAAAACTTTAGAGCGGCCAAAAGAGGAGAGATAATGAAACGGATTCTTGTCATTGCGGCATGTGTAACCATCTCGCTCGTAATAGCGATTATCGGCATTTTGATTGCAGTCGGTGTAACCGGTTGGAAGGCCGCCGTTAAGGCCGCGAACGAGGCGGCCGCTATCAAGACCCTCACCACAATTGCCGAACAGCAAATGCTCTATTACAACTCCCATCGGCGCACTTCGTATGGAACATTTGACGAGATGTTGAAGGAACGTCTGCTGGATAATCGGTTCGGCGCAACCACGCCGGTAGTCGAGGGCTATGTCTTTACGATGCGGGTAGTTTCCAAATCAACTGCCACACAAGCCGGCTTCGCAGTGAATGCAGATCCCGAGGTGACTGACGGCGTCGCGGCCACCGGTAAAAATCACTTCTATCTCGACTCAAACAGCAAGACAATTCATGTGAACAGCACCCAGCCTGCGACGGCTACCGATCCACCGCTCGGGCAGTAGATTTAATTAATTGCCCACAACCTTAAGACGTGACGAGCGACGCCGAACATCTCTTCCTCTAAATTGATCGGGCTTTTCTCTAGCATCCAGGTTAATTCGCTCACGACGCTTTTGCCTGACACATTCTCTTTTATTTTTCCGCGTTAGAAGTTGACGACGAAAAATTACTGCGGGGGGAAAGGCAGTTGGGATAAAGCAGTAGGTTGGAGGGCAGGGTAGAAGGGCAAACACGGAACACCCCGATTATCGGGTTTGCCGCCAGATGCCTTAGCCTACTGCTTTTTCTCCACTGCCTCCGTTGTAAAGCAAACTGGTAGTTTGCTTCCGGTTTGGGTGCCACTCAACTTGAAGGGCTGCGCGACTGAAGCAAACTAACAGTTTGCTTTACCTTGATGCCGACAGCTTATCAGCCATTGGATTACCCGTGCGGCGAAACAAATCGATAAAACGTTGATCCTCACGCAGCGATTTCAGCTTTGGATCCGTGCCAAACCAAATGATCCACGGATCATATTCAGCAAAAGCTTTTTCAAACCACGCCAACGCCACGTCCCGTTCATCCAGAGCCGCGTGGGCCATAGCCAGCCAGTAGGGTTTGACGTATCCCCTGGCGGCGATTTCCAGTGTTTCAGCTAGAACCCCACGCGCTTCCTCGGTCCGATCTGCGGCCACCAGGGCGAAGCAAAGTTCATAATTGGGCAAAACTGAGCCACGCATTAGCTCCGCTGATTTTCTTAGGTCGGCGACTGCCTCATCAGCTCGCCCCAGCTGCACCAGGTTGATGCCACGCTGAAAATAACCCTGCGCATAGTCTGGATCTAGAACGATTATTTCTTCCGCCTTTGCCAGCGACGCGGCAAACTCGTGCGCCTGATAAGTGGTCCAGGCAACCAGCGTCATCGTGCGTGGCGAAAGCGGGTCAAGCTCTTCGGCCCGTCTGATTTCTCTGACTCCTTCGGCAATACGCCCGGTGCCAACCAGCAAACTTGAATACCACTCATGCGTGAGGGGATAGTTTGGGTTTAGCTCCAATGCCCGCAGATGCAACTTCTCACCCTCCACAAAGTTCCACTCCCCATTCACAATTGAGAGTGCCAGCGTGGAGTGAGCTTCACCCAGTGAGTCGTCGAGAGCCAGAGCACGTTCCGCGGCGGCTCGAGCAGGCCCGTAACACTCACTTGGCGGGAGAATGCCATAGATACAGGCCCAGTTATAAAAATCCGCCACTCCCACGTAGGCCAGCGCGTAGTTTGGATCAAACGCGATGGCGGTCTGGAAACCTTCGATCGCCCTTGGTAAAAGCTCAGGCGTAAACCTGTTCCAGAAGTAACGACCGCGAAGATAAGCCTCATAAGCTTTCGGGTCGTCGGTTCCACGCTTCGCCAACTGTTGCTGCTCTTCCTGGGTCAACTGCGGTATCAGCGAGCCGGCCACCTGTTCGGAGATTAGGTCCTCGAGCCGCAGAACATCCATAGACTTTTCGTCAAACTTGCCTGCCCAGCGCACAGCCCGCTCCGGAACATTCAGGAGTTGCACAGTAACTCGCAGCGTTTCACCCGCGCGCCGGATATTGCCGTCCACGATGTAACTAACTGCCAGTTGCCGGCCGGCTTCAAACGGGTCATCCGTGTCGCCGTACTTCAGTACGCTGCTGGTCGGCCGCACCAGCAAACGGCGGACATTGGATAATCTGGTAATTAAAGAATCCGCTAACCCGACACTGAGATATTCGTCGGTTTCACCCGCCGTTCTGGCGCCAATCATCTTGAAAGGCAGAACCGCAACCGACTTGCCGCTTGTCTCAAGTCGATTCTCCACTTCCGTCAAATGCTGATACGCGAGTCCGCCGGTCCTTACAGTTCGACCCTTCGGAATAGATCCTGTTGATATGCCGGGAAAGGACCGCGGGGCAGATATCGGATGGCCCGCCAGATGACGTTCAAGGTCTTCGCCCAGCTCTGCCGCCGACTGATAGCGTTGCGCGGGATCCTTACGGAGCGCCTTGAGGGCAATGTCGTCGAGGCCGCCAGATAACTCCCGGCGCAGACTATCGGGTGTCTCCTGTCGCATTTCGGATAAGTGACGGATGGTCATCGCATCTGAATCCACATGAGCCACCGGCACCAGGTTGTCCGTTCGATCCAACGACGTACTCAGTGACTCGGGCTCTTGCTCGCAAATCGCGCGAGCCATTTCATATGGTTGACGAGTGTGGAAACGATAAGGGCGATGCCCGGTCAGCAGTTCATAGAGCAAAACGCCAAGGCTGTAGACATCGCTCAGGTGAGTAATCGGAAGACCCTCAACCTGCTCCGGACTCGCATATTCCACGGTCATCATCCGCATGGCGGTTGCGGTAACGGGAGGTGTGTCGGAAGAGATCTCCGGATTCAAAAGTTTGGCTATACCGAAGTCGAAAAGCTTAGGTACACCTGCCGGGGTTACGAGAATGTTATTTGGTTTGATATCCCGGTGAATGATCAAGCGTTGATGCGCGTAGTCGACAGCCTTGCAGACCTCACAAAAAAGCTTCAAACGCTCGCGAATATTCAGACGATGCGAATCGCAATACGCATAGAGCGGCTGCCCTTCAATGTATTCCATTACAAAGTAAGGCAGGCCGGTATCGGTCGCCCCACCATCTAACAACCGTGCGATGTTCGGGTGGTCCAGTGCTGCTAGTATTCGCCTCTCATGACGGAAGCGCCGCAGGATGAAATCCGTATCCATCCCTCGCCTGATCACCTTGATCGCTACCCGCCGCTGAAATGCGTCGTCCGCCCTTTCGCCAAGGTAGACCACGCCCATGCCACCACTGCCGATTTCGCCCTCAATCCGATAAGCGCCCAGCCGCTGACCGATTAACGGGTCGGGCTCGTTGGAGAGCAACGATGCAAGATGCTGAATGCCACTCTGGTCGTAGACGGGTTGGTCTAACAGATTACCGGCTGCTTCATACTGAGTAAGGAGGGTTTCAACTTCGCGACGCAACTCCGGATCGGTGCCGCAGGCTCGTTTGATAAACTGAGACCGATCGGATTCAGACAGGTCGAGCGCCGTCTGAAAGATCTCTTCCAATTGCTGCCAGCGTTCCGAAGACATAGGGCTGGTGAATGGTAAATGGTGAATAGTGAATGGTGAATGGTGAATAGTAAATGGTGAATGGTAGATAGTCTGCCAAGGCTTGCCACTGAATCATTCATCTGATGTTGAAACAGCGGACGATGGCGCCTCTAAACAAACGTTCTGGTTTGAAGCATATTATCCCATAGGTAACTTTGTGGCCGTTTCCGGATAGAATTGCGATTTCCTAGTCATGATTCACCATTCACTATTTACCATTCACCATTTACCATTTACCCATCCCTTTGCATCTTCCCGTAAAGCCAGGCTTTTGCCATGCGCCAATGGCGATTGATGGTCACCGGCGTTACGCCTAACACCTCAGCAGTCTCTTCAACAGTCAGGCCGCCGAAATAACGCAACTCGATAATCCGGCTCTTCAATTCGTCGACCCCAGCAAGTTCTGTCAGCGCTTCATCCAGCGAAATGAGCTCCGCACTGCGCTCAACTGCCTTATCAATATTTTCGTCTAGTGAGACCTTCTTGTCGCCACTGCCCCGCTTCCCTGCCTTATGAGCGCGCGCGTGATCAACCAGAATTCGCCGCATCATCTGCGCCGCCATGCCAAAAAAATGCGCGCGATTCTGCCAGTTAACCTGCGTTTGATCGACAAGTCGCAAATACGCTTCGTGCACCAGGGCAGTCGGCTGAAGGGTATGTTCTGGACGCTCTCGGCGCAGGTAATTCGCGGCCAGACTCCGCAACTCGCCATAGATAAGCGGCAGCAGGTTATCAACGGCCGCGCGATTGCCGTTGGTAAGATCAATTAACAGTTGGGTGATATTTTCCGTCCCGGACTCGTTCACCAATATCGCCTTTGTTCTGAGATTTTGAGCAGGCGCAGTATAAACAAAATCGGAATCTACGGAAAATGTTCTGAGAACACAGAGGATGCGCAGAGATTCGGAAACAATCTGAACGCGGGCGGCCACTTATTCGTTTATCTCGTTGAACCCGAGCACAACGCTTTTAGGGTTGATTTCATCTGGATACTCGCACGTCGAGAATGAGGTGAAATCCGTCGGATCCAACTGATTCAGCCGATGTTATCAGCCGTTGCCTTAGGATCAGTTGGGCCATTGTTTGTTTTACGTACGCCGATAGTCAGATTGACTAAACTGGAGTTAAAACAGTATTGGGTTTTTTGCTCAAGCGGTGATAGTCTTTGGAACGTAATCGGGGGCTTTCCCGGATTGGGTTGGAATTGATACCGAGTCCGGCAAAATAAGGAGACTGGATGTAATGCAGATTGAGTTAACTCGAAAGTCCTTTCGTAATATGGCCGGCGTTATTTTGGTGCTGCTCACACTCACCGTCATTTCGCAGGCGCAGGAAGTTTCAAATCACAAAAGTCCCGCGATTAAGATCAAGAATTTCGGCCAAATGGATGAACGCTTCTATCGAGGCGCGCGACCCAAACCAGAAGATTTCAAAGACCTGGCGGCCCTGGGAATCAAGACCGTTATCGATTTGACCGAAGATCCAAAGGAAGAGGAAAGGTCCTCCGTAGAATCCATGGGAATGAAGTACGTTCACATTCCCATGATTGAGAAGAAGTATCCGACAGAAGAAGTAACCAGCACATTCCTGAAAGTTGCCAATGATCCGGCTACGGGCAAGTTTTTCGTCCATTGCGCCGGCGGCCGGCATCGCACAGGCGCCATGGGCGCCGTCTATCGTTTCCAAAACTATAACTGGAACTTCGATCAGGTGTACGCCGAGATGAAGCAGTACGACTTCTACACCAGCTGGGGACACGGAGCCTTCAAAGATTTTGTGAAGGACTACTACGACCACATGCAGCTTGCCAAGAGCGCCGCACACTCGACTCCGGCTGCCGAGAGCGTTACCGTTCAAGCTCAGGAAAAGCAGTAGACCGGGATTTCATCTAACTGAAAAGGCCACCCATCGCGGGTGGCCTTTTTGTTTGAGAAGATGATGGGAAAACTTCCTAGAATCTGCCCGGTTAGTTGTAGATGTAAGTCGAGCTCTTCTTCTGCTCCCATTCCAGACTGCAGACATTCTGCGCGTCTTCTGCCAGCATCTCTTCGGTCAACTGATCCGTGGTGATGGCCGATCCGAGGCTTACTTCATAAACGATTTTTCCGTTTTCACCCTTCTCGTCCTCGCTATCCAGTTGACGCAACTCGGCGGTGAACCCGTGTTTCGCGAAAAGCCTCTTAAGCATCTGGTGCGTCTGCTCGAGGTTACGCGTTCCTATTCGAACTTCCAAAGCCCGGAAGACTTGCTCTGACTCAAAATACTCCATGATCGAAAGCGCGAAGATTACAAATACGGTAAGGACGAGCGCCATATCCAGGCGTCCCACACCACAAGCTAATCCCACACCCAGGCAAACCAGCAGGACCGTGGTCTCTTTCGGATCGCGTATGTTGGTGCGAAACCGGACCAGGGATGCGGCGGCAAAAATACCAAAAGCTCGTGCAGCGCTATCGCCCACGATCATCATCATCGCCGCTGCAACGACGGCCAACAGTATCTGCGTTTGGGCTACGTATGGATTGCGCTTTGGGATCGAGAGGCCACGGCGCCAGCGAAAGGCCAGGAACGTAGCGAGGAATGCCGCAATCATGAATCTCAGTAGAATCCTCGCGGCCACCAGTCCCCTGCTCGACTCTTCGAGCTGTTCAGCCTGTGCGGCGTCACGCCCAAAGAGCTCAGTAAGAATTGAGTCGCGACCCTGGTTTGGGGACCGGCTGGGAACCGATGGTGATCCGGATGTAGCAGCCGGTTGACCCGCGGAAGCAGCCGCCGGCTCAGTTACCGCGTTGGTACCCGACCCCGCCGATCCCCCCAGCAAGAAGTAAACGAGCAGCCCGCTGCCGACTAAAACAGCGACGAAAACCAGTAACAAGCGGACGGTCGTTCTGTTCATTTCTTAAGACTCCTTCTCATGAAGACTGTCAGAACCGCCTGCGTGAGCGGGCGGCTTGCCAGCCCCACCGGCGCGAGCGAGCCGGGCCCGCTGACGCAGGTGGTTCTGACATTAACCTTGCAGTTTTACAAGTTGATCGATCCTGGCTTTTAGCGCCCGAGTCCAAAACTCAATTTCCTCCGGAGAGTAATTGGCCGCGCGGAAGGCGTCGTTGAGTTGCTGATCGCTTAACTGCGAGAGCCAGTTGGCAATCCATTTTGTGTCCGCCACGCTGATGTTCTTGAAGAGTCCCGCGTTCTTTCCGCCGTAGGCAAACCGGACTCTATTTCCCTCGACTCCTTCTACAAACTTACTCTTGACGAAGTCCTCCGGAGCATTCCGGTTGTGCGAGAGCACGCCACCGGTTTTGCCGAAGGTTGCGCCCAGGTCACTAATGATGTAACGCAATTCAGCTTGACCGCCATCCGTCGCAGGCACGTAAAGGATCTTGTTGTTATCATCTTTCAGATCCCAGTTGTTTAGCAGCGACATCAAAACGACCATGCCCTGGAACTCCTTCGTGCCGGTAAACGGGTTGTTTGTCCAACTCCACGCCTCGAGCCGCTTGACGTCTTCAGGGCGAGCCTCGAATTTGACGTTGGCAAAACCGTTCCCTTCACAGCGCTTAACTTTGTAACGCGGTTCAGGTGCGCCCTGAATTTGAACACAGGGAACCAGGTAATTAATCTCAGTCACGTAACCCACCGCCCAGAGCAAACGAGATGATGTGGTTTCGGGCTGCGCTTCCTTGCCCAGTTTCGCCACCCAAACTTTGCCGGCGCCGTCGCGCACCCTGTAATTGATTGAGAATCCGCCACCCGCCTGATCGCGAACAAAAGTGACCTTCGAAAGATCAGGTTTACCCGCCTCGCCACCCGCACCCAGGAACAGGTCGCGCGACGTTATATCAGACGGCTCTTGCCACAGAATCGGGGTGCCTTGTGGCGGCGCCTTTTTCTTCTTCGACTCCTTCTGCGCCAGAGCCGCGGTTGAAATGCTCAAAACGATCAGAATTGCCAATGTCATTCGCTTAAACATAAGTCACACTCCTGTCAGAACCGCCTGCGTCAGCGGGCGGCCATCTTGTCTAGTCATCACCGCTTGCGTTAGCGGGCGGCCAACTCGTTTCGTCAGCACAGCCCACACAGCGGTGACTCCTTTTAGGGGGCAATAGCCCGGATCCATCCTTCCTTACGAACTCAAACTAATACTTCCTTCGAAATGCAGTTGACTGTTGAATGGCGCCTCTCCCGGCTTCATGGGCACGCGTTCGTAGATACCATCAGCATTTAAGACACGCGCCTTGACGTTGTCTTTCAGGTAAGCGGCGAGTACTACATCCTTCAAATAACGCTTCAAATTCACATCAAGAATAGGAGTTACAACTTCGACCCTGCGGTCGAGATTACGCGACATCCAGTCGGCCGATCCTATGTAGACGTCCTCGGACCCTCCGTTGGCGAAATAAAAAATTCGACTGTGTTCGAGGAACTGACCGACGATACTCCGCACCCGGATCGTCTCCGAGAGTCCCGGCACTTCCGGCCGAAGCATGCAGGAGCCGCGAACTATTAGATCGATCTCGACACCCGACTGCGACGCTCGATAAAGCGCATCGATTATCTCCAGGTCTGTCAGGCGATTTATCTTGGCGGCGATGCGCGCCGGCCGTCCCGCCCGCGCGTGGTCTATCTCTCGTTCTATCAAGGCCAGCATGCGTTCGCGCAGGTTCACCGGAGCAATCATCAGGTGCGTATACTCCCGCGGCCTGGAGAAGCCGGTGATGAAATTAAACAGGTCCGTCGCGTCGTCGCCTATTTCGGCATTTGCCGTCAACAGCCCCAGGTCTGTGTAAACCTTCGACGTCGTGGGATTGTAGTTCCCGGTTGAGACATGAACGTAGGTCTGGAGTCCGTGCTTCTCGCGCCGGATGACGAGTGCCACTTTACTGTGGGTCTTCAGTTTCACCAGGCCATAAACGACGTGAACCCCGGCTTCGACCAGCCGGCTGGCCCATCCGATGTTGTTCTCCTCGTCAAACCGCGCTTTGATTTCGACTACTGCCGTCACTTGTTTCCCGAGTTCGCTGGCTTTGATTAGCGCCTGGGGAATAGGAGAATCCTTGCCCGTGCGATACAGGCATATCTTGATCGCCAGCACCTTCGGGTCTTGCGCTGCCGCCTCGACGAACTCGGTAACAGTTGTGTAGGACGTGTAGGGGTGATGAAGCAGAACATCCTGCTGCTTGATAGCGTCAAACAAGAACCTCTTCTCGGCAAGAGGCGCAGGCACGGTCGCTCGAACCGGTTTGTCCCTTAAATCCGGCCGGTCCAAACCATAGAGTTCCATGAGGTCGCCGACACCCAGCGTACCATCCATTATGTAGACATCGTCTGCCTCGAGGCCGAGCGATTTAGTCAGGTACGCAACCATCCCGCGCGGCATGGTGGACGAAACCTCCAGGCGAACCGGCAGGCCAAAACGACGTTCGCGCAACGACTCTTTTATTAGACCTAAAAGATCGGCCGCCTTGTCATCTCTAATCTCAACATCGGCGTCGCGCGTGACGCGAAACATGAAACTGTTGCTCAGTCGCATGTTCGGAAAGAGCGAATGCAGATTAGCGTCGATCAACTCCTCCAGGAGAATAAACTTTTCACTGTCCGCCGAAACCTTGATGAGCCGCGGGACCACCGGCGGGACTTTGATTCTTACGAATCTGGGCGCACTCCCCAGTGTCACCGGCTCTCTAATATCCGTCTTGGTTTCGACCGTGAGCCCGATGTTAAGACTCAAATTCGCTATGTGCGGAAACGGGTGCGCGGGGTCGACGGCTAGCGGAGTCAGCACGCCGAAGACATTCTTCATGAAATATCGGTGCAGGGCTGTTTTCTCGTGCGGAGAGAGGGAATCATAACGCACGATCTCAACCCCCTGTTTACTGAGCTCCGGCAAAACACGATCTCTGAGGCATCTCACCTGCTCTTCAACCATTGGCAGCACGCGGTCTCTAATAACCCGCAATTGCTCAAGAGGTGTAAGTTCGCCAGGCATGGGGCCAATGTCTTTCAGCTCCAGCATCTCTTTCAACCCCGAAACCCGGACCATAAAGAATTCGTCAAGATTACTGGTGAAGACCGCGAGAAATTTCAGCCGCTCGAGCACCGGCAAAGACTCATCTGTAGCTTCTTCCAGCACTCGCTTAAAAAACTCGAGCTGGCTCAGATCACGATTGAAGACCGACCACGCCAGAAAGTGCCTGTCTCCCGCGAATTTAGAGGCCGGGGTTTGTCCCTCGGCGTTTGAATCAAGCTGGCTTTCAGGAAACGTCATGTTAGTTTTATGGAAGAACTGACCCGGGTGGAGAAACACCCGGTTGGTTGATTAATCCCGGCATCGCTTAGTCTTAGTGGGAAACTGATTCTAAAGCCTTCAGTCTTATAACGCGTCATTACTCATCTGAATCTATCAGCAGGAAAATGCCGACTTGCCTGCAGTCTGACGCATGGACTCAGAACTTTCATGAAGGATCGTAAGTGCGCCGGGCATTGACGGATTTTAGCTCTTCCGTCTCGATAATATATGCAGTGAGTTGATGACCATAAACGCAACCCGTATCCAGCCCGATAGCCCTGCGGCCACGCCTGGGTTCGGCGGCCGGCCAATGACCGAATAGCACAACCTTCTCGCCGTCATACTCGTCGTACCAGGGCGTCCCGTTGCGGCTGTCGCGGTGCGGACCCAAGGAACGCAACTCGGTCATATCCTCGGTACTCTGGGAATGCAGCGCCACTCCGGGACGAAGGCCCGCATGCACCACCAGATGCGTCCCCAAATCGATAGAAAACGGGAGCGAGTTTAGATAGGCAACATAGTGCTGCTTATCTTTCTTGAGTTCTTTGTGAGTCGGTTTCTGCGAATCTTTCAGCTTAAACTTTTCGCCGTTCCAACGGCGGCGCAATGCCAAATCGTGATTACCAATGACTGCCAGAAAATTGGGTTCACTCATGAAACGGTCCAGCACCTCACGATTCTTGGGTCCCTTCGTAATCAGGTCACCAACCGAAATCAGGCGGTCGTTGCCGCCGAATTTTACCTCGTCAAGCAAGTCAACGAGTTCGTCGTAGCAGCCGTGAATATCACCTACGACAATCGTGCGAGATCCCATCTGTTCTCAGCTTTCTGCCATTAGTTTGTAGGTTTCCGGGAGTCGCAACAACCATAGGCCGGATTCTTCGGGTCAGTCAAGGAGGGGGCCTATGGGACCAATAGGACGTATTTGACCAATAGCATCTACTTCAACTGGCAGATATCCAGTATGTTCATGTCGGTATAATCGAGGTTCTCACCACCCATGGCCCAGATGAAACTGTAATTGCTGGTGCCTGCGCCCATATGGATAGACCACGGCGGCGAGACAACGGCTTCGCTACTTCTCACTACGATGTGACGCATATCTTCCGGTTGACCCATGAAGTGCATCACTA
>Ga0070697_100002188_pt1 | contig 14998 bp, 10 predicted proteins | sample KBSK1501metaG_FD_65475 | JGI IMG/M metagenome (GOLD analysis project Ga0070697, IMG submission 65475) | Corn, switchgrass and miscanthus rhizosphere microbial communities from Kellogg Biological Station, Michigan, USA - KBS K1-50-1 metaG | ecosystem: Host-associated > Plants > Roots >...
CAGGAACGCTGGCGCGCGCAGGCCCTGCCTTCGCTCACCACCGCCGATCCCGGCACGCTCGCGCGGCTCGGCGTGAGCCCCGATTCCGCCGCGCGCTTCCTCGCGCTCGCCGCCGCGACCGGAGTCCCGATCACGCTTCCCGGCCTTCCCGACGACCGCAGCACGAACACCACCCTCGCCCTGCTGCGCCTCGATTGGCAGGCGAGCGACGTTCACACGCTCACGCTCCGTCTCGACGGCAGTTGGGAGTCCCAGGAGCCCACGCGCGTCGGCACGCTCGCCCTGCCCGCGACCGGGGGAACGCGCACGGCGCGCGGCGGCGGGGCGATGGCTTCGCTCACGTCGTACTTCGGCGGACGCTTCATCAACGAGCTGCGCGGCTACGTGACGCGCCAGCGCCGGGATGCGCGCGGCTTCCTCGCGCTGCCGTCCGCGATCGTGGACGTCGCATCGGACCTGCCGAACGGCGGTCAGGGCGTGGCGACGCTGGCCTTCGGCGGCAACGGTGGGCTCCCCCAGCGCGTCGACAACCGTGGCCTCGAGATCGCCGACGAGTTCTCCTGGTTGCCGGGCCGTACGGCGCATCGCCTCAAGCTCGGCATCGACGTGATCGGGACACGGGTAGCAGAGGGCCAGACGGCGAACCAGCTCGGCACGTTCACCTACCCGTCGCTCGCGGCACTCGCCGCGGACAGCCCCGCCACGTTCACCCGCACGCTCGCACCCGGCACTCAGGCCGGTACCGCCTGGAACGGGGCGGCGTATTTCGGCGACTCGTGGCGCGTCGGCGGCGGGCTGCAGCTGATCTACGGCGCGCGGCTCGAGGCCACGCGCTTCGACGGCGCCCCCCCCTACAACCGCGCGGTGGATTCCGTGTTCGCCGTGCGCACGGATCGCATCCCCAGCGAGGTGCACGTCTCGCCGCGCCTCGGATTCACCTGGCAGGTGGGGGGGTGGCCGAAGGGGTCCACCTTTCTGCGCGGCGGGCTCGGCGACTTCCGCAGCCTCACGCCGACCTCGCTCTACGCGGCCGCGCTGGGCGCCCCGGGACTCGCCAACGCGGAAACCGAGCTCATCTGCGTCGGGGCGGCGGTGCCCATACCCGATTGGTCGCGCTACGCCCAAGACCCGTCCACCATTCCGTCGCAATGTCCGGGCGCAGCCGCGGTGCCCGTCGCTCCCCGTCCCAACGTGACGGCCTTCGCTCGCGACTTCAGCGCGCCCCGCGCCCGGCGCGGGTCGCTCGCGCTGCTGCATCGCTTCGGCAGCAGCAACTACTGGGTCACGCTGGAGGGAACCTACGCCCGCGGCGTGAGCCAGTACGGCTTCCGCGACCTGAACCTGGTCGCGACGCCGCGCTTCACGCTCGATGACGAAGCCGGCCGTCCCGTGTACGTGCCGGCCGACTCGATCGTCCCGGCCACGGGCGCAGTCAGCTCCGCCGCCTCGCGGGCCCATCCGGAGTTCGGCCGGGTCCTGCTGATGGACTCCGATCTCCAGTCCGACACCAAGCAGCTCACGCTGTCATTGACCGGAGCGACGGCGTGGGGCGCGGCCTTCCGCGTCGCGTATACGCTCACGCGCGCCCGTGACCAGTCGTCATTCTCGTGCTGTTCGGCCTCCGCTGGGTTCGCCTCGCCGACCACAGGTGGTGACCCAGATGCGCGCGAGTGGAGCCGGAGCAGTCTCGACCGACGTCACGCATTCGTGGGCACCGTGACGCTCCCCATCACGCGGGCGCTCGACCTCAGCGCGATCGGCAGCGTCACGTCGGGGGTCCCCTTCACGCCCGTCGTCGGTTCGGACATCAACGGGGACGGTGCGCGCAACGACCGTGCTTTCATCTTCGATCCCGCTACGGCGCCGGACGCCGCGGTGGCGGACGGGATGCGCGCGCTCCTCGCCGCGGCGCCGTCGGCGGTGCGCGGCTGTCTGCGAAGCCAGTCGGGGCGCATCGCCGCACGCAATTCGTGCAGCGGCCCATGGCAGCCCTCGCTCGACTTGCAGCTCAACTGGCGACCGGCGTGGTTCGGGCCCGACCGGCGGCTCACGATGTCGCTGCTGACGGTCAATCTGCTGGGCGGCCTCGACGAATGGCTCCACGGGGCAGCGCACCTGCACGGCTGGGGCTACGCCACCGCGCCCGACCCCGTGCTCCTGTACGCGCGCGGCTTCGACCCCGCCACCAACCGATTCCGCTACGAGGTGAACGGCCGGTTCGGGACCACCGCCAGCGCGAGCAGCGGTGTCACCGTGCCCTTCCAGATTGCATTCCAGGGACGGCTCGCGATCGGCCCCATCCGGATCCGCGCGCGCCCCAACCCCGGCGCGCGCCCTGGTCTGGGCGCGGACGCCCCGGTGCCGCAGGATGTCGCCGCCCGGTTCGCGGAGCTCCTCGCCAATCCGGTCGTGGTCATCCTCGGCTTGCGCGATTCCCTGGCTTTCTCCTCCGAGCAGGTCGCCCGGCTGCAACTAGTATCCGACTCGCTAGATGCGGGCAACCGTCCCATTGCGGATTCGCTGCAGGTCGACGCGCAGCGGGCGGGTGACGGGGTCGATCCGACCGCCCTTGTGAGACGGTTCGGACGCAAGCTGACCGAGGGACAGGAGAACATTCGGCGGGCGCTCGAGCGCGCGCGCGCCATCCTCACCGCCGAGCAGTGGAGCAAGCTCCCCGACGCGCTCAAGTCCCCCGTGCGGGGAGCGAGCGACTAGCGCGGCGCCGGCTTACACGGCCGTCAGCCCGGTCACGTCTTCCGGCCGCGGCAGGTGCACGTGCGCCACCCTGCGCCCCTTCGCGAGCAGCGCGCGGATGTCCCCGGTCGCCTGAGCACGCTTCAGCTGGCCGAAGGTGGCGCCCATCTCGGGGATCTCCAGGTCGACGGCGTCGTCGGCGGTAAGCACGAGAAACAAGCCGGTGTTGGGACCGCCCTTGTGGAGTTGGCCCGTGGAGTGCAGGTAGCGCGGGCCGAAGCCCAGCGTCGTCGCGATGCCGAGCCGGGCCGCCCACGCGACGCGCAGCGCCCCCAGCGCGGCCGCGACGTGCGGGCGCGGCGGCAGGTAGGCGAGGATCGCGAGGTAGTCGCCCGGGCGCGCAGCGCGCGCCAGCTCCGCCGGCGTGAGCGTGGCGCCCGCGTCCCCGGCGCCGGGCCTGCGCCGCGCGAGCTCCTCCCGCGCAAACGCCTTCGCCGCCTCCACGTCGGGCTGATCGAAGGCGTTCACGTCCAGCTCGTTGCACAGCTCCCAGGTAGCGAGCTCCCATTTCAGGAACTCCGCACCGAGATCGAGCGGGTCTTCGGAGAATTCCGACACGATCTGGGTGTCCGGGCGCCGCTCCGCCGCCGGGTCGTCGACGAGCGGTACCACACCCCGTCCCGCCTTCCCGGAGCTCTCGGCCACGAGCTGCTCCACCCATGCGGCGATCGCCGCCACGCGCGCGGGTGGGCGGAGCACGAGCTTGTCGCGCCCCGCGAGGGCGGCGCGAGCCAGCGCTACGCCCCAGGCCTTGGCGCGCGCGACGTCTACCGCGAGGGCTCGCTCCAGCAGGACGCGGCCGTCCATGCCGATCAGCGCCGCCGGCAGCATGCCGACCACCGTGAGCGCGGCATAGCGTCCGCCCACGTCTGGGGGGTGGGGGAAGACGGCGCGGAGGCGGCGCTCCCGCGCGAGCGCCTCGAGCGGCGTGCCGGGATCCGTGACGACGACGAACTGCTCGGGCCGGGCGCGGGCGGCGAAGTACCGGTACAAGGCCAGCGTCTCGACCGTCGTCCCCGACTTGCTGACGACGAGAAACAGCGTGCGGTCCCGCGGCGCCGCGCCCTCGGCGTCCAGCACGGCGGCCGGATCGGTGCTGTCGAGCACCTGGAGCGACGTCGCGCCGCACGCCCGCACCACCACCTCGGCCGTCAGGCTCGAGCCGCCCATGCCGCAGACGAGGACGCGCGTGAGCCCGTCGCGCCGCGCCGCGTCCGCGAAGGCGACCAGCGTCCCCCACTGCGCGAGCGACGCGCGGGGTGCCTGGATCCAGCCGAGTCGATCCATCGGCGGCGAAACATAACCGCCCTCGCCAGCGGCGGGGGTGCGGATTAACTTAGGCCCGGAGGTCGCAGTGATCCCTCTCAGCCGGCAGGCCCGCCTCCTCGTCGCGATCGCGGCCGTCTCCTTCGCGACGATCGTCGTGGCGTCACTCGTAGTGCGGGCCGACCCGCAGGCGCGCGGGCTGGTCGCCGGTCATTCCATCACCTGGAGCGCGCTCTACGCCGCCGTTTGCTGCGGCATCGCCTGGCGGCGGCTACAGGGACGCCCGGCGCAGGGAACGTGGCTCTGGCTGGGGGCCGGGTGCCTCGCCATCCTGTTCGGCCAGGCGGTGTGGAGCTACTACCGGTTCGTGCTGCACACCCGGCTGCCGTACCCCTCGCTGGGAGACGTCGGCTACCTCGGGAGCTACGTGTGTTTCGGCCTGGCGGTCGTGAGGCTGCTGCGGGCCGAGCCGCGGCGCCGTCCCGACGCTGAGATGCTCCTCGACACGGCACTCGTCACTTTTACCGCCGGCGCCCTGACCTACGAGTTCTTCCTCGCCCCGCTGATGGCGGCCGGGGGCGCGGTGTCGGCGATCCTCACCAGCATCGCGTGGGCCAGCGGAGGCGTTGCGGTACTCTGGATGATCCTCGTCCAAATGCTGCGGCGCGCGCGTCTCCCGCTCGCGACGGCGGGCCCGATCATGGCGGGACTGGCCCTCAGTTGCGTCGCGAACGTCCTCTACGCGGCAGGTGCCCTCGGTGGGACGATCCGCGGGGGAGGCGCGTTGCACCTTGGCTGGGACGCCGGCCTCCTGCTGCTCGGCGCGGCCGCGGCCGTGACGCCGGAGCGCGCGGATCGGGGCGACCGCGCCGTCTCGACAACCTCTAACTATGTCGCTCGCGTCATCGCCGTCGCGATCGGGCTGGTCGGGATCCTGGCCGTCGCCGTGGCTGCCGCCGTCCGAGCTCAGCCGTCCGCGGCCACGGCCGCGCTGGTCAGCGTCGGCATCGCCCTCCTCACCGTGCGCTTCGCCTACCTGCTGCGCGTCGATCGCCGCTACGCCGAGCTACTGGAGCAGGAGGTGGCGAACCAGACGCGCTCGCTGATGGACTCGCTCGCCGCCGCCGCGACTGCCGAGCGCAACCTGCGCCTGGTGATGGAGTCCGTTCCGGACGCCATCACCGTGCTGGACCGCGAGGGCCGGGTGACCGACCTCAACCCGCCAGCGCGCGCGATGAGGTCGCGGGAGGGCGAGCATCAGCCGGGGAGCGCGTACGACTCCCTGGACAGCGACGCCGTCAAAATCGTGCGCGCCAGGCTCGCCGGCGCATTCCAGGGAGAGGTGCAACGTTTCGACCTCCCGTTCCTCCGCGGGGACGGCACGAAGGGCCACAGCATGGTGGTGTACGCCCCCGTCCGCGAAGGCGGCCGCGTGACGCGCGTGCTCGCCCTGGCGCGGGACGTGACCGACCAGAAGCGCACCGAGTCGCAGCTCCAGCAGGCGGAGAAGCTCGCCGCCATGGGGCAGCTCGTCAGCGGCGTCGCGCACGAGATCAACAACCCCGCGGCCATCATCTCCGGCTTCGCCCAAACGCTGCTGCTCGACGAGCTGAAGCCCGAGCACCGCGAGATGGTGCAAATGGTCTACGACGAGGCCACCCGCATCGGGCGGATCACGTCCAACCTGCTCGCCTTCGCCCGCGCCGGGAGTAAGCAGCGCGCCCTGGTGGACGTGAACGAGCTGGTGCGCCGCACCTTCGCCCTGCGGTCCTACCATCTGTCGACTCTCAACATCTCCGTGGTGCTCGAGCTCGACCACCAGGAGCCCAAGATCTGGGCCGACGCCTCGGAGCTGCAGCAAATCCTCCTCAACCTCCTCATCAACGCCGAGCAGGCGCTGATGACGATCGAAGGAACGCGCACCATCACCGTGCGAAGCCGCGCCGACGAAACCGAGGCGCGCCTGGAAGTGGCGGACTCGGGCCCCGGGATCGGTGTCGACATCCGCGGCAGGATCTTCGACCCGTTCTTCACCACGAAGCCAGAGGGCCTCGGGACCGGCCTCGGCCTCTCGATCTGTTACGGCATCGCGCAGGAGCACGGCGGGCGCATCTGGGTCGAGTCGGAGCCCGGCAAGGGGGCGACGTTCATCGTGACCATCCCCCGCGACCCGCGGCAGGAGGGTCGGCAGGTGACCGAGCCGCCCCCCGCGCCGAAGCCCGCGATGGGCCCCATCTCGGTCCTTGTCATCGACGACGAGACGGCGCTGCGGAACGCCTTGCTCCGTTTCCTGCGGCGGCGCGGCATCCAAGGCGAGGGCGTGAGCGACGGCGCCGAGGCGCTCCGCGTGCTCAAGGAGCACGACTTCCACGTGATCATCTCCGACGTCCGCATGCCGGGAATGGCGGGCCGCGAGTTCCTCGAGCGCCTGCGCCGCGACCGCCCGGAGCTCGTGGCGCGTCTCATCTTCAGCACAGGCGACACCTTCGCCCCGGACACGGCCGCCCTGCTCCAGGAGGTCGGCGTGCCGACTGTGACGAAGCCGTTCGACTTCGCCACGCTGGAACGGGTGGTACGGGAGGTCGCCGCCCAAGGCGGTCTGTCTGACGGCTGACCACTGTCAGCTTTCTTGACGCCCCTAGCTCATCCCCAGAAGTCCGCACGGCATCGAAGCGAACCGGCCTCCACCACGCTTACTGTCAGATTCTTTGACGTTGAGCCCCCGCCACAGCTGCCCGGGGGCTAGACCGTAATGCATTATCAATTAACGCTTTATATAAAGCTCTGACGAGGCACGGTCCCTGCTTTACTGGCGGGCGGAACGCAGCACCGAACCCGCATCCAGGAGTAAACACCGTGTCCGCTCTTCGCGTCCGTCGCTTCGCTCTGCTGAGCCTCCTCGGCGCCCTCGTTTGGCCCGCACCGGCAACCGCGCAGGCTTGCGCCGCGACGGCCTGCCGCGCGACCAACGTGGTGCACGCGACGGTCGGCACGATCATGCGGCTCACGGTGAACGGCTCCACGACCGTCGTCGCCTCGCCGAGCGCGGCACCGTACACCGCGGGGCAGGACGCAGTCGCCGGTCCCACGGCCCTCGTGAAGTCGAACGGCCGCTGGAAGCTGCAGATCAGCGCCGCCGAGCCGACGTGGGATGCGGCCGACGCCGCAGCGCGCACGGACAAGCCGGCCTCAGACCTGCAGTGGAGCACTCTGCCGAGCGGTCAGTACACGAGCCTCGCGACGACCCCTTCCGACGTCGCTGAAGGCGGTGCCACGACGGGGACCCCGCTCCCGCTGCACTACCGCGCGCAGTTCAACCAGGCGGAGGACGCGCCGGGGAGCTACACGCTGGTCGTGAAGCTCACGCTCGTGGGCGCCTGATCCAGCCGCGGCTCACGGATATGACAGGCGCGCCCGGGGTGACCCGGGCGCGCCGTCTTTTCCCCCGGGTGTTTACGGCGAGACGATCGTGAACACCACGGTCAGCGAGTAGGAGCCGGGGGTGTCCACTGTCCAGTTGTAGCGGGTGTGGTAATAGAAGTTCGTCGTGGCAACCGCAGCGGCAGCGCCGCTCACGGCGGTCACCGGAACGGTCGTGAGTCCCGTGAACGGACCGCCGGCCGCCGTGCTCCACTGCAGATCCGACGCGGGCTTGTTGGACCGCGCGGCAACACCGGGCTGGGTGCTCGTGGCCGTCCAGGTGGCCGCCGCCGCGCTGAGCTGGAGCCGCCAGGCGCGATTCGAACTCACGACAGCAGTCGGGCCCTGGTTCGCGACGAATCCGGCGTCGTAGTCGCTGAGCGCCGGCGCGGCGAGCGCCGTGGTGGTGGAGCTGAGCGTGAGCTGTATGACGAGCCCGACGGTCAGCGTGGTGCTGGTGGTGGCCGTGCAGGTCCCGGCCGGGATGGGCGCGGTGCACGCCTGCCCCGGAGCAGCCGCCGGCAGCAGGAGCGCCGCACCCAACGCGAGTGCCAGGCTACGGAGGTATCCGCTCACGGTCCGCTCTGCCGCGCGCTCTTGAACGTCCCGGACGCGATCGGCCCGCTAGGCCCGGATTCGACCCAGGTACCGTTGGTGATCGAATCCATCGTCACGGTGCCCAGCTTCACCGTGCCCAAGTGCCGCCGTGCAGCAGGCTCCACGGTGAACAAGGCACCGAAGTCCACCGACGTGGCGTCCAGCGCGCAGCCGGTGACCGCGCCGCTCAGGTCGCGCACGCTACCCGAGCCGTCCGTTTCCGTTACGGAGAGGTCGCCGTAGAAGTCCTGCCCGGGCTGGCTCGTGATCCGCAACGTGCCGCTCAGCATCGCGGTGCCGGGGCTCGTCTGGATGCCTTCATAGTGCCAGCTGCCCCGGAGGTCCACCGGCACCGGTCCGGTGCCGCAGGGCGACACTGGGGCCGTGCACCCCCACATGAGCGCGGCGAGTATGGCGTAGCGGCAACCTGTCACGGGATGCTCCCGCTCGGGCCACTCCCCGGGCTTCCAGGCCGGCTACCATCGCGCATCCGGATCCGGCGGGGATAGACCGGGATCTTGAGCCGCGGCGCCGTGCCCCCGATTTCCACCGTGAAGGCGGGAATGGCGCCGCGCGGCTGCAGCGGCTCCGACAGGCCGGTGAGATCGACATCCAGCTCGTAGCGGCCCGGGGGCAGCGCGTGAAACGTGGCGAGCCCGGCGCTGTCCACCTGGGCGGTCCAGAGGTCACCGCGCGCGTCACGAGCGCGTACGAGGGCGCTGCGGAAATCCACCCTGGGCAGGCGCCCGTCGTCCCCGGGCATCAGGAGGAGCTCGACCTCCACCGGACTCGTCGGGATCACGCCGATGTCGCCGCGTTTCGCGCCCGGCGGGGGCAGCGCGGCGGCGTTGACCACGAGGCCGAACGGCAGCGAGGTCTCGTCGAGCCGCGCCGGGGCATCGGTGCGATCGTAGAAGCGGAAACGGCCCGACCGGTCGGTCACGACCGACTCGGCGCCGCGCCGCACGACCGCGCCCAGCACCCCCGGCTCGTCGGGATCGCGCCGTCCGTTGGCGTTGCGGTCTTCGTAGACGACGCCCTGCACGGCTGGACGCAGGGCCGCGAGCGGCACCTGTACCGCGCGCTCGATCTTGAACGCGGCAATCCAGCGGGACGTGCCCCCGGCGTACACCACGAAGGGATTGCGCTCCACGTCCGCCGTGAGAAACAGCCCCAGCCCGAGCGGAGCGGTCAGGCCGAGCCGGACGAGGTTCGCGCCGGGCCGATCGCCGAACCACCCATACCGCTGCACCGCAGCGTTGAACAGCACGGCGCCGCCCGGCCGGAGGGGCACGCGGTCCGCCTGCAGTCCGACGATGTACTGGCGCGGCAGCAGGCCCGTGCCGGCGCCGTTCTGCTCGACGCTGCCGCTCAGCTGGAAGTTGCCCCGGCCCGTGGCCCACCCCACCAGGCCGCGGTAGGTCGCGCGCCCGGCCTCCACCGTCGAGGCGAGTCCGCTTTGGATCGCGGCGGTTCGCGCCGCCCGCCCGATGGACGTCGCACCCGACAGGTAGAGGCTGCCGAGCCGCGAGTCCACCACCACGCCGACCATCCGCTCGGCGTTGCCGAAGGTGCCGCTCGCACCGGTCGCATCGAACGAAGTGCCCCGGGCTTCGATCCCGGCCGTGGTGTTGCTGTCGACCGCGATCTGAGGGGAGAGCGACCAGCCGCTCGAATGCAGCCGGCTGAACGCGGGGTTCTCGTCGTCGGACCGCCAGTAGCCGCCGGAGACCAGGACGCCGCCCGCCAGCGCCCGCGTGCCGAAGCCGCTGAACTCGTTGCGAACCCGAGCGAACGCGCCGCTCCCGCCCGGCGCGTGCACGTACCGCAGCGATAGGTGGTCGGCCTCCGCCTCGCGGCGCAGCTCCATGAGCCATCCCAGCCCCTCCCCCCCCGCGAAGCGCCGATTCGCCAGCTCCGCCGCCACGGTCGTGCCGCCGCCGATCGGCGCGCTGCCGCCGAGCGCGACGGCCTGGAGGCGGCGGCTCCCCCCCGGCGCGTCCTCGAGATCCGTGGCCGCGGCGTTGACCCAGCCACCGCCCACCCGCCAGCCTACCTGCGTGCCCAACAGGCGGCCGCCGTTCCCAGAGCCCCCCACCACCGGCCATCCGGCGAGCGCAGCGAGCCGCCAGCGCTCGAACCCGCCCGCGAACGACGCGCCCTTCCCCCACAGGTTGACGCCGGTCAGGTCCGAAAACACGACGCCGGTCGTGCCGCCCGTCGCCTGCCAGCGGTCGCTGGCGACCGTGACATAAGGCGCGCCGAGGAAGTAGCCCACGCGACCGAGGCCGCGCGTGTCGACGTGGCGCGAGTCGAGCTCTTGAACCACACGGCCGTTGACCCGGAGCCGGTCGCTCAGCTGGCCGTCCAATGAGAGGCCCATGACCGCGCTCACCGGCCCTGTGTCCCCCACGACTGTGGCGACGCCCCCCGTGAGCCGCGGCGCGTAGGCCGCCGCAGACGTCTCGGGATCCACGACCTCGATGACGGCGTCGGCGCGAGTCCGCTCGCCGTCAGACCCGCGTACGACCAGTCGCAGGCGGGCGGCGCCCGTAGCCGTCCCTTCGGGGACCGTGACCGAGATCGTTCCTTGCGCAGTGCCGTCCGGCTCGAGCGTGTGGCGCGGCGCCGGCCCCTGCACCTGCCAGCCGCTCGGCGCGGTGAGCACGACGTCGAGGGAGTCCGGTGCATTGCCCGTGTTGGTCAGCAGGTAGCCGAGGCTAAAGCGGGTCCCGCGGTGCACCGCCACGAGGCCCCGCGTCAGTCTCACGCCGGCGCCCGGGACTCGTGCGACGTCGAGCTCGACGGGCACTTCCTCCGCCGCGCCGCCCGGGACCGACAGCCGCACGCGGGCGATGGGCGTCACGCCCGCCCGCGCCCGGGCGGCAAGGCCCGCCGTGAAGACCACGACGCGCACCTCGCCCCGCGCGGGCGGCAGCACCCCGCTCAGTGTGCCGAGCATGGCGACCGGGCCCGTAGGGACGATCTCGAAGCGAACCTCCCGGTCCGCCGGCAGAGCGGCCGGAACGGGCACGGTGACGATGCGGAAGCTCCGGGGTTGCGCCGCCACCCGCACGGTGGGCGCCTGGGCGGGTACCACCGCAACCCAGCCAACGCTGCAAGCAGTGAGCAGCAGTCCCGAGCGTCTCACGGCGTCGTCACGGTCAGCGTGAATACGATCGGCGCCGTGTACGTCGCCGGCGGATCGGTCGCCCAGTTCAAGCGGATGCGGAGGAACACCTGGTTCGCCCACGGGTCGTTCAGCGCGTTCTTGCGCACCGGCCGCGACTCCACCACGGCGTCAGTGGTGGTCATGGCGTTCCAGGCGACGAGATCGGCGCGGCGCCACTCGAGGTCGCCGATCGGCTTGCCGCCGCCCAGCGTGGCCGAACTGGACCGGATCGCCACGGTGGTCGTCCGGTTGGTGGACGCGCCCACTAGCGTGACCGTGAAGAGAATGCCCGTCGGATTGACGACGACGCCCGCGTTGTAGTCCGCGACGGCGGGCGCCGGAAACACGTTCGGCGTCTGGGTGAGCGTCATGGTGATCTGCGCCGCCGCCCCGCGCGCGAGCGCGAGGAGCGCCGCGACCGCGACGACCGCTCCGCCACTACGGCGCGCGACCACCGTCAGGGCGTCTCGAAGGGAGTCTGGGCGCCAGCGATCTCAGCGCCGCCGTAGTCGAGCAGCGCCAGCGCCACGTAGCGTCCCGCACGGAGCTTCGGGGCCGGCACGGCAACCGTGCGGCGCGCGCCCGGGAGCACGGGAAACTCCGGCACGTCGGCCGTGGCGGCGACGGAGTTGTCCAGGCGCCGGAACTCGATGCGACCCCGGACCCACAACGGCAGGCCCCCACTGTTCCGGAACGCCAGGTCGAACCGCTTCCCGCCCGCGGCGAAGTCGTCGATCACGCCATCCTTCGTGAGCCCGGCCGGCAGGCCGTAGATTTTCACGCCGAGGCGCGTGACGTACGCCAATTGGCGGCCGCCACCCGTGGGCGCTGCCCCGCTCTCGACGAACACGATGCTCCAGCAGGCTGCACTCAGCGTGTCGGCGCCGTCGAGCGCCACGCGTATCCCCTGCGACGTGCGGGGCGTGAGCCGCACACTGAGGGGGAAGACGCGGAGCAACCGCCCGCACGACCGCGGCAGCGTGCCGCTCGGATAGAAACGATGCTCCCCGTCTTCGCGGCGGTCCCAATCGGACAGATACACGGTGGCCTCCGCCACGCTGTCCCCTTCGTTCGACACATTGAACGAGGCGACGCCACGCCCCATCGCGCGGGGCTCGAGGAAGATCTCGGCCTGATCCACGGCGAGCTGGGCACCCGCGGCCGCCGGGACGACGCCCGCAAGCACAAACGCGGCGAGCCCGAACCACCGCACTCGCCGCGTTGCCCAGTGCCGCCCCAGGTGAGCGTGCACCATGTTGGAAACTCCTGTGCTTACTTCACGGAGCCGTCAGCGTGTACACCACCACCAGGGCGTAGTCACCCGGGACGTCGGCCGCGTACGACCAAACCGTCCGGTACGAGAAGGCGCTCGACGCGTTGCCCGTCGCGGGCTGCGAGGCGCCGAAGACGTTCGTCGCACTGGTGTTCAAGGAGGCAAAGGATCCGGCACCGACCTTCCACTGCAAGTCCGCCGAACCCTTGTTGGCCCGCCCACCGTTCGTCCCGGTCCACGTCGCCGCCTGCGAGGCGATCGTCAAGTTCCACGGGCGGTTGGACTTAACCGTCGCGGTCGGACCAGCGTCATCCTGGAACCCTGCGTCGAACGCCGCTTCAACGGGGTTCGTCAGGGTGGTTGTGGCCGAGTTCAGCGTCAGTCTCATGACGCTGGGGACGCTGACCGACGCCGTATTGTTCACGGAGCAGTTGTTGCCCGTGCACGACTGCCCGACGGCTTGCGTGGTGATCGTCGCGGCGAGCAGCACGGCCGCGGCCAGTGAGAAGCCCTTGTACGTCATCGCGTACTGCCTCCTGAGAAGTCCCGAGCACAGCGTGTCGGGGGACCGTCTGCCTTGTCGACTATCTGGGATGCCGTCCGGCACCCAGCCACCCCCTGGAGGAGCAACCGCCGTGCCCGAACTGTCGAGCGCCTAGTCAGGTGTCAAAAACCTTGACTCCATCACTGGCTAAAGGGGATGCGAATGTAGGAGAATGAGTTACGAAGTACAATAGAGGGGGTCACGTCCAGCTTCTTGACAGGTGTACTATATCCCCCGACCAGCCTGGCTTGTGAACTAATGCACAAGCCAAGAGCCCACGCAGGCTGCGAGTAGGGTCACTATGGCGACAGTGTCGGTAGCGCCGCTCAGTTGAGTCCGAGCTTCTGACGAAGCGGTGGGGTCGCACGGAGGGATCAGGCCGCGCGATCGTTAGGCGAGTGCCGACCCGCCTCGGCGGCGCCGGTCCGGCAGCAACCGGCGCACGGCACCCGAGCGACGCACCCGCACGCGGCGTTCGACGCCGGCGCGGCGAACGCTGCCCCGGCGCCGCTCCACCGCCACCCCGGTCGACGCGTGGCGGCGGTCCGCCTCGGACCGGCGGTCGACGCCGGAGCGGCGGTCCGTCAGCTCGCGGCGATCCGGCAGCACGCGCCGGTCGGGCAGTGGGTCGTAAACGATGGGCCGACTCCTCGGAGGCAGGACGTCGGCCCTAACGTACGCCGTGACCAGCGCTCCGGCTAGTGCGCGCGCAGGCGCACGTCGATGTCGGTCACGACCTCTTCCGCCCGGTCGCGCCGCACCCAGCCCTTGTGCTTGCCGCGATCGCGCACTTCGCGGACGCTGCGCACGACGACGCGCTCACGCTCCGGCGTCACGAAGATCCGCACCACCTCGTCGTCGCCCCGCCGCGCCCACACGATGCGGTTCGGCCCGCTGTTCTCCACGCGATACACCACGTACCCCCGCTGCACCAGGACTTCGCGCGTAACGACGATCACGCGGTCCGCGGGCACGACATACACATGCTCGGCCGGCTCGGCGTATACCACCTCGGCCCGCGTGTACACACCCGGACCCCAGGCGCCGACCACCATCAGCCAGGGAAACAGGCGCTTCATCAGTCGCTCCAGATCAGAGGCCTTCATAAGACTCTGGCAACGCCCGGTTCGTTCCCCGGCAGGGAATGCGGGACGTGACGCGCGTCACGCGGCCAGCAGGCGCTATGTTTGGGCGCCCCATGGACAACCTCGCGCACACGCTCGTCGCCGCCGCCCTTGGCCGGGCCATCGCGGGCCACCGCATCCGCGGCGCCGGCCTGATCGGCGCGGTCGCGGGCAACGCCCCCGACTGGACCGAGCTGCTCACCGCCCCCGGTGTCGGGCCACCCCGCTCCGGCCTGACCTACCTCGAGTGGCACCGTGGGATTACGCATTCGCTGCTGGGTGCCGCGATCGAGATGGCCGCGCTCACCGTCCTCGTGGGGCTCGGCGAGCTGTGGTGGTCGCGCCGCCGGGGACGGCCCGCGGCGCCCTGGAGATGGCTCGCCGTGTGCGTCTCGGCGACCGTGCTCAGTCATCTCTATCTCGACTGGCAGGGGTCGTACGGGCTACGGCCGTTCCTCCCCTGGAGCGGCCGTTGGTACTACGCCGACTGGGTGGCGATCGTCGATCCCGTGTTCTGGCTCGTGCCGCTCGTGGCGCTGCTGTTGGGCGAGCGGCGGCACTGGCAACCGGCGCTCGTTGGCCTCCTGACTCTGTGTGGTGTCGGCTGGCTCGTTCTTGCGCGCGGGGGCGACGGCGTGGCCGGATGGCTGCGGCTCCTGACCGTCGCGGCTTGCGGGCTCGCCGTGGTGGGTTGGGTGCGCCACTGGTTCGGCGTCGCGGGGCGGCGACGGGCGGCGGCATATGGACTGCTGGCGCTGGGCCTCTACGTGGCGGCCAACGCCGCCGCCAGCCTACCGGCCAAGGCGCGCGCGCGCGCGGCCGCGCAGCGTCGCTTCGGGCCGGGGGCG
>Ga0070697_100002189_pt1 | contig 14997 bp, 11 predicted proteins | sample KBSK1501metaG_FD_65475 | JGI IMG/M metagenome (GOLD analysis project Ga0070697, IMG submission 65475) | Corn, switchgrass and miscanthus rhizosphere microbial communities from Kellogg Biological Station, Michigan, USA - KBS K1-50-1 metaG | ecosystem: Host-associated > Plants > Roots >...
CTCGAGCTCGACGCGGATCGGGAAGCGGCCCTGCAGCTCGGGGATGAGGTCCGACGGCTTGGAGATGTGGAACGCGCCGGCCGCGATGAACAGGACGTGGTCGGTGCGCACGTAGCCGTAGCGGGTCTGGACGGTCGAGCCCTCGACGATCGGGAGCAGGTCGCGCTGCACGCCTTCGCGCGACACGTCGGGGCCCACGGTGCCCCGCTCCCCCGCGATCTTGTCGAGCTCGTCGATGAAGATGATGCCGTGGTTCTCGACGCGGTCGAGCGCCTCGTTCACCACGTCGTCCATGTCCACGAGCTTCTTCAGCTCCTCGTCGATGAGGATGCGCCGCGCCTCGTGCAGGTGCACGGTGCGCCGCTTCTTCTTCTTGGGCATCATCTCCTGCAGCATCTCGACGAAGTTGAAGTCGGGGCCCTCCATGCCGGGGGGCGGCTGCATCATCTCGAGTCCCGGGAAGCCCTGCTGCTGGACTTCGACCTCCACCTCGCGCTCCTCGAGCTCGCCCTTCTGGAGCTGCTGGCGCAGCTTCTCGCGCGTGCGCCGCCAGCGCTCCTGCGCCGACTGCTCGGCCTCCGGCGCCTTGGGCGTGACGTCGCCCTTCGACGAGACCACGAACAGGGGGCGCTCGGCCTTCTCCCCCACGCCCCCCCCTCCCCCTCCCCCTCCCCCTCCGCGCCCTTCGCCCCCGGCGGGATGGGGAGGTGGGGACGTGAGGGCGGCGGGGACGGGCGGTAACAGGATGTCGAGCAGCCGCTCCTCGGCGCGCGCCTCGGCCGCGGGATAGACGTCGTCCTCGCGCTCGCCTCGCACCATGTTGATGGCCACGTCCACGAGCTCGCGCACCATCGACTCCACGTCGCGCCCCACGTAGCCCACCTCGGTGAACTTGGAGGCTTCGACCTTGAGGAAGGGGGCGCCCGCGAGCCGGGCCAGGCGGCGCGCGATCTCGGTCTTCCCCACGCCCGTGGGGCCGATCATGATGATGTTGTTCGGAAGGATCTCGTCCCGGATCTCGTCGGGCGCCTGGGTACGGCGCCAGCGGTTGCGCACCGCGATCGCGACGGCCTTCTTCGCCACTTCCTGTCCCACGATGTAGCGGTCGAGCTCCGCCACGATCTTGCGCGGCGGCAGCTCCTCGAGCCACGGGAGCGGCTCCTCCTGGGTCGGCTCGCGGGGCGGGACGGGCTGTTCCGGGGTGCGGGTCGGTTCCGCCATCACAGCTCCAGAATGCTGATGTGGGCGTTCGTGTAGACGCAGATCTCGGCGGCGATTTCGAGCGAGCGCTGCACGATCTCCTTCGCCGCCAGGTCGGACGAGCGCAGCAACGCGCGGGCGGACGCCAGCGCGTAGCTGCCGCCCGAGCCGATCGCGAGGACGCCGTCGTCCGGCTCGATCAGCTCGCCCGAGCCCGAGATCACGTAGCCGTGCTCCTTGTCCGAGACGACGAGCAGCGCCTCGAGCCGCCGCAGCACACGGTCGGACCGCCAGTCCTTGGCTAGCTCCACCGCCGCCCGCGGCAGGTTGCCAGGGTAGCGCTCGAGCTTCTCTTCGAACTTCTCGAACAGCGTGAAGGCGTCCGCCGCCGCGCCCGCGAAGCCGGCGAGAATCTTGCCGCCCTTCAGCGTCCGCACCTTGTTGGCGTTCGCCTTCATCACCGTGTCGCCGATCGTGACCTGCCCGTCGCCGCCGATGGCGACGTGGCCGTCCCGCCGCACGCACAGGATGGTGGTGGCGTGAATCCGATCGAAGCGCGCCGAGCCCATGTCCCTTTCGCTCAGGCCCGCGGATGGGCCTGGTGGTAGACTCTCTTGAGACGCTCCACCGACGTATGAGTATACACCTGCGTCGTACTGAGCGAGGCGTGCCCCAGCAGCTCCTGCACCGCCCGCAGGTCCGCCCCGGCGTCGAGCAGGTGCGTCGCGAACGAATGACGCAGCGCGTGCACGTGCAGGTCGCGGCCGCGGGCGAGGGACGCGAGCAGCCGCTTCATCGACAGCTGGATGGCCCGCGGGCCCAGGCGCCGGCCGCGCCGGCTCACGAACACCGCCGCCTCGCCCTCCCCCTCCCCCTCCAGCGCGGCGAGCACGGCATCGCGCTGGCGGTAGTAGCGCCGCATCGCGCGCACCGCGTGGCTGCCCAGGGGCACGATGCGCTCCTTCTTCCCCTTGCCGCGCAGCTTGACCTGGTCCGAGACCAGGTCCACGTCCCGGTCGCTCAGCGCCGCGAGCTCCGAGAGCCGCATCCCCGTGCAGTAGAACAGCTCGAGCATCGCCAGGTCGCGGATTTCCGGGAAGCCCCCCCCCGCTCCCGCCCGGCCGTGCGCCTCGACGAACAGCTGCTCGATCTCCGCGCGGTCGAGGTAGGTGGGGAGCCGGTGCTCGAGCTTCGGGGTGCGGGCGCTCTTCGCGGGATTGACCTGCACCCCTTTGGTGAGGTTCAGGAAGCGGTAGAACGTGCGCAGCGCCGAAAGCACCCGCGCGACCGAGCGGCGCGCCAGCCCCCGCGCCTCGAGGCTCCCGAGGAAGCCGCGGATCGCCAGCCGGTCCACACCGGCCCAGCTCCACGGGCCGCCGTAATAGCGACCGCAGAAGGCCGCGAACTCCGCCACGTCGCGCGCATACGCCTTCACCGTGTGCGGCGAGTCGTTGCGCTCCTTCGTCAGGAAGGCCACGAAATCGGCGAGCTCGGGGCTACTCCGCATTCCGCACTCCGCATTCCGCATTCTTTGAGACCCCGATCCGCTGCGCGAAGTGATCTATCTCGGCCAGCGCCCGCTCCACCAGCAGCTCCTTCTTCCTCGCCTTGTCCCGCACCGGCCGCTCCAGCGGCTCGAGCAGCCCGAAGTTAGCGTTCATCGGCTGGAAGTGCGCTGCATCCGCGGTGTGCACGTAGCGATACAGCGCGCCCAGCATCGTCGTGGGCGGCGGTACGAGCGGATCCTCGCCTTCGAGCAGCCTGGCCAGGTTCACCCCCGCGAGGATCCCCGTCGCCGCGGACTCGGTATAGCCCTCCACCCCCGTGAGCTGCCCCGCGAACAGGAGCCGCGGGTCATCCGGGGCGGAGAGGTGGGCGCTCAGGGCGCGGGGCGAGTTGATGTAGCAGTTCCGGTGGATGCTGCCGTAGCGCAGGAACTCCGCGCGCTCGAGCCCCGGAACGAGCCGCAGCACGCGCTGCTGCTCGGGGATCTTCAGCCGCGTCTGAAAGCCCACCAGGTTCCACATCTGGCCCGCCCGGTCCTCCTGCCGCAGCTGCACCACCGCGTACGGCTCCCGCCCGGTGCGCGGGTCGATCAGGCCGACGGGCTTCATGGGCCCGAAGCGCAGCGTGTCGCGCCCCCGCTCCGCCAGCTCCTCGATCGGGAGGCAGCCCTCGAAGTAGGCAACGCGGTCGAACTCGTGGTGGGGGCGGTGCTGCTCGGCGCCGCACAGCGCCGCAACGAAGGCGTCGTACTCAGCCGCCGTGAGCGGTGCGTTCCAGTAGTCGTCGCCGCCGCCCTTTCCGTAGCGCGACGCGCGGAACAACCGGTCATGGTCGAGCGAGTCGTCCGAGACGATAGGGGCGATCGCGTCGAAGAACGCGAGCGCGGTCGCGTCGAGCCGCCGGGCGATCGCCCCGGCGAGCGCCTCCGACGTGAGCGGCCCCGTGGCGACGACGCCCGGCGACGGCAGCGCGGTCACCTCATCCCGCGTGACCGTGATCCTGGCATGGGCGGTCACCCGCCGTTGCACGTGGTCGGCGAAGGCGACGCGGTCCACGGCGAGCGCGGCGCCGCCCGGCACGCGCGCGGCGTCCGCCGCCTCGAGCACCAGGCTCCCGAGGCGCCGCATCTCGGCCTTGAGCAGGCCGTGCGCGCTGGTGAGCTCCACCGACTTGAAGGAATTGCTGCAGACGAGCTCGGCGAGGCGATCGGTTTGATGTGCCGCCGTCATGCGGACCGGGCGCATCTCGCGCAGCGTGACGGCGACGCCGCGCTCGGCCAGCGCCCAGGCGGCCTCGCTGCCGGCGAGCCCGCCCCCGACGACCACGGCCGTCAGGTCGCGCCCTGCTCCGCCGGGGCTGCCTCCTCTGCCGTCACCTCGTGTCCGCACTTCAGGCACTTCCGCGTCACCCCCGTGGCCCCCGTTGCCTTGGACTGCTTCTCCTCCATCCCGACGAAGCCGCAGCTCGGGCAAGCGATCGCCACCGGGCGGTTCCACACCGAGTAGTCGCAGTCGGGATAGCGCAGACATCCGAAGAAGTTCCGTCCCTTGCGCGTGCGGCGCTCGGCCAGGTCTCCCTCGCCGCACTTCGGGCACTTCACGCCGAGCGGCACCGGGCGCGTATGCTTGCACTGCGGGTAGCGCGTGCAGGCGAGGAACTCGCCGTAGCGCCCCGTCTTGATGACCATCGGCGCGCCGCACTCGCGGCACACCTCGTCGGTCGGCCGGTCGGGCACTTTGTCCCGCCTGATCGGCTTCGAGAACTTGCATTCGGGGTATTTGGCGCACGCGATGAACGGCCCGAACCGCCCGCTCTTCACGATGAGCGGCCCGCCGCAGTTGGGACACCGCTCCTCGTGCAGCGTGGAGAGGTCGTGCACGGCGTGGATCAGCCGCTCGATGTCCACCGCCGCGAGCGCCTTGGAGAACGGGCCCCAGAAGTCCTCCAGCACCCGCTGCCACCCGAGATCGCCCTCCTCCACCTTGTCCAGCTCCGTCTCCATCTGCGCCGTGAACCCGACCTCGAACACGTCGGGGAAGCACCGTTTCATGACGCGCCACACGATCTCGCCCTGGGGCGTGGGGTGGAAGCGACGGTCCTTCGCCGTCGCGTACCACCGGTTCTTCAGCGTCGAGATGATGGTCGCGTACGTGGAGGGCCGCCCGATCCCGAGGCGCTCCAGCTCCTTCACGAGGCTCGCCTCGCTGTAGCGCGGCGGCGGCTCGGTGAAATGCTGGGTCGGCGTGATCTGCCGTACCGTCGCCACGTCGCCTTCGACCAGTGGCGGTATCGGCGGCAGATCCTCGAGCGTCTTCCCTTCCTCCGGCTCGTGGGCCTCGTGGTACAAGGCGTGGTAGCCGTCGAACAGCACGCGCGAGCCGGTCGCCCGGAAGACGAAGCGACCCAGGTCGAAGTCGACCTTGGTCGTCTCGAACACGGCGGGGTTCATCTGCGACGCCACGAAGCGGCGCCAGATCAGCTGGTACAACTTGAGCTGCTTGGCGTCGAGGTGCTGCTTGAGGTCGTCGGGGCGCCGCAGCACGTCCGTCGGTCGGATCGCTTCGTGGGCGTCCTGCACCCGGGTGTTGCTCTTCCCACCCTTGTGGACGACCGCTGCCTCGGGCAGGTAGCGCTTGCCGAACTCCTGGGCGATGAAGTCGCGCGCCTGGGCCACGGCCGAGTCGGCGACGCGCACCGAGTCGGTGCGCATGTACGTGATCAGCCCGACCGGGCCCTCTGCCCCGACCTCCACGCCCTCGTACAGCTGCTGCGCGATCCGCATCGTGATCGCCGCCGAGAAGCCCAGCTGCTTCGCGGCCTCCTGCTGCAGCGTGCTCGTGCGGAACGGCGGGGGCGCGGCGCGGCGGCGCTCCCCTTTCTCCACCGTCGTGACGCGGAACGCCAGCTTGCGGGCGTCCGCCACGATGGCCTGGGCGGCGGCGGCGTCTCTGATCTCCGGCTTGTGGCCGTCGAGCTTGTGGAGCCGCGCCTGGAACGGCTGGCCGTCCTTCTCCAGGTCGGCCTCGACGGTCCAGTACTCCTGCGGCAGGAAGCGGCGGATCTCCTCCTCGCGCTCGCAGATGAGACGCAGGGCGACGGTCTGCACCCGCCCCGCCGAGAGACCCGTCTTGATGCTCTTCCACAGGAGCGGCGACGTCTTGTAGCCCACCAGCCGGTCGAGCACACGCCGCGCCTGTTGGGCGTCCACTTTGCGTTGGTCGATCTCCAGGGGATTCGCGAGCGCCTGCTGGACGGCGTCCTTCGTGATCTCGTGGAACAGCACCCGGCGCACCTTGTTGCCGTTGCCCAGGCTCTCCGCCACGTGCCAGGCGATCGCCTCGCCCTCGCGGTCGGGGTCGGTGGCGATGAGCACGCGCTCCGACTGCTTCGCCGCCTTCTTGATGTCGGCGAGGGTCTTCGCCTTCTCCTTGATGGTGACGTACTTCGGCGTGAAGCCGTGCTCGACGTCCACGCCCAGCTCGCGCTGCGGCAGGTCGCGCACATGCCCCACGGTGGCCTTCACGGTGTAGCCCGAGCCGAGGTACTTGCCGATCGTCTTCGCCTTGGTCGGCGACTCCACGATGACGAGCGCGCCCCGACCCCGGAGCGCGGTCCCGGCGCTCGCCGCGCTGGACTTCCGTCGGCGCGCCGTCGGCTTCGTGTTCTTCACTGCATTCTTCTTAGCAGTCACGCATCAACCTTTCGTCAACGATGCGGAAGCGCATCTTTACCATCCGGCCCTGCTTTGCGCAAGCCTCGTGACCTCACCGGCGATCTGCTGCTCCGTCTTGCGATCGGTCTCGACGACCGCGTCCGCTTTGAGATACGACGGCTCGCGCTCCTTCAGCAGCTGGCGCATGCGCGCCGCGGGATCCTCTCCTATTAACAGCGGACGGGTTCCCTCGGGCGCCGCGCGCTGCGCGGCCGTCTCGGGGCGCGTGCGCAGGTACACCACGAGCGCCCGCGCCTTCGCGCTCTCGATCGCCCCGGGCTGCGCCGCCCAGCCGCCGCCGGGCGCGACGATCGCCGCCTGATTGCCGAGCGCGGCCTCCATCTCCTTGCGCTCCATCTCGCGGAACGCGGGCTCGCCTTGCTCGGCGAAGATCAGCGCGATCGACTTCCCCTCGCGCCGCGCGAGGATCCCGTCGATGTCCACGAAGCCGGCGTGCAATGCCTCGGCCGCGAGCCGGCCCACCGTGGTCTTGCCGCAGCCCGGGAGCCCGATCAGCACCACGTGCCGCTTCACGAGGCCGCCCCCTTGGGCGTGCGCGCGCGCACCTGCGCGACGTAGCCCGCGAAATTGCGCTGCAGCTCGGTCAAGGAGTCCCCGCCGAACTTCTCGAGCATCGCCTGTGCCAGCACGAGCGCCAGCATCGCCTCCGCGATGACGCCCATCGCCGGCACCGCCGTGACGTCCGAGCGCTCCGACTGGGCCTGCGCGGGACCGCCGGTCGCGAGGTCCACGGTGCGGAGCGGCGCCATCAGCGTCGAGATCGGCTTCATCGCGACGCGCACGACCAGCGGCTCGCCCGTCGTCATCCCGCCTTCCGTGCCCCCCGCCCGGTTGGTGGCGCGCGCCAGGCCGGGCAGGATCTCGTCGTGCACTTCCGAGCCCTTGCGGCGTGCGGCCTCGAAGCCCAGCCCGAGCTCGACGCCCTTGACCGCGGGGATGGACATCACCGCCTGGGCGATCCGGCCGTCGAGCTTGCGGTCCCAGGAGACATGCGAGCCGAGCCCCACCGGGACGCCCAGCGCCACGACCTCCACCACCCCACCCACCGTGTCCCCGGCCGCCTTGGCGGCGTCGATGCGGGCGATCATCTCGCGCTCCGCCTGCGGGTCCAGGCAGCGGACCGCGCTGGCATCCGCCGCTTCATTCAAGGGCGTGGGCAGTGGGGAGTGGTGCTTCGCGGCGATCCCACCGAGCTCCACGACGTGGCTGCCGATCTCGATGTGGAACTGCTCGAGCAGCAGCTTGCACACGGCCCCGCAAGCGACGCGGGCGACGGTCTCGCGGGCGCTGGCGCGCTCCAAGATGTCGCGCGCGTCCTGGCGGTCGTACTTGAGGACGCCGGTGAGGTCGGCGTGCCCGGGACGGGGCCGCGTCACCTGCCGCCGGCGCGGCTCCGGGGAGGGGGGGCCCTCGGCCTCCGGGGCCATCACGTCCTGCCAGTTCTCCCAGTCGCGGTTCCACACGAGCATCGCGATGGGGGAGCCGAGCGTCTGGCCCGCCCGCACGCCGGCGAGCCATTCGATCTGGTCGGCCTCGATCTTCATGCGCGCGCCCCGGCCGTAGCCGCCCATGCGCCGCTTCAGCTCGGCGTTGATGCGGTCGGCCGACACGGGGAGCCCGGCCGGGATCCCCTCGAGCACTGCCACGAGGCCGCGCCCGTGCGATTCGCCCGCCGTCGTGAACCGGAAAGTCACCCTGTGCTCGAGCCTCCCATAGCACGCGAGCCCGACCGGCAGTCGGGCTCGCGTCGGCGCCGCGTGTCGTTCAGCCGCCCGCGCCGCTCACCGCCGCGGGGGAGCGGGGTTCGGGTTGACGATGGTCGGGAGCCGGACCATCACCAGCCCCTTCGCCGTGATGCCAAACAATAGCTGCCCGGTGGCGTCCTTCGCCACGCGCAGCGGCCCGATGATCGGATCGCGGATGGGGATGGTGACGGGCACGCCGGCACTCAAGAGCTGGCTGCCGTCGAAGGTATCGAACACGTCGATGCCAGCGTCGGGCCGGGCGGCGAACAGCACCCGGTTGCTCGTCGGGGGCGTGCCGCCCCCGCACGGCGCCGGCGTGCAACTGCCCCCCGGCGAGAAGTCGTGGAAGTAGTTCATGTCCATCCCCGGCGAGCCGGTGAGGCAGCCGATGCCGCCCGCTCCCGCTGTGCAGGATGTGGCCTTGAGCCGCAGGTTCGAGTCCAGGTAATAGATCGAGTCGGCGCGCACCACGTTGGTCAGGCCGTTCAAGTTGGTCGCGACCGAGGCCACGTGGATGCCGGTGTTGCTGATGAAGTCGCTCACCTGCACGCCGGGTGACATGCCGAAGTCCACATCGTTGAAGCCGGAGGCGAGCGCCGTCCGGCCAAAGCCGATGCAGCTCTGGAAGACCCCGTGTTGCAGTAGCCGGTTTGCGTCGTACGCCATGACGCGCGCGAACGCCGTCGTGATGTTGCCGCCTTCGCCGAAGAACGCGTGTTTGAAGTTCCCTGAGTTCCGTGCGTAGGTGCTGTCCCCCAGGCCGAACGACTCCAGCTTGATCGAGACCCCGGCGCAGGCGGACAGCACGACGCTGCTCGTCGTCCCGCGGATCTGCTCGATGCGGAGCGTATCCGTGCCCGCGTTGGCCGTGGTGGCCCCGATCTCCCAGAAGAACTTGCCGAACTGCAACGCCGGGCTCGCCGTGTTGATCAGCTTCTCCATGCGCAGCGTGCCCTTGCCGGCGAACGGGCTCGTGCTGCTCACCGTCGGCGTCGTCGAGTAGAGCGCGAAGATCGAGTCCGGCGCGCACGCCGCGCTACCGGCGGTGCGACACACCGTCGCGACGTACTGCGGCCGGTCGGAGACGTCGTAGATGGTGATCTGTTCCAGGGTCCCGCCGCCCTGACTCGTCAGGATCCTGTACGTCTCGATCAGGTAGTTGGGCAGGTCCTGGCGCCATTGCAGCTGCCGCACCGCCGGACGCACGTCCACGATGGCGAGCTGCGTGCCCCCGGCGTCCGCCACCACGATGGTGTCGCCGTAGGCGCCGAGCGTGTCACGCGGCCACAGCGCGATGCCCCAGGGCACACCCACGCCGAACGTGATCGGGTTGGCCACGAAGCTGACGCTGGCGACGTCGAAGATCTCCACTCGATGGCGGCTCGGGTTCGTCAAGTACAGCTCGCCCGTCGCCAAGGCGCCGCCGTGCTGGTTGAAGATCGCATCGGCGATCTTGCCGCCGAGCGGCAGGCTGCGCGTGATCCCCGCGACCAGGGTGATCGTGTCGAGCTTCGCCGGCCCGCTGGGGCTGATCGTCGCGAAGGTGGCGCCCGAGACGCCGCGGTTCAGCGCCACGGCGCTGTCCACGGCGAAGCCGTGCACCACCACCTGCGTGGGGAAGGTCGTGATCCCGGGGATGTTCATGGAGAACGAGTGCACGACGTCGGTCGCCTTGCCACTCAGGTTAGGGGGCGGCAGGGGCGGCAGACCCACGGAGTCCGCGGCCAGCACGGTGGCGCCGGTGAGATCCGTGACGATGAACCCGATCTTGCTGATGCCGCTCGGGTCGGTCGCGTGCACGGTGACGGTGTCGCCCACCTCGGCGCGCGACGGCACGAAATGCTCCACCTGCGGTGGCGTCAGGTCGTTCACCACCGACAGGATGCTGATCGTGACCGGCGGCGTGTTGGCGACGCGGAAGCCGGAGTCCACGGCGAACCCGACCAGCGTGAAGAACCCGCTCGTACCCGTGACCAGCACCGAGTCCACGAACTCAAGCGAGTCGATGAACGGCGGCCCCGGGTTGACGATCGAGTCGCCGTTACTGGCGGTCTGGCCGGGCGAGACAAGCCACCCGACGCGCCGGATGCCCGACACCTGCACCGCGCGGACGCGGATCGGGACGTACTTGCCGTTGCCCGCCACGGCGCCAGGCAACGGGGCGAGGAGGGTGACCTTCAGCGCCTGTACGTTCGCGAGGAAGATGAAGAGCGTGTCTTCCGAGAAGTTGCCCGCGCCGTCCGTGGCGCGGCCCACGATGCGGATCAGCCCGCCGGCGCCCGAGTTCGACGGGAAGGTGATGTGCACGGGGATGGTCGCGGCCGTGACCGTGGAGAAAAACACCGAGTCCGTCAGGGCGAGGTAGCCGCCCGTGTACGTGAGGCGGATGTCCTTCAGGCCCAGATTGTCGGTGGCCGACACCGAGAACGTCAGGCCGGCGGCGATGTCCTGCGTGTCGGGCGGCGTCTTCGTCAGACTGATGGTCGGCGGGGTGAGGTCCCGCTGGATCCCGCTCGGATTGCGGGCGGTCTCGCAGGCCCACACGGCGGCCAACAGGACGCCAGTCCCCCACAGCGCTCGCACGCCTTTACCCTGCAGCATAAACGCTCCCGGCTTACTTCCCGGTGCTGGGCGTCACCAGGTCGTCGATGATGTGTGGCGTGACAAGGATCAGGAGATCCCGCCGGTTCTCCTGTTGCTCCGTGAAACCGAACAGCTTCCCGAGAATCGGTAGATCTACAAGAAACGGGATTCCGGTCTTGACGACCGTGACCTCCGTCACCGTAAGTCCGCCAATTACGGCCGTTTCGCCGTCGTTGACCAGGATCTGGTTGTCGGCCTGCTGGGTCTGGAACGTGAATCCGATGTCCACCGACGACGGCTGGACGCTGGACCGCTCGGCGTGGAGCTCCATGAGGATCTGGCGGTTCGCCGTGACGTGCGGCGTGACCTTCAGATTGATGCCCGTCTGCTGGAAGTTCACCGTGGCGCGGACGGCCGCCGCCCCCGTCGTCGGCGTGCTGACGTCGACCACGCGGATCGGCACGCGGTCGCCCACCAAGATTTCAGCGGGCCGGTTGTCGAGCGTCGTGATCGTCGGCTCGGCCTGGATGTCGGAGAGCTCGACCCGCTGCAACGACTGGATGAACGAGGTCAGCGTGAAGTTGCCGATGGCGGTCGAGAAGATCAGCTGCAGCGCCGGGTTGAGGACCGCCTGGTTGGCGTTGCCGAGCGCCGAGAGCGAGTTGCCACCCAGGTCGACGATCACGTCCGTGGGATTGAAGTTCGCCGTCGGGACGAGCGCGTCCGGCACGCCGTCGAGGTTCGTGTCGACGGCCTTCGCGGTGCGCGGGTCGGGCCGCGCCACCAGCTGGTTGAAGAACTGCGTGGGTGAGCCGAGGTCGTACTTGACGCCGAAATTCTCCACGTCCGTGCGGTTGATGAAGATGATCTTCGCCTGGATCGAGACCTGCGGCGTGCGGATGTCGAGCCCCCGCACGAACTGCTCGACCTGATTGACGCGCGTCGTCGTCTCCGTGATCACGAGCGCGTTGTTCGTGGAGTCGGCGACCACGTCGCCGCGCTTGGTGAGGATGGACTTGACGGCGGGCACGAGCGACGTCGCCTTCGCGTAGTTCACCCGCACCAGCACCGTCGAGACCGGGACGGTCGAGTCCGCCCGGGCGAGGTCCGTCTTGTTCACCACCTGGATGATGCCGCCCTCGAGCGTCACCCCGGCGAGGCCCTGCGATTCGAGCACCGCATTGAAGGCGAGGTCCCAGGGCTGGTTCTTGATCTCGGCCGAGACCTTGCCCGCGACGCCCTTGCTCACGACGATGGTGCGGCCGCTGAAGGCCGCGAACCCGGCGACGACCTCCATGATCTCGGCGTTGTCCCACGTCACGGTGATGCGCGGCGCTCGCGACTGCGCCGCCTCCCGGGCGTGGGCCGCGAGGTACAGGTCGATCGCCGACTCCGCCTCGCTCGCCTGGGGCGTGGTCACGCGCCCGGCCGCGGTCGGGGCCGAAGACGGCGCGACTGGTTGGGGAGCGGCCGCCCCCGCCGTGGTGCTCGACCACGCGGCGAAGGACGTGCGCTCCGATCCGATGCGCACGCGCACGTGCCCTTCGGTCTTCTGGACCTGATAGTCCTTGAGCACGTCGAGGTCGATGACGACGCGCACGACGTCCGGCCGGAACTGCGCGTAGCGGATGTTCTTCACCCCGCCGCGGTTCTGTCCGTCGTACAGCGTTGCCGGCGCCGTGAGCCGCGCCCCCGTGAGATCGATGACGAGCCGCGCCGGATTGCTCAGGGTGAAGTCCTGGACGTCCACGGCACCTTGGAGGTCGATCACGACCTCGACCTTGCCGGGCGCCGGGACCACGCTGACGGCCTTCACCTCGCCATCGCCCCCCGGCCCCGCCAGGGCTCGGGGCGCCGCCGCGACGACGAGCCACGCGGCGAGGGCTGCGATGCGCTTCATGGCGTTACCTCCTGCTTCGCGAGCTGCAGCGTCTCCTGCCGCTCGAAGCCGAATTCCTGCACCGTAAAGACGAGTTCACGGGGCCGGATCGTCGTGACCTTGAGGCGGCCCACGATGTCTCCGGCCTTCACGCGATAGATCTTGTTGTTCGTGACGTCGCGCATTACCGCGACGCTGCGGACGGGGTAGCGGCCGTCGTAGTACACGCCCACCAGCTTCAGATCGGTCAACAGCGGCCGGATGTCGCCCGTCTTGAGGAGCGAGAGGAAGGGGTCGCGGCCGCCGCCCTCGTAGGCGAACACCTCCCGCACCAGCACCATCGCCGCCGCCGCGGTGTCGGGCCGCGCGGTGCTGTCCGGCTTGGAGGGCTTCGCCTGCGCCGCGAGCGGCGCGGTCACGAGCCCCAGCAGGGCGAGCGCGAGGCGCGCGTTCATTCGCGGGCCCCCGCAGGCTTCGCCGCCGCTTTCTTCGAGCCCGGCGGAGCGGGCGGCGGCGCCGCGGCCTTGACGAAGGTGCGGATCATGAAGCTCGCCTCGAGCAGCGCGCCCACCGTGTCGCCCATGAGCTTCTGCGCCCCCTGCGACGCCGACCTGAGCGACACGTCCTGCGGCACGATGATCCGCGGCAGGCTCGCGATGTCGGCCAAGAACTCGCCCACCTGGTCGTAGTGGCCGAGGATCTCCATGCGGTAGCGGTACGTATCGAAGGGCGGGCCCGGCTCCACCGCCAGCGGCTCGAAGCGGCCGATGTTGATGCCGCGCACTTTGGCCTTGGTCGAGATGTCGTCGATCAGCGCCGGCACTTCGTTCTTCTCGGGGACGAGGCGACGCATCAACCCCAGCATCGCCTGGTATCGCTCGACCTTCCGCCGCAGGTCCTCCACGGTGCCGCTCGCGAGGTCCGCCTTGGCCCGGTCGATGATGGCCTGCAGGCTGTCGGTCTCCGCGCGCTCGTCGCTGATCCGCTGGGCCATCGGCGTGTGCACCTTGCTCCAGAAGAAGTAGCCTCCCGTCGCGGCCACGACGACGAGCAGCAGCATGATCTGGCTGCGCTGGTCGGTGGGAATCCCGAACGCCATGGCCGCTACCTCAGCGACTGGGTCAGGGGAACGGTGCGCATGTACACCGAGTCGGCCACCTTGAAGCGCAGCGACACGTTGAACGCCGTCACCGGTCGGTCCGCCTCGATCACCGTCTGCGAGGTCGCGGGCGCGACGTCGGTGAGCCACGGCGAGGCCGCGAGCTGCCGCAGGAACGTCGTGTAGGCCTGGATGTCCACGGTGCTGCCGCTGATCGTCAGCCGCACGATCGTCGCACCGCTCGTATCCGTGGTCGCCGCGGCCGGCGCGCTCCCCGGCGTCACGATCGCCCCTACGCCCGCTATGGTCGTCAGCCAGGTGTACGGCGGCAGCGCCTTCGTGATCTGATCGAGCACGTGCGGCCAGATGTAGCGGTCGCCGTCGATGCCGCGGATGACGTTGATCTCCGCGACCAGCGAGTCGCGGATCTTCTCCGACTGGCGCTTCTGCGCGATCACGACGTCGAAGCGGCGCTTCTCCGCACGCACCGATTCGAGTCGCGATTCGACGACGGCGAGGCGCGCCCGCTCGGTGATGAACAGCGCCGCCGAGCCGCCTCCCGCGATCACCCAGGCGACCACCGCCGCGATGAGCCAGGGGTCCTTGACGTTGGCCAGCAGGGCCCCGAAGTCGGGCAGCGCGAGCCTGAACTTAAAGCCCGCGCCGGGGGCCGCCTTCTTCTTCCCACCGGGGAGCAGGTTTATCTCAATCATGCGGCGCGCCTCAGCGCGAGCCCTACGGCGAGCAGCAGCAGCGGGGCCACCTCGTCCACCGCCACGGCGTCGAACACGGCGTCCCGCACCTTCAGCCGCTGCACCGGATTCGCCCCCTCCACCGGCACCTTGAGACGGCTGGAGAGCGCGTCGTTCAGCCCGGGCACGCGCGACCCGCCGCCCGCCGTGTACACCCGCGACAGCCCGCCCGCCGAACGCGATGCGGTGGCCAGGAACGCCGCCGCCCGCTCCACCCCCACAGCGATCTCCTCGCCCCGGGCGTCGACATACGACGCCAGATCGGGGTGCTGCGCCTGGCCCTGGATCACCTTCTCGGAATCCTCGGCCGACAGCCCCTTTTCGCGCTGCAGATCTTCGCGAAACCGCCGCGTCCCGACGGAGAGATCGCGCGTCAGCACCGGCACCCCGTCTTCGAGGATGTTCACGTTCGTGATTTCGTGCCCGATGTTGGCGATCGCCACGACCCCTTGCATCGCGTCCGGGTGGTTCAGCTCGAAGGCGTTGTGGATCGCGAAGGC
>Ga0070697_100002190_pt1 | contig 14996 bp, 10 predicted proteins | sample KBSK1501metaG_FD_65475 | JGI IMG/M metagenome (GOLD analysis project Ga0070697, IMG submission 65475) | Corn, switchgrass and miscanthus rhizosphere microbial communities from Kellogg Biological Station, Michigan, USA - KBS K1-50-1 metaG | ecosystem: Host-associated > Plants > Roots >...
GTCTACCTGACGGACGTAATCATATTTAGTTTCACTGTAGGCAGTGAGCGCGCCTTCCGATTGATCCCAATGGCGATCGGCGGCTTGCAGGAAGGCGCTAGCCAACGAACCACCCATCCGGTCGAGCGTCTGGTGCTCGATGAAAATCGCGTAGTGCAGGCCGTAGAGCATGCCGAAGGTGGCCAGCGCGAGGCCCCCGAAGATTAGCAGCTTACGCGCGCCGCTCATCGCGCACCTCCCGCGGCGTCGAGGCTGCCACTGTAGCGAAGCACCCCGACCAGCATCCCAACCAACGAGACGATCACCATCAGTCCGCCGAAATCCGCAATGCCGCCAGCAACCAGGCCTACTTTGAGTTCAAGCAGGACAAACACCGGCAGGATCACCGAACCGGCTAGCAGCAGCTTTACCCAGCGGCGCTTCCACACTCCACCGAGAAACACGTACGGCTGGACGAACGAAAGCAGCATCGCAAGCAGTCCGAACTCAATGAAGTGCGAGTGCGCCGCGATCTGGACCGCCTTTTCGGCCTGCAACCTGCCGAAGTTGCTCACCGACTGACCCGCAGCCGCACTGTCGTTGACGGCTGCAGCACCCAGCATCGCACCCAGAATTCTCGTCTCTCTCGCTTCGTGTTCATACAGCTCCACACCGGCGTACCAGGCACCGTGCAAGAATCCCAGCAGCACCAATGCCGTTCCGCCGGTCAGCAATGTGCGCCGTTCCCAGCTGCGGTCTTGCAGCAATTCGGGCTCGACCGCGCCCGCGCGCTTGCCGCGGAGGTAGCTCCACAAACCCCAAGCTTCGCCGATCAACGCGATGATCAGCAACCCTCCCGCCAAGTCAGCCAGGACGCTAGCCCAGCCAATCACCAGAAAGGGACTGTAGGCTAATCCCACATAATGAATCAGAAAGATCCCAACCGGCAGCAGCACGCCGCCAGTCAGAAACAGTTTAGCCAACAGTTTTTTGCGGGACGCGGACAGGGCTACGTAGGGCTGGACCAGCGCCAGCAGCAACGCGAGATAGCCAGCGTCGGTCATGTGAACGTGCGTGTCCACCTTGGTGCCGCGATCTTCCAGAGAATCGCCGATGCGCCCAAATGCATCTTTGACCGCAGCCGGATTTTGCGCGGCCACGGCCTGCGTCGCCGCTAGCAACGCTTCGCCCGTGCGGCCTCCGTTCTGGTGAAGAACGAACACGGCGAAGATGTCGCCGAAAATCATGCCGCCCGCAATGAGCGCGATCCCGCCAAACACGAGCAGCCGGCACGCGCTCATCGGAGCGAACGTGGCGGTGACGCTAGCGGGCGTGGTTGTGGTTGCCATTTCGTATTCAATTGCGGCCAAACTTCGCTTAGCCCGCGCGGCTCGAAAACCCGTGCCCACACGGTGTTTGCTAGTCCGCAGCTACGCGATTGCCCAAAGCTGCTGGGCGGAATGCCGGCATCACGTGTTTGGCGAACATGTGTTGCGTCTTGATGCTCTTCCAATGTTCCAGCCCGCCAAAGTTGGAGACAATCGCCAGTTCGCCGATTCCGCCCTTCTCCTCGAGCGCGCGCACCTGGCGGATTACCTTGTCCGGTGTGCCGATAAAGCCGATCTCCTGCTCCACGATTTGCTCGTAGGTCAGCTTCGTGAGCGACTCGAGGGCTCCGCTGGCGTAGAAACCATAACCCTTGGCTCGCAACTCCACCTTCTTTTCCTCGTCCTGTAACGACTCGTTGGGGGAAGCATTAAAGGCGAGAAAGTTGTGCAGAGCCGGCTCCACTTCCTTGCGGATCTGCTTTTCATCTTCGTCGATGTATACCGGGCGAATATAAACGATATCAGGCTGGTGGCCGTACTCGGCGCAAGCCTTCTTGTAAATGTTCAGCGGGCCTTCCAGCACATTCCACGGCAACAGCGGGGGAACAAACATGCCCCAGCCTTTTTCCCCGGCCATCTGGTATGTGATATCGCTGGTACCGCCAGTGTAGAACCTGGGATGCGGCTTCTGCAGCGGCCGCGGTACCACCGTGACATCCTTCACCGTGTAATACCGCCCGTCATAAGAAAATTTCTCTTTGGTGAACGCCAACTCCAGGATCTCGATGGCTTCGTTGTAGCGCGGGCGGCTTTCCTCCAGAGGGACAGCCGAAGGACCAAAGAGCCAGGCGTGCCCGCGGCCCAGGCCGCATTCCAGGCGTCCGTTGGTTAGAATGTCCGTTTCAGCGATCATGCCCGCCAAGCGCATGGGATTTTCCAGCGGCAGGGTGTGCAGCGCCGTACGGAAGCGGATACGCTTGGTGCGTTGCGCCGCAGCGGCAAACATGGCCAGCGGGTTGGCCGAAATCGAGAACTTCTGGAAGAAATGGTGATCGATTACCGAATACACATCGAACCCGCATTCATCGGCGTGCTCGATCTGGCGCATGACCTCCCAGATCATGTCGTAGTGCGACTTGCCCGGCGGCGTCTGAATTTCGCAATAGATGCCAAATCGCATGCTTCTCTTCCTAGTGTTTCCGGCGATCCGCACAGACCAGCAGGAGATCGAGCGACACCGGCGTGAACGCAGTCACCGTCATTCCGTGTATTTCACCTTCGTGGACCACAGGAATCACGGTAATTCCGGCCGCAGACCAGCCCAGCGCCCTCCGGAATTCTGCCGTGGTATTCCTCATGGAAAGGTGGAGCCCGGATCCTCAAAGTTTGAGGCGGAAGCGGTCCCATGACCCCACTCCGCCCTCAAAGTTTTACCACGTCAACCGTAGAGCGAACTGGATCTGCCGCGGGTTGAAGATTGCTCGCGTCGTCCCGTAGTTCGGGTTGAAGGAGCCCTCGAGGCCCGGACCGTTGGTGAAGTCGCGAGCGCCGTACACAGTGTTGAAGAAGCGGATGTTCACCGTGTTGAGCGTATTGAAACTCTCTGCGATACCCTGCAGACTCATCCGCTCGGTTAGCTTGAATGTGCGAGAGACTCGCAGGTCCACGCTCTGAGAACTGTCGCCCTTGAATGTATCTCTTGTTTCGATTCCGACACGGTCGTTGAGAGGAAATTGGTCGCCGTTGGTATCGAGACCGGCAAACTTGGTGAAATAGTGGGGCGACTCTAGGCTGACAATGGTCGAGAACAGCCAGTCATTCAGCAAGGCGTTCATGTGGGTCGGGCCCTCAAGGATGGCGTTACCCACGAAGCGATGCGCTGCGTGGTCTGCTGAGAGCGCCTTCTCCGCGCGGAAGTCGAACGTGTCTTGCGGGATAAGCACGAAACTCGGGTTCGGGCCGTCATCGAGGCTCTTCGACCAGGTATAGCTGATTCCGAACCCTACATGGTGCGTCACGCGCTTGTTAAGGTTCACAAGCAGCCCGTCGAATTCGGAATACCAGCGGGAATCAGCCTCGAAGAATAGGAAGTTGCCGCTGGCTGGCTGGAATTGCTCCTTGCAGCCGATGTCGCCCTTAGAATCGTGCAGGCCACAGATCTGTCCGTTCGGCGCCTGGTTGATGTTGTAGAAGCTGCCCAGGTGCACACCATGCGTTCGCAGGTAACTAATGTTCAGCAGCGTGTCTTTTACCGGCTCAAACTCCAACGAGAGGCTGTTCTGGATTCCGTAGGGCTGCTTGTGGTTCTTGGTAAAGCGGACGATGGTTGCCGGCCCGAGGAACCCCGACGTCAGTGGATTGGTCGGGTCGGGGTAGCTGCCAGCGATCAGGTTGTTGAAGGTCTGCTGCATTCCCGCAGGCCCCGAACCGAAGGGCGGCGGTATGAGCGTTGTAAAGCCGAACAACTGTGTTACCGAGTTCAGGTCGTCTTCCTGCTGCCCGCGCGTCGGAAATTTTGTCTGACCGCCACAAGAGGGCTTCTGGCACGCCAGCAACGGCGCCGGCACGATTCCATGGAACAGGCCAGCGCCCGCACGGATGACCAGGTTGTGCCATTTGCCCGGGCTGTAGGCAATTCCCAGCCGTGGGTCTAACCCCCATTGCGTGTTTAGAACACCGCTAGGCCAGGTCTCCCAATCGGTGCGCACACCAAAGTTCACCGTGAGGCGGTCTGTGGCACGCCAGTTGTCCTGAGCAAAAAGCCCGCTATAGGTGTGATCGAGCGTGCCTTGTGCTGCGCTGCGAACGGCATCTGGATAGTGGCTGAGCTGGAACACTGATGGATCAAACGCAGTTTCGTCGAAATTCGGCGTCCGGAATCTTTCAAAGAAGAAGACCACGGGAATGTGATCCTGAAGGTTCGAGAAGCAGTTGGGATTATTCGGGTCGGGCGCGATGCACAGGAATGTGGCCTCGAACGGATAAAACAGGGGGAAGGACTCCGTGGTACGCACCCAGTTGTAGTCACCGCCAAAGCTGAAAGTGTGTTTACCCACATTCTTGGTGAGGTTGTCCACGAGCTCAAAGCGACCTTCCCGGTAGAAGTCTGGGTTGCCGCGGTTCACCCCGATGGCAAACTGATTGGCAACTTCCATGTGCGGGATTGAACTCGCGGTGGCAAAATCGTAGTTGCGGTGGGCGTATTGCACACGCAGCTCGTTCACCAGCGATGACGAAATGACCGTCGAAAGATTCCCTACCAAGGAGTGGTCCTTATCGTTGTTGTTCTTGAAACCCGAGGGCAAGTCAAAACCGTCATTCAGCGGAGAGTAGTTCTTAAGCGTCCCGCTGTTAAAGAAGTAGCGAACAAATAGGTTGTTCTTATCATTAAGGGCATGATCTAAGCGGGCAAGCACGTTGTCATAGTCCGTGTTCCGCGTGACGTTCAAGTTGTCCACGGGAACTCCGATCCCACTCTCGAACGCTTGGATATCGGTAATGTTGCCCAAAATGATCGAGTTGTAATAGGGAGACTCGCGGCGCCGCTGCCCTTCGTAGTTTCCGAAGAAGAAAGTCTTGTTCTGGACGATGGGCCCGCCGAGGGTGAAGCCATACTGGTTCTGCCGCAGCTTGTTCAGCTTCTTGCACCCGCCGGAAGTCAGATCGCCTGGCGTTGCGCAAGTCGAGGGATCGGAAGAGGCGAGAATACTTCCGGCATCCAGCTTGTCGTTGCGGAAGTATTCGTACACCGATCCGTGAAAATCGTTCGAGCCACTTTTGGTGATGATATTAACGATGCCGCCTACCGCCCGTCCGAATTCCGTGCTGTAGCTGCTGTTGACTACGCGGAATTCGCGTACCGCCTCCTGCGAAGGCGTGTATTTCTGTACCCCTGAGGCGGTGGAGATGTTGTCAGCACCGTCCACGGCAATGAAGTTGTAATGGATGTTCTGGCCGGCGAAGGAAAGCTTGGTCACCGGTTCAATGATCACGTCCGTGCTACCCGACGTGGTATCGCCAATCTTGACTCCCGGTGCCAATAGCGCGAAGTCGATAAACTGGCGTCCGTTGACCGGCAGGTTTTCGATCTTCTGCTCGTCGATCACGGAGCTCACCATGGTCCGCGTCGGTTCTGCCACCTCGCCCACATCCTGTACCGTCACTTCCTGCGTGACCTGGCCCACGGCTAGGTTGAAGTCCAGGGTGCCTGCCGCGCCGATGTCGAGATGGATTTTCTTCGCCTGCTTCTTAAAACCGGCCTTTTCCGCGGTCACCGTGTAGTCGCCCACGGGCAGGGAAGTAATCTGGTAATCGCCGGTCGCAGTCGCTGTCGCAGAACGGGAGAACCCCGTGGCGGCATTGACCACCGTTACGCTAGCCTGCGAGATTGCCGCGCCAGTCGCGTCATACACCCGGCCCTGGATCGTCACCGTGACGACCTGAGCCTGCAGCGGCAGAACCACGGCGGCCAGTATGACCACGCATACCACATAGCTCAACGGGCGGAAACCACTCCCCGTCGCTGCATTCGTAACCTTGGGTTTCATTCTCGCCTCCTCGATGTCGGCCCTACCGCGAACCCCCATCTTCAGGTTGCTCGCTTTGCACTCCGCTTCGAAATCAGACCGCTCATGATCTGGCTCAGCCGGGACTCGGAATCATCCAGGTGTTGTGCCAGCATGGCCGCACACTGCTTGAGTTTGCCGCTCACCAGCAACTGATACATCTTCCGGTGTACCGGGATCAGCCCTCCGGGGTCGTCGTGGCTGCGATCCACCAGCACCATGCCCATACGCAGTTCCCCGATGACTTTCTGATAAAACGACTCCAGCCGCCGGTTGCGGTGAAACCGTATCAGCAGACTGTGGAACTGCAGGTCGAACTCCACCGCTCGCACCCAGTCCTGCTCCCGCACGGTGCGCTCGTAGCCTTCCAGCGCATTCTGCAATTCCGGCAGAATGTCGGAATGGTTAGTCTTCGCCGCCAGCACGGCAGGGATTTCCAGCATCCGCCGCACGTGGTAGATCTCCTGCACATCTTTGAGCGAAAGTTGCGAGACCGCCACCCCGCGGTGGATGCTGCGCTTGAGCAAGCCTTCCAGCGAAAGAATGCGGGTAGCTTCCCGCATGGTATTCCGCGACACTCCAAGGGATGACGACAGCGGCACTTCCTGCAGCGGAGTCCCTGGGCGCAATTCTCCGTTGAGAATCCTCTGTCGCAGGACGGACGCCACCTGATCGGCGACACTGACTCGGTGAATCTGCGAGCGCTCCATGCTGTTGCTGGCTAGAAAGCTTAAAGTGGGACGGCTGAGTATCTTGCCTTCGGATGTTCAAGAAGTCAAGTGTTGAACAATCCTATCCGCCCCGATCTGAGTGCCCTTCTTGAAGGCACTCTAAATGAGTCATTTCTAATGTGGTGGTGAGGGGATACTTGAATGTGGTTCAACATGTGAAAGACTTTGAGTGTTTGGGAAGGAATTCGCCCATGGGACTGCTCCCACTGGTTTTCCAAACGCAAAAAACGCCACTGCAATTTGCGGTCGCGGTCTTTGCGTCGGGTGTAGAATCAGGTTGTAGGGACGGGAAAGCTTCACGGGATCTGCTTCCCGTATTCCGAGGCGTGGCATGAACGTCCACTTCAGCTACAAGGTCCACAAAACTCCCGACATCGAAAAAGACGTCAACCATCTGGTGGAGAAGCTGCGCAAACGGCTGCAGGTTTTCCGCCCCGAGTTGATACACCTGAAGGGTGTGGTGGAGCAGAATTCGCCACGCGAGGGGACCATCGTGTCCTTGAACTTGCGCCTGCCCTCGGGCCAAATGGCGGTGCAGCAGTCCGCTCCCACCCCGGTGGCAGCGATCAAAGGTGCGTTCGACGACCTGCTGCAGCAGATCACCAAGCACAAGGATCTGCTGCGCAACTCGCACAAGTGGCCGCGCTGGCGGCGCGTAGCTGATGCACGTCCCGAGCCGCAGGTTCCGTTCGAGGAGACGATTGCGGCAGTGCAGGCTCCCAAGATTTCTTCAGATGATATTCGTTCCTACGTGAACGCAAACCTGGGCCGCCTGGAGCGCTTTGTGGAGCGTGAGCTCTATTTCCGGGAAGCTGCGGAGCAGATTCCACCCGACTTCGTCAGCAAAGAGGAAGTGATCGACGAGGTCATCGCCCGGGCTCTGGGCGATGGCGGAGAAAAACCGGAGCGTCTGGCGCTCGAACCCTGGCTTTACCGGCTGGCAATCCGCGCCATCGGCGATTTGTCGGCACGCAGCCAGGAAAGCCTTGCGGCTGTTCCTCTGGAAGTATCGACCCGCCGCCCCAACGTGCGCGCCAGCGATGAACCAGAACTCCAGTTCCATCAGCCGGATGAAACTCTGACCGAAGAGAGCGTGATAGCCGACCGCCGCCTGGCCACGCCCGAGGATATCGCCTATTCAGACGAGATGATCACGCTGGTGCAATTTGCCCTGGATGGCGCCAGCCGCGTCGACCGCGAGGCCTTTATTCTCCATACCATCGAAGGGTTCTCGGTGGACGAAATCGCTGCGATTACGGATCGCAAGCCGGGAGAGATACACTCCTCTATCGCGGCCGCGCGCGAACACCTGCGCCGCTCTCCGCCCATCGCCAACCGCTTCAAGGACAAACTGCTCCAGCAGCCGGGGACGGACTAGCAACACTACGGGCACTCTGGAGAAATTGTAATGATCACGCGCGAAGACATCCGTGAGCTGGCGCAGTTCCAATTCAAGGAACAGGAAGCCTGCGCGCTGAGCTTCTATTTTCAGCCGGGGAGACCGCAGAACAAATCTCACCGCGAGGAATCGATTCTGGCCAAGGATTTGGTTCGTAACGCCCTGCGCGAGGCGGAGAAGAACGGTAAAAATGGCTGCGCGCGGGCTGACTTGAACCGCATTCTCGACCTGGCAGGAAGCCTGCATGGAAATCAAGCGCGCGCCAAGGCCGTCTTCGCTAGCGGCAGGCAGAATTTCTGGCGCGAGTTCGACTTGCCCCCGCAATTGCCGGGCACGCAGCTTTTTGTCAATCGCCGCTTTCATCTGAAGCCGCTGGCCGTGCTGCTGGGCGCGCAGCCCCATCTGTGGGTGGCGCTTGTGGATCGACACAAGGCTCGCTTCTTCGATCTTCGGCTCGATGAACTGACGGAGCGCGAAGGATTTTTCCGTCCTTTGCCGCACCGTGGCCGCAGCGACGGTTTCGGCGGATACGATGGCGGTCATTCCCAGCGCAGCGTGAATGATGAGGTCCTGCATCACTTCAAGAACGTGGCCGAGCACCTGCGGGAGGCACAGGAAAAAGGAATTTTCGAAAAACTGATCATCGGGTGCCACGACAGCAGCTGGCACGATTTCGAACCTCACCTGCATCCTTACCTGAAGAAACGGCTATTGGGGCACTTCCCGGCGGACGTGGGCAACATGACGAATGATCAGGTACGGGAGCAGGCTGCCCGCATCCTGCACGAGTCGCTCGATCAGCGCCGCCATGCCCTGGTGAGGGAAGTGCTCAGCCAAGCCAAAAGCAACAACCGCGGAGTGACGGGCCTGCGGCGGGTGTTGCGCTCGCTCGAATTGGGTGAAGTGCAAAGCCTGCTTATTGGAGACAATTACCGGGCGCACGCCGTGGAATGTACCGGCTGCGGCCACCTCGACGCTCACATGGTCCGTCATTGCCCGGCCTGCGGCCGGAGTACGCGGGAGTTGGAAGACGTCTGCGATGCCATCATCCCCATCGCCATCCATCGCGACATCGAGTTGTTCTATGTGAAGGACGATCCCGAGTTTGACCAAGTGGGCAACATCGCCGCCCTGCTGCGCTTCCGCACCGACCAAGTAAAGGCAGCCGGATAACCGCAGCCTCGTAGAACCCTCAAATCCAGAACACGAAGGTTCGTGAGCGGTTGTCCGTGTGTGGAGCCGTCCCTGTTTCGCCGAAACCCCGAGCCGAGCCGAGAGGGAAGCCGAAGGGTTCCTGTGTGGTTACGCGTGTCTAGCTTTAGCCTTTCCCGGATCGCTGCGGAGTCCCACCTAATTGGTCAAGTGCCGCGTGCTATCCTGTTCGCCGTTTCAAGTGATTGGGAGGCCGGCATGACTCCATCGCGCCGCGATTTTCTTGCCACTGCTATCGTTGGTTCGTTATCGCTCGGGCTGGAAGGCCAGAGTAACCAAAATAAAGAGCCGGGCTCGAACAAGTCAGAATCGCAGACTTCGGCGGGCCACCGACCGATTATCATCTCCGCCCACAATGGCTACAACTACCTCGATGACGCTTACGGTTTCCTCAAAAACGGCGGCGACACCCTCGACGCGGCGCTGAGAGTGGTTAAAGGGCCGGAAGATGATCCCAATGACGACAGCGTCGGCCTCGGCGGCCTGCCCAACGAAGAAGGTGTGGTTGAGCTCGACGCCTGCTGCATGCACGGACCAACGCGGCGCGCTGGCGCTGTCGGCGGAGTGCGCAACATCAAGAATGTTTCCCTCGTGGCCAAAGCTGTTATGGACTACACCGGCCACGTCATGCTGGTGGGCGAGGGCGCGGAACGCTTCGCCGTGGCGCAAGGGTTTTCGCGGGAGAATCTGCTCACGGAACGCTCACGCAAAATCTGGTTGCTGTGGAAAGAGACTCACTCGGACTGGTGGGGGCCCGGGTTGGCCGATCCTCACTGGAAAAAGCGAATCCCCGGACCGCCGCAGAGCGAGGACTTCCAGATGCGGATTAAGCACATGGAGCAAGTCGCAGCCGACCTGGGCATCGCGCCCGAGCAACGCACTGCGGCCATCCGCAAAGTGCTGTTCCCGCCCACCGGCACGATTCACTGCTCGGCCCTCAATGAAAAAGGAGAAATCTCCGGCTGCACCACAACCAGCGGCCTGGCCTGGAAACTTCCCGGACGCGTGGGTGATTCGCCCATCATCGGCGCGGGCTGCTACACCGATCAAGACGTTGGCTCGGCGGGCGCCACCGGCAGCGGAGAAGAGAACATCAAGGTTGCAGGCGCGCACACTATTATCGAGAACATGCGCAAAGGCATGTCTCCGCTCGATGCCGGCACGGACGCGCTGAAGCGCATCGTGCGCAATTACAACGGTGACATGGACCGTCTGCGCTTTATGGACATGAGCTACTACATCCTGCGCAAAGATGGCGCGTACGCCGGGGTCTCACTGTGGGAAGGCTATGCCTCGGACCACGGCACTCCCCATCGCATTGGTGTTCATGACGGCACGCGTCGGGCGGAGAAAACGGTAAACCTGTTTCCGGGCATGTCGAATGAGTGGCCGCCGAAGCCGGCATAGGCAGGCTTCATGACTAGCAGGCGCACCCCTCTGCTGCCCGCAGTTAACTGCCCTCCATCTGCCCCTCTTCGGGCAAGACCTCCTTGGTAAGCTGAAGTTCTGAAACAAATCGCCGATAGATAATGCGAGGCCAATCTATGTGTGAGGCAAACCGCGGCCTGGCGGATTACGCTCACACCCGCCGCTGGAATCGATATAAAGTGGATGTCCCCCTTCGAGTCATCGTGGGTAATGAAATGAAGGCTACGATTGTGTACGCCAGGGGGCATCTTTGAGCGAAGGTGGCATGGCGATGTTCGCCAGCGCAGAGCTCAGGCCTGGCGACCAGGTAGCGGTGGAGTTCACACCTCCATATTCGGCGCCGCCGATAAGAGTGGAGGCAAGAATCTGCAACCGGCAAGGTTATACCTACGGAGTGGAATTCCTCACTGATAGCAGTAGTCAGATACAAGGCGCCGTGCAGCTCCGCAAGCATCTGACGAGTCTGATAGACCTGAATGATAACCCGTCATAACTTAGCTCTTTCCGCCGACTAACGACCAACGGCCGTGGCTACGCGAACTTGACCTTCACATCGGGCCCTTTTTCCAGATGGATGCTGTCGATGAAGCGCACCTTGCCCGTGCGTAGCGTCATGATCACCGACGAAGTTCGCACGCCTTCACCGAAGAAGCGCACGCCCTTCATTAGCGCGCCTTCGGTGACGCCTGTGGCGGCGAAAATCAGTTGCTTGCCGGGAGCCAGGTCTTCGGCCTCGTAGATTTTGTTCTTGTCCTTGATGCCCATGCGCGCGATGCGTTCTTCCAGTTCGGGCTTGTTGATGACCAGGCGGCCGAGCATATAGCCATTCAGGCAGCGGATGGCGGCGGCCGTGATGACGCCTTCGGGCGCGCCGCCCGAGCCCATGACCGCATGCACGCCGGTGCCAATGACAGCAGCGGCGATGCCCGCAGAAAGATCGCCGTCGCCGATCAGCTTGATGCGCGCGCCCGCGGCGCGAATATCGGCAATCAGCTTCTCGTGACGGGGGCGGTCGAGCACAATGACCACCAAATCTTCCACGTCGCGCTCCAACCGCTTGGCAATGTTCTTCAGGTTGTCCGCCACCGGCGCGTCCATCTCTACGGCACCCTTACACGATGGGCCGACGACAATCTTTTCCATGTAGCAGTCGGGCGCGTTCAGCAAGCCGCCTCGTTCGGAAGCCGCCAGCACCGTGATGGCGCCGGAAGAGCCCGTGGCGCACAGATTTGTGCCTTCCAGCGGATCGACGGCGATGTCCACTTCGGGAACGTCGCGGCCGTCGGGAAACTCGGCGCCAACTTTTTCGCCGATGTAGAGCATGGGCGCTTCGTCGCGCTCGCCCTCGCCGATCACGATGGTGCCGCGCATGGGCACCGTGTCCATGGTGTGACGCATGGCTTCGGTTGCCACGTGGTCAGACAGCTTGCGTTCACCTTGTCCCATGGTGTGGGCCGAGGCGATAGCCGCGTTCTCCACCACGCGCAGGAATTCCAGCGCCAGATCGCTTTCCAGGTTCTCGCCGAAACTCTTGGCTTTGGTTTCCGGTCTGGTTTGTGTTGCCATAATTGCCTCCGCATGAACCGGCTTGAGACTATAACGCCAAACGGACGTGCAAGGGAAGGCGGGCGGTTGTGCGGTTATCTTTGGGTGTGGGCTTCTGAGACAATGGCTCGCCTGATAACCGGTTTACGTGGATCGAGGTTTAACCATGACAACGAAAACATCGCGTGCATCCGGAATGCTGCAATTCCTAAGAGGCTTCCGAGGCAGATCGGCAGTTGCTGTGATTCTGCTGATGAGCGTTTGCGTGGCACCGTCGTGGGGCAGCGACGCGCCACGAAATCCAAAGGTCCGCGCCATCACCGCATTCATACGAATAGACCGTGACCACTATGCCGGACAAATCGGGGAAACCCTGGCGATGCTTCGTCAAGCCAAGGCAGCATTCGAGAAGGGTGGCTACGAAGTCGAGACGATCCGCATTACCACCCAGCCCTTTCCGCAGTACATTCAGGGGCTGCCGAAGCAGGAAGCGCTCGAGTTCTTCAAAACCTTGTACGACCTTTCCCGGAAGGAATCGTTCATTCCCAATATCGGGCCTGCCATGTTGAGCGATGAAGACGACCCAGCTCAAGTCGAACTCCTCGGCGAAATTCTGGCCGCAACCGGTGTGTCTTCGAGCGTGGTGGTAGCCGGAGAGGATGGGATCCATTGGAAGAGCATTCGATCCGCTGCGAAGGTGATCAAGTATGTGGAAGACCACAGCCCGAAAGGACTACACAATTTTTATTTTGCCGCCACGGCAATGCTGCCGCCTTACGCTCCCTTCTATCCCGGTGCTTATCACAATGGTGCCGGACACCAATTTTCGGTTGGGCTGGAAGGTGGCAATTTCGTTGCTGATATCTTCGCGGCGGCACACGGAGACACTCGCCAGGCGGCAGAGCGACTGTCGCAGCAGTTGAGTGCGCACGCTCGTCTTCTCGACGACGTCGCGGCGCAAGTGGAAAAGGATTCCGGATGGGCGTACATGGGGCTTGATGCCACACCCGCACCGAACCTTGATTCCTCCATTGGCGCTGCCATCGAGAAGCTTACCGGAGCGAGATTTGGCTCCAGCGGCACGTTGACTGCCGCAGCCATCATCACGCAGGCGTTGCGTTCGCTTCCGGCAAAACGCGCGGGCTATGCGGGTCTCATGCTGCCCGTGCTCGAAGATCCAGTGCTGGCACAGCGCTGGAGCGAAGGCACATACAATATTGATTCCCTCCTGGCTTACTCGGCGGTTTGCGGAACCGGTTTGGACACGGTCCCATTGCCGGGAGATGTATCGCAGCAACAGCTAGAGAAAATTATCGGTGACGTGGCGAGCCTGGCCTTCAAATGGCACAAGCCGCTGACGGCCAGGCTGATCCCGGTTCCTGGCAAGAAACCCGGAGAACGTACAGAATTTGATTCGCCCTACCTGACAAACACAACCCTGCAGCCGCTACCGTAGGCGCCCAAAGATTCACCTAGAATGAAATTTGTGGGAAGGTTTCGAGTCTCGGAGTCGGGAGGGGCGAAAACCAAGAGCCGCGTGTTCCTCTCAGGGCTATGGTGCTTACGGCACTTGCGTGCCGATGTCACAAGCTTCTGTCCAGAGCATGCGCAGGCTGTCCTGTGAGGATGCCGCCAGCCTGGGAAGCGTATCGGGCTATCCCGAAGGAGGCCCAAACCCAGTTTCGGAACACGCGGACCGGGGCATTTTGCTTTTCTTGCCATGCCTTGTCAATGCCCGATTTTGGTGCAATTCGAGCAAAGATTACCCTGGCGCCCTTCCTAGAATGCGTCAATTCCCGTTACGCTCTGCCCAATGATCAGCGTGTGGATGTCGTGTGTGCCCTCGTACGTCTTTACTGACTCGAGGTTCGCCATGTGGCGGAAGATGGGATACTCGTCGGCCACGCCGTTGGCGCCCAGGACGTCGCGCGCCATGCGGGCACACTCCAGCGCCATCCAGACATTGTTTCGCTTCGCCATCGAAATGTGCTGCGGGCCGGCCTTGTCTTTATCTTTCAGCCGCCCGACCTGCAGCACCAGCAACTGTGCCTTGGTGATTTCTGAGATCATCCAAGCCAGCTTTTCCTGTACGAGCTGGTGCGAAGCAATGGGCTCATCACGAAACTGCTTACGGAAAAGCGAATATTGCAGGGCACAGTCGTAGCACGCCATGGCCGCACCCACCGCGCCCCAGGCGATGCCATAGCGCGCCTGATTCAGGCAACTCAGCGGAGACTTCAGGCCGCCGCTCTTCGGCAGCAAGCTCGATTCGGGCACGTGAACGTCCTGCATCGAGAGGCTTGAAGTCACCGAGGCGCGCAGCGACCATTTGCCGTGGATGTCTTCGGCGCGGAAGCCGGGACGGTCGGTTTCCACCAGGAAGCCGCGGATGTTGTTGTCTTCGTTCTCCACCTTGGCCCAGATCACGGCCACATCGGCGATGGACCCGGACGTAATCCACATCTTCTCGCCATTGAGCACGTATTCTTTTCCGACTTTGCGGGCGCGGCTGCGCATGCCGCCGGGGTTGGAACCGAAGTCGGGCTCAGTTAGACCGAAGCAACCGAGTTTCTCGCCTTTCTGCATGGCAGGCAGCCAGGTTTGCTTCTGCTCTTCGCTGCCGAAGGCGAAAATGGGATACATCACCAGCGCCGACTGCACGCTGACGAAAGAACGCACGCCCGAATCACCCCGTTCCAATTCCTGCATCACAAGACCGTATTCGACGTTCGACATTCCCGCGCAGCCATAGCCCTTGAGACTGGCGCCGTACAAGCCCAGATCGGCCATGGGCTTCACCAACTCGCGC
>Ga0070697_100002191_pt1 | contig 14996 bp, 12 predicted proteins | sample KBSK1501metaG_FD_65475 | JGI IMG/M metagenome (GOLD analysis project Ga0070697, IMG submission 65475) | Corn, switchgrass and miscanthus rhizosphere microbial communities from Kellogg Biological Station, Michigan, USA - KBS K1-50-1 metaG | ecosystem: Host-associated > Plants > Roots >...
CGTGGGTGGGATGTGAGGAACGTGCAAGCCCCAGCGGGGCGAAAGCAGTTTGATTGTCGTCTGGACAAAGCCAAGACTTGCGAGCAAAACAGCCGCGAAGCGGCGTAAGAATACAGCCCATGGCGCCAGCCGTGGGTGGGATGTCAGGAAACGTGCAAGCCCCAGCGAGGCGAAAGAGGCACTATCGTGACGATCACTTCGGCAGTTCATGCCCTAGCCTAGGGGAATACATTGTCATAACCACGTGGCGAGGAACTGCTCTCCTCTCGCTCACAAAACCGCCATCCCAGCAAACCGCCCCACCACCCAAGTTGTGCCTCGAAGCGCCCGCGCTTCTTACTTGTGATATCTTCTCAACGCAAAAGTTCCTGGCCCATCTTTGGACAGAACTCCACCGCAGGGATTTATTGGGCTCCACGCTCAGCAAAAAGTCGGAGGCTACTTATGAACCAGCAATCCGGCCCTCAAGACCCCCTGGTACTCTCTTATCTCAGCCTGCGGAAGGCAGTGGGCATTATCGGACTCGCCCTTCCCTTCATTCTGGCAATTGGTAAAATTCTGCTGCAAGGTCCCGGAATCGAGGGTTCCATCAGCTATTACTACTACACCGACACTGGCAATGTGCTCGTCGGCAGTTTGTGCGCCATCGGTGTGTTTCTCCTTTCCACGCGAGGGTATGATTGCAGAGACCGGATCGCCGGAGTTCTGGCCTGCATCTTTGCCCTGGGCGTGGCTTTGTTTCCTACCATGCCTTATCCCAACCCCAGTCCGAAGGAGACAGTCATCGGCCATTTTCACTGGGTATTCGCGGCGCTGCTGTTCCTTACCCTGGCATATTTTTCACTTTGCTTGTTCACCCGGACTAGGGGCAATCCCACACCGCAGAAGCTCAAGCGCAACCGCGTCTACCGCATCTGCGGAACTCTCATCCTTATTTCCGTAGCCCTCATCGTGCTGGTTAGTGTGCCGCCGCTGAAAGACTCCGCCGCTCACCTTCATCCCATCTTTTGGCTGGAATCGCTCGCAGTCTTATCCTTCGGCTTTGCCTGGCTCACCAAGGGTGAAGCGATTCTTAAGGACCAGTAAAATCCAATACTTCCAACCTAAAGCACCACGCTTGGACTCCAAGGTCCAATCCTCCGACCGAATATCTGTCTCAACATGAACAGCTTAACGCGCTGTACCAGAATCTCTTACCCCCTGCATCTTTCTTCGGCCCTCGCCCGTATATCCGATAGCATGAACGCCGCAGCCTACTACTTCGTGAATGGCATGGAATCCGAGGCCAGCGCAATTGCTCGCGGTCTTCGCCGACGCGATCCGGACTTGCTGGACCGTCTCATCGAGCAGTATCAGCACCGGCTGCTCCGTTATTTGGTCTACCTGTCAGGAAATCGTGAACTGGCCGAGGACCTCTTCCAGGAAACCTGGATTCGCGTGCTGGAACGCGGCCACCAGTACGACGGCAAGCACGAATTCAGCACCTGGCTCTACGCGGTGGCGAGAAACTTGACGATTGATTACCTGCGTAAGAAAAGTCCGATGAGCCTCGATGGATTAATGGAAGATGAAGAGCACGCGCCGCTTGAACCCGCCGACACCCGCCCCGCCGCATGGGAAGTTGTCGAGCAGCACCAGCAAGCCGAGCGCATCAGTGCGGCGCTGGTCAGCATCCCCGTGGAATATCGCGAGACTGTGGTCTTGCGCTTTCAGGAAGGACTGGCTTTGGACGAGATCGCCACCGTCACCGGCGCACGGCTGGGAACGGTGAAGTCGCGGCTGTATCGCGGCTTAAACATGCTGATGTCGCGGCTGAAGGGAGCGCAGGCATGACGCGGAACGCACATGACGAAGCACAGGAACTGATCGTCCTCGGTGAAGGTCTCTCGGATGCGCAGCAGTCCTGGCTGCGGTCCCACCTCGGTGAATGCGAAGCCTGTCGTCATTATGCGGAAGCATCAAACGAGGTGGTTCGCAGTTTGCGTTCGCTGCCGCTCGCCGCCGATTCCCGCCTGGTGCGAGCCACGCAAATGCGAGTGCGCTTCCACGCCAGCCGGCTTCGCGAGACGCGGGAACGCCTGTGGCTGGTAGGGATGGCATGTCTAGGCGTAGGCCTTTCCGCGACGCTGACCGTTCCCCTTCTATGGCGACTCTTTGCCTGGATGGGCGAACACGCCGGCGTTTCGAGCTGGGTTTGGCAGGCGGGTTTTGCGTTTGTCTGGATTGCGCCCGCGCTGGTCGTGAGCGTGTTACTCCTGGCTCGCGGCACTCACTTGACCAGCAACGAAGAAAAATAATGGAGATGAGAAAGCGGACAACCCTATGCAGGTGAAAAACGAAACTCAAACTGGACTAAGCGCGGAAATCAAGATTGTTCCGTGGTGGGCATGGACGCTGGCGGCGGTCGCATTCGGCGCCGCGCAGTGGTTTTTCAATATTGCTGTAGCTCGCCACCCTAATGCGCCGCCGACATGGGCGCGGCCACTGCTCGGTCTTTTGCTGGGCATTGGCGCGGGCTGTTATCTGCTGTTCATCGGCTATATAAATCGCGACGCGAAACGCCGCGGCATGAGCCCCATCCTTTGGACGCTGGTTGCCATTCTCATTCCCAATGGCTTGGGTATTCTTCTCTACTTCGTCCTGCGGCAACCGCGGAGCTGTGCCTGCCCGCAATGTGGCAATGCCGTGCACACCGGATTCAACTTCTGCCCGCGCTGCAACTACAAGCTGAGCCCGAGCTGTCCGCAGTGCCAGCACGTCGTTGGAGTGAACGATGTCTATTGTCCGTATTGCGGAACATCGCTGCGCAATCAGGCAACCCCGCCTTCTGGGCTCCCAGCGGGGCCTCCCGCTTAACGACGAAATTGCTTCCCGGCAGTTTGCATTTTGCCGCGCTTAACCACGAATTCCGCGACCGACTACAACTGACAACCGACTCAACTGGCAACCGAGAACTGACAACTGAGAACTGAGAACTGAGAACTGTTTTACTTAAGATGTTCCACAAGAAACAAATCGGAGAGGTTTCGGATGTAGCCAAAAACATAGTGCTGTTCATCCGCCGAAATGCGAGGACACGCAACCCCAACCACACCGGCCACGTCCGATGGGCTGAACGTCTTCCATGCTGTCCTACTGCCGGTTTGGATGTCCAGGTGTGAGACCGGACAGCCGGTTTCGCCGCGGTTTCCGATAAACAACACATTCCCTTTCTTGGCCCAGCGCAGGGGCACATCGCCGGATTGTGAACCGCGCACCGGTTGCGGCTCGCCGCCCTCCGCCGAAACCAAGGCAATCCCATCGCTTGTGACGGTGGCTATAAGTTTGCCGTCGGGCGAAACGGAGTGAGCATTCGGACCCAAACGAAATCCTTCGGGAGTTATGGCGCGAGGTTGCCCACCATCCAGGTTCATAACGTACACTCGCGAGGCGTGACCGGATTCGTGACCGCCAAACAGCACACGTTTGGAATCGGCAAAGAACTGTCCAGAGTTCGGAATAATATTGCCGGTGGGAAGGGTCCGCTGTTGTCCCACTCCCGTGGGGAGCAGTGCGAAATCTGGAGGAGACATATTCTGCCGCAGGACAAGAGCCCACTTGCCATCGGGCGAAAGCGAGAGCGCTGATCCCTGGCCCAAACGGACGGCGGACGCGCCATTCGTGTCGCGGGTAAACACCGCATACTCGCCACCACCCGCCTCTCCTGCTTCGATGAACAGAACGAGCTTCCCATCCCCAGAGATGTCGTTCGGTACAGTCCAGTCTTGCCAACTCAGGTCCCGCTCTTTGCTCTCCCCTGGCGCCAGGCCGATGGCGCCAGCGCGCATCGCATCCCGCGAGATCAGGGCGCGACCGCCGCTACCGGCGTCATGTAGAGTGAGCGTGCCGGGGGCGCTTAACAATTCACGGAGCTTGCCCGATAAACTGACGCCGCGCAGCGAACGGCTGAATCCCGTGGCAGTAGCGGTGAACCACACCTCGTCTCCGGAAGGTGACCAGGCCAAACCGACCGCGCTGGCCCAGCGCTCCGTTAAATCAGACTTCTTACCGCTGAGGTCCACCACGCTAACTGTTCCGCCGTCGTCGCCCAGCAGGTTGTGATCGATGAAAGCCAGGTGATCGCCTTTGGTAGAGAAGCGCACATTACTGATCCAGCCGGCGGTTTCGTATAGTACCTTGCCGACCGGATACTCGAGGCGGCTCTGGCCGCTGACGACGTGTACAACCGCCAGTGCGTTGCCCTCCGGATTCCAATCGGCAGTCTCGACATTGTCCAGCAGATCGCGGGGAGCATCAGCGCCGATCGAAAGCTGAGCCAGCGTGCCAATGTGCGTGAAGTGATTGTCGCTGACGCGAAAGTGGCGCAATACCGCCATTTGCCCCCCAGAAGAAACCGCCAGAACCTGTGTTCCCGACAGGCCAAGATCGCGGGATTCGGTCGAATTTGGGGAGCTGATAAAGACCGTCTCCGGAAGCCCTTCCCAAGCGGCGCTGTAGATCGCCGAGCGCGGGTCGGGAGCAAACCGGGCCGTCACCAAAGCGCCCCGGCGGAATGTCAGTTCGCGAAAAGTGGGTACCAGCGGGGTCGCGGCTCGCTCCCCAACCAGAAAAGCGACGACCGCGGTTGCAAGCAATACCAGCAGGGCGGCACCGCCCATGAAGGGGAGACGCTTGCTTTTCCTGCCCACGGAGGTTGCCGGTTTGACTCCCTCTACGCCCGAAGCGGGACCTGCCGCCAAGCCGGGGTCTGCCTCTGCCACCGATTGTCGGGACGACGATTCTCGGGAAGACGCTTGTCGGTCGCGGTCCAGGCGCTTGAGATCAGCCCGCATTTCGGCCGCGCTCTGGTACCGCAGATCGCGGTCCTTTTCCAATGCCTTATTGACGATGCGCTCCAATTCTGATGGCAACTCGGGGTTCAGCCGCACAGGTGCAGTTGGAACCTTGTTAAGAATTGCATTGAAAATTGCCGCCGAGGTTGTGCCGTCAAATGGCAGCCGACCGGTACACATTTCGTACAGCACGACGCCAAATGAAAACAGGTCTGTGCGTGCATCCAGTTCTTCGCCCAGGGCCTGCTCCGGGCTCATGTACGCCACTGTCCCCAGTGCGGAGCCCGGCGAGGTCAGATGCTCGGCGCTAACCCCCATTGTGGGTCCCGCCGTAACTCCGGCTGGTTCCAACAGCTTGCTGCGTTGTCCAGTAACTTTAGCTAATCCAAAATCGAGAATCTTGACGTGCTTGCGGTCGGTCACGAAAATGTTTGCCGGCTTAATGTCGCGATGAACGATACCTTTGGAGTGAGCCGCTTCGAGCGCATCGGCGATCTCAATCGCGAGACTGAGAAGCATGCCCACTTCCAGCGGACGGAGACTAACGCGATGCTTCAGCGTTGCCCCTTCCAGAAACTCCATCGCGATGAAAGACTGGTCTTCGTCCTTGCCGATCTCGTAGATCGTGGAGATGCCGGGATGATTCAGGGCGGAGGCGGCGCGGGCTTCTCGTCGAAACCGTTCTAATGCCTCAGAGTCTCGGGCGAGGTCGTCAGGTAGGAATTTCAGCGCGACAAAGCGGCCGAGTTGGGTGTCTTCGGCTTTGTAAACTACACCCATGCCGCCGCCGCCAAGCTTCTCAATGACGCGGTAATGCGAAATGGTCTTGCCGAGCAAATGGCGAGGGCTCCAACCTCGCTCAAACATGGTAGGGGGGCCGAGAAGCGAAGTCAACAAAGAGCAAACATGGGCGCGCTACCACAATGTTGCGGAAATTGGGCGCTAACGTCTGTTCGTCTCTTGAATCGCTGAGAATTCTCGCAAAAACTAGAAGAGGGAGCCCACTCTCGTGGAACTCCCTCAACTGTTCTCGACATTTTCTCTCGCTCAAGCTGCGAGCGAGCCCTGCAGACTGCGGTTAGTTGCCGTCAGCTTGCCACGCCATACGTTGGTAGCCGGAGGCCACGGAGAACCACGGTCCGGTGATGCTTCCGGTCTGGTTAAAGGCGAACCCGCTGCTGGTATCGCTCAAGGCGAAGTCCCAAGTGTCTTCCACAGTGGCTTGAGACTGTTGCCCGATTACCCAGTAACTAGTGCCGGCCGTTAGCGCCGGGCAAGTGACGCAATTGAACTGCACCACACCGCCGCCGCGTCCGTTATCAAAGTCCTGGAGGTGGAACACTTGGGTGAGTGGGCCATCGATGATTGTCCCCGGTACGCCGCCCGCATCGGCTGCAAGATAGAAATTCACCCTGCCAAAGGTCGCGCCGCCGAGGTCCCTGTAGTTGGCGCCGGCAATGGCGACATCAGAGAAGGTTACGTTGCTGCTGGCAGTAAATCCGCCCGCGAGCACCTGGTTGAAGAAATTGCTGCCGTCGACGAAGTAACCGGTCGAGGTATCCCAGAACGGATACGCGCCCGAAAAATTGGTGAACAGCACAATCGATCCGTGGGTCGTCGGCTTGCCCTTTGCCAGTTGCACTTGTTTCCTTTGTGCACTGGCTAGGCCCACTGTAAGCACCACTACCGCTACTAAACATAGAGACTGCTTAATTCTCTGCATCAGACTCCCTCCTGTTGGCTTCTCTTGGTTCTGTGGCCTCCCGGGCGACCGCCGGGCGTTCTAGGGTTAGGGTTCAGTGTCGTTCCATCGATCGAGTTGGATTTTTTCATTTGCCCCAAGTGATGGAAAACTCGCAAGCAGTGCGGATGCGCATACTAAAGCCGCGGCACGAAAGTGTCAATGATGCCTTTCTACTCAAGACAATCTTACTTACTCATCTCTCAGTCCCAGTCCTCCGTGATAGGTGCAACTGCTTGCTCTTCGTCTGCATTTCACACTTCTCCTGCATCTACGAAGAACTCGGACAGCTCACAGGATCGTGTTACCTTTTCCTTCCAGATGCCTTTCCTTCGCCCTTTGCTGATCATGCTGGCAGTGCTCACCGCTATGCCGCTCCTCGCCGCCTCGCCCCAGAGTCCCAGGCCGAGCGTTATCCTCATTATTACCATCGACACCACACGCGCCGACCGCATGGGATTTCTCGGTTCGGCCCAGGGGCTCACACCTCAACTCGATGCCCTCGCCCGTCAGTCCGTCATCTTCAAAGCTGCCTATGCCCACGTGCCGCTCACCACTCCCTCGCACGCCACCATCCTGACCGGCACCTATCCTCAGTTCAACCATGTACGGGACATGGGTGACCCGCTTGCTACAGACCTGCCCTACCTCCCCGAAATCCTTCGCCACCAGGGATACATCACCGCCGCGTTCGTCGGCGGATCCGTGCTCGATCCCGCTGCCGGAAGCGCCCTCGGCTTCAATCGCGGCTTCGATACTTACGACGCCGGCTTCCACAAACGCCGCGCCGGGGAAGATCGCTATCACAGTGTGGAGCGCCGTGCCGAAGTCGTGATCGCGCACGGCATCGAGTGGCTCGACAAGCATGCCCAGCGTCCAGTGTTCCTGTGGATTCATCTCTACGATCCACACGATCCTTACGATCCACCCGAGCCTTACAAGAGCCGCTACCCTACCGATCCCTATGCCGGAGAAATTGCCTATAGCGACTTCGCCGCCGGTCAATTCCTTGCCGCGCTGAAGAAAGCCGGACTCTACGACAACGCGCTCATCGCAGTCATGGCCGATCACGGCGAGGCTCTCGGCGAACACGGCGAGCAGACCCACGGCGTGTTTCTTTACGACGAAACAATTCACGTGCCCCTGCTGATGAAGCTTCCAGCACAGCGCCTCGCGGGAACAACCGTCAGCACTCGTGCCGGTCTGGCCGATGTCGCGCCCACCCTCCTGCAGATTTTAGGAGTCCCGGCTCCCGCCGCCATGCAGGGCACGTCGCTGCTGCCACGGATGGAAGCCGTTGCGCAGCGCAAGCCAGCCGAAGATTCCCCTCTCTACGCGGAATCCGAGTACGGCCACGATGCCTTCGGATGGAGTCCCCTCAACGCCTGGCGTGCCGGCAAATATCTCTTCGTTCAAGCTCCCCGTCGTGAACTCTATGACCAGCACGCCGATCCCGCCGCCCAGCACGACCTCGCCACGAAATCACCCGCGATAGCCGACACCATGGCCTCCGAGCTAGATCGCTTCCGCGAGCGCACCAGCAGCAAAGCCACGCTCAAGCCGGAGTTGAGCCCCGCGGCCGCCGAGAACCTGCGCGCGTTGGGATATGTAAGTTCGGAGAACCGCGCCACACATCCGGGCAATGATGGCGACCGCAAAACGATCGATCCCAAGGATAAAGACCGAATCGAATTCGCGAACCTCATGCATGCCGCGTTGATCGACGTTGAAGAAGACCGCTTCCCCGACGCCATTCCGAAACTCGAACGCGCAATCCAGATCGATCCGCAGTTCGGATCGGCTCACATGGAACTCGGCAGCGCACTGCTGCACGTAAATGCCCTCGACAAGGCCCTCCCCACTTTGCAGAAAGCCGTACAGTTGCTGCCCGACTCAGCAACCGCACACGAAAAATTAGGAGAAGCGCTGGTCAAAACTAAAGACTGGCCAACCGCCGCATCGGAGTTCGAAGCGGCCATCGCGCACAATCCCAACGCTGCCAATCTCCACGTGAACCTCGCAGGAGTTTACGAGCGCCTGAACCGCATTCCCGACGCGACCGCCCAATATCGCAAGGCCGTCGAACTCGCGCCCGACGACTTCCGCGCCAACCTGCTCACCGGACGCCTGCTCGGCATGCATGGCGACGCTCCGGCCGCGCTTCCCTATCTGCAAAAAGCCGTCGCCCTCGATCCCAATTCGCCCGACGCTCACCAGTTTCTCGGCAATATCTATGGCGCAATGGGCCGCGCCGAAGAAGCCCAACAGGAAAAATCCGAAGCCCAACGCCTCCGCGCCCGACCAAAGCCCTGAGCCAGGGAAGCATACGAGGTTGTCGTACTCATCGTTCGTTAATGACAATTTTCGTCAACTTAGCCTTGAAGGCACCACTCCGCCGCCAAACCGGCATTGCAAACACGAGCCTTACTCCTCTCGCGTGATGGAAGTTCACCTGCTCTATTAATTAATCGTTGCGCTACCTGTTCGGGGAGGGCTCTGCCCCCATTGAAGCTCACCTGAACTGGCTGTTATCGCATCCCGGCGCAGGCGAAGGAAGTAAGCAGGAAAAGATATGGCGTACTCCACTGAACGACAACATCCGCGAGTTTCCGTCGGCCTGCCGGTCGAGATGCGCTGTCTCACCGAGTCCTTTGCACGACGGGCCCAGACCGCGAATCTTAGCTTCGGCGGCTGCTACGTTGAGATGATGCAACCCTTGCAGCCTCACGTTCACCTGGAAGTCACGCTCTGGATCAATGGTGAAAAACTCCGCGCTTGGGCCGAGGTCGTCAGCAACCATCGCGGCGTAGGCAATGGCATCAAGTTCGTGCGCGTTTCGCGCGAGGATCAGGAGAAACTGCAAGCCTACATCGATGCCGCTCTACGCGAGAGTCATACTTTCTGCAAACGGCCGGCGCTTAGCAATGTGCAGGCTCCTGTCGGCGATCCCACGAAGTAATGCGCTAACTGCTCCAACAGCAACTTGCTTAAACACATTCTTTGCAGTCCACAAAAGACAGAGCGCGCCGGGTAAACGGAGTCTCATCCGAGGGTACGCTTTTCCCAAACAGTCGGGGTTTGCATTTCGCCTTGCGCTTCCCAATCACAACCCTCTAGGCTTCCATGGAACAATCCGAATCCCCCAGCGACGGAGGCTCTGCATGCCACGCGGATTTACGAAGTGGATTTATGCCACCGTAATAGTCTTAGTTTGTCTGATCGTGTGGTTCGCGTGGCATTCGGCCACGAAAGTCGAACTCAAACGCTATCCACTGACCGGGAAAGTAGTGACCGTTCATCTCGAATCACAGACCGCCACCGTGCACAACGACAACATGCCCGGATTCATGGAGCCGATGAATATGGACTACCAGGTGAAGGACCGCGATGTGTTATCAAAGCTGAAGACTGGAGACACCATCCACGCCACCCTGGTGAGCGAGGGACACAATGTTTGGCAGTTGGAAGATGTGGTCGTGACTAACGGCAAATGAGCGCCGAGCTCTGGGAGGCGCGGGCGTCCTCGCCCGTGCCGGGTGCCGTTCTTGTCTCGCCGTTTTGTGGCGAGACATCCCCACCCTTGCGCAAAGTACGCGCAAGGATGGGCACCCGCCGGCCATGTAGCGGCAGAGCCTGTCCCGAGCAAAGTCGAAGGATGCCCTCACCTGCTCAGGCGAGTGCAGCTAGGCGGAAGTAGAAAACATGCCGCTTAGTTCGCGTTGACAACCCTTGGTTTGGACGCTGAGAGCCAAACCTTCCAGAAGAGTGCTGTCCTCGCGCAGGATTGTCATCCCTCGCACTTGCGCTGCCATTGCCTTTCACTGCGCCGGGCATTCCCTGCACCTGCATTGTCATCCCCCACCCTCCACTGTCATCCCGAGCGAAGTAACCCTGTCCGCGCCACGCGGACAGAGTTGCGCAGTCGAGGGACCCCGTGCTCGCTAGAATCACCACCGGCCTCGAAGGGAATTCTCTTCTTAATACGTCGAGCTACATCGATCTAGCATATTGAGGGTGTGGAGCGAGCGCAGCGAGTCGAAGGGGACCTTGCGCTTGCTCTTGCGCTGGTGAGGTGTTCGCGACCCCAACCGGGTGCCCCGTTCTTGTCTCGCCGTCTTGTGGCGAGACAGGGCGGGGGCGTTGAAGCGCAGCCCGGAGAGCTCTTGTCCCACTAGAATATCCGCATGGAACTCGATCGCATCGCGGAACTGCTGACGCCATTCCTGACGACGGTGGACCGGGTGCCCCGTCCTTTGCGTTCTTTGCAAAGGGCGGGTGTTTCCGCCCGCTCATCATCCGACGTTCCTCGTTCCGAGGAGCGCAGCGACGAAGAATTCCTGAGTCCAGCCCAACTCCAACAAATATCGACCTACATCGATCTACTCTTGCGCTGGAACCAGCGCATCAACCTGACCTCCGTGCGCGACGCAGAAAATATCGTGACACGACATTTCGGAGAGTCCTTGTTCGCCGCTCGCCACTTGTTTCCTTCCTCTGCTCACGTAGGGGCAGGTGTCCTCACCTGCCCAGCCGAGCCTCCCACCGGAGAGGCGCGGGCGTCCTCGCCCGTGCAGTCGCCCAACGCCGAGCAACCAGCCACTGCCGACCTCATCGACGTCGGCTCCGGCGCCGGCTTCCCTGGCCTACCCATCAAGATCTGGGCGGCTGACGTCCTCGCTACGCTGATCGAATCCAACCACAAGAAAGCTACCTTCCTTCGTGAAGTGATCCGCACTCTTACATTGACCGACATTGATGTATCCCTAGCACGTGCCGAGCAGTTCCCCACTATCGGCCATGTGGTAACCCTGCGCGCCGTCGAACGCTTCGCGACCGTCTTGCCGGTAGCCGCCCGTATGCTCGCTCCTCAAGGATGCCTGGCTCTGCTTATCGGAGAGTCCCAGGTCGAGACCGCCCATGAACTCACGCCGAACCTCACTTGGTCAGAACCGATACCAGTTCCGCTGTCCTCACAGCGGGTCTTGGCGATTGGGAGTAGGCCGCGTGATCGCGCACCAAGTATCGACCAAGGCATGAGCCAAGATCCTCAATAGTGGGAAAAGCTGCCAGGATTGTTGGAGATACTAAGATGCAGATCTCGAAAATATGGTGTCAAGTGGGAGATGTGTCTCGTCACTCCTTGACTCGGCATCCACAGTCCTAGGTCAGCAACTGGGATCAGGATAGTAATAGTGGAGTGACACATCCATCCAAAGCCATATCTGTCAGCTAGGACGGGCATTTGCCAAGTGCAGAACGCCGCTCAAGTGGGAGATATTTGGTAGCGCGGAGGTATTTCCCTGCTTTCAAGATGCCCATGCCTGAGTTACCACCCCCGTTGATTTCCGACAGAAGTGTTCCACATGGAACACTTCTTCCAAATCTCGACTGTGTGTTCCACGTGGAACACTCAGTCCTCGAAGCTCATCATCTGCAAAACGTTCCACTTGGAACACAGAATCGAAAATGTTCCATGTGGAACACTGGGTCCAAATCGACTCGCATTGGTGGGAAAGCAGGATGAAATTGCAGGGAAGTTGCTTTCTTTGCAAGCGAATGAACCAACGCGTGGGCTTGCACTGCAATTGGTCATTGCAATTGCGTGTTGAATCGGATTATTCTGCGCTCACTCTCGGTTCTCCTAAAAACTAAATGGGACGCGTCATCGCGGTTGCCAACCAGAAGGGCGGCGTAGGGAAAACTACGACTGCCATCAATCTGGCCTCGTCGTTTGCCGCAGCGGAAGTCAACACGCTCCTGGTTGACTGCGATCCGCAATCGAATGCCACCAGCGGCGTCGGCCTGGCCAAAGATCCGGAGCGAATCAGCACGTACCACCTGCTCATGGGCGCGGCCTCTTTAAGCGAGGCTCTGCAGAAGACTGAGCTCGAGCAGTTGTGGATCGTTCCCTCACACAAGAACCTCATCGGAGCAAATCTTGAACTGATCGATGCCGAGCGGCGGGAGTTCCGTCTGCGCGACGCGCTGGCGGAGGCGCGCGAGCGATTTCAGTTTGTGGTGCTGGACTGTCCTCCGGCTTTGGACCTGCTGACCTTGAATGCGTTGGTGGCGGCGGATGCGATCTTGATTCCGATGCAGGCGGAATACTTTGCGCTGGAAGGAATCTCGGAGCTGCTGGATACGATTGATCGGATCCGCGCGGGGCTGAATCCGGAGTTGGCGATTGAAGGCGTGGTGCTGACCATGTACGACGATCGCACCAACCTGGCGCAGCAAGTGACGGCAGAGCTGACGCGCTATTTCGGGGAGAAGCTTTGCAAGACGACCATCCCGCGGAATATTCGTCTGGCGGAGGCGCCGTCGCATGGCAAGCCGGCGCTGGTGTATGACGTGCGATCGCGCGGGGCGGAGAGCTACATCCAGTTGGCGAAAGAGATCATTGAGCGCTCCATGCCTGGCGTGCAGTGGGCGGAGCCGACGGTGGAGGAGCCTGCCGCAACTGAGGTGGAGGAGAAGCAGGTAGTGAACGCTCCGCGGTGGAAGCGCTGGATGCGCGAGCGAGGAAGATTGACGACCATCAATATATTAGATCGATGAAGATCGATGTACTTTTGGAATGCGGGAAGAGAATTCCTTGCGAGGCCGGTGGTGATTTCAGCGAGCACGGGATCCCTCGACTGCGCAACTCTGTCCGCTTGGCGCGGACAGAGTTACTCCGCTCGGGATGACAGTTCTTTTTGAGGATGAGATAACAACATGACAACGACAGCAGGGAATGCCGGGGTGGTGGAGAAGGCGGCGGAGAAGTCAGTGGTCGATAAGGCGGAGACGGAAAAGACGGCGACAGAAAAGACGGCTGTGGCGGAGCGGCCTGCGGCTGTTCCGGACAAGCGGCGGGCTTTGGGGAGGGGACTCGAGTCACTTTTGCCGAGCGGGCCGCGGGTGGTGACATCGGGGACAAGTGCGGCGGCTCCGGGCACGCGGACTGGAGCTGCGACGAGTCTTTCCCCTGTAAATGCCGGCGGAGCTTCCGCGGCGGCTGCCGGGACGGTAATTGGCGACTTGCAGGCGCAGGCGGCGCGGGTGGGGGATCAGCTTCTCCAGATTCCGCTGGGCGATATTGATGAGAATCCTTATCAGACCCGGCGCCTGGGCATTGACGAGGAAACGGAAGCCGGCGGCAGCACGCTGGAGGAGCTGGCGGAGTCGATTAAGACGAATGGAGTGATACAGCCCATCACGGTGCGGCTGGGGAAGGATGGGCGCTATGTCCTGATCACCGGCGAGCGGCGGTGGAAGGCGTCAAAGCTGGCAGGGAAGGAAAAGATTCCGGCGATTGTGCGCCAGGTTTCGGACCAGCAAGCTGCCGAGATGACGATTGTCGAGAACCTGCAGCGGCAGGACCTGAACTGCATGGAGCAGGCGGCGGCATTCGCGCGGCTGAGCCAGGACTTCGGCATGACGCAGGAGATGATCGGCAAACGGGTGGGCGTTTCGCGGGAGACGGTTTCGAATTACATGCGGCTGCTGCGGCTGCCGGGAACGGTGATGGAGTATCTGTCGAATGGGATGCTGGGATTCAGCGAGGCGCGGGTTTTGCTTACCGTGCTGAATCACGATCTGCTGCCGAAGATCGCCGACGACGCGGTGAAGAAGAACCTGTCGGTGGAGCAGTTGGAAGAGCTGGTGATGAGCATCAACATGCCTCTGCGGAAAGAGGGGCAGGAGCAGCAGTTCCGGGCGCGGTGGGTGGATCCGAATGTACGGGCAGCGCAGCGGGAGCTGGAGAGGGTGCTGGGATTGAAAGTGCGAATTCGGGATCGCAAGGGACGCGGGAAGATTGTGATCGAATATGCCTCGGTGGATGACTATGACCGGGTGGTAGGGATGCTAAAAGGGAAGTAGGACGAGACCCTAAGGACGAACCGACAACTGAGAACTGAGAACTGGGGTCGGGTATCTGCGCGGGCACGAATCTGAAGGGTAATAGTGGGAACTGATCGCAGTTTGGATTCTGCATTTCTTAGGAGCCGGGGAGCCGCGCTGGGACAAAGTGAGACAGAGTGGGAAATCCGCACCAATACGACGGAACTTGCCTCACACGACCTCTCACGAGGCTTGCGCTTTTCCAGGATTGAGCTGCTCTAGCATGAGCTCCTTATACTGTTGCGCTGTGGCCACCAGTTCGCGGAGGGTCGGTTCGGGGACATCGGCGAAGCGGCGCAGCACTTCATTATAGGTCTGGATCGCTTCTTCGTTCCGGTGGAGCGCACCCAGCCTGATCCCCTTGTTGACGATCGCTTTGGCAACTCGCTCGCGCAGGGCGGGTTCGGGGGCATCGCCGAAGCGGCGCAGCACTTCATCATAGGTCTGGATCTCTTCTTCGCTCCGGTTGAGCTCACCCAGCGCGACTCCTTTGTTGACGAGGGCGCTGGCGACTGGCTGGCGCAGGGCGGATTCGG
>Ga0070697_100002193_pt1 | contig 14992 bp, 18 predicted proteins | sample KBSK1501metaG_FD_65475 | JGI IMG/M metagenome (GOLD analysis project Ga0070697, IMG submission 65475) | Corn, switchgrass and miscanthus rhizosphere microbial communities from Kellogg Biological Station, Michigan, USA - KBS K1-50-1 metaG | ecosystem: Host-associated > Plants > Roots >...
GACACGCTCGAGTATTTTTGCAAAGTCGTGACCGGTTTAGGAGAGCGGCTCGGGCCGATCCTGTTTCAGCTGCCGCCGACCTTCAAAAAAGATACGGACGTGTTGAGCTCGTTCCTTCGCGAGTTTCCTTCCCTGTGCGCCGCGTTTGAATTTCGTCACGAATCCTGGTTCGACGAGGAAATTTTCGGGCTGCTCAAGTCGCGGAATATTGCGCTGTGCATCGCCGATACCGAGGATTTGGCGACGCCCAAGGAAATAACCGCCGATTACGGTTATTTCCGGCTCCGCCGGGAAGATTATGCGAAGAGTGACGTCGAGCGTTGGGCCAAATTTGTTCGTGAACAGGAAGGCAGATGGCAAGACGCATTCGTCTATTTCAAACACGAAGAGAGCGGCATCGGTCCGCAACTAGCCAAACAGATGCTGGAATTACTAAAATAAGACAGCCGAACAAACATTGAATGTCAGCACGAAACACCGAACCGTGGAATGCAGACTCTGAGTTCGATGTTGGGCGCTTGCCACGGCGAAGCCTGTCCAGGGCGAAGGCGGGTTGAACGTTCAGCGTTGGGCGTTTTCTGCTGTCTGTCATCGTCGGCTCGCCTTCATGCTTCGTTGCGCGGTGTTGAGCGTCTCAGTTGGCACCGCCTTGCGTAGATTCCGCAATCCTACCTTGCGCTCTCCGTTAGGGAGCGGTGCCGGCCTGATCTTGATTGCCAGTTGCGTCGATAAACTCCGCGCCAGCCTTTCAAAAAATGCCTGCCGGTTTGGGTATGTTATCTGACTAATCGTTAAGTTCATTTTGGCTTTTCAGTTGCTATCGTTGGCGGAAGCTCAGTGACTTATCACTCAGGGCGTTTCAACGCCGCTGAGGATTCCACCGAGATGACCGGTAAGCGTGATCGCCATCAGGGCCAGCAACGTCACTGCGAGATAAGTGATACCCGGCAAGACGCTCTTTGCGCGGAGGCGGGAGCGCATCCAGCAGAGAACAAAGATCAGCGACGCGGAAGTTAGCGCGCAGATCAGGTGCAGTCGTAAGTTGCCTTTCAGAGCCGCCCCTTCGAGCTGCCATCGCCACGCTCCCAGACCGGTGGCGATCGCCAGTGGGATGGTGATCGCGGCGCCCAGGAGGTTGTAGTAGGCGACCAATGCGAAAACCGGCTTCTTGCGCCAGAGCGCCAGGACCTCGAAGACCACGCTCGCGATAAAGAGCGCAATCGGAAAATGAATGATGACCGGATGCTGCGCGTGTCCCGCGAGAAGCGCGGCCTTCAGATCGAAGGGATTTGGGGAAGCCGCGAGGAATAGTTTCATAACGTTCACCGGCCCGTTGTTGTAAATGGGATTAATTGCGCCTTACTACTTCTCGACCACGATCGTCCCAGTCATCTTCGGGTGAACTGAGCAAAAATAGTTGTAAGTGCCGGGAGCACCCGCTGTGATCGTGAACTCTTGATCGGTGTCGAGCGCGGACGATTTCTTAAACTGCTTCTCGACGCTTACCACGGTGTGAGGTTCTTCGTCCCGATTAATCCAAGTCACCTTCTCTCCAGACTTCACCGTTATGGTCTGGGGATTGAAGGCGAAGTCTTTGATTTCTATTCTGTTTTGCTTAGCGGTGGTGGTGTCGGTGTCCTTCATCTCGCCAGCAATGGCGAAGAAGGAGAGATTGAGGAGGGTGATGCCACACAAGAGTGCCGTTATTTTATTTTTGTGAGTGAGTGTAGTCATATTTTGAATGGATCTAGCTGAGGTTGGAGTCGACGACGGCTAAGGCACTTTTGCCCTGCTTATATTGGACACTGGTTAGGCCAAGCATGCTGTGCAGCTTTTCAGCCGGCACTTTCATAGGACCCGGCGCCGCCGCCGTTCCAGGCGCTGGCTGTGGGAAGGCAGTAGACATCGCAGTGTGGAAGGTCACGTTCCCCTCGACTTTCTGGAGCACCTGGTGAATGTGACCGTTTAGTACTGTCACTGAGCCAAAGCGTTTTAAGTATCCAAGAGCGCGTTCGCTGTCGCTTGTGCCCCAGCCCCATTGCGGATAAACCGCCCAGAGTGGGATGTGCGCGAAAACCACAATTGGGGTATCAGCGCCGAGACCTTTCACGTCCTCTTCGAGCCAATCAAGCTGGTCGTCGCCGAGCTGGCCCAGGCCGCCGGCCTGAAGGTCCAGGACATTGACCAGTCCAATGAAGTGGACTCCGTTTTTATTGAAGCTGTACCAACCCGATCCCTTGGCTTCAACGCTCTTTAAATACCGTTCACGGTAAAGCTTTCCGCCATCATTGAGCACATCGTGCTCTCCGGGGACGTAGAAAACGTCCTTGGTCCGGCAGCTCTTGAGAACTTCATCGAAAGTGTCGAATTCCTCAGGCTTCGACAACTGCGTAATATCTCCCGTGTGGATAAGGAAAGCAGGCGGGGTTGGCATCGCGTTGATGCGATCGAGAGCAATCCTGAACGTCTCCGTCACATCTTTGTTCGCCTCTTTGCTGAAGCCGATGTGGCTATCGCTAATCTGGAGAAAGCTGAGATCTGTAGCGGACGGCAACGAGTCTCCGGCCTTCGCGATTTGGGCAAGGGTTTTTGATGCTAGGACACCGCCGCTCACCGTCCAAAGCAGTCCAGTGCCGGCCCAAGCCATGCACTGAAGAAAGCCGCGGCGGTCGATCCCATCGTGTTCGTGGTCGTGAGAAATATAATCGGACATAATATTGGTTTTTGGTTTGGATTGCTTGGTAGGTTGCCTTACACTTGTGTTTACTGACTCAGCCCGATTTTATTCCCTGAATCTTTCGCGGTGGCGTTGGAAGGTACTGGATCCCTTCGGAGCGTCTTAACCCATCTAATAAATTCTGTAGCCACACCGCTGCTTGCCACGTCGAAGGCTCGCGACCGTGGTTCATAAGGCATTCTTACCCCTGCGGGTGGAAACAGAGACGTAGTCGCGGTTGATCCAGGTCACTTTTAGGCTGGCCGGCAGCCTCAATGTGTCTGGTGAAAAGCTGAGGTTATCAATTATGACCTCAGGCTTTGTAGCTTTAGTAGGAGCGGACCTTCTGGTTGCGGAGTCTTTGTTGCGGATTGTACTTAAAAGCGCGAGAGCAACGAACATGGCGAGCGCCAGGGTGCCCATATTTAAATGCCTTAGAAACAAAGGCAGTAGGGATACGCACTTGATAGTGGGCATTCGGATGTAAGGAGGAGAAGAAAACATTTTGTGGTGCCTTTCTATCGTTTTGCTTTCATTATGAGCGATGGGTAAGATCGTCTTCATTTATCGATACCATCGTGCTTGAATAAATATTCCCTTCGGTAGAAACGTGTGGAAAACGAGAACCTGCTGCAAGGGTGTCAGCTCTGGCGAACGGAGTGAGGTGTCAGCGGCTCGCGTGCACACAGCTACCTACTGAAAGGAGACGCTAACGCTGGGTGTCGAAACCGCGGCCGGAGATGACAACGTCCGACCCACCGTCGCCCTGCACGAGCTACGCCGTGGCGAGCGCTCAATCTAATGAAGAGCTTATCGCGCCAGGACGACGTGCGTCGCTAGAGTAGGGCCTTTATCGTGCGACCATGGGCGCTAACGCTGCGGCACCTGTTTTTCAAACTGCTCCTTAAAGGCCTGCAAGTCGTTTTCGTTAACGTCGGAAACGGCCCAGTAGTTGAAGCCCGAGTCAGCCCAGTGCAAGAGCTGATAGCCTTGGCGCGTTATTGTCTTGGGAGTTCTGGTTTCATTAGCCACGGCCGGCCAAACAAACAGGTTAATGAAATGTTTGCGCCTTTGGTAAATCAACGCTGCCACCGGCCTGTTATCGAGATAATCCAGACGGCCACCAATCAGAGGAAATCCCTCACTGGAAAGATCCACGACTGCAGGCGCGAAATCGAGTTTGGCGTCCAGCCAAGGCTTTACGGTGTGCTGGTCGGAGGAAGCGACGTCAGTGAGGTGGTTTGCCATAAGCGAACGCACATGACTGGCGATAAGCTGCGTCGCGAGAAACTGATCATTCGGTCGCTGCGATCGGGGCAGCACGTTCCAGGCGATAACCGCTGCAAAAACGAGGGCAGCGGCGAGAGCGAGCCAATTCCATGAGCTTCCAAAAAGAATGGACGGCGATTCTGGCTGCTTTTTTGCGATTAGCGGCCGAGCGCCTCGCGGAATACGGCCGCTGCCATTAGACTGTTCGGCGATCTGTTCTAGCAATGAGGATTGAATTCGCTCACGCAATTCTGCGGGCGCCTTATAATAAGGGGCGGCGGTGCCAATCGCACGAATTAGCGAGCCATGCGTTTTGTAAGCTTGATTACATTTATGGCACTCCCGCAAATGCAGTTCGATTGTCTGGCTGGTAATTGGATCCAGTTCGCCATCCACATAACCATCCACCAGTTTTATAGCTTCTTCGCAGTTCATCTATTTCTCCTTACCGATTCGAGCCGCCAAACATTCCTTAAGTTTGCCACGCGCGCGGGCCAGCCGCGACATCACCGTGCCCGGCGGGATTTGCGCGACGTCGGCTATTTCCTTGTAGGAGAGACCTTCCTGGTGCCGCAGCGCCAAGATCTCACGGAATTCCGCTGGTAACTCATTCATTGCTTCTCTAATTAGTTCCGCGTCTTCGCTATGCTCCAGAATCGTTGCGGGACTCACAGATTCGTGGTCCGATGCGTGTATTTCTTCATCGAAAGTCGTTGTTAGGTCAACCGCGTGGTTCTTTTTTAGCAATGTGTAGGAAGTGTTTCGAACAATCGTCAGCAACCAGGCCCGGCCATTGGAGCCGTGGAATCCACTGAAGGACTTAAATGCACGCAGATACGCCTCTTGAACCACGTCCTGCGCGTCTTGTTCATTGCGAAGCAGCCATCTCGCTAAATTGTGCGCAGCATCAAGATGAGGCAGCATCGCTTCTTCAAAAGACGTTAACTCCTCTTTCGGAGATTGATCCTGTTCTTCGTGCTTCTTGGGGACTACGGCGAATTTCACAATCTTTGCGGTCGATTCGAAATTTTCGGTCAGGGAAGCATGTTCCGCTTTCAATGGTAAAGCCATAGCAATTTTCGAGAGGTCACATCTCGGCCCCGGCGCAGCACGTTCAGGTGGTTTGCATTCATTTATAAGACTGACGCAACGCCGTTTTATTCCATCCTCGCAAAAAAAGTCTGGGAGAGGAGGTCATCTCACAGATATCCGCTAGCCAAATGATGCCGCACACCACTCTTTGGGAATATAAATCCACCAAATTGGTTCAATAAGCGAAGAACAAATTGCCGCTAACCGAACACGCTTATGACTCCAATGATCGCTAGTATCCTCAATCTTATGGGACCGGACATGATGGTAATCCTCCTCATTGTTTTGCTTCTGTTCGGCGCGAAGAAGCTCCCAGAACTTGCCCGGGGTATGGGCCGGGCGGTAAAAGAGTTCAGCGCCGCTCGAGATGAAATTGAGAGAGAACTGGGTAAGCCTGACGCGGGCGGAGTAGCGCAGCCTAAGCTCATAGACACAAAAGCTGACCTGCGGTCTGCGCAGCAGTCCTAGGGGCATCGACACTTCTCGACCGCGCCCACCAGCGGCTTCGTTAACAGGAAGGACTCAATGATCGTTCGAGTGACCCGGAGGCCGCGCAAAAAACGGATCGTTATTCTCGGCGGTGGTTTTGGCGGAGTTTATGCCGCCATGCATCTTGAGAGATTACTGGCGCGACAGAGCGGAGTGGAGGTTTGCCTCGTTAGCCACGATAACTTTTTCTTGTTCACGCCGATGCTTCACGAAATCGCCGCGAGCGATCTCGAGATCACGAATATAGTAAACCCCCTCCGGAAGCTGCTTCGTAAAGTCGAGGTATTGGTGGGTGACGTGAACGAGGTCGACCTGCGAAACAAGCGAGTCTTGATTTCACATGGTTCTCGTAACCACTCTCTCCAGATTGACTACGATCATCTGGTTATCGCACTGGGATCGATCACCAATTTTTACGACATTCCGAGTCTTGCCGACCTGGCCGTACCAATGAAATCGCTTCGTGATGCAATTCAATTGCGCTCTCAAATCCTCAGATATTTGGAAGAGGCTAATTCGGAAAATGATCCCGCTGAGCGGCGATCGTCACTTACCTTTGTGGTAGCGGGCGGCGGCTTCGCGGGGGTGGAAACGGTTGCGGCCTTAAATGACTTCGTCCGGGAAGCGTTGCCTTTCTACCCCAATCTGTGTGAAGATATGTTGCGGGTCATACTGGTCCATTCTGGTCCGACGATCCTGCCGGAACTGGGTGAAAGCCTGGGACGATACACCGAGAAGGTGCTGCAGCGACGAGGTGTGGAACTCCGGCTTAACACTCGGGTCAAGAGCGTGACGGAGACCAAGGTTTTGTTAGCCGATGGTGTTTCTATTCCATCGCGTACCTTGGTATGGACTGCCGGAACCGTGCCCAGTCCTATCATCTCTTCACTCCCCTGTGCAAAGGAACGAGGCCGATTACTCGTAAACGAATTCTTGCGAGTTCCCGATTGGCCTGATGTCTGGGCCGTTGGTGACTGTGCGTTTGTGCCAGATTCTGGAAATCCGGGTCAATCTCATCCACCAACCGCGCAGCATGCCATACGCGAGGGCAGGGTTGTGGCGCAGAATATCGCGGCAACGCTCCTTGGTCGTCCTCTAAAATCATTTTCGTTCAAGACCATCGGGTTACTGGCGTCAATCGGTCGCCGGATGGGTCTGGCGCGGATCCTTGGGTTCAATTTCTCGGGCTTCTTCGCGTGGTGGATGTGGCGGACGGTTTACCTGAGCAAGTTACCGGGTTTGGACAAAAAGGTTCGTGTTGCATTCGACTGGACACTGGACCTTCTCTTCCCCAAGGACGTCTGCGCAGTGCACGACCTCGATCAACGTCGCCATTTCCATTGGCCCGATCGCGTCACGAATACGTCCGGGAATAATGGCGATCATCAACCTACGGCGCCTCGACTAGTACACGCGGGCGCGGGAAATGGCCTAACGGGCGTCGTGGATCTGCGAAGTGATTTAGATGGGTGAGCGGGCGCCCACAAGCTCCCATAAGAACATACTCATGGCCGAGGAATAAAATGCAATTCGTAACGAAAGGAGATTTTGCGCATGAATCAGCATGGTACTGATTTTGTGAAGGCCTTCGTCGCCGGCTTTGCCTCGACTCTGGTGTTCCACCAGGGATTACTTACTCTGTTTTATCTTGCCGCTGTTGTCCCGCGCGCGCCCTACGATTTCGGACCGGTGCCGCCTCTGGCTATTCCGGCAGTGATTTCGCTCGCCTTCTGGGGCGGCGCATGGGGTGTGGCCATTTGGCCGTTTCTTAAGCATCTGGCCGGTCCGGCCTACTGGGTGCGGGCACTGGTGATCAGCGCTATCGCCTCCGGTTCAGTCACACTGTTCATCGTCTCCCCGTTGAAGGGCACGCCAATGGCAAGCGGCTGGAACCCCAATGTGATTGTCAGCACGCTGCTTCTCAATGGCACTTGGGGATTAGGCATGGTGTTGTTGATGCGTTTAATGCGCGTCTCGCATACCACAGACTCTGAGTTATCTGTATCGTTCCCACGGGAGGAAGGTGAGCGCCTGACTGACAAGGGCGCTTTTCATCCTCCGTTTCGAAAGTCGCGCTAAGACCTTACTCCGTATTTGTCGATCAAAGCCTGGAAGCGCGGATCTTTCCGTAGTGGATCCCACACCGGATCGAGCGTGAGGAGGCCGACAGTCATGCCGTTGGGTGTTCGCAGTAAATGATCGAGCAGGTCGATGGCCGCATCGTTTTCGCCGCTCCACGCGTAGATGCTGGCAAGGGCAGCGCTGATTTGCGGACCGTCGTAGGCGTCTTCCGATTCTGGTAGCAATTGCGTCGCACGTTTGCCTTCGGAAATGGCCGCGTCTTTCTGTCCAAGAGCTGCGAGAATCTCACCGAGCAGTGCATGGCGAGCAGCGTCATCAGGACTTTCGCGCACCAATTGCTCAGCAACAACGCGGGCCTGTTCCGAAGCAGCCGCGGCTTTCAGCTTGTCACCCTGATAATGGTAAATGAGACCCTCGAAAAACGCCTTTGGCGCCCGGCCACTATGCGTATCTAATATTTCTCCAGGAAATTTTTGTAACGCTTGAAGAGCTTCCGGGAACTTCCGCTGTAGCATCATCACCCACACTCGAGTGGATATTACCAAGCCGCCTGAGTCTGTTGCCGGCACCAATGCGAGTTGATTTTCCGCGACATCGGCGTCGCCCTTCCACAGGATCGCCACTACTCCTTTCAATGCGTGCGCGCTGAAAGATTGCGGCACCACGGCCAACGCTCGATCGAAAATCTTGTCCGCAGTTTCGAAATTTCCCTGGGCCACGTAACTGAAACCGAGGTTATAGAGGTTGTTTACGTTTTTCGGGTCGAGTGTCGTGGCCTTTTCAAAGTTCGCGGTCGATTCTGTCCATTTGCCCTGGCGCCGCTGGATGGCGGCGATCGCCATGTAAGCTTGGGCCTCGTTCGGCAGGCCGCGCTTTGCAATCTCGAACTCAGATAAAGCGCGATCGTAATCTCGATCGCCATAGTAGTAACTAAAGCCAAGGGCGAGATGTCCTTCCGGAAGATCGGGCTGCAAGCGCAACGCCCGATTTGCAGTTACTCGCGCTCTCTCGCGCCGCGCCGGCGTTGGATCAAAAGTATGATATGCCCAACTTTCTACCATGGAGAGGCAGGCGAAGGCAGCGGCAAAGTTTGGATCGAGCTTAATTGCTTGTTCGTAAAGCTGTTCCGCCTTCTGGGAATCATCGCGGAACATATCCCCTCCGGTCGCGTACTGCTCTGCCTGAATAAACAGTAAATACGCATCCGGATTTTCCGTCGGCCGACGATCGAGTCGTGCCTTTTCGTTTGGCGAAAGCTTTGCCTGAAGGGTAGCGCTGATTTTTTTTGCGAGATCGCTTTGAATCGCGAAAACGTCCGTTAAATCGCGGTCGTAATCTTCCGCCCAGATATGCTCGTCGTTTTCCGCGTTGATCAGCTGGACGTTGACGCGCACCCGATTGCCGATTCGGCGGACGCTGCCCTCCAGGAGTGTTGCCACGCCCAGCGTTTTCCCAATTTCGCGCGCATTGTGCGTACCGCTGCCCCGATACGACATCACGGAAGTGCGGGAAATGACCTTGAGATCGCCGATCTTGGACAGGTTCGTTAGGATGTCGTCCTGCATGCCGTCAGCGAAGTAAGCGTTTTCTTTTTCATCGCTGAGATTTTCGAAGGGCAACACCGCAATCGACTTGTCGATCTTTCGCGCAGACGCGCGCGGCAACAGGAAAAATCCTGCGGCTGCAGAAACGATCGCACCGATCGTTATGAGGATGATAAGATTGCGGCGAAGGTGTGTTTCGGCAGCGCTTTTCGTCGTTGCTCGAATTCCTTGGGGCGTCACGTCGTAGGCCCAGGCGAGAATTAATGCGATCGGAAATCCGAGCAGTAAGAGCACCACGACAAGACGCAGCGTCCAGTTCGGCAATTCCCATGCCGGAAAAACCGCCGAACCGATCTGAATGATAAATCCCGCTGCAATGATGTAGGCGGCGGCGACGCGATAGACCTTTCGGCGCTGCAACTCCTCAAAGAAGCCGCTCATAAAAAGAGATTTAGATGCATCGCGCATCGCGATCATAATTCAATCGCGAGTTTTAATTGCGGATACCAGATACCCTGGCTTTCGTGGCAGCACTATTTTGTAACGCAGTATGATAAAGGTAACCGAGACCAAGCTTGGGCATTGCCCGGTGGAAACCGCGCTCGCGGTTATCGGCGGGAAATGGAAACCGCTTATTCTCTGGCATCTTGGCGAGGACATATGTCGTTTCTCGGAATTGCAGCGGTTGATTCCCGGAATCACCCGCAAGATGTTGACTCAGCATCTGCGCGAGCTGGAACGCGACGGCATCGTTGCGCGCAAAACTTTCAACGAAATGCCGCCGCGGGTGGAGTATTCGCTCACCGAATACGGGTCCAGCCTACGGCCGTTACTCCGTGCACTGTGCGATTGGGGTTCGTGTCATGAAGCGCGCGTCGGTAGAAATGGCACCAGCCCTGCCCAGAAAATAGCCGAACCGACGCCCAGGCGGATGCCACTCGCGATTGGCTAATGGTGTTGTAGGCAACCGCATAAATGCCAGTCCGGTTCGGACTGCCAAAACAAATGAATTGGCAGGCGATGCGCCCGCTCTACAATTTCGCATGACTTCGGTGGCTGAAAATCTCGAGCGTGTTCGCGCGCAGGTTGCGCAGGCAGCAGCGAAGGTTGCTCGTAAAGTTGATGAGATCGAGGTCGTCGCGATTACGAAGACGCACGGTGCGGAGAAGGTACGTGCTGCTTACGAAGCAGGCCAACGTTTGTTTGGCGAGAGTCGTGTGCAGGAAGCGCGCGCCAAAATTTCGGAATTACCATCGGCGATTCGCTGGCATTTTGTCGGTCATCTCCAGAAAAACAAAATCCGCCATGCGCTGCCGTTGTTCGAACTAGTTCATAGCGTCGATTCACTTCCGCTCGCACAAGACACGAACCGCATTGCCGAGGAAGAAGGATTGCATCCGCGCGTGCTTCTCGAAGTGAATATGGCGGGCGAGGGGAGCAAGTTCGGATTTCGTCCTAACAAGTTGCGCGAAGAAATGGAATTGCTGCTCGCCTTGCCACGATTGTCGGTCGAAGGTTTGATGTGCATTCCGCCGTTGTCGGAGGAAGCCGAAACGTCGCGAAAATATTTCGTCCGACTGCGCGAGTTGCGCGACGCGCTCGAGAAAGAATTCAATCTCAAACTCCCGCACCTTTCGATGGGGATGACGAAGGATTTTCCAGTCGCTATCGAAGAAGGCGCCACGTTGGTGCGCGTCGGCACCGCCATTTTCGGCGAGCGATCCAAACGGCAAAAGGATTAAGCCACAGATGGACGCAGATTTTCACAGATCCTGGAATCAGGTCCTTGCAGCATCTGTGTTAATCTGTGGCTAAGCGGATTGCTCATAAGGTCGGTATCCTGGTAAGATCGATAACTCATGCGTTTGGAGCCGACCAACATTCAACAGATCGGAAACGAGCTGGCAATTCATTGGAATGACGGCCGCGAATCGTATCTCGATCTTCAATTTCTGCGCCGCGCCTGCCCATGCGCGGCTTGTGGCGGCGAGCCGGATGTGCTCGGTAATATTATCGGCTCCCGCGGCCGCGGGATAAGCTACTCGGAAAACAGCTTTGAATTGGCTGGATTCGACGTTGTCGGGGGTTATGCACTCCAACCGCGCTGGCGCGATGGACACGGCACCGGCATTTACAGTTTTCAATATCTGCGACGTCTCGCTGCGTCGCATGCTTCGGGAAAACAGTGATGAGTCTTGCGACAAAACCTTTTGTTGTTCTGTTTTGCGTTTCACTCTGCGCAGCTGGAGCGAAACTTTCGTCAATAGAGCGTGCTGAAAACAGCAAACCGAGAACGCAAATAGCCCCGATCATAAATCATCAGCCAAATCATCGCGTTTGGTTACAAGCTTAATCTTGCTCCTGAAGGAGCGGCGGTTTTCAACCGCCGGGGCGATCTGGAAATCGCCCTTCCTTGATCCGAAATAATGCGACGCTCACAGAGCGCCGCTACACCGGAATCGTCACGCGCAGCAGAGTGGTTCCGCTGTGCACTGGTTTCAATTGTCGATCTTGCAGCGATGCGGGGACGAGAAAAAATCCTCCTGGCGCAAGATCGACATCGGCACAATGGATGGACCCGGTCAGACAGCAAACGATTACAAATTGACCGCGCAGCGCGATCTCACGCGGCGCGACCAGATTCCATTTTTGAATTTCGAACAACTCGTCCCTAACGAGTCTTTCGCCTTCTGGTTTGATCAATTCTGGCGCGACATCGTTGAAATCGATGGATTCCAGTGCTTGATCGACATGTAACTGCCGCGGCTTGCCTCTATCATCGACCCGGTTCCAATCGAACACGCGATAGGTGGTGTCGCTGTTTTGCTGAACCTCAATGAGAAGATTGCCTGCGCCAACGGCATGAAATCGACCGGCCGGCAGAAACATTGCGTCGCCTGGTCTCACTTTGATCCGGTGGACGTGGTCGGCGGCCGAGCCTTCGCCTACAGACTTCTCAAATTGCACGCGTGTGATGCGCCCGCGAAATCCGACAAAGAGCTCGGCGTCGCGTTCAGCTGCGGCGACGTACCAGCATTCGGTCTTCGGTTCGCCGCCGAGTTTCGCAGCGGCCTTCTTCGGCGGATGAACTTGCAAGGAAAGTTTTTCCGCTGCGTCGAGCAGTTTGATCAACAACGGGAAGCGAGGCGTTTTTGCCAGATTGCCGAAGACATCACGGTGATGTTGAATCCAGAGGTCGTGTAGCGTTTTGCCTTTGAACTCTCCGTCCCGAACAACACTCTGCGCTTCGGGTCGATCGACAATTTCCCAAGATTCACCGATACGGACATTTGGCGGCAGTTTCTTCCCGAACTGGGTTTCGAGACGGCGACCGCCCCACATTCGTTCCATGAAAATGGGCTCGAAGGTAAGGGGAGATGTGATTTCGGGTTCAGACATGTTACAGAAAACGTCCAACGCTGAACGCACAACGTCCAACGCTCAATTCAGCAGAAATCGCAGCATTGCCTCTGATTGGCGTACGCAACCCTTCGAAGGCGGCGTTAGTTGATTCGCCCGCTTCTGAGTTCGATGTTGGGTGTTGGACGTTGAGCGTTGGGCGTTTTCTCCTGGATGTACCGCGGCGGGATGGGAGCACCTGGCGCTCAGCCATCGTTCCTGTAAACTTCGCCCTTCATTTGAACACAAAAGCACGCACCCTCGTCAGAAATTGGGTGCCAGCGCTTGCCTGGATGTTCTTGATGTTTGTTGGCTCGACTGACCTATTGTCGGCCGAGCATACCTCACGCTTTTTAGTTCCCTTTTTCCTCCGGCTTAATCCGCATATTTCGATGGCGACGATCGCGGCGATCCATTTCGCGCTGCGAAAGCTTGGGCATGTGACGGAATACGCAATTCTAGCGGCGCTGTTGTGGCGAGGACTGCGCGGAACACTCGCGGCGCCGAGTAAAATGGTGCTGGCGTTGAGTACTTTATGCATGGCCGCGGCCTTCGCAGCATCGGATGAGTATCATCAGTCGTTCGTTCCGTCGCGAACTGCGTCGGTCCATGATGTAATGCTCGACTGCGTCGGCGCGTTGGTCGCGGTACTATTATGTTTTATGTTTGCGCGGGCAACAGCGCCAAAAGCAGAAGCGCGGATCGGGTAAACTGCTAATTTCTGCCTTCTGCCTTCCTTGGCGCCTGACCTCCGAAGTCCGACCGCTGACGTCCGACCTCTGAGGAATGGGCCTGACTGGGCTCGAACCAGTGACCCTGCGCTTATCAAGCGCATGCTCTAACCAACTGAGCTACAGGCCCGCTTCGCGGAAGTGAAAGGTGATTGTTGACTGGTGATTGGTCAAGCCAGGATCGGCGTGCGATTCTACCAATATTTCTCGTTTTCAGTTGATCCACGAATCGTTCGCTGTGTCGGCGGCGTCGATTGCCGAAGATTTCACGAAATTGGAACACAACTGCAACTACACCGTCACAAATGCAGTTTAAGTTCAGTGCATGGATATCGATGCGCTTCATTCTACATTGCTCTCAATCGCGGTTGTTTCAGAAAAACTACGGGTCACTCGCGAAAAAATGTCCGCTTCCAGGAGTGGGGAAGTGAGTTTGACGAAGCCCTTATATGAGATGGAAGAGGAATTGCGTATGGCCAAGGCCACGCTGGCCGGAGAATTGGGGTTCACTCTTTGCCCGCGTTGCTGGCCGCCGGAGTTGGTGGCGCCGGACCTCGACGGACGCCTCCAGTGCCCGGCGTGCGGAAAAGTTGCTTACGAGCAAGCTGCATAGTTCAGAAGTTTGAAGTCGGAACGGCCGGTCCCGGGACTGAGCGGATCGACTGAAAATGGTGCCTTAGGCTCGTTGCGGACATCTGGCGAGAAAAAGGAACGCCCTGGCTACGGCCGATTGGCCACTGAAAAACGAATCATAAATTAGTTGAACGATGCATCATGTCATGAATCTTCGACTGGCACATAAGCTCATTGCAGAGGCGGAACACGCGCCGCTGGGCTCCTTAAAAGTCCGCGGACGCGAAGCAGCATGGGAAGTTCACCTGATGGCCGAGGCGGGACTGGTTAAGGCAACCGAGTTGGAGCAATTAGATCCACCGGAGGCTGTGATTACTGGGATTACGCACGCTGGTCATCATTTCTATCGTGCGCTAAAAAGCGTGCGCAGTTTTTCTAACAGTTAGACCGACACGCGCAGCCTCGATCTTCGTTACCGCTGCGAGCGTGGAATTGAACTGGCTTGCCGATTCGTAGATCGCGACGTTGGGCTTTCAAGGTGAAAAGCTTCGCCTTCAGTAACGTCACGTCGCGACAGTCCCGAAAGCGTTCGGGACTGGAGGCAAGGGGATTATGCTCCCGCTAGTGATCCGATAGTGGTGCCCTCTTTAAATCAGAGACGAGTTTTCACAAACGCGCGTCCTGATGCCGATTTGAGGTAACGCTCAAATTCCACAGCGCGGCCGCGGTTGGAAAACGCAACAGACGTCTTCAGATGCCACGGCTTCCATTTAGATGTCTGAAGGAGGCGGTCTGAATTGTGATTTTTCAATCGCTTCGGAAGATCATCAATCAAACCGGTATAGAATCGCAGCGGCTCGAGCTCACTTTGAAGAATGTAGATGTGGAAGAATTTCGGCATCGTGAATGCGTTGGCTTGCCGAGTCGTAGCTCGCGACGTTCGTGTCCGCAAGTCCACAGGGTCCGCCTTCGCCAAAGCTACGGCGCGACAGTCTTCACTCTCCTCTACGACGCGAGCGAAGACTGGAGGCAAGGGGATTCGAACCCCTGACTTCCAGCTTGCAAAGCTGGCGCTCTACCAACTGAGCTATGCCCCC
>Ga0070697_100002195_pt1 | contig 14980 bp, 11 predicted proteins | sample KBSK1501metaG_FD_65475 | JGI IMG/M metagenome (GOLD analysis project Ga0070697, IMG submission 65475) | Corn, switchgrass and miscanthus rhizosphere microbial communities from Kellogg Biological Station, Michigan, USA - KBS K1-50-1 metaG | ecosystem: Host-associated > Plants > Roots >...
GGTGCCGTTCTGGGGGTTCTGGCTGAAGACCGTGCCGTTGGCCACGTTCGCCGGACCGGACCCGTTCTGCACGCTGACCTGGAAGCCGGCGTTGGTCAGGATCTGGCTTGCGGTCTGCTGAGAATCCCCGCGGACGTCCGGAACCGAGACCGCTCCGCCGGACACGGTGATGGTGATGGTGGCGCCGGGCGCGGCCGTGCCTCCGCTCGGACTCTGGCTGATCACCTGGCCGGCCGGGGAAGACGAGGTGGCGTCGGTCTTGGTATCGACCTTGAAGCCCTTGGACTGCAGGGTGGCCGCGGCCTGATCCTGCTGCTGGCCCACCACGTTCGGCACGGCGACCGGTGCCTGTCCCTTGGAGACGAACAGCGTCACCAGGGTGTTCGCCGGTACGTTGTTCCCTTCGGCCGGGTTGGAGTTAATGACCGTGTTCGCCTTGACGCTGTTGGAATTCCGGTAAACCAGCGTCGAGCGCAGGTGCTGGGCCTTGATCTGCGCCTGCGCCGTGGCCACCGACTCGCCGTTCACCAGCGGCACCGCGTACGTCTTGCCCGCGCCGGCCAGCAGGTAGTAGGCCACGCCGCCCACGACGGCGATCACCAGCACCACGCCCAGGACCCACGGGATCCAGCGCCGGTTCGTGCCGCCGCGGCCCCCAGAGCCCGCGTAGTCATAGTCCCGGCCCGCGTAGTCGTAGTCCTCGACCGGCGGGATCTGCGAGGTCGCCCCGGCCATCATCGTGCCCGTGCCCATCCGCTGGGTCTGCGGGTACATGTCGAACCGGGTCGGCGGGGCCGCGGCCACCGGCATGCCGGAGGCGGCGCGCTGCAGGTCGGCGCGCATGTCCGCGGCGGTCTGGTACCGGTCGGCCGGGGACTTGGCCATCGCCTTCAGCACGATCGCGTCCGCCCACGGGGGGACGTCCGGGTCCACCCGGGACGGCGGCACCGGGTTCTCCCGCACGTGCTGGTAGGCGATGGCGACCGGCGAGTCGCCGGTGAACGGGGGCCGCCCGGTCAGCAGCTCGTACAGCAGGCACCCGGTCGAGTACAGGTCGCTGCGGGAATCGACCCGCTCGCCGCGGGCCTGCTCGGGCGACAGGTACTGTGCGGTGCCGATCACCTGGGCCGTCTGGGTCATCGTGGCCTGGGCGTCGCTCATCGCCCGGGCGATGCCGAAGTCCATGACCTTGATGTCGCCGTTGCGGGTCACCATCACGTTGCCCGGCTTGATGTCGCGGTGCACGATGCCGGCCTGATGGCTGTAGTCCAGCGCGCGCAGCACCCCGTCGATGATTTCCAGCGTCCGTTCCGGCAGCAGCCGGTGACCCTCCTGCAGCAGGTCCCGCACGGTGCGGCCGTCCACGTACTCCATGACGATGTACGGCACCGGAACACCCGAGGTCATGTCCTCGCCGGTGTCGTAGACCGCCACGATGGACGGGTGGTTGAGCGAGGCCGCGGACTGCGCCTCGCGGCGGAACCTCGCCTGGAAGATCTGGTCCCTGGCCAGGTCGGCGCGTAGCGTCTTGATCGCGACAATCCGGTCGAGCCTGATGTCACGTGCCCGGTACACCTCGGCCATGCCGCCGCGGCCCACCACGCCATCGAGCTCGTAGCGGCCGCCAAGTAGACGGGGCTGTGTCATATCTCGCACTGTGCCAAACCACCCTGCGTTTTTTCTAGTGTCTCTACTGCGTCGACGAAGATGAAGACGACGGCGGTGTCACGGTCGGCGACCCCGTATTCGTCGGGGACGATGAGCCGCTCCCCGAAGAGGACGGGCTCGTTGGTGGTGAGCTCTTGGGGGACGTTGTCGGTTTAACGGACTTGGTCGGCTTCGGGTTGCCGGTCGGACTCGGTGCCGGCGCCGGGGTTTTTACCACCAGGCTAGACGTTGGCGTCGGCGTCGCGCGCTGGCTGGGCCGGTTCGTCGGCGTGGCGGTCGGCGAGCTCAGGTGCTGCGCCGTGTTGCTGTCCACCTTGCCGCGTTCCCCGGTGGAGATGTGCCCGGTCAGGTACAGCCCGGCCGCGACCGCGGCGGCGCACAGGACCGCGGTTGAGCCTGCCGCCACCAGTTGGCGGCGCCGGCTGGAGCGGTACGGAACCCTGACCCCCCTCGGGCCACCGGACGGCGCGGTGCCGGTGTCTGCCGCGCCGGGCAGCGCGCCGGTCGCCGCGGCCTGCAGGTCGGCCCGGGTCGCGCCCGGGTAGCCTGGCTCGGTGGCCTCGCCCAGGGCCAGTGCGTCGCGAAGCATGTCGGCACGGTCGGCGACGGCCCGGACGTTGGACGGCCGCTCCTGCGGCGTCTTGGCCAGCATGTGGTAGACCAGGTCGCTGACCGGCTGCGGCACGTCCGGCGGCAACGCGGGCACCGGCTCGTGCTTGTGCGCGAACGCGATCGCCAGCGGCTCGCTGGCCGTGAAGGGCGGGTGCCCGGCCAGGCACTCATACGCGACCACGCCGAGCGAGTAGATGTCGGAGGCCTCGGTCACCTGGGCGCCGGTGGCCTGCTCGGGCGACACGTACATGGCCGTGCCCATCACCATGCCGGTCTCGGTCAGGTGCGACGCCTGGGCCGCGGCCACCGCGGTGGCGATGCCGAAGTCGGTGATCTTCGTGGTGCCGCCCGCGGCGACCAGGAGGTTGCCCGGCTTGATGTCGCGGTGCACGATGCCCGCCTGGTGGGCGGCGTCGAGCGCGCGCGCCGCCTGACTGGTGATGTCCAGCGTCGCGTCCGGGGAGAGCCGGCCCGCGCGGGCCAGGATCGCGGACAGCGGCTCGCCGTTTACCAGCTCCATGACCAGGTACGCGCCGCCGAACTCGGCGGACTCACCGTAGTCGTAGACCCGGGCGATGCCCGGATGGGACAAGCTCGCCGCGTACCGGGCCTCGGCCCGGAACCTGGCCAGGAACGCCTCGTCGCCGGCCCGCCCGGTCGGCAGCAGCTTGACCGCGACAGACCTGGTGAGCAGGTCATCCTCGCCACGCCAGACCTCGCCCATGCCGCCGGCCGCGATGCGGTCGGTCAGCCGGTAGCGGCCGGCCAGCAGATAATCGCTCACTGATTCCCCACGGCTTGCTGGTATGCCTTGATGACCTGCACAGCGATGGGTGCGGCTGCCGAGGCGCCGTAACCGCCACCTTGAATTATGACGCCGACGGCGATATCTGGGTTGGCGAACGGGGCAAAGCAGGTGAAGGCGGCGTCGTTCAGGCTTACCTGGCCGGTCTCGGCCGTGCCGGTCTTGCCGGCGATCTCCACGCCGGTGGCGGCCTGCCGGAAGGCGTACGCGGTGCCCTCGGGCTGCTGCACCACGGCGAGCATCATCTGCTTCACGCTGCTGGCGACCGACGAGGAGACCGGCTGGCTCAGCGCGGACTGCGACGTGCCCTGCACCGTGCTGAGGTCGCTCGCGGTGACCTGCTTCACCAGGTAGGGCTTCATCAGGGTGCCGCCGTTGGCGATGGCCGCGGAGAGCATGGCTTCCTGCAGCGGCGTGACCGTGTCGCTGAACTGGCCGATTGCCGAGAAGGCGGTCAGCGCCTGGCTGGGCGGTATCACGTAGTTGCTCTTCGCCACGGACAGCGGGATGCTCAGGTTGGCGTTGTTCATGCCGAACTTCTGTGCCATGTCGTTGAGGGCGTTGGCGCCGACCTGGATGCCGATCTTGGCGAAGGTAGTGTCGCAGGACTGGGCGAACGCCGTGATCAGCGGGGCCTGGCCGCTCCCGTTCCCGCACACCTCGCCCTGGTCGTTGTGCAGCACGTGCTGGGTCTGCGGGAGGGTGAGGGTGGTGGGCGAGTCGACACTGGTGTTGATCGTGGTGGCGGGACTCTGGGTCAGCAGCGCCGAACTCGTCACGATCTTGAACGTCGAACCGGGCGGGTACGAGCCCTTCAGGGCCCGGTTCAGCAACGGCTGAGCCTGGTCCTTGAGCAGCTGATCGTCGACCTTGTTGAGCTGGGCGCCGTCGTGGATGGCCAGCACGTTGGGGTCGAAGCTCGGGTAGCTGGCCAGGGCGAGGATCTGCCCGGTCCTCGGGTCGATCGCGACCACGCCGCCCGGCTTGCCCAGGGCCTTGAGCGCGTCATAGGCCGCGGTCTGTGCCTTGGAGTTGATCGTGAGCTGGACCGTGGCGCCCTTGGTGGTCTTGCCGGTGATCAGGTCGATGATCTTCCTGACGTCCAGCGCGGAGTCGTTGCCGGAGAGCAGGGAGTTCTCCGCCGCCTCGATCCCGGTCCGGCCGAAGATCGTGTCGTAGCCGGTGACCGAGGCGTACTCCGGGCCAAAGGGGTATTTCCGCTGGTACTTGATGGAGTCGTTGGGGTTTTTGCTCGGCACCGAGGTGGCGATGGTCACGCCGTCGGACGTGACGATGTTGCCGCGCTGGTACTGGTTCTGTGCCGCGTAGAACGCGCGGGAGTTGCCCGACTTGCTCGCGAGGCTGGCGGTGTCAAAGCCCTGCAGGTAGGTGACGTTGACGAGGAGCAGCACGAACATCACGAGGACCGCGATCGAGATCCGGCGCAGCGCCCGGTTCATTTCAGCGTCACCACCTGCGTCAGCCCCTCTTCCTGTATCGGCCGCGGCGGCGGGCGCCGGGCGGTATCGCTCACCCGGGCCAGCAGGGCGATGAGAATCCAGCTGCCCACCAGCGAGGACCCGCCTTGGGACAGGAAGGGAGTGGTGATGCCGGTCAGCGGGATGAGCCTGGTGACGCCGCCCACGATGACGAACAACTGGAGGGCCAGCATGAAGGAGAGGCCGCCCGCCAGCAGCTTGGAGAACGGGTCCTTGACCGATATCGCGGTCCGCAGCCCGCGCTGCACGATCAGCCCGTAGATCAGCAGGATGGCCATCAGCCCGGCCAGCCCGATTTCCTCGCCGAACCCGGTGAACACCAGGTCGCTCTGCACCAGCGGGGTGATGTACGGCTGGCCGCCGCCCAGGCCCTTGCCGAGCAGGCCGCCGCTGCCCATCCCGTACAGGCCCTGAACCAGCTGGTAGGCGTTGCCCTGCACGTTGGCGGTGGTGAACGGGTGCAGCCAGATGTCGAACCGCTCGTGCACGTGGCCGACCAGCCTGCTCGCGGCGAACGCGCCGACCACGAACATGAGGAAGCCGATGAGCAGCCAGGAGGTCCGGGAGGTCGCGATGTACAGCATCGCGACGAACAGGCCCATGAACACCGCGCTGGTGCCGATGTCGCTCTCGAAGATGAGCAGCAGCAGGCTCGCCGTCCAGGCCAGCAGGATCGGGCCGAGATCACGGGCCCTGGGCAGGTCGATGCCGAGCACGCGGCGACCTGCCAGCGCCAGCACGTCCCGCTTGGCCACCAGGTAGCCGGCGAACGAGGCAGCCAGCGCCAGCTTGGCGAACTCCTCCGGCTGGATGGTGGTGAACGAGCCGAACCGGATCTGGATCTTGGCGCCGTACACCTCGCTGATGGACGCCGGGAGCAGCGCGGGCAGCGCCACCAGCAAGATCCCGGCGGCACCGAGCGTGTAGGTGTAGCGCTGCAGCACGCGCGGCTCGCGGATCAGGACGAGCACCGCGACGAAACACCCGATGCCGACGGCCGAGAAGGCAATCTGCAGGTTGGCCTGCGAGGCGCCGATCGCGGGATGCCCGGTGGCCGGATTCACCTGCGCTGACAACCTGTCCATCATCACGATGGACAGGCCGTTCAGCAGGGCCGCGAGCGGGAGCAGCAGCGGGTCCGCCCACGGGGCGAACCTCCGCACGGCCAGGTGGGCCAGCAGGACGATGGCCATGTAGACGGCTATGTAGACGGCCGCTCCCCCGGGCAGCCTGCCCTTGAGCGTGAAGCCGACATTCGCGAGGGCGAACGCGACCAGGGCGAAGGCGAACACGAGCATGATCAGCTCGGTGCGCCGCCTGCTTCGGGAAACCGGGGGAAGCGGACCCGTCGGGTCAACGGCCGGCGACGGGGCGGTGATGCTGTTCACGAGGCCTTAGCCGGGTTGAGGTCGGCGGCCGCGATGCCGAATACCGTTGACGGGGGGCACATGGCCCCGGCCAGGGGAGGCTCGGCGCCTGGGTTGGCGACGGCGGGCGGCCGCTTCTTGTGCTGCTTGTTGGCCAGCGTCACGGCCGCCTGATAGGCCTGGAAGGCGTTGTCCTTGGCTACCCAGGCCTGCCGGTCCAGGTACGCCTGCTTGCAGGTGTTGACGGCGTTCTGGACGTTGGCCACGATGGCCCGGGCGCTGCTCAGGTTGCTGGCCGCGTCGGTGGCCTTGAGCGTCTGCTGGTAGGGCGCGGGTACCTGGGCGAGCTGGATCCCCGTCTGCTGGTAAGGCCGGGACAGGTTGATCCCCACGATCCGCTGGTTGACGCCGCGGTAGATGACCACCTGGCCCTTGCTGTCGGCGCCGACGTAGTACTGGTCCTGGCTCCACCGCCAGGCGACGTAGCCACCGCCGATGACGACGGCCAGCAGCACGACCAGCGAAGTGGTCACGATCGGCCAGCGGCGCCGGCCGGACCGCCTGGCCCGCTTGGGCTGCGCGCGGTGGCTGCGCCGGGCCCGGACCGCGGTCAGGTCGGTGCCGTTCTCGCTCGCCAGCGCGAGCCGCAGGTCGTCTGGGTCCAGGTCATCGACGGCCACCATCGGCTGCGCGGTGGTCATCGACGGATGCCCGTTGTCGTCGTAGGACCCGTCGGCGTGGTTCCCCCGGTTGTCGCCGACGGCGCCGAACGGCCCGGTGCCGTCGGTGCTCAGCCGCGGGTCGTGGACGTTCGCCGCGGCGCCGGCCAGGACTGGAGCCCCGGTCGGCGGCACCCTGGAGGTAGCCGTGTCCACGACGTCGGCCACGATGCAGGTGATGTTGTCCGGGCCGCCGCCGTGCAGCGCGAGCTCGATGAGCTGCCGGGTGACGGCCTCGGGGTCCTCGATGGCGGCCAGTGTCTCGCGCAGCGTCTCGTCGCTGACCACCCCGGACAGCCCGTCCGAGCAGAGCAGGTACCGGTCGCCTGGCTCGCCGTCGTGCACGGACAGGTCGGGTTCGGCGACCGACCGGCCGTCCAGCGCCCGGAGCAGCAGCGAGCGCTGCGGATGGGTGGAGACGTCGTCGGCGCTGATCCGGCCCTCGTCGACCAGCGACTGCACCAACGTGTGGTCGTGGGTGATCTGGTAGAGCTCACCCTCCCGGAGCAGGTAGCCGCGCGAGTCGCCGATGTGGCACACCGCCGCGTGCCCATCGGACCAGAACAGCGCGGTCAGCGTGGTGCCCATGCCCTCGACCGCCGGGTTGGCGATGATCATTTCCTGCAGCCGGGTGTTGGCCGCGGCAACCGCAGCGGCCAACTCGCCCAGCATGTCGCCACCCGGCGGCTCGGAGTCGAGTTTCGCCATCGAGGCGATGGTCAGCGAGCTGGCCACCTCTCCCGCGGCGTGCCCGCCCATCCCGTCGGCGACCGCGAGCAGGCGAGGCCCCGCATACGCCGAGTCCTCGTTTCCTTCACGGAGGAGCCCGACGTCAGAACGTACCGCGTAGCGGAGTACAAGTGTCATCTGCGCAGTTCCAGAACGGTCTTACCGATGCGGATCGGCACACCCATTGGCACGGGCATCGGCCGCGTCACCTTCTGCCGGTCCAGGTAGGTGCCATTGGTCGAACCGAGATCCTCGACGATCCACTGACCGTCCTGCGGGAAAATCCGGGCATGTCGGCTTGAAGCGTAGTCGTCGTTGAGCACCAGCGTGGCATCATTGGCCCGGCCGAGCGTGATCTGCTGCTCGGCGAGATCCAGGCTCGTTCCCTTCAGCGCGCCCGCCGTCACCACCAGGATTCGCGGCGACCCGCGGCCGGCTCGCTGGGGCCGGGCCGGACGGCCCTGACGTGGCGCCTGGGCCTGGCGCGCCTTGCCCCGCCGGGCCGTAGTCGACGGGCCGCCGAGCAGGTCAGTGCGGACGACTCCGATGGCCGCTATGACGAAGAGCCACAGCACAGCCAGGAACGCCACCCTGATGATGGTGAGAGAAAGCTCGTTCATGTGCGGCCACGCCCTTGGACGCTAGTAGGTGGTGCGCGAGTAAGCGGTGCCCTGGCCGTCGTCCTGGCTGTCCTGGCGGAAGACCAGCGTGGTCCGGCCGAGCGAGACGTGCGTCCCGTCGGTTAGAGCCACCCGCCGGACCGGCTGGCCGTTGACGAAGGTGCCGTTGGTGGAGCTCAAGTCCACCAGCACGACCTGGCCGGTTTCCACCCTTAGCTCAGCATGGTGCCTGGACACGCCCGGATCCACCAACCGCAGATCGCAGTCCGTGCCCCGGCCGAGCAACGTAACCGGCGTCTGCAACTCGTAGGTGTGCTGGTCGCCGCCGGCCGGGCCGCCGGGAGCGCCGGGGCCAGAGACCAGCAGCCGGGGGTGGCCGGGGAATCCGCGCCCGGACGTGCGCGGCAGGTCGCTGGCGGGCATCCGGATCTCGCCGCCCTCGATGGTCGAGCCCCGGATGACGCCGGACCGGATCCGGAACGTGCCCGTGGTCATGTCGGGCACCCCCTCGAATCGCATCCGTACCGGGCCCACGAACGAGTAGCCCTGCTCCTTGGCGTAGTCCCTGGCCAGGTTGGCAAGCTCGACGCCGAGGCTTTCGGCATACACGTCGAGGCGCTCGTGGTCGGTCTCGGACAGCTCGACGACGAAGTCGTTCGGTACCAGCGTGCGCCCCTTGGCCACGATGGCGGCCCGGTCGTCCATCTCGCGCTGGACGGCGCTGGCCACCTCGACCGGCTGCAGCTCGGACCTGAAGGCGCGCGCGAAGGCACCCTCTACCATGCCTTCAAGACGACGCTCGAAGCGCTGCAGAACTCCCAACGTGCCACCTCCCTTCGCGTCCCTTGCCCCCGATCGTATCCGGGGCGCAGGAGCGCTCGCGGTCGTGCTAACCTACTCGTTGCCCAGGGCGGGTGGCGGAACGGCAGACGCGCACGGTTCAGGTCCGTGTGTCCGAAAGGACGTGAGGGTTCAAATCCCTCCTCGCCCACGAGTCGGGTCTTGCTGCTCGTCGGCCTTCGGCCGACTTCGCCGAGAGCCCGCCGTGCTTGTCCGGGGGGACGACCCCCGGAACCCCCCGCGTGGCCCTCTCTCCTGTTGTGGTTCTCGCCGTACGCCAGGTTCCCGCCGTCGACTTAGGGGACGACGATTACGGGGCAGCGGGCGTGGCGGGCTAGCCATCCGGAGACGGAGCCTGCGACACGATGCCAGATGTGCTTCGGCGCTCCGATCACGAGCGCGTCCGCGCTGAATTCCTCGGCGGCCGCGGCGAGTTCCCTGGCCGGGCTGCCCCGCCTGGTGCGGACGTGCACCTCCACGTCGACGGGCCCGGTGATCTGATCCAGTTCGGCCAGCAGCCACCGCTCCAGCGCCTCGGCGTCCCGGGGTACACCCACGACCTGGCCGGTCAGCGGCTCGCAGTAGACCCCTGACGAGCACACGTAGACGACTAGCAGCGGCCTGCCGAGCCGCTGGGACACGCCGGCCGCGTACGCCAGCGCGTTACGACTGGAGGCCGAACCGTCGTAGCCCGCGATCACCGGATGCTCGAGCCGGAGCGCGGATGACTGCAGTTCGGCCTGCGGAGCCGGGTCGGGAACCTTGGCGCCAGTCTCCGCCGCCACCTCGGGAGGCGGCGTGCGGGACGGCTGCCCCTTCCGGTCCGGCTGGTCCGGTCCCGGCTGGCCCGGTGATGGGCGTGACTCTGCCTGGTCCATAATCCGCGTCCTAGCGGAAGACCGTTTCCTCGACAGCCATACCGTCATGATTGCCCCGGATGGACGGCCTTACTCGTTATTTGAAAAGCACTATAGATCAGCGCGCGGCCATATGTGAGTACTCACCGACAGCCACGTGGCACGATGTTCAGGTGACCGCAGACCAAGCGGGGACGATCGGCAGCAGCCGGACGGACGCTACGGCCCGCGCCGTGATCGAGTGCGCCGCCGACGCGATCGTCGCGTTCAGCACCGATCGCACCGTGATGCTGTGGAATCCGGCGGCGGAGCGGATGTTCGGCTGGGCCGCGTCCGAGGTCGTGGGCCTGGAGCCGCAGATCATCCCGGAGGAGCTGAAGGCTGAGCACAACGCGGTCCTGGAGCGGATCAGGGGCGGCGGCCAGATCTCCTTCGCGACCCGCCGGATCCGCAAGGACAGCAACCTCATCGACGTGCGGATCGACACCAGCGCGCTGACCGACGCGGCGGGCGAGGTGACCGGCTGGGTCAATGTCTGCCACCAGACCGGGGAAGACGACGTGGCCAGGCACTATATGGCCGAACGGGCCCGGGTGGTACGCAGGCTCGGCGACGTGGTCGCCGATATGAACGCACAGCGTGACCTGGAGTCGGTACTCGACCGCATCGCGGCCAGCCTGCGGGAGCTGACCAGCGCCGACGCAGGCGGCTTCGTGCTCATCGAGGATGACACCCTCCGGCTGGTCAGCACGGCCGGCCTGCCGGCCCGGCTGCGCGGGAAGACCGCCACGCTGTCCACCAGCCTGGTCGGCGAGCTGATGCATTCGGGCAAGACGGTCATGATGGCGACCGGCGAGTCGGGCGGCTTCGACGACCTGATCTGGTCGGCACTGCCCGGCCTGCACACCATCGCACTCAGCCTCTCGCACGTGGCGGGCAAGCCCTACGGGGCGCTGTACGCGCTGTACAGCCGGCGCAAGCTCAGCCACGTCGAGCTGGAGCTGCTCGAGCTGCTGGCCGGCCACGCCGGCGTGGCCCTCACCAACGCGATGGCCTTCGAGGAGGTGGTCAGGCAGCGGGCGCATGAACGGGCGGTCATCGACGGCAGCGCGGACGGCATCGCCGTGCTCGACGAGGCCGGCCTGGTCCGGCAGTGGAACCCGGCCGCGCACCGTATCACCGGGACAGCCGCGGCGGACGCGATCGGGAGGCCGCCGTCGTTCCCGCTGCCCGAGCCGGGTTCCACGCTGACCCACAAGCTGCCGAACGGGCGCTGGCTCGACGTCCTGTGCACCTCGCTCGCCGACGGCGGCGGGGAGCTGGTCATCGACTTCCGCGACGTCACCGCGGCCAAGGAGCTCGAGGAGGCCAAGGACTTGTTCCTGGCCACTACCAGCCACGAGCTGCGCACGCCTATCACGGTGGTGCAGGGCTTCGCCAGCACCCTGGCCAGCCGCTGGGATCAGCTCCCTGACACGGAACGGCGGGCCGCGGTACAGACCATCGCCGAGCGGGCCGGGTCGCTCGGCCGGCTCGTCGAGCAGCTGCTGCTCGGCTCGCGGGCCGGCGCCGACCAACTGCCGGTCAGCAACGGCCCGTTCGACCTGGGCGCCGTCCTGCGCGGGGCCGCCGCCGCGTTCCGGCCGCTGTCGGACAAGCACGTGGTGGTGGCCGACATCCCGGACGGCCTGCCCTCGGCCAGCGGCGACACTATGGCCACCGACATCATCGTCGGCCAGCTGCTTGAGAACGCGTTCAAGTACTCGCCCGAGGGCGGCACCGTCTGCGTCCGGGCCCGGGTGACGGGGGACTGGATCGAGGTCACGGTGGAAGATGAGGGCATCGGCATCGCCGACGGTGACCACGAGCGCATCTTCGACCGGTTCTTCCAGGGCGAGGCGGGTGACCGGCGCAGGTTCGGCGGCGTGGGCATAGGGCTGTTCATCGTCCGCCGCCTGGCCGAGGCGCAGCACGGCGAGGTCACCGCCAGCACGCGGCCCCAGGGGGGCACCTCGATGTGCCTGCGGCTACAGCGCGCGGAAGGCTAGACCCCTCGCTAGCGGCCCCTCACGCGGTGGCGCTGTGCTCGTTCTGCTGGGGCTTGTCCCGTTTGCGCGGCTCGCCGCCCGTGGCTTCCAGGTAGGCATCGACGATCGCGGGCACGTCGTAGCCCTGCCGTATGATCTGGCCCTTCTCCAGCCAGATCACCCGGTTGCAGCTCGCCTCGATCTCGGCCAGGTTGTGCGCGACGAGGAACACGGTGCCGGCTTCCCCGCGCAGCTCGACGATCCGCTCGTGGCTCTTGGCCCGGAAGTTCGCGTCGCCGGTGGCCAGCGCCTCGTCGATCATCAGGATCTCGTGGTTCTTGGCGGACGCGATGGAGAACCGCAGCCGCTGGGCCATCCCGGTCGAGTAGGTCCGCATCGGGTAGTCGATAAAGTTACCCACTCCGGAGAAGTCCACGATGGACTGGTAGCGATCCTTGGTCTCCTGCGGGGTCATGCCCATGGCCAGGCAGCCGAGCACCACGTTCCGCTCCCCGGTCAGGTCGTCGAGCAGCGCGGCGTTGACTCCGAGCAGGGCGGCCTGCCCGCTGGTGTAGACGCAGCCCTGCTCGGGCGGGAGCAGACCGGCGATCGCCTGCAGCAGCGTCGACTTGCCCGAACCGTTCCGGCCGATGATGCCCACGGCGTCGCCGTGGTTGATCACGAACGAGATGCCCCTGATCGCGGCCACCTCGCGGACGGACGGGCGGCGCTGGCGCTTGATCACCCGCATCAGCGCGGTCGCCGCGGTGCCCTTGTCGCCGCCCGCGCCGTACACGCGGTAGACCACGTGCAGGTCATCCACGATGACGGTGGGCTCAGGACTGGTAGCTACGGGCCCGCTAGCCACGGCCGTACCTCGTTTCCGCCTGCCAGAAGAACACGAACCCCGCCACCAGCGCCACGATCGCCCAGCCGATGGCCCACAGCCACAGCCCGTTCATCGTCACCGCCCCGTGGCAGTAGGCACTGTATTCCAGGTAAGCCTTTTTCCCGGTGTGGTAGAGGGCGCAATTCGCCTCGCTGTACGGCTTGCTGCCAGGCCAGCCGAGTCGCTGCGACTGCAGTATCGCGTTCCGGACTATGCCGATGTAGACCGCGGCCGGGTTGATCTGCAGCAGGTAGGTGAGTGTCGGATGATGCCGTAGCGAGCCGATCGTCTGGATGCTGAACATGACCCCGGAGGCGTACAGCCAGGTCCGGACGAGGAACGGCAGCAGCTGGCTGAAGTCATCCGCGCCGGCGCCCAGCCGGGCCAGGCTCAGGCCCATGCCGATGTTGAACACCGCCTGGAGCGCCAGGGCCGGGATGGCGAGCAGCCAGTACCAGGTCAGCGGCTCGCCCGAGGCCAGCACGATCACGGTGAGCACGATCATCGACATGACCAGCTGCTCGAGCTCGATCAGCACGTAACCGATCGGCAGGCAGGCCCGCGGAAACGGCAGCGCCCGGATCAGCGGCAGGCTGTCCGGCATGACCCGGGACGTGGTGATGAACGCCCGCTGGGTGAAGTTGAAGATGAAGATCCCGGTGATGAGGAAGGCCAGGAAGTTCGGCACACCGCGGCTGGTGTCCAGGATGATGCCGAAGATCAGGTAGTAGACGGCCGCGTTCAGCAGCGGGGTGAGCACCTGCCACAGCTGGCCGAGCCTGGCCTCCGTGTACATCGCGACGTTGCGTGCGGTGGCGAAGCCCACGATGAAGTGGCGCCGTTCCCACAACTGCCTGGCGTAGACGAACACGCCGGGCCTGGCCGCGCTCGGCCGGAGCCGGTACCTGGCGGCCAGCTCGGCGAGCGGCTCGTCGGCGAGGCTGGACGGATCTACCTCGGGGATCACCAGGTCGTCGGTCAGCGTGCCCGGACCGCCCTGGTCACGTGCTCGCTCCCTCATACGGGCGAGCCTATGTGGCAGTGGGCGCGGAGGAATGGACTGGCAACCTTCACGGTGAGACGTTACCGTGCCGGCGGTGGGTGCCGGAGCCACCGGGGGTTTCTGCTGGGACGCCGTTACCGTTCAGATATCTGGGATGCTCGCGTGTTTCCGGAACGCGTTCACGGGGCATTTCCCGCTCGTACCGGGTTCGCTCAAAGATCGGACAGACGGGCTGGGGCTGGCATGGAGGTGACTGAGGCGAGCGTACTGCTGCTCCCGTTCGCCGCGGCCAGCGTAGGCGTGGCACGCCGTCGCCTGATATCGGACCTGATCGCGGCCGGTGTCTACGATTCCGCCGTCTGTGACGTCGCACTGGTCATCAGCGAGCTGTTCAGTAACGCCCTGCGGCACGCGGCGCCGCTATCCGGGTCCAAGATCCGCGTGGCCTGGCGCATCGAGCCGGCTTGCGTCCAGGTCTCGGTCAGTGACGGCGGCGGGACGACAGTGCCCGAGCTGGGCCAGCCGACCCAGGGGGCGACCGGGGGCCGCGGGCTGCGGATCGTGGAGAAGCTGTCCAGCCGCTGGGGCACGAGCGCCGGGGAGGACGGCACCACCGTATGGGCCGAGGTGCCGGTCCGCCCGGCCAAGGCCGCGATGACCTCGGTCGGCGTGCCGGTGGTAGCGACGGAGAGCGGCTAGCGGAGGGACAGCGGGACCTAGAGCTGCCGGGGAACGGGGGGAAGCGGCGGTGTCACGGTTCAGCGGGGTGGACAGCGAGGTAGGCAGGCTCCGGGCTGTCATCGTGCACCGGCCCGGTGCCGAGCGTCTGGATCGGCGACCAGGTGGCGGTGGCCAGCCCGGCCGCGGCCGGGCTGGCCACGCACGCCCGGTTGGAGCGGATCGGTATCGAGGTGATCACCGTGCCGGGCAGCGAGCTGTGCGGCTCCCGCGGCGGTCCGCGCAGCCTGTGCTGCCCGGTAAGCCGGGATCCGGCGCCGCTCCCTGCCGATTTACCAGCGGTGCCGGCTTATCCACCGAACTCTAAGGATGCGCTCAGCGTAGTTGCCTGGCTTCCGGGCGCCCGGCGCGGTAAGGTTCGGCTCGTGGAGCTAAATGTCTCAAGTCGATTTCACGATGATCACACAATCGTGACCATTTCCGGTGAGATCGATCTTTATACCGCTCCGCGGCTGCACAGCGAGCTCGGCGCCGTCCTGGTCGAGGGCATGCCCACCCGGGTCGTGATCGACATGTCCGGCGTGGAGTTCTGCGACTCGACCGGCATGAACGTGCTGCTCTCCTGCCTGCGCCGGGTGCGCGAGCGGGGCGGCGAGCTTGAGATCGC
>Ga0070697_100002198_pt1 | contig 14972 bp, 15 predicted proteins | sample KBSK1501metaG_FD_65475 | JGI IMG/M metagenome (GOLD analysis project Ga0070697, IMG submission 65475) | Corn, switchgrass and miscanthus rhizosphere microbial communities from Kellogg Biological Station, Michigan, USA - KBS K1-50-1 metaG | ecosystem: Host-associated > Plants > Roots >...
TGGCCGCACGCTCGACTTCTTGAACCGGCGCCTTGGCGAGGCGGACTACCTCGCGGGGAGGGAGCTCACCGCGGCAGATATCATGATCGTGTTCAGCCTCACCACGATGCGAACATTCACGTCGTACGACCTCAAGCCGTACCCTCACATCCTCGCTTACCTGCGCCGCATCGGGGCGCGCGAGGCGTATCAGCGCGCGATGCGAAAAGGGGACCCGGGGATGACGCCGGATCTCCCCGCTGCGCCGAACTGACTCTAGTCAGCTGCCGCTGCGAGGCGCGTCGCCTTGCGCTCGAGCAGACGCGCGAAGTTCTCAAGCGACAGCAGGTGCAGGTAGACGCGCGCCAGCAGCCCTTTGCGCATCAGGTTCTTGAGCTGCGCGGCGTTCAGGTTTTCCAGTTTTTTCTCGTTCACCCGGTGCATGCCGGTGAGGTGCATCGCGCCGCCCTTGTCCTTGTTGAGCGTCGCCTGCATGGTGAAGGGCTCGAGCAGCCCGTAGTCGCCGAGAATGGCGCACATCTCCCGGCTGCGCTCGAGATCGGCCTCGTATTCCGAGAGCAGCCGCTCGATGTCGCTCCATTTCGTGCTCGGCTGGCCCGTCGCGTCGAACATCGGCTCGCCCTGCTCGTCGATGAACGCCTTCTCGACGCAGATCAGCCGGTCCTTCTGCTCCACCCGGTTGAGCGTCACCTTCGCCATGCAGAACGGGTAGCGGCGCGCGTAGGCCGGGACGTAAACGCCGCGCGCCCAGGCAGCGTTTGCGACGAACAGATTTTCGCCTGCCGCGATCCCGAGCACGGCGACCGGCGCGAAGCTCTTGCCCTCGTCGCCGCTGGTGAAGACGATCGGATACTCGCGCGCCGCGAACTGGAATTCAGTGTGGCTGATGGGGATGGCGTTGCCGCGCCGCGCGAACTCGGGCACTTCGCCGGGCGCGAGCAGGCGCACCTTCTGCGTCTTCAGGAACGGTACGATTTCCCGGTAACCGAACGGCGGCGCTATCTGCATTGCGTCATCTTAAGGCTGTCGGCAGGACGGCGCTTGCGGTAAAATCCGCGCCTTCCGACGGGGTGGTAGCTCAGCTGGGAGAGCGTCGCGTTCGCAATGCGAAGGTCGGGAGTTCGATCCTCCTCCACTCCACCAAATCCTTCCGATCAGATCCGGGCTAACGGTGCGCCGGTCGCACGTCCATTTCGCTCAGTGTTACGAAGCGAAAGCCCCGCGCCTGCAGCGACTTCAGGCCGCTGGACAGCCCATCGGCGGTTTCAGAAGCGGGCTTGTTCATATGGGCGACGATGATGTCGCCGGACCTGACCGCATTCAGGCGCGCCACGATCGCCTCGCGTTTGAGCGTGGCGCCAGCGTCGGCGTTGACCGAGAAACCCGCCACCTTGTAGCCCATGGCCACGATGACCTGCAACGCTTGGGGATCGTACTCGGCGGTAGCGCCGCGGTACCAGCGCGGCGCATGGCCAGTCATCGCCTCCACCGCTGCCGCGCCGTCACGCACCTCGCTCTGCAGATGGCCGACATCGGGATTGCCGGGTATGCCGTAGACACGGTGACCCAGGCCGATCACTGCCGGGACGTGATTGGCGCCATGGTCCTCGATGTCGAACAGCTCAGGGTGTGAACGCAGCATTCTCACCCCTTCGGCGTTGCGCTCGATCCATCTGCGTGTCACGAACACGGTGGTCGGAATGCGCTCCTCGGCCAGGAATTGAATCAGCCTGGCGTCATAGCCGCCGCCGCAGGCGTCGAGCGTGAGCGCCGCGATTCTGCTCCCCGGCTGGGGAAGTGCCAGCAACTGGTGGACTTCGATGGGACGAGAACTCGCACGGGCCGCGAACGGCACGAGTAAAACCAGCACCAGTAGAGCGGAGACTCGTCGCATAGAGACATAAACGCGAAGCGAGCGTCGGAGGTTGAATCCGATTCGAAGATAGAACTATTGTTAACACCCCCGAAAAAGAAGCGCCCCGAAGGCTAGGGCAATCGGGGCGCGGGTGCCGCTCAGACCGCAGTCAGTCGGCGCCGTTCAGATGATCGCGAGCTAGGAGCGCTCGTTAAACGCCGCGGCCAATTCCGACGCCTTGAACCGGCCAGTGAATCTCAGGTGATCCTGGTTTCCGGTCTCGAGCGCCGACTCGATCATGCGCAGCGTGATCAGCTGGCCGAGCCATTCAACGATTTGCTCCTTGGAGTAGGAAGACAACAGCGGGCGCAGGCCACCGCGCTTGCCGATCTGCGCGAGAATGCGCCGGTACTCGACCGACAGGCCCGAGTTCTTATCCTCTAACGCTGCCGTGCCTGCTTCGGTACGTCGAAAAGCGCGCACGCTGGTCTCCTTGTGCTGATTGATGGGTCGATGGTGCGTCAGGCGGACCGAATAGAAAAGGCCTTACACAGCAGCATTAAGCAATTTTACGTAGCGCTTCACGGACATTTATCCGTGAGTCCACTTGTGTCGGGCATGGCCTTACAGACCTTGCGTTCTGCGAAATCGATGGGCTGGTTGCGATTCGCTTGATGCGTGGCGATATGCATCCGCGCTAGTCTTGACGACGCTGCTTCCCTCCTCCCTTCGTTATCGAAGCGGCACAGGCCCCGGCGCCCCCAGCGACCGGGGCTTTCCCTTTGGGCCTCGCTCTCACAATCGTGAATTTGTTCACATCAGGCTTCAAATAGTCCCGATTTTGTAGAGGGCGCGCTACAGGGACGCGGTGTTCGCCGACAGACCGAAAGCAATTCGAGGGATAGGCTTACTGTGCCCGTCAAAGGGGGGCAAAGGCCGAAGCATGCGGCACGACGCGCCGGTAAATCTTCTTTTCGTCGAGGACTCCGCGGAGGATGTCCAGCTGGCGTTACGTGCTCTAAGGCGTGACGGAGTTGAGGCGCTGTGGCGGCAAGTCGACTCGGAGAGCGCCATGAAGGTGGCTCTCTCGGAGGCCAGACCGGACGCAATCCTGTCCGATTTCTCGATGCCGGGGTTTGATGGCATGGAGGCGCTGCTGCTGGCTCGCGAAATCGTGCCGCAGGTGCCGTTCATTTTCCTGTCAGGCACGATCGGCGAGGAGCGCGCCATCGCGGCAATTCGAATGGGGGCCACGGATTACGTTTTGAAAAGCAGCATGCGCCGGCTTGGCACCGCGGTAAAACGCGCCCTCTCCGAAACGGAGGAGCGCAGCACCTACGAAACGCGGATCCGCTATCTGGCGAATTACGACGCGCTTTCGGAGTTGCCCAACCGCAGCCTGCTCGCCGACCGTACCGCTCAGGCGATCGCTCACGCGAGACGAACGGGGCGAACCTGCGGCCTGATCGTGCTGAACGTCGATCGGTTCAAGCTGGTGAACGAGGGCTTCGGCCAGGCGGCGGGCGACGCGCTGCTTAAGCTGCTGGCCGAGCGGCTGCGCGCCACGGTGCGCGAGGGCGATACCCCGGCACGCCTGGGAGCCGACAGCTTCGCGGTGCTGGCCGCGGACCTCGTACGCCCCGACGAGACGATGGCGCTGGTGCGCAAGATCCAGCAGGCGGCGTCGCTGCCGTTCGCGCTGGACGGACGCCAGCTGCACCTCAGCCTGAGCCTGGGGGCCAGCAGCTTCCCGCGGGACGGCGAAGACTTCGAGGTGCTGCTGCGCAACGCCGATGCCGCGATGCAGCGGGTGAAGACCGCGGGCGGGAACGGCTTCCAGTACTACGCCGCCGCCATGACGCGCGACGCGACCGAGCGAGTCGAGCTCGAGAACGCGCTGCGCGTCGCGCCCGCGCGGGGCGAGCTCGGGCTGCATTACCAGCCGCAAGTCGAAATCGCCTCGGGGCGCATCTCGGGCCTCGAAGCGCTGATGCGATGGCACCATCCGGAGCGCGGCTTGATCGCGCCGGCGCAGTTCATCCCGATCGCCGAGGAGTCGGACCTGATCCAGTTGCTTGGCGAATGGGCCCTTTTCACGGCTTGCCGCCAGCTTTCCGAATGGGACGCCGGCGGGCACCCGGCACCACGTGTCGCCGTGAACGTCTCAGCGCGGCAATTTCGCACCCCGGGCTTCGCAGACATGGTCGCACGCACGCTGCGCGGGCGGCGGATCAACCCGTCTCGCCTGGAGCTCGAGCTTACCGAGGGCGTGCTGATCGACAACCGCGAGGAAGCGGTTGCCGTCCTCGGGCAGCTCAAGGCGCTCGGGGTGCAGATCGCGGTGGACGACTTCGGCACCGGCTACTCGAGCCTCAGCTACCTCTCGGGGCTGCCGATCGACTGCCTGAAGATCGACCGGTCGTTCGTGGTCCAGACGACCGACGGCGGCCGCGGCGCGGCGATCGCGCAGGCGATCATCTCGCTCGGGCACTCGCTCCGCCTGCGGGTGCTCGCGGAAGGTGTCGAGACGCCGGAGCAGCTCGAGTTCCTGCGCCGGCACGGCTGCAACGAATACCAGGGTTATCTGTTTTCGCGCCCGTGCACCGTCGACGCGGTGAGCGGACTTCTCCTCAGAGGCGCCGGCGCTTCGGCAGCCGCCGTGAGGACCGGGGCCGGAAAGACCGCGAGCGGATCAGCTTCCCGCGCCACACCGCGAGGAAGCGAAGCCGCCAAACGGCCGGTCATGCCGGCGACCTATAAGGGATTCAAGCGCAACCACGATGGCTCCTGGACCTGCGTCGCGGAATCCACCATTCAGCGCCACGGCGGGCGTATTCAAGTCATGCCGGGATCCACGTTTCTGCCCGGCGTGAAGTTCATGGGCGTCGATCTGGCCGACTTGCTCGATACCCTGGTAGGGACAAAGAGCATCGAGCCCTAGGCTCGCCGGCCGTTGGGGGTTGGGCGCGCGCCAGCGGTACCATTCCCCTTATGACGCTGTCCCGTATGCTTGCGGCGGCGCTGCAGCGGCTGGTGGACAGGATCGATCCCCAGGAGGGCCGCTATCGCATGCTGTTCGAGAGCAGCCCGCTGCCGATGTGGGTATTCGACGCCGAGACGCTGCGTTTTCTCGCAGCGAACGAGGCGGCAATCCGCCTGTACAGCTACTCGCGCCAGGAATTTCTCTCGATGACGGTGGAGGACATCTGCCGCGCCGAGGATCGCGAGGCGTTCCGCCAGTTCCTGCGCCGCGAGTCCGGGTCGGTGAACCGCGGCGTGTTCCGCCACCTGAAGAGCGGCGGCGAGCCGATCGATATCGAAGGCGTCGGCTACCTGGTGAGCTGGCGCGGCCGCGCCGCGCGCCTGGTCCTCATCAACGACATCACCGAGCGGCTGCGCACGCAGCATGCCCTGGAATTCTCGCAGGAACGCCTGCGCGCCCTGTCGCGCCGGCTGCTCGAGGTGCAGGAGCAGGAGCGCCGGCGCCTGGCGCGCGATCTGCACGACGACATCGGCCAGGCGCTGACCGCGCTGAAGATCCAGCTGGAGTCGCGCTCGCGCGTCGAGGAATGTGTCGAGACCATCAGCCATACGCTCGAGCGCGTGCGCCAGCTTTCGCTCAGCCTGCGCCCGCCGCAGCTCGACGACCTCGGCCTGGCAGCGGCGCTGCGCTCGCATCTCGACCGCCAGGCGGCGCTCGCCAGTCTCGCGCCGCACTTTGAAGCCTCCGAGGCGCGGCGCGGGATCCCGTCGCACATCGAGACGGCCTGCTTTCGCATCGCGCAGGAAGCGATCAACAACGTGGTGCGGCACGCCCGCGCGCACAATTTGTGGCTGCGCCTGCTCGCCAGCGGCGCGCGGCTCGAGCTCTCGGTGCGCGATGACGGCGGCGGCTTCGATGTCGCGGCGGCGCGGCGGCGCGCCGCGGCAGGCGCGAGCCTCGGGCTCGCCGGCATGGAGGAGCGCGTGGCGCTGGCAGGCGGCTCCTTCGAGCTGCGCTCGGCGCCCGGACAAGGCACCGTATTGCTGGCATCATTCCCGCTCGAGCCGAGAGAGAAGGCAGAAGCCGCCTGATGTCGCCGTCGCCGATCCGGGTCGTACTCGCCGATGACCACGCGCTGGTGCGCGCGGGCATCCGCTCGCTTCTTGGCGCGATGCACGACGTCCAGGTGGTAGGCGAAGCGGCGAGCGGCGAGGAGGCGCTCCAGCTCGCCGAGCGCGAGCGCCCGGACGTCATCCTGATGGACATCGCCATGAAAGGGATTACCGGGCTCGAGGCGGCGGCGAGGGTGCGCGAACGCCAGCCCGAGGTGCGGGTGGTGATCCTGTCGATGCATTCCGGCGAGGAATATGTGCTGCAGGCGCTTCGCGCCGGCGCTGTCGGCTACCTTCTCAAGGACGCGGCCACCGGCGAGCTCGAGCTGGCGCTGCGCAGCGTGATGCGCGGCGAGAGCTGGCTGAGCCCCGCCGTATCGCGGCAGGTGGTAGCGGGCTATGCGCAGCACCTGGGCGGCGAAGTCGGCCCCGACGTGCTCACCGCGCGGCAGCGCGAAGTGCTGAAGCTCGTTGCGGCCGGGAAGAGCACGAAGGAAATCGCCTTTCTGCTCAACCTCTCGGTGAAGACGGTGGAGACGCACCGCGCGCAGATCATGGAGCGCCTGGGCATCCGCGATGTGGCCGGGCTGGTGCGCTATGCCTTGCGCACGGGCCTCGTGCCGCCCGAAGGCTGACAAAGTTTTTCAGGCGCTGTCCACTAGTTCACGCGCACTCAGGGATTCCCTAATTTGAAATGAGGAACATCCCGATACCGCCCGTGCGCAGAGCCCCCTACCCTCGCAGCATGACCCCAGAGCGCACCCGGCGCATCGCGATCGCCGATGACAGCCCGGCATTTGCCGCCGCCGCGGCCGACTACATCGCGAGCCTGCCGGGCTACGGACTGGCCGGCACGGTGCACGCGGTTTCACAGGCGCTGACGCTGGTCGAAAATGCGCTTCCTGATGTGCTGTTGCTCGGCTTGGGCCTGTCGCCGGCCCGCAGTCTCGACATCGTGCGGCGCGTTAAGGCCTGTCCCGGCGCGCCGGCGGTCGTTGCCATGGCGCTGTTCCACACGCCGGAGGCGGCCGCCGAGGCGAGGCGCGCGGGCGCCGATGCGCTCGTCGGCAAGGAAGCCTTCGTCTCCGGATTGACCGCCGCGCTGGCGCGGCTTTTCCCCGCCTAGCCGCCGCGCTGCCTCTCCAGGCGGCGGGCGAATACCGTCATTTCCCTTTCCGCCTGCCTGTCGCCTTTGCGCTTTGCCGCTTCGACGCCGCGCCGGTAAGCCTCCAGCGCTTCATCGCTGCGGCCGGCGTCGGCGAGCGCCTTGCCGAGCGCTTTCCAAGCCGCCGAGTACAGCGGATCCTTCGCCACCGAGTCGCGCAGATAGCCGATCGCGCGCTCGTGCTCGCCGGCCTTCGCGTACTGCACGCCCAGCGAAAAGCGCAGCAGCGCACCGTCGCGCGGGGTGCCGAGCAGCTTCTCAAGGTCGGAAATCATTAGGCTAAGATACCCGCCATGAAGACCGCGATCCAGACGCGCGACGCGCCCGACGCGATCGGCACCTATTCGCAGGCCGTGCGCGCGGACGACACCGTGTACCTGTCGGGCCAGATCGGTCTCGACCCGGCGACCATGCAGCTGGCCGAGGGCATCGACGGCCAGACCCACCGGGTGTTCCGCAACCTCGCGGCCGTCGCCGCCGCAGCCGGCTGCAGCCTCGACCAGGCCGTGCGCATGACGGTCTACCTGACGGATCTTGCGCATTTCGCGCGCGTCAACGAGATCATGGCGCAGTACGTGCGCGAGCCGTTCCCGGCGCGCGCCGCGATCGGCGTGTCCGGACTGCCGCGCGGCGCGCTGGTCGAGATCGACGCCATCCTGCATTCGGGGTGAAGCCTAGCAAGCTCGACAGGCTCGGGCTGCGCTCGCGCCTCGACTTTGTGCTTCACCTGCCGCTGCGCTACGAGGACTGGACGGTGCTGACCGCACCGGACAGCGCGCCGCCCGGAAAGGCGGTGCTGGTCGAGGCGAAGATCGAGCGGGCCGAGGTCGCCTACCGGCCGCGTCGCCAGCTGATCGTGCACGCCGACGGCGTGGCGCTGCGCTTTTTCAATTTCTACGGCAGCCAGCTGAAGCAGTTCCAGCGCGCGGCTCAGGAAGGCTTGCGCGTGCGGGCCTTCGGCGAAGTACGCGGCGGCTGGTTCGGCGCCGAGATGGCGCATCCGCGCTACAGCCTCGTGCGCGAGGGCGAAACGCTGCCGCAGGGCCTGACGCCGATCTATCCGACGACCGCCGGGCTCGCGCAAGCGGAATTGCGCGCGCGGATCCTCGATGCGCTGGACGCCGGGCCGCTGGAGGACACCCTGCCCGGGCCGCTGCGCAGCCGCTACGCCTTGGCCGGATTCAGCGACGCCGTGCGGCTTCTGCACAGGCCGCTGCCCGCCAGCGATACGGCGGCGGCGTGGCGGCGCGTGAAATTCGACGAGCTCCTCGCGCAGCAGCTGTCGATGCGCTTTGCGTACCAGAAGCGCCGCTCCCGCCAGGCGCCCGCATTGAAGACAAACGGTGCTCTCCTCAGGTCTTTCCTGAAGAATCTGCCTTTCACGCTGACCCGCGCACAGACGCGCGCCATGAACGAAGTGCTGCGCGATGTATCGGAACAACACCCGATGCAGAGGCTTCTGCAAGGCGACGTCGGCAGCGGCAAGACGATCGTCGCCGCGATCGCCTGCCTCGCCGCGGCGGACGCCGGCTGGCAGGCCGCGGTGATGGCGCCGACCGAGATCCTGTCGGAGCAGCATTTGCGCAAGTTCGGCGAATGGCTTGCACCTCTCGGCCTGAGGATCGCCTGGTTGCATGGGGGACTGACGAAAAAGCGGAAGGCCGAGGCGCTAAAGGCTCAAATCGTCATTGGGACTCATGCCCTGGTGCAGGAAGGCGTCGAGTTCGCCCGTCTCGGCCTCGCCGTGGTCGATGAGCAGCACCGCTTCGGCGTGCAGCAGCGGCTGACGCTGCGGCGCAAAGGCGACGAGGTCGTGCCCCACCAATTGATGATGAGCGCGACGCCGATCCCGCGGACGCTGTCGATGACCTACTACGCCGATCTCGACGTCTCGGTGATCGACGAGCTGCCGCCCGGGCGCCGTGCGGTGGCGACCCGGCTCGTTTCCGCGGCGCGGCGCGGCGAAGTGCTGGCGCGCATCCGCGACGCCTGCGCCGAAGGGCAACAGGCGTACTGGGTCTGCCCGGTCATCGAAGAATCCAAGGAAGGCGATGTGCAAACTGCGCTCGACACGTACGGCAAGCTGAAAGGAGAACTCAAATCGATTCACGTTGGCTTGCTCCATGGCCGGATGTCGCCCGCAGAAAAGGCGGCCGCGATGGAAGGATTCTGCGACGGAAAAACGCAGCTGCTCGTCTGTACCACGGTGGTCGAGGTCGGCGTTGATGTGCCGAATGCCTCGCTGATGGTGATCGAGAGCGCCGAGCGCTTCGGCCTCGCGCAGCTGCACCAGCTGCGTGGCCGCGTCGGCCGCGGCGCGCGCGACAGCACTTGCATCCTGCTGTTCGGCGGCCCGCTCTCCGCCGGCGCCCGCGAACGCTTGAAGGTGATCTTTGAGAATGCGGATGGCTTCGAAATCGCGCGCCGCGACCTGGCGCTGCGCGGCCCCGGCGAGTATCTCGGCGAGCGCCAGAGCGGAGTGCCGCTGCTGCGCTTTGCCGACATTGAGCGCGACGAGGATCTGGTGCGCGCCGCGCGCGAGGCGGCCGGCGAGCTGATCGAAGCCGATCCCGAGGCGGCGCGCGCGCATGTCGCGCGCTGGCTGGGATCGAGGCAGGACCTGACCTACGCGTGAGTTATGCTTCCGGCATGGATCGCGCGTTCATCGCCAGGCGCCTGGATGCCTATGAGCGGCTGATCCGGCTCGACAAGCCGATCGGCACGCTGCTCCTGCTCTGGCCGACGCTGTGGGCGGTGTGGCTTGCCTCGCACGGAGCGCCCCGGCTCGACATCGTCCTGATCTTCGTCGTCGGCACGCTGCTCATGCGCTCGGCCGGCTGCGCGGTCAACGACTACGCCGATCGCAGCTTCGATCCGCAGGTGGAGCGCACGCGCGCGCGGCCGCTCGCCGCGGGGGAGATTGAGCCGCGGGAGGCGCTGGTCGTAGCGGCGCTGCTCGCGCTGGCCGCGTTTGCCTTGGTGCTGTTTCTGAATTGGAGCGCGATCCTGCTGTCGTTCGTGGCGGTCGCGATCGCTGCCAGCTACCCGTTCACCAAGCGCTTCTTCGCGCTGCCCCAGGCCTATCTCGGCATCGCGTTCGGCTTCGGCATCCCGATGGCCTATGCCGCGATTCAGAACCGGCTGCCCGCGGAATGCTGGCTGCTGCTCGCCGCGAACGTGTTCTATTCGTTCGCCTACGATACAGAGTACGCGATGGTCGATCGTGAGGACGACGCAAGACTCGGCCTTCGCACCTCGGCGCTCACGCTTGGGCGCTGGGACGTCGCCGCCGTCATGGCCAGCTATGCCGCCATGGCTGCGACCCTGGCGGTGCTCGGCGTGATGCTGCGACTGGGCTGGCCGTATTACGCAGGTCTGGCCGTCGCCGGCGCGATGATGGTCTATCATTGGTTCCTGATCCGCGGCCGCACCCGGGAGGGCTGCTTCAAGGCCTTCCGCCACAACAACTGGGTCGGCGGCGCGATCTTCGCCGGAATCGTCTTGAGCTACTCCTTCAATCAGCCGTGGCGATGAGCGACGCCGGCCCGGCGATCACACGCTTCGATTTTGCGGCCGGCGGCCTGCGCGGGACGCATCTGACGCTTTATCCGAACTGCCTCGTGCACCGCGGCTACGCGCATCTCGAGACGCTGCCGCTCGCCAGCATAGCCTCGGTGCGCGTGGCGTTCGAGCGCGATGAGCGCAAGCTCGGCTGGGGCGCCGCGCTGGTGATCATCGCGCTCCTGCTGCTCGGCCTCGCCGCGCCGCTCGCCGCGTTCGCCGGCGGCGCCGCGGCGGAGCTCGCGGCGGGCGGGACGCAGGGCGTGGGGCGCGCGCTGCAGGGCTTTTTCCGGGTGGTCGAGACGCTGGCCAATGTGCTGCCATTGCTCGCCATGCTGGTGGTGCTCGGCGGCATCGCGCTGGGGGTGCTCGGCTGGCTGGGCAGCACCACGCTCACGCTGACGCTCGCCGGGGTCGAACGGGTGTACCCGATCCGCGGCCGCGATCCCCGCTTGCTGGATTTCGCCGAGGCGCTCAGCGAGCGGGTCGTGGCGTGCGTGATGGTTCTCAGGCGGTGAGCTACTCGGACCTGAGAGAATTCCTTTCGCAGCTGGAAGCGAAGGGTCAGCTCAAGCGCATCGGCGCGCAAGTCTCCCCGCGGCTCGAGATGACCGAGATCTGCGATCGCGTGCTGCGCGCCGGCGGCCCGGCGCTGCTCTTCGAGCGGCCCGCCGGGCATGACATCCCGGTGCTCGCCAATCTTTTCGGCAGCGTCGCGCGCATTGCCGCGGCGATGGGCGTCGAGCGCCCGAGCGAGCTGCGCGAGGTCGGCAAGCTGCTCGCGTACTTGAAGGAGCCCGAGCCGCCCAAGGGCCTGCGCGACCTGTGGGAGAAATTCCCGCTCTTCAAGAAGGTGCTCGACATGGCGCCGAAGGAGCGCTCCTCGGCGCCGTGCTACGAGATCGTGCGCGAAGGAAACGACGTCGATCTCGCGCGCCTGCCGGTCCAGCACTGCTGGCCCGGCGACGCCGGGCCGCTCATCACCTGGGGCCTGACCGTCACGCGCGGTCCCCAGAAGAAGCGGCAGAACCTCGGCATCTACCGCCAGCAGGTGATCGGGCGAAACCGCGTCATCGTGCGCTGGCTCGCGCATCGCGGCGGTGCGCTCGACTTCCGCGATCACCAGCTCGCCAGCTCCGGCGCCCCGTTCCCGGTGGCCGTCGCGCTTGGCGCCGACCCTGCGACGATGCTCGCTGCGGTGACGCCGGTGCCCGATACGCTCGGCGAATACCAGTTCGCCGGGCTGCTGCGCGGCGCGCGCACCGAGCTCGTGAAATGCCTGGGCAGCGATCTGCAGGTGCCGGCCAGCGCGGAGATCGTGCTGGAAGGCGTGATTCATCCCGGCGAGAGCGCGGACGAAGGCCCGCACGGCGACCATACCGGCTACTACAACGAGGTCGAGCGCTTCCCCGTGCTGACCGTGGAGCGCCTTGCCATGCGTCGCTCGCCGATCTATCACTCGACCTATACGGGGAAGCCGCCCGACGAGCCGGCCATGCTCGGCGTCGCGCTGAACGAGTTGTTCGTGCCCTTGCTGACCAAGCAGTTCCCCGAGATCGTCGACTTCCATCTGCCGCCGGAGGGCTGCTCGTACCGGCTCGCGGTGGTGAGCATGAGGAAGCAGTACCCCGGGCACGCCAAGCGCGTGATGTTCGGCATCTGGAGCTTCCTGCGGCAGTTCATGTACACCAAGTTCATCGTCGTCTGCGACGACGACATCGACGTACGCGACTGGAAAGAAGTCATCTGGGCCATCACCACGCGGGTGGATCCTGCGCGCGACAGCCTGATCGCGGAGAACACGCCGATCGATTACCTCGACTTCGCCAGCCCGGTCGCGGGGCTCGGCTCGAAAATGGGCATCGACGCCACGGCGAAATGGCCGGGCGAGACGGCGCGGCGCTGGGGCCGGCCGATCGTCATGGACCCGGGGGTGAAACGCCGCGTGGACTCGCTGTGGAGGGAGCTGGGTCTGTAATTGACAGATGGCTCTTGAAACGGCTGCGGTTTGTCGTTATTATTAGCACTCGCCCAGGTTGAGTGCTAATCTGCGCTCAGGGTCCGTAAATTCCGGCTTGTATGAACGCAAGCCATTGTAATACATCATTTTTTATATGGGAGTTCCGCGTGAAAATCCGTCCGTTGCATGACCGCGTGATCGTCAAGCGCATCGAAGAGGAGCGCCGGTCCGCAGGTGGAATCGTCATTCCTGACACCGCCGCCGAGAAGCCCGACCAGGGCGAGATCGTCGCCGTGGGCAAGGGCAAGAAGGATGACTCGGGCAAGCTGATCCCGCTCGACGTCAAGCCGGGCGACCGAGTGCTGTTCGGCAAATACTCCGGGCAGACCGTCAAGGTCAAGGGCGACGAACTGCTCGTGATGCGCGAGGAAGACATCATGGGCGTCATCGAAGGCGCATAAGCGCCAGCGAATTTCGAATACAGGAGAAGCAACAATGCCAGCAAAAGAAGTCCGTTTCCACGAAAGCGCGCGCGCCAAGATGGTCCATGGGTTGAACATCCTGGCCGACGCCGTGAAAGTGACGCTGGGGCCGAAGGGCCGCAACGTCGTGCTAGAGCGCTCGTTCGGCGCGCCGACCGTCACCAAGGACGGCGTCTCGGTGGCCAAGGAGATCGAGCTGAAGGACAAGTTCGAGAACATGGGCGCGCAGATGGTGAAGGAAGTCGCCTCCAAGACCTCCGACGTGGCCGGTGACGGCACCACGACCGCGACGGTGCTTGCCCAGGCGATCGTGCGCGAGGGAATGAAGTTCGTCGCCTCCGGCATGAACCCGATGGACCTGAAGCGCGGCATCGACAAGGCCGTGCTCGGCGTGGTCGAGGAGCTGAAGAAGATTTCCAAGCCCTGCACCACCTCCAAGGAGATCGCGCAGGTCGGCGCCATCTCGGCCAACGCCGATGCCGACATCGGCAAGATCATCTCCGACGCGATGGACAAGGTCGGCAAGGAAGGCGTGATCACCGTCGAGGACGGCAAGTCGCTCGAGAACGAGCTCGACCTCGTCGAGGGCATGCAGTTCGACCGCGGCTATCTCTCGCCCTACTTCATCAACAATCCCGAGAAGCAGATCTGCGTGCTCGAGGATCCGTACATCCTGCTGTACGACAAGAAGATCTCGTCGATCCGCGAGCTGCTGCCGATCCTCGAGCAGGTCGCCAAGGCCGGCAAGCCGCTGCTGCTCATCGCCGAGGAAGTCGAGGGCGAGGCGCTCGCCACGCTGGTAGTAAACAACATCCGCGGCATCCTGAAGACTTGCGCCGTGAAGGCGCCGGGCTTCGGCGACCGCCGCAAGGCGATGCTCGAAGACATGGCCGTTCTCGCCGGCGGCACGGTGATCAGCGAGGAGCTCGGCCTCAAGCTCGAGAACGCCACGCTGAAGGACCTCGGCCGCGCGAAGAAGGTCGAGGCTGGCAAGGAAAACACCACCATCATCGACGGCGCGGGCGAGAAGAAGCTGATCGAGGCCCGTGTGAAGCAGATCCGCGTGCAGATCGAAGAGGCGACCAGCGATTACGACAAGGAGAAGCTGCAGGAGCGCGTGGCGAAGCTCGCCGGCGGCGTGGCGGTGATCAAGGTCGGGGCCGCGACCGAAGTCGAGATGAAGGAAAGAAAGGCGCGCGTCGAGGACGCGCTGCATGCGACCCGCGCCGCGGTCGAGGAGGGAATCGTCCCCGGCGGCGGCGTTGCGTTCATCCGCGCGCGCCAGGTGCTCGAAGGCAAGCTCAAGGGCGATAACCACGACCAGGAAGCCGGCATCAAGATCGTGATGAAGGCGCTCGAAGAGCCGCTGCGCATCATCGTCGACAACGCCGGCGCGGAGCCCTCGGTGGTGCTCAACAAGGTGCTCGAGAACAAGGGCAACTTCGGCTTCAATGCGCAGACCGAGGAGTTCGGCGATCTCGTGCAGATGGGCGTGATCGACCCGACCAAGGTCGCTCGCACCGCGCTGCAGAACGCGTCGTCCGTTGCCGGCCTGATGCTGACCACCGACGCGATGGTTGCGGAGCTGGTGGAAGAGAAGAAAGGCGGCGGCGGCCACGGCCACGGCATGCCCGACATGGGCGGCATGGGCGGCATGGACATGTAATTTCTGCCGTAACGAAGCAAAGGGAAAGGGCCCGCAAGGGCCCTTTTCTTTTGTGCTTGATATAATCCGCGCCTTCCAAAAAGCGCGGTTCCTGTTACGCCGCGCTGGGCACGGCCAAGTAGCTCAGTTGGTAGAGCAGAGGACTGAAAATCCTTGTGTCGGTGGTTCGATTCCGCCCTTGGCCACCA
>Ga0070697_100002199_pt1 | contig 14971 bp, 17 predicted proteins | sample KBSK1501metaG_FD_65475 | JGI IMG/M metagenome (GOLD analysis project Ga0070697, IMG submission 65475) | Corn, switchgrass and miscanthus rhizosphere microbial communities from Kellogg Biological Station, Michigan, USA - KBS K1-50-1 metaG | ecosystem: Host-associated > Plants > Roots >...
TGACCGAACTATGAAGCACCTTGGAGCGGATCGGTATTGAGACCAAGCTTGACCGGATCGCATTGCTTGTTCCCAAGATAAAAAACCTTTGGCCGCTCAGAACCGGTGAAAGCAGTGCCAACGGCAAGCAGGGGCCAGTTCAAGAAACGATCTCCGGCGGACCTTTTGGAATCGCGGGCCTTCTCTCGTCTCGCCGCGCCTAAGTCAAGTGGTGCTGGCCATCCGAAGCCAGACATAAAGGCCGCCCGGGCCGATTCGGGCCCGGCAATAAAGTAACCTATCACTCCGCCAACAATCACGTAAATCACGAAGCAGGCTACGTCCTTCATCAAGCCCGGGTTCCATACTGGAAACCTAACTGCGAGGAAATCCGCCTTGGTAGGTTGGCCGAACAGATAAAGAAGCAGCGAACCAAGCCAAGCGCAAGCGATGAATTCAGCGCCTTGCAACGCTTCCGGACCGGCAGTTTTAGCATAGAGCGCAAAAGCGCTTGGCGCAGTTCCAGGCAACTTCACTCCGACGAGACTCACTGCGGCGTGCTGGGCGAGGGGTTTTCCGAACCTTCAATTTGGCGGACGGCTTTCGATTTCAGCTGTCGTTCTTTCGGGAATGCCGCTGTCGTCGCACTGCCGGATCTCCACGATGCGTGACGTCACAATCGGGGTGCGATACGCAGGATGCCGGAATTCCAAATGCATGCCGCGGCCCACAAAACGGATCTTCAACATGGAACCGCCCCACGATGAACCTTCAATTCGCACCAGCAGTGGCTCGGGGCAAAAAGTAGGATGTCCCCAAATCCAGGCTTCGCCCTGCCCACAATGCACCACCGTGTAGCGGCGGTGCTGGGTCTGTATGTGCAGTGTGGTCCGGGCGGGAAGATCGTCGAGGAAGGCCCCGCCTTCAATCTCCGACGCAACGATGTTGCGATTCACTTCGTCGTCGAGATTGGGATGACAGCGAAACAGCTGCGGACAGGTGTCCACCGGGGCTCCCTTTGACCTGGTTCGAACCGACCTAGCTCGAAGTGACAACGGTTCGAACTAGCAACGCCTAGAGTATAAACCTGCTGTCCATGCCTAAAACCATCTTTGGTATCGGCAACCTCGCACTGAAGTTACGGCTTCAAATCTCTTGCACGGCGGGAACGTCGCGAGTGCCCTGTCTAAAGTAATGGGACGTATCCCGTTTGCGGATTGACCCTGCAAATTGATGGGGATAGGATTCATAGACTGCGACGCACATGGAGATCTAACCAAAAAGCTGTGTAAGTAACAGCGTAAGTTATAGATAAAAATGGGAATGAGGAAGCCCACTCTGTCGAGCGCGCTCTTGTCGGCGCTAATTTTAGCCTCCGCGGGCACGGCCTGCCACAGCGACAAGCGCCAGGCAAGCCTGCCTGCGCCCCAGGCCAACGCTCCAACGCTGGCCCCTGTCCTGGCCGCCCTTCCTCAAGCCATACCCGAAGCACAACCAGTCCAACCCCAGGGGGACCAGGTCAAGACCGACCCCGTCGCTGATCTGATTGCGAGCGCCGAGAAAGACTATCGGGCCGGAGAGGAAAAGTTCAAAGCCGGGGATCTGGAAGCAGCCAAGCGAAGTTTTGATCGCGCGGTGGATCAACTGCTGCAAAGCCCTCCTGAGATTCGCGGGGACGAGCGTGTGCAGCATGAGTTGGAGCGGGTCCTCGAAGACGTGAACCGTCCGGAACTGGCGGCTCTGCAATCCGACAACCCGGCAGCGAAACAGAAAGCCGAGCCCGCGCCCATCGATGAAACCAATGAGATTACGCCTCCGGTCGATCCCAACGTCAAGGCCCAGGCGGAAGCCGAGGTCAAAGCCACGCGTTCCGAGCTGCCCCTCATGCTCACCGACCCAGTGGCGGCCTACATCAACTATTTTTCCACCACCCGGGGGCACGACATTCTGCAACACGCGCTCGAACGCGGCGGCCGGTACCGCGAAATGATCGAGAGCACGCTGAGGAAAGAAGGCGTTCCGCAGGAACTGATCTATCTGGCACAGGCGGAGTCGGGCTTCCATCCACTGGCGCTGTCGCGGGTTGGAGCTCGCGGCATGTGGCAGTTTATGTCCAGCCGCGCCCGGGGCTATGGCTTGCAGCACAATTTGTGGGTGGACGAGCGCCAGGACCCGGAAAAAGCCACCCGCGCCGCCGCGCACCACCTGAAAGATCTCTACAACCAATTCGGCGACTGGTATCTGGCCATGGCCGCCTACAATTCCGGACCGGGCGGGGTGCAGAGCGCGGTGAGGCGTACCGGTTACGCCGATTTCTGGGAACTCTACAAGCGCAACGTTCTGCCCAAGGAAACGCGCAACTACGTACCCATCATTCTGGCCGTCACCATCATGGCCAAGAACCCCGCGCAATACGGGTTGGACAACATTGTTCCGGAGCAACCGGTACCGTATGACATGGTCAAGATCGATTATTCAGTAGACATCCGCCTGGTCGCTCAGTGCCTCGACGTCTCGCCCGCAACTCTGCAGGATCTGAATCCCAGCCTGCTGCGCTTGAGCACTCCGAAAGATCAGGCATTCGAACTTCACCTGCCAGCCGGGACTCGGGAGAAGTATTTGGCCGCGATCGAGCCCATCCCTCCGCCGATGCGAGTGTGGTGGCGCTACCACGAAGTGGCCGAGGGGGAGACTCTGGTCTCGATCGCGCGCACCTACCGCACCAGCCCACTGGCCATCGAAAAGGAAAACCACCTCCAGAACGAGGATGATCTCAAGCCTGAAAGCAAGCTGGTTATTCCCATCCCGCCGGGCAAGCACGCGGCCACCGAAGATGGCGCCAGCTACGCTCGCCACGCCACCCGCTACAAGGTCCGCCGGGGGGACACGGTTCAGACACTCGCGGACAATTTCAGCCTTCCTCCCATCATGATTCGCCGCTGGAATCATCTGCGGGGCGATAGCTTGCGCGGACGCCGCATCGTATATGTTCACCTACCGGTGACCCCCAACGCTCTGTCCACCGATCAACCGGAAGAACCTAAATCTAAGTCTAAGAGGAGCTTACGCCCAGCCAGTGAAAAGCCCGTACAGCACCACAAAGTGCAGCCTGGAGAGACTCTGACCTCGATCGCCACCACTCACCACACCACCGTCGCGGCATTGAAACGGGATAATGGCAACCTGGCGATGCTGCATCCGGGAATGGTTTTAGTCATTCGCGAAGGGCAATAACTGTTAGCTTTTGGCTTCTACCTTCTAGCTTCCAACCTCGGCTTTTGGCTTCCAGCTTCCGGCCTGGACTATTCAAGACTCGCAGGCAAATCCGGTAAGGGCACGGCTTTCAGCTGTACCGCTAGGGACACCGTATTTGGCGGCTTCAGCCACTGAGGGACGCTTCTTGGCGCAGGCTCAGGGCTGAAGCCCCGTCTGGGACAGGACTTGAATGGCGCGGCCAAAGCCGTTCTCTTTGCGTGCTGGCGCTCCCGACGCCATACCAGCAAAATACTTTGCGCCTTCTACTCGACTTTGACCTCTCGGTGTAATATGCAAACTGCGGATGGTTGTGGCCGTCTCATGATGCGGTCGCGCGAAAGCGCTGTGCTATAATCGCGCCCCGTTCAGGCAACGCATCAGTCTTTCAGCCGTCTTTTAATTTCCCAAGTAGCCGCAGCGCCTGCGCAGAGTCACGGCGCAGCCCAAAACCAGGAGGAAGAATGACTTTCGACGAGACCCTCTACGCACGCGATGATGAGATGGATGAATTTGGTGACAGCGGCGCCTACGGCGATTCGCTGGAAGAAGATTACGAGGAAGAAGAGGAAGAGGAAGCGGCGGAAGTACCGGCCATCATTGAGTCGCAACCCGAGCCAGTGGCTCCTGCTCCGGTCGCACCACGACCTCCCGGCGGTGGCAACCCACCCAAGCCCCCGCGCAAACCCGCGGCGAAAAAGGCGGCCAAGAAGAAGCCGGCGCGCAAAGTCGCCCGCAAGCAGCCGGCCAAGAAGAAGAAACCGGCGCGCAAGCCGGCTGCGAAGAAAAAGGTCGCCAAGAAAAAACCGGCCCGCAAGGCGAAGAAAGCCGCCCTCAAGGGCCGCCGCCGCTAACGAACACCTTTGGCGTCCGCGCCGGTCAAAGGTCGGCCAGGCGCGGATTGCCTCGGGTTTCTTGTGCGTCTCCAGGACGCGTGATCTGGGTAGCGGCCGCGGACCACCAGGAAAGCAGTGACACTACGCTGCTTTCGGTAGCGTCGTGGCTGTCGTCGTCAACCGCCGCACCGCTGACGACATCATCACCCGCGCTACCCCGCTCATGATCATGCTCACGCCGACCAGCGTGCCAATTGCCCAGGCCGAACTTGAAGGCCAGTGAACCCCGATCAACAGCGAGAGCAGCAAGGTCACCAGGCCGTCAAACAGCAGCCAGACTGCTCCCCGCGCGGGGCGCAGTTTAGCGTATAGAACGATGTCCAGCACACCTTCGATCAGGAACAGTGATGCCAGCAGCAGCGTCAACGACGCCACCCCCAGCAGCGGGTGCGTGAGTAGATATCCGCCGATGAAGATATAAGCCAGGCCCACCAGCAGCCTCCAGATCAAGCTGCCCGCGCGACGGGCGTGAAAGGCCAACACCAGGTGGACTACGCCACCTAGAACGATCAGCCAGGCGATTACCGCGTTGACCGCCACTGCCGCCAGAAGCGGCGAGCCGACAGCCAGAATCCCGAAGACAATAAGCAGAACGCCCCAGGCAATGGACCACCCGGAAGCCTGCCGTAGCAACGAGGCTGGAGATTGCGAAGTCATGTGCGCCTCCTTGGTCGACTTTCAGGACGGCACATTTTGCGCCTTGGGTGAGATTTGTGCAATGCGGAAGAGTATGTATAACTGGATCGCCGAATAGACGCAAAAGCAGCACGAAGCGGCAACCGACTCTGGTACAGATCGAACCGCTACTTCTTTCCCGCAACTGCCTGCAGGCACCTCCCATAAAGCTCGAGCAAATGGGCGGCATACTCTTCCGGCTTGGCCGCGGCGCCGCTGCCCTGAAAGCCGACTCCTGATGAACTGGTCCGGCCGTAGCCCGTGGTCATAGCGACAAATTTCATGAGATCCAGCGCAATATCTTCGTTGCGGCGCAATCCCGATGCTGCGGCAGGTGTTTCGTCCATGCATGCCTCCCTTGGGTCGTATTCCTAGTCGGTAAGAGAAAATTGAGTCGGAGGAAAAGTTGATGATAACAGAAGGCTTCCGCGGCAGTAGCGTGTCCACGTCGTCCCCCAGGCGGTGAAGGAGCCCTTCCGGCCAGAACACGGCTCGCACTATGGTTTCGGACTCCAGAAAGGTTCGCGCGCCGGAATGAATTGGATCGGAACCTCGGTCACGAAGGTCTTCAACCACCGCGTACACTCTTCCATCCCTGCCTGTTCAGAAGGAATGTGGCCGAGGATGATCAGCGACTTCTGTTTGCCCTCGCTAACCGCGTCCGCGACGTATTCGACCGTTTCCCATTCCTGGGCTTCGCCGATTACAAGAGCCTGCACCCCAGTTATTTCCAGTGCCTTGGCGTGACGGGCAAATCCAGCAGCGCCGGGAGCGAGCGCGAGTCTGGTCACGCGTAAATCTGGATCCCCGACAATCCGGACGATGCGAATTTCAAGCTGGCGCTTGATGTCAGACGCCAGTTTTTCGAGCGGCGTTTCCGGAATATCGAACAAATACTGATTGTGTGCATCCTGAAACTTCTCCCACCCCAAGGCGTGGACCATGCCGGCTTCGATCCCGTCCGGATTGCGAGCGTGCCAGTGATCATGGAATCGCCAGATCACCAGGCCATGCTTGTCGATGAATCGTCGCTTTTCCTTCAGCACCGGGTCGCTGTCCTTCTCTGGCAACTGCTCAGCTTTGTCCAGGTGATCGAAGAAAGTCGGTTCGTGAGTGATGATGAGATTGTCGCCGGCAGCAGCGGCACGCTGAAGCACATCGAGGGTGGCCATCATGGTAACCGCAATGCCCGTTACCGGGACTTCGGGATTGCCGGCCTTGAAGGTATCCACGGTATCGCTCTGCCATGGAACTCCGACCTGTTGCCGGATGCGCGCAATCACCTCCCGAGCAGTAAGGTGTTGATCCCGAGCTAGTACGGCACTGGCCAGCAAAACGATTGTTGTCAATGCGGCTGTTGTCGATCTGATCCGTCTATTCGTGGCAGACATCTGTATTCCCCAGCCGAGACATTGCTGTAATCGTTCGCATTAGACCACATCGTCATGAATTTTGGCGCTCCTCATTCATGCAGGAGATAGCTTCCATGAAATAGCCAAAGGCTCTAAAGTTCCCGTCCGATCTGCCGATGAGTCCAATGAGGAGAAATTCCTATGGTCAGACCGGTACATCATCCAGTCACACCCAATCAGGCGGAGAACATCTTTATTCGGTCTTCGACCCACGCGGCGGCGAAAGCAGCGCAGAAACCGCCCGCCAAGCCGCAACCCGTGCAGGATTCAGTCAAGTTGAGCCGCACGAAGTAGTTCTTATTCGAAATAAGGTTTGGCGACCGACTTTACCTGGCCGACGCCTCAAAAAGGCGAACGGAGTAGGTGGATCCCAAGATCCACCTCCTCCCTGATTTTGCCCCGGCTGGGTGGAGCGGACACTCCTGTCCGCCGCCTTTGTATTGGATGACACACCTGGTCTAACTACATTGCAACTACTAGATCTCCAAAACCAAAAATCAACTTAGAAAAATCACTCTTAAAGACGGCGGACAATAGCTGTCCGCCCCACCTGGGCTACTCAGTTCACGTCCTGCAGCATCGTGTAGGAAAAACCTCCCGCCTGGCTGTTCAAACCTATAAACGTCCGCACCTGGCCCGAACTGAAGGTGAGCGACCCAGTGTCGATCGCGGGAAATTTCTGGCCGGCCAAGGTGAAGACGATCTCAAAGCTGCCCGCAGCCAGCGACTGATAGCCGGAGGCAGAATCAAAGCCGATGTTGCTCAGCGTAGGACTGACCGTATTCAGGTCGGTTCCCGGATCAACGACGTAAACGTCGACCGGCCCGAGGCCGGGCGCAGAGTTCACAATCCGAAGTTTGAAATCGCCCGACGAAGGCGCCGAGTTGTCGTCACTGAGCACCAGCGCGCCAATGTTGGAAGAAAAATTCGATACGATCACCGTGGTGTCCGTGCCAGAAGAAAAGCTGATGGACTGGGTCAGCAGCGCGGTGGAGGTTCCCGAAGGCTCGATCACAACCTGCTGGGAACCCGATTTTACGGTTTGATATCCAGTGCTGGTACCGTATGCGACGGTGCTGGCCACCGCAGTGCCGTTCACCAACACTTCCAGGTTAGATTCGTCCGGAACCGCGTTCATCAAGCGGAAGCGGGTTTTCCCTCCTCCACCACACCCTGCAATAAGAAAGAGAAGAAGAGTTGCTGTACAAACCTTCGCACACAACTGCGCCCAGCGCGACAATCGGCCCACTGTCCACCCCTTCGATTTTGAGAGTTGGAACTACGGCACTAAAGTTCGACTGATGCTAGGCCTTCGCTCCAGAGTTGCTAGTCCGGCGTAAAGAGTGCGTCAACAGAGGTAAAGTCTTGTAAAGCCGTTCGTCGGTCATCAGTCGCCAGTTTGTGTAGTGGGCGGGCCACGGCTCGTGACTGACGACCTGCTTTACGAATTTTTACCTGACTTTACCAAGTCTTTACTCCGTTGCTGGTTGTGAAGTGTTCTAACTAGCAGAGAGATTTTCTTACACGGGAGCCGAAGGCTTCCGAGAATCACGCGAGTATGAATGGAGAGTGCGTATGAATTCACTAATCCCCCACACCTTTTGCGTGCGAGCCGCACGCAAGTCTTTGGTCGCTACTGCTTTTCTGGCAGCCCTGCTTAGCCTCGGCGTCGCTGCCTTTGCCCAGGATGATCAGAACGGGCCGCCACCTCCGCCGCCGCAACCGCAATCCGATCAGCAGCCGGGGCAGACATCCGAACCAGGGATGGGTCGGCACATGGGCCAACACCAGATGCCGAGCGTGGACGACCAGCTCAAGCACCTGAGCAAGAAACTGAACCTGAGCGATGACCAGCAGGCGAAACTGAAACCCATCCTCGAGGACCAGCGCAAACAGATGGAGACGATCCACAATGACTCGTCGCTCTCACGCGAAGACCGCTTCAGCAAAATGCAGGAGCTGCGAAAGAACTCCGATGATCAGATCAAAGGCGTGTTGAATGCAGATCAGCAAAAGAACTTTGACAAGATGCGCGAACAACAGCACGAGCGCATGAAGAATTGGCGCAAAGGCGGAGAAAACGCTCCCCCCGCCGGCGACAATCAGTAAGCCCGGCATCGGACCTCGGCCCACGGACCCGCGCCCTAGAGAGGTAGCAGAGCTACGTCTCTGCGAGCCCTTGCGTCTGGGGTCTAAAAAGGATTTTTCACTTCTCCCCAGCCTCTGGGCCAGGTAACCCCTTGCGTCGCCCGCAAGAGTTGCCTGGTTCAGAGGCCCTTTCTTATTCCGGCATGCTATGGGAGTTTCCCAGGTGAGCTATGTCGTCTTCGGCATTTCACACATCAATGCCAGAAAATTTTCTTCGGAGTCGCGGAAAAAGGCCATCCACAAATCGTGGGTTGGCATTTTCGCGATCAGGTGAGGTTCGTCTTCAAAGCGCACCCCGCTGCTTAGCATTTGGCGGTGTGCGCTGGCGATGTCTGGCACGGTAAAGTACAGAACCGAGCTTGGGTGATCGAACTCCGGCTTCTCGGCGCGGGTGAGCATGAACCGGACACCAGCGCAGTCGAAGAAGGCCAGGCTCCCGGCCGTAAACAACAGCGGCAAGCCGAGGATGTCCCGATAGAATGCGGTAGCACGGTCGACGTCGTGGACGTTGATGGCGATCTGTCCGAGCCGGGAGATCGCGATGGGTGTGGTTGCGGCAGTCATGGTCAGCCTCCAGAGAGATCGTTGGTTGTTGGTCGTTCGTCGTTGGCCAAAATCAGCTACGATGACTCCTTGCAATTCCTAAAAAACGCTCGTCTGGGTTCGGTCGCTCTGGCTTGGTCAACGACCGACGACGAACGAGCAACGATTGTAATTCGTTAGTATAGCTAACTATATTTCGTGTCCCAGCGCAAGCTAAAAAATCGGCCCATGCAAAACGCGGCCACAGTGGCCGACCGGCTGCATTCGGCGGCGATTCATCTGCTACGCCGAGTGCGCAAACAGGATGCCGCCACTGGCGAAGGCCCAGCCCGGCTCTCGGCATTGTCGGTGCTGGTTTTCGGTGGCCCGATGACGCTGGGACAACTGGCGGCAGCCGAGCAGGTGAAACCTCCCACTATGAGCCGCATCGTCACCGGCCTGGAACGAAAGCGGCTGGCCGAACGCATCCCGGATTCCAAGGATGCCCGCCGCATCCAGATTCGCGCCACCCCGAGCGGCGTGCGTTTGCTGCAACAGGGCCGGCGGCGCAGAATCGAATACCTGGCTGGCCACCTCCAAAGAGTTACGGTGCCCGAACTGGCTACTCTGGATGAAGCGCTAAATCTTCTGGAAGGGATTCTGCGAGATTGGCCGACAGAGACTTGATCGGGCGATAAACCGGCGCGCGCCCCGCCCAATACCGTCGGCTTCCCCCAGGAATGGTCGAGTGGCAAGGAAGGGCGGACACACTTTGTCCGCCGCGTTTGACTTGGACTTTACCTGTTTAAAACTTATTCGCGCCCTCCGCAGCCACACGGAGCAACCAAGATCTCAAACTAAAGATCGACTTCAAAAGCGGCAGACAAGAGTGTCCGCCCCCCACGAAATATTGCTTAAACCCCGGCTAGGTCTCAATTCCCATGTAGCAGACGCGCCCTATCAAGTAGTCGTGGACGCTCTTGCCCGGCTCCATCGCCATCACTTCGACCGGGTAGGCGGGGTTATGGGGACGCAGAACCAGATAATTGCCTGCCACTTCCACATATTTCACCGTGCAGGTGCCACCTTTGGCGACGGCGTACATGTTGGACTCGCCCTTGCGATAGGGCTTAAGCGAATTGTAGTGGCGGTCAAGCAGGACCGTGGCCCCGGGAAGCAGCCGAGGGTACATGCTCACGGCTTCGCGGCCGTGGGCGCGGATGATCACGAAGCGCTCCCAGTGCTCGCGCTCTCCTTCCATCTCTGGCCGCAGCTGGCGCAGAAAGCTCTTCTTGAGCTTCATGATGTCCTTTACTCTCATGCTCATGATCTCAGGCTGGCGCGCGGCGACCGCACCGTCGACCAGCAGCACGTTATCGAAATCGTCCTGACTGGGAGGGGCAATGCTGGCACGCTTGTTGATTTGGCCGGGATCGAGCAGATCCAGGACGGACAAGCGTTGCACATTCAACACCTTGTCCATGCCTTCGACGCTCAAACCGCGCTTGCGGTTGAGGAAGTTGGAAATATGGGCCTGCTTGAAACCCGTGTCCTTAGCCAGACGTAGGCCGGTCAACTCGCCTTCGTTAATGCGCTCCCAGAGAGCCTTGCGCAGGTTTTCCTGCAGTGCACGAAATTTCATGAGCGAAGTATAGCCCCCCAGGTATAGCGTGTTGCTATTTGGACTGTACTAGTGACAACTCGAAGTAAATATATCTAGGTCAGGCGGGTTGATAGTTTCTACGGTAACGCTGCCACGGATTCCTAACTAAATAATCCCCACTGGGAATGAGAATTTGGAAAGCATGTCGCATTGGCCCTGGTCGATTTGTTATTCTAGATTTAGAGGTTGAGAAACAAACTCTTGAGGGCGCGCTGCAGCGCGCCTTTATTGTTTGCTGACGAGCGCAAGTGGAGAAAACGAAAGAGAGAACGAGAATAGAAAGCTTTCCAAGAGAGCTGCGCCGGCAAGAATCAAGAATAAGGATCGCACAAACCCGTTGGACCTGGCGGAGATCCGGCAGATCACAAATCTTGTGGGAAATGATTGCCGTCGGTATGGTCGAGATCACGATGGAGAAGTGGAAAAAGGCCATTGTCTGGGAATGAAGTACCGGTTCAAGATGATCGGGCCCTATCCTGCGACAGGTGAGGATGGGACGCTGGTGCCGGATTCGATGGCTGCGATCCTGCTGCGCCGTCTCGGTCTCCCGGAACCGCCGACGCCTGAGCAGATGGTTACCAAAGATCAGGCAACAGCGGCTGCGGTTTCCGATGATGAGGGCTTAGAATGAAGGCCAGCAGGGCGACTACCATCAGGCGGCGGGCCACTGCGGGAAGTTGGGCGGAGCTGGTTGGCCAGTGGCTTCGATCGGACAGGCATTTACCAGATAAGCGTTGAGCGGACTGGCCTCGAGCAGCCGGATCAGCACGCGGGCCGGAGCGCATGAATCGCACAAAGCTCTGCTGCAGGGGACTTCCAGGATGGATATGACATGGGTGACTGACCGAATCGCGGTCGGGGGCGGAATCTGGAGAGCGGACAACATGGCGGCGGTGGCGCGAGCGGGCATAACACACGTTATCGATATGCAAATCGAATTTGATGACACCGAGTTGGCCGAGCCGCATGGAATCGAAGTGCTGTGGAACCCGATTGACGACGATTTTCAACCTAAGCCACCGGAGATACTGCAGCGTGGAGTAGAGTTCGCGACCGAGGCCCTCGACCGGGATGGGACCAAGCTGTTCATCCACTGCGCGGCCGGAGTGCACCGGGCTCCGATGATGACGCTGGCCGTGTTGTGCTCGATGGGTTGGACGCAAGAGGCGGCACAGGATCTGATTGAGAAACGACGTCCGGTGGTGGATTTTGCCGACGTGTACGTTCGTAGCGTGGAGAGGTTTCTGGACCAGCAAGTAAGGGCGGGAAAGTAGAAGCCAGTTCGTAGTTACCAGTTCCCGGTTGTCAGTTCGCCCCTCGTAAATTCAGGACATTGGAAGTCGTTCATTCCCCTTGGGGTCGAGGGAAGAGTGTGAGTCGCGGAGGAAGTATGTTCGATTGGCGCCACCCCCTGGGGTAGCGTGTTTATTTGCTGCTCGCCGCGGCGGTGTCGTCATCGCAGACGCCGGCGACCACCACCATTAGCGACGATGTGTACAGAGCGGACGGAACTCTGGCCGGCGGAAGTCTTTTGACTTCGTGGCCTACGTTCAGCACCTCCCCCGGACAGTCGGTGGCGGCGGGCGAGAAGAGCGGGACTTTAGGGCCCGGCGGCGCACTGTCGATGGCGCTTGGCGACATGGTCTAAGCCAGCCCAGCCCTGAAGTCATCCGACTTCTTCGCTCCAGTTCTCGAGCGTTTTCTTGACTTGGGCCATAAACTGATCGGCTACGGCGCCGTCGATGAGGCGGTGGTCGTAGCCGAGGGTCAAATGCACGAGCGAACGGATCGCGATGGAATCGTTGCCGTCCTCGTCGGTGACGACCACGGGCGACTTGGTAATTCCGCCAACGCCCAAAATGGCCGAGTTCGGCTGATTGATGATGGGCAATCCGAAGACCGCGCCGAACTGACCCGGGTTGGTGATGGTGAAGGTCGAGCCCTCCACCTCTTCCGGTTTGAGTTTCTTGCCGCGGGCCCGCTCGCCCAGGTCGCTGATGCCGCGCTGCAATCCGAGGAAGTTTAGTTCGTCGGCGTTCTTCAGCACCGGAACGATCAAGCCCCAATCGAGGGCGACGGCGATGCCAACGTTGATGTGGCGATGGTAGTGGATGCTTTCGCCCTCGATCGAGGCGTTGACGATGGGAAACTGCTGCAGCGTAATGATGACCGCGCGGGCGAAAAAGGGCATGAAGGTCAGGCGCACGCCGTGGCGCTTTTCAAAGGCAGACTTGGTCTTATTGCGCAGATGCACGATCCGGGTCAGATCGACCTCGAACATGCAGTGGACGTGAGCGCTGGTGCGACGCGATTCGATCATGCGCTGGGCGATGATCTTGCGCATCTGGGTCATGGGCACCAGATCTCCCGGAATGGAAGCGGAAACCGGAGCGCCGGCGCCATCCGACTTTGCCGGGGGAGCCGGAGCAGAGGGTATTGTCGATGCAGCCGGACTAGCCTGGCTCCGCTCGAGAAACGCAGTGATGTCTTGCTTGGTGATGCGTCCACCAAGTCCAGTGCCGGATAGTTGTCCGAGATCCACGTTGTGCTCGCGCGCGATCTTGCGAACCAGCGGCGAAGAGCGGGCATGGTCCTCTTCTGCTTCCTCTTGTGAACTCTGGGCCGCGGGCTTGGACTCAGCCGGCGCAGGAGGTTTGACTGGGGCCGATTCTGGTTTCACCGCGGTTGCGGGTGCAGGTTTGGCGGCAACGCTTTCACCCTCCGCGGAAATTGTGCCCACAACGGTGTTGACTTGAACCGTCGCACCCTCGGCGACCTTTATGTCTTGTAAGATACCCGCGGCGGGGGCGGGAATTTCAGCGTCCACCTTATCGGTGGAAATCTCGAACAGAGGCTCGTCGCGCTGCACCTTGTCGCCAGGCTTCTTGAGCCATTTGGTAATTGTGCCCTCGAAAATCGATTCGCCCATCTGGGGCATGACGATATCAGTCGGCATAGTTCCCTTCCACGCGGCCTGGGTGGGGAAATTCCTAGCACGCGCAACCTTATATTATATATATTTCGGCCCCTATATTCGGCACTGGCTACCGGTGGCAATACGCGCCACTAATCATGATGCTGACTGTGGTCTTCCCCTTCCGGACCAGCGGCTGGGGGTAGGCTCCCGAAGGACTTCTTCCAATAATCCTGCACCGCAGGGGGCAATTTTTCGAGGCGAGAGAGGAAAGAGGTGAGTTTCCACATTTCCTGTTCTGTCAACGCCTTATTCCAGGCGGGCATGCCGGTGTAGCGGATGCCGGTGCGAACAGCGTAGTAAATGTGCCACTCGGGATCATCCAACGGGTGCAGGATTAATTGCGGCGGCGCGGGGTAGAAGGACCCCTGGAGCAGGCTGGGTTTGTTGTCGAGCGTGCCATGACACAGAGCGCAGTTCATGGTGTAGATCTTCATTCCATCGATCAAGTTGTCGTCCGTGGGCGGCACCGGATTGGTCATGCGCGGGGCGTGGCGTTCCATGGATGCGTCCATGGCGGACATGGCGATGCGGCGCTCAAGTCGTGGCGCAGTGGAGTCTGCATTCGTGGGTAAGAGGCCGAGCATGGCGATGGCCAGTCCTCCCAGAGCAAGCAAGAGCAACGTAATGATGACCCCGAGGATGAAACTGCGCATTTTGCCTCCTTTCCAGCAAACATTCTTGGAAGACGCAGCTAAGGATTGTCCAGCGGTGCGGTGCGCCGCAGGATGGCCACAGCGTCCCGCGCCTCTGATTCGCGTACCTGCAACTTGATCCCGCCGAATATGTAGGAATGCCATCCGCCGATTCGCAGCATGTTTTCATCATACGCGAAGCATTCGATGTCAGCCGATTCCAGGCGGGTACGGGCCAGCAGGAATTCCGGCTGGCTGTGAAAGACGGCGATGGTAACGAGGCATTCATCCATGGAGCGTAGATGCATTTCTTAGAGGGCGAGGCAAACCCCGAAGTCTCAATATGCCTTTAGCCGCCGCGCCTCTCGCACCACATCGCTCGCCTTGGGTAGAAAATATTCTTCCTGCGGCGGCGAGAACGGCACTGGAGAATCCTGGGCGGTGATGCGGACGATGGGACTGTCGAGATCGTCGAAGGCGTCCTCATTTATCAAGGAGGCGATTTCGCCGGCGATACCTCCGGTGCGGGAATGCTCGTGCAAGACAATAACCTTGTTGGTCTTGCGAACTGTATGAGCGATGGCCTCGCGGTCCAGCGGCGCAATGGTGCGCAGGTCTAGAACTTCGAGCTCAATTCCTTCCTGGCTTAAAACTTCAGCAGCCTCAAGCGCGGTATGAACCATGGCGGCATAGGTGATGACGCTCAGGTCGCGGCCTTCGCGAGCGACGCGCGCCTTGCCTAGGGGCACAATGTAGTCTTCCGCCGGAACATCTTCCTTGATACGGCGATAGAGATACTTGTGCTCGAAGAAGAT
>Ga0070697_100002202_pt1 | contig 14960 bp, 11 predicted proteins | sample KBSK1501metaG_FD_65475 | JGI IMG/M metagenome (GOLD analysis project Ga0070697, IMG submission 65475) | Corn, switchgrass and miscanthus rhizosphere microbial communities from Kellogg Biological Station, Michigan, USA - KBS K1-50-1 metaG | ecosystem: Host-associated > Plants > Roots >...
AATGGCTGGTTATTCAGGAACGCCACTGGCAAAGAAACTTGGCTTCAAAGAAGGCTTTCGGACCGGCCTTGTGAATCCGCCAAAAGGAATTCAAAAAGAACTAGCGCCCCTGCCAAGCGACGTGAGCATCAGCTTAGGCAGCCTGGTTAAACCACTTGATCTGATTGTTTTGTTCGCTGATTCACAGAAAATGCTGAAGGCGGAATTCTCCAGACTCGCCCGCAAACTCACGCAGAATGGAATGCTTTGGATAGCCTGGCCAAAGAAAGCATCCGGGATAGACACGGACCTCTCCGGGAACACTGTTCGCGACATCGGACTTGCGGCCGGTCTCGTTGACGTAAAAGTTTGCGCGATAAACGACGTCTGGTCGGGCCTTAAGTTTGTTTATCGTCTGGAAGATCGGAGATCGCGTTGACCTAAACAACGCACCTCCAGATCTTCACTGTTCAACGTTGAGACGAGTTGTATTCACGTTGCACCAGGTTGCTGTTCTGTTGCACTCGACTGCCGTCACACACCAAAACCGATCGGACTGCTTCAACGCGACAAATAATTTTTCTCTACTTCGGCCTTTCTCATATTCCTCACTAACGCATTGTCTGCGTCGTAACTACTTATGGTAGGACCATGCGAGCGCGAGTGGAAAGTATTGCGTGAAACAGATGGCGAACGGTTTATGGGTATGAAGAAAGGATGCTGTTTTCAAGGAGATTTTGCAGACTGCGAAAATGAAAATCGTTGGAACGCGATCTTTCTGAGGATTGAGAATTTTCTTTATGTGATCTGATATCCTCTCGCAACAGAGTTGTTTGCATTTCGAAAAGGCCGGCCGGCCGCGCCAATGGAAATAAATTTCCGCATTGTGGGCGATGGACCACCAAGGATCGATTTTGGGGTTGCAAAAACTTTTTCGATCACTATAATGCGACTCCCTCGCTGGAAGCGATGATTGCCAGATAGTGAAGCGTTGAAGTCGGACCTGATTGATTGTGTTTGCGGGTTACTCGCTCTTATAAGTTTTCGATGGCCCCCGCTGACCTGCTACACGATTCCATCAGGTATGTGAGCCCCTTTCATCCAGAGTGAAGAAGCTCAGGCAATCCATGGCGATTTCCCTGTTGCAGTAGGGACCCTTCGCCAACAATCAAACTCAACGCCGATCTGTGGCCGGGTAATAACTCTAAAACCCGGACCAGGGGATTCGTGTTCCCTTCCAGCGGAGAACCCCAGAAGCTAGAAGTTTGATCGGAGCGTTGAAATGACAGAAGAAACCGCAGTTAACCGCAAAAACTGCCCGATTTGTTCGCAAGATCTTCCTTTATCAGAGTTTGGAGTTTGTCGAGCGCGAAAAGATGGCCGGAATCTCTATTGCAAGGGCTGCATCCGCAAAAAAGTAACCGATAGCCGTCGCGCTCTTAAGGAATATAGATCGGCTCGCAAACGCTACGTCAGTCAACCTATCTCCGAGAATTCCTGGACAACATCAGGCGAGGATTCACCTTCTTCGGCAAATTACACTAGACTTTTAAGTAAGCTGTCGCCGGTCGAGCGCGTGCGGGAGGCAATTAGGAAAGGTGCGCGCACGCAAAAGGAAATCGCCCAGGAGACCAGGCTCGGGAAAGACGAAATTGGCGATGCCATTGCCAACTTATTGTTGTGGACGCGTGAGATAAAGACCCAGATAGTCGATAACACGCGATTGTATTTCATTAACGAGTCCGCGGAGTTGCCGATTCGGGAGGAATTGTTCAACGTTCCGCAGCGTAAGGGAGACGTGCCCAGTTCCTTTAGCGCGATTCAGGGTTTGATGCCGGGTAGGAATCCGGAGGGGGAAGAACCGGAGAAACTTGGCGGGTGGGTGGCAGCCTAACCCCCTGAGTTCTCAGATCTCAAATAGATCCTCAGAAGCCTTCGCAGGAAGGACGTCGTCGTCATTCCTGTTCAAAGGCTTCAAGGACGTCTCTGGCATGCTCTTCGGGTTTGACCTTTTCAAACACCTTTTTTACTTTGCCTTTTTCATCGATAAGGAAAGTTATCCGCTTCACACCCATGTACGTGCGGCCCATAAACTTCTTCTCGCCATAAACCCCGTAGGCGTCTGCGATTGAATGATCCGGGTCCGCCAGGAGCGTAAAAGGGAGTTTATACTTGGCGGCAAACTTCTTGTGGGAAGCCTCACTGTCTGTGGAAACGCCGAGCACTTTGATGTCCCGTTTCTTAAAGGCAGCGAATGCGTCGCGGAACGAACAAGCCTCTTTGGTGCAACCAGGCGTATCATCCTTAGGGTAAAAATAGAGTACTACTTTCTGGCCGCGCAGATCTTTAAGCCGAACGGTCTCGCCGTTTGCGTCTTTTGCGGCGAAATTGGGCGCGACACTTCGTTCTTTGGGCATTGTTTGATACTCCGATCGTTGAAAATAGCTTTCCTGCAGGCGATTGAAAATCGAGAGCGCACATCTTAAGCCAGTGTCACCTACCCGGCAACAATCGATAAGGCTAAGCCTATGAAAAAGACAACAAGAAGCAGCTTTTGGATGGTCAAGCAGGAACCGGAAACTTACTCCTGGACAGATTTTGTCAGCGATGGCCGAACAGACTGGACTGGCGTTAGAAACTATCAAGCGCGCAACAACCTGCGCGAAATGAAGACAGGCGATCGCGTCCTGTTCTATCATTCGGGCAAAGAGAAAGCAGTGGTCGGCCTGGCGGAAGTCGTGAAGAGCGCTTACGCGGATCCAACCGCCACCGACGCGCAATGGGTAGCAGTTGATCTAAAGCCCGTGAAGGCCCTCAAGAACCCGGTTCCCCTCGCCGCAATTCGTTACGATAAGCGATTGAGCCAACTTCCCTTGATTAGGCAGTCGCAACTTTCCGTGATGTCGCTAACGAAGGACGAGTTTGACATCATCGTCGCTACGGGCGAAGGCAAGGCCAGGAAGAAATAGTTCCGGCAAGTGAACCGATAGCGATCTATTCGCAACCGCTTAGGGAGGCAAAATGTTTAATCAGATTGACTATACGATGGTGGTCGTTTCAGATATGCAGCGTTCGGTGGAATTCTATCGAGACAAACTGGGTTTACCGCTCAAATTCCAATCGCCTGACTGGACTGAGTTTCAAACAGGCGCAACAACGCTCGCCTTGCACGGCGGCGGTGTTCCGGCGACTGCACCTCCGGCTGGAGACCCTACCAAGCAAGCTGGTAGTTGCTCAATTGGGTTTAACGTTGAGGATGTAGACAAGACCTACCGGGAATTGCAAGAGAAAGGTATCCGGTTCGTGATGCCACCCACGCAGCGAGAGGGCGAGGGGATCAAACTGGCGGTTTGTATTGACCCGGACGGCTTGCCGATCGCGTTCGCACAGGCCATAGCGCAGACAGCGGCAAGTTGATTCGCTACCTTACGAAGCGAGGGCCGGCCTAACTGAAAAGCAACGGTTGGTCCTTCGCTTCCACGCTTTCTTCGGACATCGCTGAATCAAGCAGGGCTGGATACTTCTGAAACAGCGGCGCCGGACCGACTACCCGTTCCTCGCTCAGCGTAGCCTTAATCTCCAGCGCGTTTACCACTGCCTGACCGCGGAAGTGATTGTTAGTGATTACGTAAGACTCCTTCGTCTTCGCTGCGATCTCTTTAATCCTCGCAATCCAGGGCTCCAACTCATCCATTGAATAGAGATAGTTGTAGCGGTCATCGCGCGGCGCCTTTTCCCTGAACCAATCGTGGTAATTCCTTCCATGCAGCCGAACGTAGCCGATTTGCGAGGTCGTCACGTCCGCGGGCTTGATAGATTTCTTAAACAGCGGTTGATCTAAATTACAGATTCCCACTCCCAACTCCTCTAACCATTGGTAAATCTGAGGATTGTTCCAGGACGAATGTCTGATCTCGAGCACCAACGGATAATCCTTGAACCGATCGAGCAGCTTCATGAGATAGATGCGTTCGTCGTCCGTGTTTTTGAACGACCAGGGGAACTGCAACAGCAACGCGCCCAGTTTTCCCGCACTAGCCAATACGTCCATCCCCTCGCGCACCTGTGTCTCGTCTTCGGCGGTCGACTTGCCGCGCTCATGTGTGAAAACCCGATGAAGTTTTGCCGTAAACATGAAATCGCGCGCCTCGGCAACGCGACTAGCCCAAGATTTTGCGGTGGAAACTGTGAAAGGCCGATAGAAACTGCTGTTGATTTCAATGGCGTTGAAAAATCTAGCCAGGTACTCAAGCGGATCAAATTTCGCACCTGGCTTCTGCGGGTAAACGACGCCCTCCCAGTCTTTATAAGACCAGCCGGCGGGACCGATGCGGATTTTGTTAGCCATTGATTTGCCGCAGATTAACGCGGATCATCGCGGATATGAAAAGACCTCGCCCGTTGCCTGGGGTGAATCTGGATTCTGATCCACATTTCTTCCGCGTGAGTCCGCGGTCATTCTCCTTCAATTCTTCCTACGATGCGAACTCCGCACATCGGTGGTATAAACGATGCCACTAATTTTCATCTCCATTCTAAGAAAGGAGGTTACGCGATGCGTCTGACCGAAATGGTTTCGTGCTCTGGTTGAGCGGCTAAGCTGTCACCGAGCTTACTCGCTCAGGTGTTGAGCGGGCTACCACCACAGCCCAAAGACGAGAATGTCATGGTTGGTTTTGACAAAGCCGACGACGCCGGAGTGTATCGACTACGCGCCGACCTCGCGATCGTACAAACAGTCGATTTTTTCACGCCGATCGTTGACGACCCATTTATTTACGGCCAGATCGCTGCGCTGAACTCAATCAACGACGTGTGGGCGATGGCCGGTACGCCGCTGACGGCCCTCGCGATTACGTGCTTTCCGAAAAAGGGCGTCGATCCGGCGATACTAGGCGAGATCATGCGCGGCGGCCTGGAGACACTGAACAAGCATGGCGTGACGCTGATTGGCGGCCACAGCGTGGACAGCGAGCAGATCATGTTTGGTTATTCAGTCACCGGTGTAATCGATCCCGACAAAATTGCCGCGAATTCGGGCGCACGCGCTGGAGACGTGATTATTCTGACGAAGCCAATCGGCACCGGCGTGATCTCTACCGGAATCAAGTTTGAAAAGACGACTCCGGAGGTTGCTGCTTCCTCGGTCGCAACGATGTTAACCCCCGGCAAACATGCCGCTGAAGCGATGCGCGAATTTGGCGTGAAGGGCGCGACCGATGTCACTGGATTTGCTTTGCTCGGCCACGCCTGGGAGATGGCGCGGGCCAGCAGGGTTACGATAGAGATCGAACCCGCCAAGGTGCCTTTGCTTGAGGGCGCGCTCGAGTTGGCGACGGCGGGCGTAATCACGGGAGCCGACAAAACGAATCGCGAGTACGTCGGCGACGATATTGAGATCGACCAGTCGGTAAGTAAGGAAATGCGTCGTCTGCTTTACGATCCGCAGACGGCGGGTGGGATGCTGATTGCGATTTCCCCGAAGCTCGCGCCCGACTTGCTGGCACGCCTGCGGGAAAGCTACCCTCGGGCTGACGTGATAGGGCGAGTTACTGATCTCGGGTCGCGCTCAATCGCTGTGGGCGCGAGCGCTTGAAGAGAACATACAATTCAGAGCGCTCAACGAGCCATCGAAGATGGCGGAAAGAATGATAGCCCCGGGCGTGAGCCCGGGGATCTATCGCAAATGAAACCTGAGCCAGCTATAGCGGGCGACAGAGTGCGCGGTGAAAAGTAGGACGTTCTGTTTCTGTCGCCCCTTCGGGGCTCAGAATCATTTCATTCTGTTACCCCGGGCTTACGCCCGGGGCTACACTCTTTCCGCCCGCTCTCGGGGGCTCATTTGAATGCTCCCTATTTGAGTTGAGTCTTGCGTCGCGGTTATCCTTTCGCACCGGAAACTTTCGAGCGTCGTTCGTTCGGCGCTCTCCCTGATGATTCTTCGGGAACAAGCTATGGTCTCTACGATTCAACAATCAACCATCTCCGATCCCCTTTCAATGACTGCTTTTTACCAACAGGTCCGCGCGCGGACGATGCAGATCGTGGCGCCGCTGGAGACAGAAGACTACGTAATTCAAACCGCGGAATTCATGAGTCCACCGCGCTGGCACGTCGGCCACACGTCCTGGTTTTTTGAGACGCTCCTGCAAGCGCATCAACCTGGTTACCGAATCTACTCCGAAGCGTATTTCTTCTATTTCAATTCTTATTATGAGGGTTTTGGGGAACGAATAGCGCGACCCAAGCGCGGTACCAAATCGCGACCCACGGTCAAGGATACCGTCGCGTATCGCAAACACATCGACGAACAGATGCTCGGGTTTCTGGAGTCGCTCGAGAGCAAACCGGAGATGGAAACTGTCCTGGGGATCGTCAGGCTCGGGCTTGAACACGAGATGCAGCATCAGGAATTACTCGTTTACGACATCAAGCATTTGCTGTGCGATCAGTACGACGCGCCCATTAAACCCGCGCCCGCGCCATCCGCGAAAGTTGAAGGCATGGCTGAAATTGAGGGAGGGCTTTTCTTGATGGGCTATGGAAGCCAAGTCCAAAGTCCAAAGTCCAAAGTCCAAAGTTCTGCTAACTACGATTTCGCTTTCGACAACGAAAAACCTGCGCATCAGGTCTTCCTGCAAGACTATGCGCTCGACCGCACGCCCGTCAGCAATGGCGACTTTCTCGAGTTTATCCGCGACGGTGGTTACCAGAACTTTCGCTGGTGGTTTTCCGAAGGCTGGGAAGTTGTTAACCGCGACGAGTGGCGCGCACCACTTTATTGGGAGTTGCACTATGACCAGTGGATGATTCGCGATTTCGCCGGCATGCACACGGTGAAAAGCAAAGCCAACGAGCCGGTTTGTCATATCAGTTTTTTCGAAGCTTCAGCTTTCGCAAAATGGGCTGGCAAACGGTTGCCAACCGAGGCGGAATGGGAAAAAGCCGCTTCGTTTAATCCGCAAACCCGCGAGCCGGGCAGCTTTCCCTGGGGCGACGACCCACCCGACGAAAGCAAAGCAAACCTGTTTGAGAACGGCATCTGGGCCCCGGCGCCGTTGGGCGCGTTTCCGGCGGGACAAAACGCTTACGGCTGTCAGCAAATGATCGGCGACGTCTGGGAGTGGACAACGTCGGACTACGTTCCCTACCCTGGTTTCAAGTCCGAGTTTGACGAATACAACGACAAGTGGTTTGTAAACCAAAAGGTTTTGCGCGGCGGCTCATTCGCGACCCCGCAAGCTCACATCCGCTCAACCTACCGCAACTTCTTTCACGCTCACGAACGCTGGATGACGTCAGGATTCCGGTGCGCGAAGGATATGTAAAGCAAACTGTCAGTTTGCTTTAGTCGCGATGCCAGTCCAGTTGAGTGCTAACCGCAACGAAGCAAACTAACAGTTTGCTTTACACCCGACGATAGCTCCATTTCCAATCCTGCCAGCGCTCAACGTAACCGGCTTTCAGCGGATTATTCAGGACGTAAGCCACTGTCCGCTGCCATTCGACATCATCCCTGATCCAATGGTCGTAACTCTCATGCGCCCAGAATTCTCCTTCGCGACCTAACAGACGATTGGCCTTAAAGGCGGTGTACCCCTTCAGCGATTGCATAATGGCGGCCAACGAGTGGTAGTTGAACCCATCATTATCCGCAGGCAGCGGCTTTATAACCGTGTGCACATGATTCGCCATGATTGTAAACGCATCCAGCCGGTAAACTTTTCCATGTCGATAGTGCAAGGCCTCCGCCACTTGTGAAGCAACTCTTTCATCGCTCAACCAAACCGGGCCTTCAATGGCGCCATCGAGTAATAACTCAAACTTCGCAAACCACGCCCTTTCGAAATCTTCTTTTATTTGCTCGTAGTGATTAACGTTTGTCCGAGCCAGGTGTTCGAGCCACTCGCGCTCTTGACGCCATTGACTTAGTACGTTTTGCGGGAGGGAACCAGCGAGGCGGAAGGTCACGAAGAAGATCGCACCTGGAGGTTGGATGTGCGGAAGATTTCGACGGTATGCTGGTTGATAGTCGAAATGACTCATCGTGATGTAGGTTGTAGAAATCTGCTCATCAAAGCAAGCTACTCGCACTTGAGTGATTATTTTCGGGATGCAAGATTTTCAACGTTTCCGCAAACTAACAGTTTGCGTTACGATTCTTCCTTAATGCAGATCTATTTTGCCGGCTCAATCCGCGGTGGACGCGAGGATGCGGCGTTGTATCATCAAATTGTCGAGCTGCTGGGCAATTACGGCGAGGTTCTAACAGAGCATGTCGCTGATACCGAACTAGGCATACTTGGTCAGCACATCGGCGACCGCAACATCCACGATCGCGATTTGGGCTGGTTGAAAAGTTCAGACTGCCTGGTCGCTGAGGTAAGCACCCCGAGCCTGGGAGTTGGGTATGAAATCGGCAAAGCAACTGAATGGGGCAAACCTGTGCTTTGCCTATATCGACCCGCTGAAGGACGTTCGCTGTCGGCGATGATCGCGGGCAGCAATGGTTTAACGCTGAAAGAGTATCAAAGCGCGGATGAATTGAATCAGATCTTCGAGCACTACTTTCGATCCAGGTAAACTGGCAAAGGAAAAGAGCAATTGGCAACCATATTGAATGATATCGAAGCGAGAGTCCTGGGCTCGCTGGTTGAAAAACAGGTAACGACGCCCGAATACTATCCGCTCACCCTTAACTCGCTAACCCTCGCTTGTAATCAGAAGAACAATCGCACGCCGGTGACTTCCTACGACGAGACGACGGTCGCACAAGCGCTGGAAACTTTGCGCGAAAAGAACCTTGCCTACGTTTTTTATGGCAGCACCAGCCGCGTGCCGAAATACAAGCATGTGCTGCCCGAAGTAATGCATTTGAGCGCATCGGAGTTAGCCTTGATTTGTGTCCTGCTGCTCCGAGGGCCGCAAACCACGGGTGAACTCGCAACCCGCGCTTTCCGACTGCATGAGTTTTCCGGCCTGGAAGAAGTTGAGTCCACTCTCAATTCATTGATCTCGCGTGAGCCGGATCCACTGGTTAGACGTTTGCCGCGCCAGCCCGGTCAGAAAGAGGTGCGTTTCGCTCATCTACTGTCAGGAGAGCCGAAGATCGAAGCGTTTGCCGAAGCTGAAACATCATCTTCCACGGGCCGGCGAAAGAGTGGCGATTCGGAAAGATTTGAAAAACTCGAACATGAAGTGGTGACCTTGACCATGGAAGTGCGAAAGTTGCAACAGCAGTTCGAAGAATTCAAAAAACAGTTTGAATAATCTCGTTCGCCCATCCCCTTGATCTCGAAACGACCTCCAAATGATCTACAAACTACTGTCAGGTTGGAAACATCCGCAGATTACGCAGATTTCACAGATTCAGAACCCCAGCAAAGGTAGAAGAACAAGAAGACACGTGTGGCCGGGTTAACGGTTCACACAGTTCTTAATCTGTGGAATCTGCGTAATCTGCGGATTTCGTTTTGCTCTTTGTGCTCGGATTGCACGTCTAGGCCAGTGTTTCATTTGTGCAATTTCCGATTATTTGAGTTATAATCTCCCTCCCTATGAACCTGGAAATATTTCATCCAGCGGTCGCCCGCTGGTTTGGGAAAAGCTTTCCTGCAGCGACGCCGCCACAAGCGCAGGCATGGCCGGCCATCAAGGAACACCGGAACACTTTGATCGCTGCGCCCACCGGTTCAGGTAAAACGCTCGCCGCTTTTCTGGCTGCCATCGATGACCTGGTGCGACTGGGCGTGGAAGGAAAGCTCGACGATACTACTCACGTCGTTTACGTTTCTCCGCTCAAAGCCCTCAGCAACGACATCCAACGCAATCTGCAGATTCCACTGGCCGGCATTCAGGAAGAACTACGCGCGCTTGGCTTACCGGAGGTCAATATCCGGACATTTGTCAGAACCGGTGACACGCCGGCTGGCGAGCGCACCGCGATGACCAAGCGCCCGCCTCATATTGTCGTAACCACTCCCGAATCGTTGTACATCCTGTTGACCAGCGAAGGCGGGCGCCGGATGCTGCAGACTACGCGTACGCTAATCGTTGATGAGATTCATGCGGTAGTCGGCGACAAACGCGGCTCACATCTCGCGCTCTCAATCGAACGCCTGGAACAGTTGATTCAGCAACATAATTCTCAACTGGCGCCAGACGAAATTCGCAATCCGCAATCCGCAATCCGAAATTCCAAACTAATTCGCATTGGCTTGTCGGCTACGCAGCGTCCTATTGAAGAAGTCGCACGTTTCCTTGTCGGCAATGCAAACATCAATTCCGACAACACGCCGAACTGCACCATCATCGACAGCGGTCACGCGCGCAGGCTGGATCTCGGGATTGAACTTCCGGAATCGCCGCTGCAGGCTGTGATGTCAGGCGAAGTTTGGGAGGAGATTTACGACCGGCTGGCCCAATTAATCCGTGAACACAAAACCACCCTCGTCTTTGTTAACACCCGGCGCTTAGCCGAACGCGTTTCGCGCCATCTCGGCGAACGACTCGGCGATGAAAACATAGCCGCGCATCACGGCAGCCTTGCCCGGGAACAGCGTTTGGCAGCGGAGCAAAGGTTGAAAGCAGGCGAACTGAGTGCGCTCGTCGCCACCGCTTCGCTCGAACTCGGCATCGACATCGGCGACGTCAATTTGGTTTGCCAACTGGGTTCCACTCGTTCCATAGCCAGCTTTTTGCAGCGTGTTGGGCGCTCCAACCATACGGTGGCAGGGTTTCCGAAGGGAAGAATTTTCCCGCTTTCGCGTGATGAACTGGTCGAGTGTGCGGCGATCGTGGATTCGGTGCGACGTGGTGAACTTGATCGCCTGGAACTACCGGAATTGCCGCTCGACATTCTCGCGCAACAGATCGTTGCGGCTTCAGCCGCCGAGGAATGGACCGAAGACGCACTACTCGAGATGATCCGGCGGGCGTATCCTTATCGCAATCTGACCCGCGAGCAATTCGATTCCGTCATTCGCATGCTCGCCGAAGGCTTCTCCACCAAACGCGGCAAGCGCTCCGCTTACTTGCACCACGATGCCGTTAACCAGCGCATTCGCGGACGCCGCAACGCGCGGATTTCAGCAATAACTTCCGGTGGCGCTATTCCTGACACTGCAGACTATGCTGTCGTACTCGAACCGAGCGAGCTAGTGATTGGTTCAGTGAACGAAGACTTCGCGATTGAGAGTTTGCAAGGCGACATCTTTCAGCTGGGAAACGCTTCGTGGCGTGTGTTGCGCGTCGAACAGGGGAAAGTGCGCGTCGAAGACGCACACGGTCAGCCGCCTTCGATTCCGTTTTGGTTGGGCGAAGCTCCCGCCCGCACGCATGAACTTTCGGTTTCAGTCTCCCGCCTGCGTGAGGAAGTAGCGAACCGCATCGAGGTCATTACAAACTACGAAAACGTGGATGTTGTTGACGATCTGCCAGCTGCTGAGTCTGCGGAACCCATAGCCGGTCCTTCCATCAACCTCGAGCCGGCGATTGACTACCTGGTTAACGACGCCGGCATTTCTCGCGCTGCGGCGGAACAGATTGTTGAATATCTCGCCGGCGCCAGAATGGTGCTCGGCGTTATGCCTTCACAGGATAATCTGGTCCTCGAACGCTTCTTTGACGATAGCGGCAGCATGCAGCTCGTGCTGCATTCGCCATTTGGCAGCCGCCTCAATCGCGCCTGGGGTCTGGCGCTTCGCAAGCGTTTCTGCCGCAAGTTCAATTTCGAGCTGCAAGCGGCGGCAACAGAAGATGCGGTGGTGCTTTCGCTTGGGCCCACCCACAGTTTTCCTCTCGATGAAGTCTTTCACTACCTCAACTCCAAAACTGTGCGTCAGCTTTTGTGTCAGGCGCTTCTGGACGCGCCGATGTGGAACATTCGCTGGCGCTGGAATGTCACGCGCTCGTTGGCGGTCTTGCGCCGGCGTGGCGGCAAGAAGATCCCCGCCCAGTTGCAACGCATGGATGCGGAAGATCTGTTGACCGCAATATTTCCCGATCAAGTAGCTTGCCAGGAAAACCTTGGCGGCGGTGAACGCGAGATTCCCGTGCACCCGCTCGTGGATCAAACTGTGAAGGATTGCCTCGAAGAGGCCATGGACATCGATAGTTTGGAGAGGCTACTGACTGCGATTGAGCGCAACGAAAAGAACTTGTTTGCGCGCGACGTGATCGAGGCGTCGCCGCTGGCGCAGGAAATCTTAAACGCGAGACCCTACGCTTATCTCGACGATGCGCCGCTGGAAGAACGGCGCACGCGCGCGGTACAACAGCGACGCTGGCTGGATCCGCAAACGGCCCGGGACATGGGCAAACTCGATCAGGGCGCCATCGATCGAGTGCGCGATGAAGCCTGGCCGCGCGTGGAAAATGCAGACGAACTCCATGATGCGCTGGTGGAGTTGGGCTTCCTAACTGAACCGGAAGGATCACAGTGGCCAGACTTCTTTACCGAGTTAATAAATGATCGCCGCGCCGCAGTCCTACAAGTGATTGCTGGGACCGCGGGCGTCCCGCCCGCAATGAGCGCGCAGCGCGAACCACCTGACGCCCCCAGTTTGCCCGGTAGTGCACCGCAGGCGGGCGGGACGCCCGCGGTCCCAGCAGTTCACTTGTGGGTTGCGGCGGAACGACTTCCTCAAATAACGGCTATCTATCCCTTAGCTTCTCTAGTTCCAACGATCGTCGCCCCTGAGAGTGTGGCGCGCACGCCGTGGAGTTTTGAAAGCGCGCTGGTGGAAGTTTTGCGCGGACGACTGGAAGGACTGGGACCGTCAACCGTGCCGGCGCTAGCCAACTCTTTCGGACTAAGCAACGGCGATATCGAATTAGGCTTGCTCAAACTTGAAGCAGAAGGCTTTGTAATTCGCGGTCAGTTCACGCCCGGAGGAAGCGAAACTGAATGGTGCGCACGCCGGCTGCTGGCGCGCATTCACAGTTACACGCTCAATCGTTTGCGTCAGGAGATCGAACCGGTCTCGACCGCTGATTTCATGCGCTATCTGCTCGCCTGGCAAAAGGTCGCCCCTGACCATCAAATGGAAGGGCCGGAGAGCGTGCGCGCGATCATTGAACAGTTGGAGGGCTTCGAAGCTCCGGCCGCCGCCTGGGAAGGCGAACTGTTGCCTGGCCGCTTAGCGGAATACGATCCCGCCTGGCTCGATGCTTTGTGTCTTTCGGGCGAAGTTGTCTGGGCCAGACTAACTCCCCCAACAGTGTCGCGTGCAGCTGCGGTGGAACCGGGGAACGAACGCGCGCGCGGCGCCGCTCCGGTTCGTAACACACCGATCGCGCTGGTACGGCGCAAGAACTTTGCTATTTGGAATTCAGTCTTTCCACAGCCCTCGTTAAGTGAAGTCGAGTTCTCAACAACTACCGCAGCGGTTCACGATTATCTGACCACACGCGGCGCTTCTTTCTTTACTGATATTGTCGAAGGCACCAAACTGCTGCGCGCACAGGTTGAGGAGTCGTTAGCCGAACTGGTAGCAAATGGACTGGTCATCTCCGACAGCTTCGCCGGCTTGCGCGCCTTGTTGACACCTGCAAGTCGGCGGACGCAGGCAGCGGCAAGACGCAAGCACCGCCAGCCAGTCTACGAGATGTCGAGCGCGGGACGTTGGTCGCTGCTTGACCGAAGCGCCTATGCGCCAGCGGAGAAGGAGACGGTCAACGCAGAAGCTGCCGAAGAAGTCGCGCGTATTTTGCTCAAACGTTATGGCGTAGTTTTCAAGCGCTTGCTTGAGCGCGAAGGTATTGTGCTCCCCTGGCGTGTCTTGCTTCGAATTTATCACCGTCTGGAGGCACGCGGTGAAATTCGTGGCGGACGTTTTGTAGCCGGAATTTCCGGTGAACAGTTTGCACTGGCCGAAGCCGTTGGAATGTTGCGAGCGATTCGCCGCACCCGCACCGGATCAATGGATTTTGGTTTCCGATCACCCGCTCGCGAACCTGAAGAGCGAATAGCGGATTCTACGACTACTGAAACAGAGAGCCTGGTTTCGGTAAGCGCGGCCGACCCTCTGAATCTCGTCGGCATCATCACGCCCGGCGGACGCGTCACGGCACACATTTCGAACCGCATCCTTTACCGCAATGGCGAACCAATCACTGTATTGGAGTCTGGTGAGGTGCGCTTTCTTGTCGAACTCAGCCGCACAACCGAATGGAAAGCCAAAAGCGCGCTGATGCGCAAAGCGACTCCGCCGCAGTTGCGCACTTACCTGCGTCGTCCAGCATAGTTAGTTCGCGAAGACCACCGGCTAATATCTGTCAGCCCTCCGGGCTGATGCCCCGCTAAACCGGATTCAGTATGACGATCTCGGCGCGATCGCGGGCATTATCGAGAAAGCTGTCGGTGTCTGATTCAATCTTTGCTTCAGTCAGTGTCTTTTCGATTTCGGTGCGAGCTTCTTCCAGCGTGGGCACAATCTTACCCGGCGCGCGCGCCTTGAAACGAGGTACGTAGGCATCTTTGTAGTAATCGGCCACCTCGTTCTGCGTAATAACGACAAAGTTGCGAAAACGAAAATCGAGGTACTTATCAATCCTGACCCGCTGTTCCAGAATCTCATCCAGTTTCTCTGCCGTCAGGCCCACGCGCCGCAGTCTCTTCTGAAATTCCGGTTCCGATGGAAACGCTTTGGCTAATTCATTACGCGCGCTGCCAACTTCGTCCGCGGTTGGTGCGATGGAAGGCAACTTTTCCGCTTCCTGAAGGATTAATCTCTGGTCTGTTAGCAGATGCAAAGCCCGGTTGAGTTCGGCTGAAGAGGGGTTGTCCAGTGGCGTATTTGGTTGCAGAGCCAACTGCCAGAGCAAGTCAGAATAAGTTATCAGGCACACTTGCCGGCATTCCGGGAGCACACCGGCATTAACCGTAGCAACCATCTTGTCAATCACTTGTTGCCCAAAGGCCGGGGGAATAGGGGAAAAGGGGAAAGGGGAAAGGGTAAATACAAATGCAATCAGCGCAC
>Ga0070697_100002205_pt1 | contig 14953 bp, 15 predicted proteins | sample KBSK1501metaG_FD_65475 | JGI IMG/M metagenome (GOLD analysis project Ga0070697, IMG submission 65475) | Corn, switchgrass and miscanthus rhizosphere microbial communities from Kellogg Biological Station, Michigan, USA - KBS K1-50-1 metaG | ecosystem: Host-associated > Plants > Roots >...
GAACGCGCATTCGAGTGCCGTCGGCCGTAAAGAACTGGATTCGGTACGGCTGGAACGTCAGGAGTGACCGTGCGGGACTTCAAGCGGTTACGCGGCGCCTCAACGGAAGGGATTTCGGTACACCGGGGACGGCGCTATGTTTCCCTTGATGGAAGTCGTCGTTATCGCGTTAGTCGCTGTGGTTGGTATGGGCCTGTTGGTGTTTCATCGCCGTCTCGCTGAGAGACTGCGGAGCTTCACGGTAGGGCTGCAAAGGCGAATCGAAAGGCGTTACCCACGGCGACTCGCACGATGGTACTTCGTCGGACCGCTGTGGTTCTATAAACTTCAGGTGCTTCTGGCCGGGATCATACTCCTTGCTTCCGCTGTCCTAGCAGGCTGCTGAAAAACCCGACTTTAGATATCGGGTCTGCATGAGAGTTCGACTACGATACGCATGACCACTCCGACGGAGGTGCGCATGCGCGGTGACGATCGGGAAGAGCAGGGTGCGATGTGGAGCTATGTTCCCCTGGAGCAGCGCATCCCGGCCGATCATCCGCTGCGGGGGATGCGGTCACTGGTCGACGCCGTGCTGCGGGAGCTCTCGCCCCAGTTCGCCGAGCTCTACTCGCGCGTGGGCCGGCCGTCGATCGCGCCGGAAAAGCTGCTGCGCGCCCTGCTGCTGCAGGTGCTGTACACCATTCGGAGTGAGCGGCTGCTGATGGAGCAGCTCGACTACAACTTGCTGTTTCGCTGGTTCGTGGGGTTGGAAATGGACGACCCGGTCTGGAACGCGACGGTGTTCACCAAGAACCGGGAGCGTCTGCTCGGTGGCGAGATCGCGCGCGCCTTCTTCGACCGGGTGGTGGCGCAGGCGCGGGAGCAGGGGCTGCTTTCCGACGAGCACTTCACCATCGACGGGACGTTGGTCGAGGCGTGGGCCAGCCTCAAGAGCTTCAAGCGGAAGGACGCAACGCCGACGCCGCCCGATGATCCCGGCAATCCGACGGTGAACTTCCACGGGGAGCGGCGTAGCAACGCGACTCATGCCTCGACGACGGATCCCGATGCGCGGCTCGCCCGCAAGGGCAACGCGCAGGAAGCTAAGCTCTTCTATACCGGCCATGTGCTGATGGAGAACCGCAACGGCCTCGCCGTCGGGGGCTGTGTCATCCCCGCCAGCGGCTACGCCGAGCGAGCGGCCGCGCTGGAGTTGCTCGGGATCCTGGTCGGCGGCGGGCGCGTCACGCTCGGAGCCGACAAGGGCTACGACACGCGGGATTTTGTGGCCGCCGCCCGCCTGCTGGGCGTGACTCCGCACGTGGCGCAGAACGCGACCAACCGTGCCAGCGCGATCGACGGCCGGACCACCCGCCATCCGGGCTACGCGGTGAGTCAGCAGCGGCGCAAGCGTGTGGAGGAGATTTTCGGCTGGCTCAAGACGGTCGGGCTGATGCGCAAGACGCGGCACCGGGGCACCCGCCGGGTCGACTGGATGTTTACGTTTGCCCTCGCCGCCTACAACTTGGTTCGGATTCGAAACCTGACAAGGCAGCAGCCGGTATGAACGACCGGCGCCGATCTCGGAGCGCGGACCGCGAGCCGCCCGCCGCGGCTGATCGGCGGTGGACGCCGCCGACTGGCCGTCATTCAGGTCAATCGGTCGACCGCCTTCGCGCTGCGTGGAGAACAAAAATGCTGTCATCATCTGCTTTTTCAGCAGCCTGCTAGGGCTTCGGCCTCGCCGCCCGCGCGAGACGCTCGACGATTTCGACCATCTTATGGTGCGCAGCGCTACCTGGGTCGCGAAACTCGTCGACCGCATGTTCGTCGGCGAGCCGGTTCAGGCGCATCAGCTCGCGTGCGCGCTGGCGCCTATTCAATTGCAGCTCGGACGGCCGATAAGCGAACAGGAGCCGCCGCATTTCGGCCGGGCCGAAGAGCTGGTTGAATTCCGACGCCGTCACATAGATCAGGAACAATACAAGAATCCAGAGCGAGATGGCGGTGAAGCGATGCCAGGAGAAGGTGGAGATCAGATATGCCGCGAAATCGCCCGGCCGATTGTCTTCGACGACGGAGAAATGCACGAAGCGCTCCGCCAGGCGCGCAAAGAACACCGCCACCCAATAGACGGCCGTCTTGAACAGGATCGGCCGGATTAGTGGGGCCCGATCGAAGAGCTTTAGGAAGGGCATCGCGTTGGCGGTGATCACAGCCTTGCCGACGACGAGCGCCGCCAACGTGGCCAGCATAAAGTCGCTGACGGCGACGGCATAGTCGGCGACGAGAAGGTTCGTTGTCAGAACGATGAAGTTGAAGCCGACGAAGAAGAAGATTGTCGGCGGCAACATTCTGCTCAGCTCGTGCAGAATCCGGGCGCCGACGCGCCGCGGAAACATGGAAACCGCGCCCGCCTGTCCCGCCGACGGTTCTATGTGCGGGTCGCGGCCTTCCGGCAAGAGAGGATCGCTCTTCATGGGCTTGGCCTCGCGTTGTCGCTGCGAGCCGGACTGGGACATGTACTTACGAGCACGCGGCGGAATGTTTCGGGACACGTCATAGGGCCGACTGGTTACACCCGCATCAGCCCGCGGGGATACGGGTACAAAGTCCAGTATTCGCGGTGCACGCCCGCGCGGTAAGCCAGCCACAAATCTCGTGGTCCGCCCGCATCCGAGTCGTGGTGTGATACGCGGGTGACGAAGCGGCTGGCCAAACCGAGGCTCGCTGCCGATTCCCGGGTCACCGTCCAGCTGCTCGGGGCGCTCCTCGTTGTTATGATCGGTGCGAGCGGGGTGCTCGCTGATGACGACCCTCCAAACACCCCGGCACAGGCGGACCTCGTTCGGCAGGCGAACGCGCCGATCTCGACCATCTTCCAGGTCAGACTCCTGGACAGCTACGCGCCGCAGTTTTCGGAGGTGAACGGACGGGGCAACACTCTTTCGATAGCCCTAACTATGCCGCTGCCCGAGTACCGCATACTGCCCTTCCCCCAGCTTTCGCTCCTGACTCTTCCCGTGGCTATCACCGTGCCTGGCGGTGTGACCGGCTTCGGTGACGTGCGGTTCGCCGACATCGCCGTGCTCGACGCCGGCCACAGCGTCCTCTGGGGACTCGGGGGCACCTTCGTCTTTCCGACAGCAAGCACTCCCGTGACCGGCCAGGGCAAATGGCAGGCCGGACCAGCCGCGGCGATTGCATTCGCCCCCGAAGACTGGCTGTTGGGCATGTTCGCCCAGAACCCGATCTCCTTTGCCGGTGATCGCGAGCGAGCCGATACGAATGCTCTCTTGTTGCAGCCCTTCGCTAGCTATCAGCTGGGTCGCGGCTGGTTCATCAGATCGCAGCCTCAGATGATCTTTAACTGGAAGACCGGAAAGCAGCAAGTGCCGCTTGACGTGGGCGTCGGGCGAGTCTTCAAGGTCGGCCGGCAAGATGTCAGCCTTTTCATCGAACCGTTCTGGAACATCACTCATGACGGGCCGGCGCCCAGATTCGGCATCGCCTTCGGCGCATCGCTACTGTATCCGGATTTCTGGCGTAAGCGGTGAGGCGTCAGATCCCGCTTCCCAGGGACCTCACCCCGCCGCCCTCCGTGAGTCGTCACCGATGAGCCCATAGTGTTCGATCGGCGCTGACATGTTCAGGCCGCCTCGGCGTGCCGCTCGGGCGGCGCCATGAACTCGGGACCGACCGGGTCCTTGACGTTCTCGCCGACGACCCGATCGACGTAGGCCCGAGCCTCGTCGTCGAGGTGCCAGCCCAGCACGTCATCGACCGGCTCGAGCTCGTGCGGATGTCGGGCACCCCAGAGCGCCACCGAGACGCCCGGCTGATCGAGCACCCACCGGATCGCGAGCGCCAGCACACCCTTGTCGTATCTCTCGCCGGCATAGCGCTCCAGCAGCTTCACGGCCCGGAGGTACTGCCGGAACCGCGGCGGCTGGAATTTGGGATCGGTCTGCCTCAGGTCATCACCGGTGAACTGCGTGCGCTCGTCGATGGTGCCGCTCAAGAGGCCACGGCAGAGAGCGCCGTAGGTGAGCGTGGCGGCGCCGCGATTGCGGCACCAGGGCAGAACGTCGCGCTCCGCCTGCTGCTCGAAGAGGTTGAGCGGAGGCTGGGCCGAGGCGATCGGGGCCACGCGCTCAAACCGTTCCATCGCTTCGACGGAGTAGTTGGAGACGCCGATCGCCCGGATCTTGCCGCTACGCTGGAGATCCAGAAGGGCGCTGGCCGTCTCCTCGTAGGGCGTCGCCGGATCCGGCCAGTGCACCTGATAGAGATCGATGTAGTCGGTGCGGAGCCGCCTCAGGGAGAGTGCGACCTCTTCGGACACCTGTTTGCGTGTCGAGTTGCGAAACAACGCGTCGCCGCGGCGCTCGAGGCCGACCTTGGTGGCGATCACGACCCGGTCCCGGCCGCCCCGCTCGGCGATGGCCCGTCCGACGACCTCCTCCGAGTGGCCGAATCCGTACGCGGGCGCCGTGTCGATCAGCGTGATGCCGCGATCGAGTGCCGAATGGATCGTTCGCACCGATTCGTCGTCGTCGGTGCCTCCCCACTGAACGCCACCCATCGCCCACGTGCCCAGCCCGACCCGGCTGGCCGGTGTGCGAACGCCTCGAATCTCTGTCGTCTCCATGGATCGCCCTCCACTTCAGCGCAGCGCCGCCTCCGGCGAACCCGACTTCGTCATCATCCTCAAGGGCGCGGTGGCGCACGCCGCGGCGCGCCGACGTACCGCATCACCGTCGTCAAGGGGCCACGCCGACCAACGGGGTCCCCAGATCGATCCGGCCGCGCCCGATGGCGTCGGCACGGCCCCAGCGGCCCGGGATGTCGAGCAGCTCGAGCTGTTCGAGCGTCGTCGGCACCGCCGGATCGACCAAAAGGTTGTCGCCGATCGGCTCCAGCCCCAGCAGGGTCCGCAAGAGCAGCAGCGGAGCGCCGGTCGACCACGCCTGAGGACTGCATGCGGTCGGATACTCGACCGGGAACCGCGTCTCCGCCCGCGCATATCCCGCGAACGCCTCGGGCAGGCGTCCGTCGAAATACTCCGCCGCCTCGAGAATTCCCATGGCGACTCGGGCGGCTTCCTTACGGTATCCGTAACGGCGCAGCCCCCACGCGATGAAGGAGCTGTCGAACGGCCAGACGGTCCCGACGTGATAGCCGATCGGGTTGTAGCCGCCCTCGCCCTCGGCCATCGTCCGAACGCCCCAGCCGGAAAAGAGCCGGTCGCCGAGAAGGTGATCGACGCAGGCGCGGGCCTTGTCCTCGTCGACAATCCCGCTCCAGAGCAGGTGGCCGATGTTCGAGGTGAGCGAATCGACTTTGCGCTTCTTGCCGTCGAGGGCCAGGGCAAAGAAGCCGCGCTCGGGGATCCAGAAGTCCGTGTTGAAGCGCCGCTTGAGATCGGCCGCCTCGCTGGTGAGCCGCTCGGCCGTCCTCGGGTCCCCCCAGAAGTCCCGCGCTAGCCGGGCGCATCGATGCTTGGCGTCGTAGACATAACCTTGGATCTCGCAGGTGGCGCGCGGCAGCGGGGCCAGCGTGCCGTCGGCGAACAGGATCGAGTTCCAGGAGTCTTTCCAGCACTGGTTCTCGAGCCCCGTGGTCGTGTTCCGGCGCTCGTACTCGACGTAGCCGTCGTGGTCGCGATCGCCCCATTCGTCGATCCAGCGTAGCGCCGCGCGCGCCTGGGGCTCGAGCTTGCGCACCAGGTCCGCGTCGCCTGTCCACCGCTCGTATTCGTCGAGCAGGATCAGGAACAGCGGCGTCGCGTCGGCGGAGCCGAAGTACGGGGAGTGTGGTCGCTCCTCGAACGCAGTCATCTCACCCGCGCGCGACTCGTGCAGGATGCGGCCCGGCTCCTCGTCGCGGAAGTCGTCGCGCACCGTCCCCTGCCGCAAGCCGAGGACTGTCAACGTCGTCCGCGCCAGCTCGTGGGTAAACGGCAGGGCCTGCAGGCTCGTGAGGAGACTGTCACGTCCGAACACCGCCATGAACCACGGCAGGCCGGCCGCGGGCAGCGCCTGGCCCGGGGCGATGATCGGAAAGAACCGCAGCGCGGCCAGATCGACCAGGCTCCGCTGATACGTCTGCTCCAGACGGGGCCACGACGTGACCAGCTTGGGCGCCGCGGCGAGCCACTCCTTCAGGCTCGACCCCATGTTCGGCTTCGGCTCGTCATCGCCGTGCGCATACTTTGGCCGCGCGGGCGGACCAGCGAGGCCGGTGACTCCGGTCACGACGTCGAGGCCGGCCTTCCACGTGCCGTGCGGCTCGAGGTGCACGCGGAACCGCAGGCCGCGCTCGTCCACTGTGGCGCCGGCATCCGAGGAGATCCACGTCTCCCGGACGTATCGCTCGCGCCGGTAGCCGAGCACCAGCCGGTGATCCTCGACACGCCGGTACCGCTCGCCCTTCTTGGTGAGGGCATCCTTCACCTCGAACAGGTCGGCGAAATCGCCGTCGGCCTCCAGCCGCACGTCGAGATCCTTGGCCTCGGCATCGTGATTCAGGATCGTGAGATCCTCGTGGAAGCCCTGCCCGACCGCGCGCTGCCGCACGATCGACAGCGGCGAGTCGACGTAGACCGTCCCGGTGCCCGGCACTAGAAAGAACTGACTCGCGAAGTAATTCAAGCTGTCGACCGACAGCACGTTGGGCCGTTGACCGTCGACGGTGAGGATCCAGCGCGAGAGGAAGCGCGTGTCGTTGTGAAAGAGGCCCTGGGTGTCGGTGGGGGACGCGTCCACATCGCCCCGGCGGTCGCTGACGACGAACGTGTTGCCCTCGAGAATGCTGACATTGGAGTCCGCCATCGCTCCCTCCTCAGGCTGCCTGCTTGCGCGTCACGCGAATGAAGCCGTGCAGCCTCTGGGCCAGGGCATAGTCCCCCTCGACCTGCACGCGGCCCTGCAAGGCCGCGGTCAATAGATTTTGCTCGCCCCGCGCGATGCGCACGAAGTCCGCCTCGTCACAGCGGATCACGCAGTCGGCCGGGGCCGTGCTCTCGGTGATCGCGACCGTCTCGTCGCGCACCTCGAGCCGCCAGCTCCCGACCCCCTCCACGTCGAACCGGTAGCTGCCGCTGATGCCGTGCAGACGCGGGTCCGGGCGACGGTCCTCGCGGCGACTCTGAGCTTCGGCCAGGATCGAGCGCGCAGTGTCGGTGGGCATCACGACCTCCCTCACCTGTTGAGCTGAACGGACCCCAATCGGGTTCGAGTGCTTCCTAGCGAGGCTACGAAATGGAAGGACGCCTCAGGGAGGGCCATTCGACCTGCCCCTCGTCGAGTTTCGGCCTCGGCCTCTAGGACGCCGAGCAGGTGCCGAACATCAAAAACCCGCCAACCGGCGACAGGACGGCACCCGACATGGCGCCGGTTCTCTCGGCGACGTTGAGACCCCACGCTTTGCCGAGGGTCTGAGCCTCTTCGCCGTGAATCAAAAGTTGCCCGGCGCCGCGGCCGACGGCCGTGATCCGCGCGGTTCGGCCGGTGGCCGAGCCGCTGATGACGCGGTTGGCGACGTCAACCGTAACAACCGGCGGGAGACTGACGGTCTGCGCGGTCCCGCGTGTGCAGAGCGCCGCTTCCTGGCAAACGAACACCGCCTCGATCGTGCACTTCATGGGCGCGGAGCCGTCGTACGGCGCCGCCGCAGAGGCCACACACGCGCTCCCGACAAGCGTGGTAACGAGCATCAAGGCTTTCACGTAGGTCCTCCCTCTCAGACCGGATCCACCACCGATTCAAGTCCCACATCGCGTGCCTCAACCCCAGAGCCATCAGGCCGCTCCGCATCGCTGTTCGGCACTGTGGGCGCCGTTCGGCGTCAGACAGCATTGCTGTCAATGGCGTTGTCGAATCCGACCGAGATGGCGTTAACAGAAGGGAAGCAGAGGCATGGAAATCAAGCCACAGGCAGCCGTGCTGCCAAAGGACACCGGCCACCTCGAACAGGGGAAGTACGGTCCTATCTTTCCCAAGACGCCAGCGTGCTACGGGTTCACGATCATCGCGAACGTCAAGCCCGGTCGGGCAGAGACGATCCGCAACTACGGGTTCAAGCTGGCGAAAGCGTTGGAGTCTGACCCCTACCTGCTGGCGCCGCTCAAGCTCCACTATCTGAGATGGGTGCTCTTCGACAACGACACGCGGTTCATGTATCAGGGGATTTTCGACACCGATTTCGACAAATACACCGATGACGCGGTCGCACTCTTCACGATGAGCGGCGTCGACACGGTGTTCGAGAACCTCGAAGGGTTTCCCATGGACTGGAAAACAAACCCCGCAGCGTTCATCAAGTTCGTTCGGGACCACCAGTGCCCGAGCTTCATCGAATACGGGGAATATCCGTTTTTCACCGCCGACGAGATCAAGAAGGCGTTGAGGATCAAGCACTCCTTGTCTGAGATGCTCGATCAGTTGCAATAGGGCTTGCCAGCGCGAGCCAGAGACGAAGCGATGAGCGAACCGAAGACCGCTCGGATCTACAACCAAAATCACGTACCGCGGAAATATAGTCCGGGTCGGCGACGCCTGAGCATGTACATCTCATGGAGCTACCCGGCCGAGGCCGGCCGGAATCCGTTCGAGCTCGATAATCGGTTCTCAACGATGACGGAGGTTCGGCGGGTGGCATGGCCCGCCTATGAGGCGCCACGGTGGTCCGACGCATTACAGTTCCAGCAGGGCATCGCAGGCGCGCTCGAGCTGTTCTTCTGGGCCTGGGCGCCGTTCCAGCGGTTCGTCGGTGAGACGACCGGGCATGTGCTGCCCGTGTTTCAGCGAATCGACCAGGCCGGCTTCAAGCTTCCGCTCGACGAGCGGGTGCTGGCGGACGCTGACACGCTACTGGTCTTCGGGTTGGACCATATGGTCACGGACCAGGAGGCCGCTCCAGAAGAAATCGAGGCCGTTCGTGAGTTCCTGAAACGCGAGGGAACTTGTCTGATCTTAGGCCCGCATCACGAAGTTGGAGTTTCGAGCGATCCGAAAGTGCGCGACATGGAGTACCACCACCACGGCGACGCGTTGGTGCCCCGCCAGCAGCGCTTCGGACGGTACACGCGGTCCCTGATGAAGGGCCTCGGAGTACCCGTCGAGAATCGCTTCGGTCTGCGTCCCGCACTGCTCCCGGGGACGAAAAAGCTCGCGCCCTTGTCCATTGCGACCGATCTCGACATCAAAGGCTGGCTCCAGGGGGTAACGACCTTCAACTTCCATATGCATCTGCCGCACTACGCGGTGGCGACCGATGACACGAAGTCCATTCATGTGCTGGCCAAGCAGCCGATCGACATGTCCAGGCCGCATCCCTTCACGGAAGCGGGGAACCGATCGTTCAACATGTTCCTCTGGATGCCCCCGAGCGGCGACCGCGCGGGTGATGTGTTGCTGGCGGATTCCACCATCTTCAGCACATTGTTCGGTGTTGACGAGAGCCTGGAACGGTTCTGGAAGAATCTCGTTACCGCAGCCTGAGGTCGGTCACGCAGGAGGAAATCCGTGAGCCCGGAGACACACGTCACGCTCGAGCTGGATGACATCCAGAGCGGAGTGCTGCGCCCTCGGCCCACTCCGTACGCAGCGACCTACGTTGTGCTCCGCATCGGTGACCGCAAGGCCGGGCGGGACCTCATGCGCCGGATGGGCGCAGTCGTGACTTCGGCCGCTGACCCGACGGGTCCTCTCGCCGATACCTGGGTGAGCGTCGCGCTCACCTACCAGGGCCTCAAGACCATCGGCGTGCCTCAAGAGTCGCTCGACAGTTTCGCTTGGGAGTTCCGGCAGGGAATGGCGGCGCGCGCGAAAGAGCTCGGCGACTCCGGCGAGAGCGCCCCCGAACACTGGGAAGCGCCGCTCGGGACGCCGGACGCCCACGTGGTCCTCGTCGCGGTCTCAGCGGATCGTCAGCAACTCGAGGCGGTCCTCGATCGCGGTCGGGAGGCGTACCGTGAGCTGTCGCCAGCGATCGCCGCGATCTGGCGGCAGGACTGCTACGCACTGCCCACGGAAAAAGAGCCATTCGGATTCAGGGACGGAATCAGCCATCCCGCGATCGAAGGGAGTGGCATTCCGGGAACCAATTCAAGGGAACAGCCCCTCGCGGCGGGCGAGTTCGTTCTGGGCTATCGCGACGAGATGGGCGGCATCCAAGTGACTCGGCCCGACGTCCTGGGCCGCAACGGAACCTACGTCGCCTTCCGTAAGCTGCACCAGCGTGTGGCGGCGTTTCGCCGGTACCTCCAGGCCAACGCCACGAGCCAAGAGCAGGAAGAGTTCCTGGCAGCAAAGATGATGGGACGCTGGCGCAGCGGCGCTCCCCTGGCGCTCTGTCCTCTTCATGACAATCCTGCACTGGGCGCCGACCGCCGCCGCAACAATGATTTTCTCTACGAGGAAGACGACCCGGGAGGATTCAAGACCCCCGGCGGCTCGCATATCCGGCGGACGAACCCGCGCGACGCGTCCGTCGCTGGTGTGGCCAGAATTCACCGCATGATCCGACGAGGAACGGCGTATGGCCCGCCGCTCCCCGAAGGAGTGCTTGAGGATGACGGTGCCGATCGCGGGTTGATGTTCGCGTTTGTCGGCGCGCATCTTGGGCGGCAGTTCGAGTTCGTCCAGTCTCAGTGGATCAATGATGGCGTGTTCTTTGGCGCCGGAGACGCCAAGGATCCGATCGTCGGATCAAACAGCAAAGACGACAGCTTTACCGTCCCACGACGACCGGTCCGCAGGCGCCTTCAGGGCCTTCCGCGGTTTGTCGTTACACGGGGCGGTGAATATGGCTTCCTGCCGGGACTGCGAGCGCTGCGCTGGCTCGCCGATCTTCGAACGTAGAAGGCCGGGGGCACATGCGCGACGTCATCGTAATCGGGGCCGGGCCGGCGGGTCTACTCGCCGCTCTCCGTGCCGCGGACTTGGGCGCCAAGACCGCGCTCATCGCGCGTGACGAATTTGGCGGCATGGCGGCCAATGACGGCCCAGTTCCTGTGCGGACACTGGCCCATGCCGCGCGTCTCATCCGAGATGCCCGCCAACTCAGTCGATACGGCATCGCCGTGAGCGAGCCCGTGCTGGACTATCCCCGGCTGCTCGCGCGTGTGGACGCGGTCGTGAACGATGTGCGTGCGCATTCTGCGTTTCGCGAGCAGATCGATGCCGCGAAGGTCACCGTCTACGAACGGGTCGGCGCAGCGCGCTTCGCCGATCCGCACACGATCGAAACGCAGAGCGGGCTACGGCTGCAGGGTGAACGGATCATCATTTGTACAGGCGGCGTGAGCCGGCGACTGTCCGTCCCCGGCTTCGAGTTGACGGCCACCCACAGCGACGCCTGGGGCCTGACCTCTGTTCCGCCGTCAATGTTGGTCGTTGGCGGGGGAGCGACGGGAGCGCAGGTGGCCTCGATCTTCAACGCCTTTGGCGCGCACGTCCAACTGTTCCAGGCCGGCCCGCGCATTCTGCCGACCGAGGACCAGGATGTCTCAGTGGCGGTCGCGGCCGCCTTCCGTGAATCAGGAATAGTGGTGCGGGAGAACTTCGGCGATATCGAGTCTTTCGAGAAGACGGCCGGCGGCGTGCGCATGATCTTCTCGAAAGACGGCGCACGGGACACGGCCGAGGCGGCGCTCGCAGTCGTGGCGGTGGGCTGGGTCGCCAACACTGCCGAGCTGAACCTCGCGACGGCGGGGGTCGAGATCGATCATCGGGGCTTCGTCACGGTTGATGCGTATCTTCGAGCCTCTGCGCCCCATATATTCGCCGCTGGTGATGTCACCGGTCATCTGTTGCTGGTCCCGCAGGCGATCCAGGAGGGTTTCGTGGCGGCCACCAACGCCGTGCGAGGCGCAACGATGATGCTGGGCGACCAGGTGACTCCGATCGGCAGCTTTACCGACCCAGAGTATGCCCAGGTAGGCCTGAGCGAAACGAAGGCCCGTGAAACACACGATGTCGTGACGGCGATGGCGCACCTCGACTCCACCACGCGCACGATCATCGACGGACGCACGCTCGGCTTCTGCAAGCTCATCGCCGATCGCGCGACCTCCAAGATTCTGGGCTGCCACGTCGTCGGGGAGCGAGCCGTCGAGATCACTCAGGTGGCGGCGATAGCGATTGCCGCCGGGATGCGCGTGGATGATCTGGCTCGCGTCCCGCTCTCCTTTCCCACCTACACCGGAATCCTCGGCCGCGTGGCGTCGAGTGCGGCTCGCCAACTCAATCTGACAGTCAGTTGGCAAGCACACCAGGCGGAGATGGAGAGCAAAGGGATCTCGTAACGCGCGGGGTCCCGGACGTCACAGGCTCTCGGCCAAAGGCGGGCCCCGCGCTGCAATGGGAGATCGCGCAATGGCAACAGCGCCTGAGGGCACTCGACTCTCCGCCGATGAGGCGCTGGCGCGGCTGATCGAGGGGAACCAGAGGTTTCTCCGGGGCGAGGCTCGCAGTTCCGCCTTCCGGCGAGAAACCCTCACCGATCTTGCCAAGGCCCAGAGTCCCTACGCGACCGTCCTTGGTTGCAGCGATTCTCGCGTGCCGCCCGAGTGGATTTTCGATACCGGCCTGGGAGAACTGTTCGTCATCCGCGTGGCCGGCAACATTTTCTCGCCGGAAATTGCGGGAACGCTGCAGTATGCGGGCGCGTACTTGGAGACACCATTATTCGTGATACTCGGCCACGAGGGTTGCGGGGCGATCACCGCAGCTCTGTCGACCAAGCACGAGGGGGAACAGTTTCGTTCGCGGGTTCAGCTGCTTCTCGCGAACATCGTCGGCCGCCTTCCGGATTTCGACCCGACACTTTCTCCCGAAGAACAGGCATCGCGCGCCGTCGAGAGCAACGTGCGGTGGACGATTCGCCAGATCCTGAATTCGCCGGAAGGGCAGGCGCGCATGGTGGAAGGGCGAATAAAGATCGTCGGCGCAGTCTACGAAATCGAAACGGGCCACGTGAGGTTCCTGCCACCGGACGAACCGACATGACGACCCCTCACGCAGCCGGTCCGGCATTCTTTCTCCACGAGGATTCTTTTCTCATCGCTGCCACCATGTCTCCTGACCCTGATCCCCATCGCGAGATGGACCTGATGGCCTGGGTGAATGGGATGTCGACGAGATGCACGCGTTCCCGGCTGAGGATCTGGACACCACCGGCGAACGGTGTAGGTACGGACGGCACGAAGACCGTGACGCGACCGTCGACGAGCTCCTCGACGATGAAGGCCGGAACGAGACCATCGCCGAGCTCGGCGAGCACCGGCTTCCACACGTTCTCGTCACCCTCCCCTGCCATCCGCTGTGTCAGGCTGCGAAACATCGCGTACCCGGGAAGTCTTCCAAAGAACGACTTCTCCACCCCCTCTCGAGCCACTCGCCCTGCCCGGGTCCGCACGGCGGCACCGACCGCAAAGCAAACGATCAGCACTATCAACAGCGACAAAAAGTTTTCACCAGGCACCCAGTCCGGGAATAACGCTGCAATCGGCCGCACCAAGCCCACGACCGACTGCATCCCCTTGAGCAGCACCAATACGGCGAGGTAGATTGGCACCAAGACAAGTGCGCCACCGACAACTGTGCTGACAACGAGTTCGCGTGCATATTTCATTGTCCAGGCCTCCCTCGATCGCGAGATCCGCGAGCCGCTCATCGAACCTCGTGAGATACCGATCGCCGCCGTTCGGCGATTCAGCGTCTCACGCGTCGGGTAGCGGGCGTGCAAAATCAAGACGCTCGTCCTTGAATACGGCCGAACGATCGTTGTCAGGCCGCCCTGTGGGAGTGCGTCAGCGCGCCGTTGGCGCTGGCGGCGCAATGATGACGTCGATGGTCGCGGTATCGCCATCCTTCAACGTGCGGGCCGCATCGGGCGAAATTCTGACGTGGAACGTGCCCGACTGCGTCTCGATCTTCACGTCGCCGTCGCGATCGATGTCCTTCACGCGGCCAAACACGCGCGTGCGGATCGCGCCGACGGGGACGCTTGCCGCGGGCGAGTCGCTCACGACCACGTACTGGCCACCACTCAATGCCACCGGCTCGCCGGAGCGGATGACGACCATCGTCCCCGGCTTCAGGGAGGCGACCGCGGCCGGACTGCCACCAGCCATGATGACGGTGGCGGGCGTGGCTCGGATCATGCGTCCGTCGTCGAGGATCACCACGTTGGCGCGCTGGTCCACGCGCGCCACCACGCCCGTCGTCTCCTGTGCCTGTACCGCTGTCTGTGCGTTAGCTTTCCCAGAGTTCCCAGAGAACATACCGAACAGCGCGAACACCAAAACGACCGTACATGCGTTCCTTCGCATTCTCGATTCCCCCCACTGCGTCGAGTCGCCCATCGCCGCTCACTCGCGAACGGCGTGGCCGCCCGCATCGCTAGGTGCGTCCATGGGCGCCATGCTGTCTAACGTCGAGCGGCGACCACAGTGCCGAACGGCGACGGCGCGGCAGGCCTGATGGCTCTGGGGGAAGGTGCGCGCTGTGGGAGTCGAGGTCGGATGTGGAGATCCACTCTGGGTAGGAGCGCGCCCTGCCGACGGTCCCGTCACTTTCCACTGGCGAGCTTGTTGACCTCGGTCTTGAGGGGCGCGGCCTGCTTGTTCTCGGGCGTCCCCTGGATCAGGATCTGCGTGGTCGTAACGTCATTCTTGTTGTAGTAGGCCTCGTTCAAACCGTCTCGCTTGGCCATCACCGCCCCCTCGAGGGACGCGCCGGCATAGACGCCCTTGGCGCGCACAAAACTCAGGATGTCCGCACTCACGTTTGCGGTCTCCGCCGTGGTGCCAACTCCGACGGGGCCAGCGGCAACGCTCGCATCCGCGCCCAGCTTGATGCTGTTCGCCAGCATGGCCGATACGCCGCGATCACTCATGATGAGCAGCACGACTTCGGACTTGTCGGCGCCCGCCTGGAGGCCGAAGCTCGCCTGACCGATCGTG
>Ga0070697_100002207_pt1 | contig 14933 bp, 12 predicted proteins | sample KBSK1501metaG_FD_65475 | JGI IMG/M metagenome (GOLD analysis project Ga0070697, IMG submission 65475) | Corn, switchgrass and miscanthus rhizosphere microbial communities from Kellogg Biological Station, Michigan, USA - KBS K1-50-1 metaG | ecosystem: Host-associated > Plants > Roots >...
GCCCGGCACGATTCGAACGTGCGACTCTCAGCTTCGAAGGCTGATGCTCTATCCGGACTGAGCTACGGGCGCACGCGTCCAATAATGCCCGGCCTCGATGCGCTCTGGCATTCACCCACGACGCATCCGGTTCGAGTTGCGCCCGGGGCGGCGGGATGGGAGCCCTCGGTTTGAACTCTCTCAGCGCCGGTCGCGAAGCGACCGCCCGCGCTGAAAATTGGTGCGCCCGCCGCGATTCGAACGCGGGACCTTCAGCTCCGGAGGCTGACGCTCTATCCGGACTGAGCTACGGGCGCAAAGATCAAAAACTCTTGGGGTGAGTGGAGGGATTCGAACCCTCGACATCCAGATCCACAGTCTGGCGCTCTAACCAGCTGAGCTACACCCACCGTCGGGACCGCGCAGTTTACCCGCCCCTCGCGAGGCGGTCAAACCGATATTCTCGGCCTCGTGCCGACCTCGGAGGTTCTCCTCATAGCGGGATGCATCCTGGTGGCGGCGCTGCTCTATTCCTCCGTCGGTCACGGTGGCGCGTCCGGGTATCTCGCGGCAATGGCGCTCTTCGGCCTGGCGCCCGCTGTCATGCGGCCGACCGCCCTCGTCTTGAACCTGCTCGTCGCGGCGATCGGGACCATTCAATTTGCCCGGGCCGGCCACTTCTCCTGGCGCCTCTTCTGGCCCTTCGCAGCGGGCTCGATTCCCATGGCCTTCGTCGGAGGAGCGATCACGCTGCCACCCGGTGTCTACAAGCAACTCCTGGGGGGTGTTCTGCTCGTCGCGGCCTTTCGTCTCTTCCTCTCGCCCAAGACCGCGGCTGGTGAAGACATACGCCGCATTCCGATCGCGCTCGCGGTTCTCATCGGCTGCACGATCGGGCTTCTCTCGGGGTTGACCGGTGTGGGCGGCGGTATTTTTCTGAGCCCGCTGCTTCTGGTGTTCCGATGGGCGACACCGAAGACCACCGCTGCGATCTCGGCAGCGTTCATCTGGGTCAACTCCGCCGCGGGACTTCTGGGACGGCTCGCGACCGTTCACTCGATCCCTTCCGTCGCCCTGATCTGGGCCGTTGCCGCGGCCGCAGGGGGTCTTGCCGGCGCGCACTACGGGAGCCGCCGGCTCGCGGGGCTGACGTTGCGGCGGCTGCTCGCAGTCGTTCTGGTCGTGGCGGGCGGGAAGCTCCTTCTGGACTGATCCGAAGATTCTGCAGCCTGTTCCGCGGCTAAGATCTCGTTCGAGGAGGAGGCGAGCGATGCAGGAAAAGCAGCGGCCGCCGGATCTGCCCGACAACGCGACGCTGGCGGACGTCATCGAACGAAATATCCGCACGGTTGCCGGTCTCCATGCCCAGGCTCGGAAAGAGCGCACCCTGCAGGAGCACATCGCCGACGTCATCACGCAGTTCTCCGGCCGCATGTCGTTCGTCTATTTCCACGTAGTCTGGTTCGGAGTCTGGATCCTGATCAACACGGGGCATCTCGGAATCCGCCCCTTCGATCCCTTTCCGTACGGCCTGCTGACGATGATCGTTTCCCTCGAAGCGATCTTTCTCGCGACCTTCGTCCTCATCAGCCAGAACCGGTTGAGCGAGGACGCCGACCGGCGGGCGCATCTGGACCTCCAGATCGGTCTGTTGACCGAGCACGAGCTGACCCGCACGCTTCAGATGCTCGACGCGATCCAGGACAAGCTCGGCATCGAGAACGATTCCGATGTCGAGTTGGCGCAGCTGGAGATGGAGACCCGGCCCGAGGACGTCCTGGCGGAGATCAAACGAGTGGAGGAGTACGTGAAGGCCCACCCCGAACGCTGACGGGGATCTCGGAGCGGCCGCGTGCTAAGTTCCCCCGCCGTGAAAGGCCTGCTCTTTTCGCTGCGGGCGCCGGCCCCGATTCTCCTCCTCCTCGCCGCAATCGGCTGCGGGCGCCGGGAAGAAGCGCCAGCGGCGCGCGAAGCTCCATCGGCCCGTCCGGCCGCCGTCGAGAACGACGACGCGGCCTCGAGGAATCGACGGCCGGGCGGAGGACGGCATCCGGTCATTTGGCTCGGCTTCGACGGTCTGGACTGGGAGTTCCTCGATCGCCTCGCCGCCCAGGGCAGGATGCCCAACTGGAAGCGACTGACCTCGGAAGGCTTCAGCGCGAAGCTGACCAGCGTCGTTCCTCTTATTTCCCCGATTCTCTGGACCACCGCGGCCACGGGCGTGGGACCCGAGATCCATCGGGTGCTCGATTTTCAGGAGGTGGACTCGAAGACCGGACAGAAGGTTCCGATCTCCGGACTCTCGCGCGCCGTGCCGGCGGTCTGGAATATGGCGTCGGCGGCGGGACGCAAGGTCGGTGTCGTGGGCTGGTGGGCGACCCATCCCGCCGAAGAGGTCAACGGGTTCTTTCTCTCCGATCACGCGAGCCCGATCCTCGTGGACAGGCTGCCTCTGGAGGGCGTGGCCTTCCCGACGACTCTTCAGGTGGGATTGGCGCAGGTCATCGCCCGGGACGGAAAGATCTCCGACGCGGACCTGGCGCCCTTCCTCGACGTCCCGGTGTCCGAGATCAACGCGGCCCGAAGCAACGGCGCGGGCCTGGAGAGCCCGATCGTTGCGCTTTCACGGATCCTTTCGGCGACGCGGATCTCGCAGCGCGCGGCGCGCGACCTGTACGACAAGAACCGCCCCGACGCGATGCTGCTTTATTTCGAGGGGACGGATGAGATCGGCCACATCTTCGCGCCCTTCACGCCGCCGAGACTCGCCTGTATCTCCGACGCGGACGCCGCGCGGTACGGAAGCGTCGCCGAGACGTACTTCAGGATCGTGGACCGGATCCTCGGCCAGTGGATGCGGCGCGCGCAGGAGGATGGAGCGACTCTTCTCGTCCACTCGGACCACGGCTTCAAGTGGGGAGAAGACCGACCTTGCCAGTTTGCCTCGGGCAACGTTGCGACCGCCGCCTTCTGGCATCGATTGGACGGCGTCCTCGCCGCGTGGGGCGCGCGTGTGAAGCCCTCGGTCGAGCGCGGGCGCGCAAGCCTCTTCGACGTCGCGCCAACGGTTCTCGCGCTTCTCGATCTTTCGGCGGACAAGAGCATGCCCGGCCACGCGATCCCGGCCTTCGCGGATCTGAAGCCACCTCCGCCTGCAGTTCACCCCGCTTCGATCGTCATCCGTCGCGTGCCCGCCGAAAAAATGTCCGCCGAACAATCGAGCGAGTTCGCCAAGAAGCTTTTGGCTCTGGGTTACCTTTCGCCCTCCGAGACACAGCCGCTCGCTCCAACGGGAGGCGATCGGCCCGGCTTGACGGAAGGCGCGTGGAACAATCTCGGCGTTTACGAGCGCGAGACGCGAAAGAACTTCGCGGCAGCCAAGCAGGACTTCGAGAAGTCCCTGGCTTTGCGGCCCGACTACTACGCGGCGATGTTCAACCTCGCCGTGCTTTACCGGTCGCAGGGGGATACCAAGAAGGCCGAGGAGTGGCTCCTGCGGTCCCTGGCGGCGCTCAAGGCCGATCCAGCGCCAGCCGTCGCCGCCTGGGCGCGCGAGTACGAGAAGCAGGGCACGATCGCTGCGGCCAGGTCTCTTCTGGAGCAGGCGATCGCCCGCTATCCCGACAACGAAGCTCTGGCCCGAGAGGCCGCCTCTCTTCTCTACCGCGGCAAGGACTGCCGCGGCGCCATCGGAAAGCTCGCGCGTTTCGAGGAGACGACGAAAGACCCGAAGACTCTGAACGCGCTCGCTCTCTTCCACACCTGCCTCGCGGATCGGGAAGCCGTGATTCGCCTGCTCGAGCGTTCTCTCGTGCTCGCCCCCAATCAGCCGGAGATCGCGCGCCTCCTCGCGACGGTCAAGAGCTCAGGCGCTTCGCGATAGGGGAGCCTATTGCTCGAGATCGAGTGCCGCTCGTAGGCCTCCCTCCAAGCGACGAACCAAGAGAGGTGGCAAGAGACCGATTCGTTCCGCGAGTTTGCCTCGGTCGAGCGTGGTGAGTTGATGACAGAGGGCAAGGCTCTGTTTTTTCAAGCCCCCGGAGCCGGCCGGCAGAAGGACCGCCGTTGGCCCGCGGCGATTTTGAGCGGCCGACGTCGAGAGTGGAACCACGATGACGGACCGCCACGACGGAGTTTGATTAAAGGCATCGTGCGAGACGACCAGAACCGGTCGGCGACCGTGTTGTTCCGAACCCGAACGCGGAGTCAGGTTCGCCCAGTAGATCTCGCCTCGTCTCATTCGTTTTCTCGCAAGGATTCCAGCCCGGCTTCTTCGAGCTCTCTGTCGAGGTCCGCCGAGCTACCCCCTTCCCGCAGCGCGTACTCGGCAATGGATTCGTGGAGCTCCATCCGACGCTGTTGGGCAAGCCACGCCTCCAGAGCCTGGCGCGCGATGGCTGTCGCCGGGCGCCCCCGTTTCTGAGCCTCATCGCGAAGCCGGTCATAGAGTCCCTCAGACAACGGGAGATGGAAATTCCGAGCCTTGGCACTTTTCATAGCCCATATTATGCCATGAAAATAGACTAGCAGATATGGCAATTCGCCCAAGCCGGAGAATCGGCGACGGACAGCAGGGATCCTGGATAGCCACAAAACAAAAAGCCGGGGGCGCGAAGCCCCCGGCTTGGAAAATAGTCGGGTCCGGGCTAGTAGGTGACGATCGCCGACAGGATGAATCGCCGCGCCGGAGCATAGGTCGTCGGCGTTCCGAAGAGAGGGTTCAGGTTCGAGGCGGGTATGCCCACGGTCGAAAGGCATGGGCTCGCCTTGCAGAAGTCCCGATTGACGGTCAGCGCGGGCTGGGTGTTGAAGGCGTTCAACAACCTCGCCTCGAGGCGCAGGTTCGCCGGTCCGATGGGAACGTTTTGGGCGACGAGCAGGTCGAAATTCGTCCAGGAGGAGTTGCGTCGGCTGCCGGCGGGCTCGATCGGCATCAAGTCCGTGCCGTTGACGGGGTCGAAGCCTCTTGCCTCCCAGGGCTGGCCGCTTTGAAAGCGCAGGTAGCCGCCGAGGATCGTTTTGGTCGGTAGCGTGTAGGTCCCGAAGAGCTTCGCGATGTGGGTGCGGTCCCCCTGCAGGATTCCCTCGTGGTCGGGGTCTGTCGGGAAGAGGCCTGGTCCGTCTCCGATATAGGAGGAGGAGTAGAAGATCGCATTTCCCGACGTGTCGAGATCCCAATTCCCGTCCAGCCGCGACAATGTGTAGGAGGCATCCAACGTCCAGTCGCTGCCGTAGGCCTTGCGTACCTCGAGGGTCGCCGCCCGATAGCGCCGGAAAGCCGGAATGTTCCCGTAGCGGAAGTTCGAGCCGTCGCCGGTGGCGGTGAAGTCCTCGATGATATCGGTGGACTTCCGGTACATCCCCCACAGCTCCGCGGACCAACCGTTGCCGATCGGCCTCGCATAACCCGTGATGAGCTCGTCGGTGTAAGTTGGGTCGATGTTGGGGATGACGAGTTTATTGGTCTGATTGGCCCGGACGACTTCCGTGATCAAGGCGCCCGTCGTCAGGTTGATGTAATCGTCCACGCGCAGGGCACGGAACGGCGCCGCCGAGCGAGCCAGAGACTGATTGTCCATGTTGTCGTACCGAGCGAGGTTCACGTAAGCCTTGTCGTGGACCTTGCTGTCGACCTCGTAGGCGATGCCGATGCGCGGCTGCCACTGCTTGCTCCAAGGAATGTCGACACGGCCCGTATAGGTGCACGCGGCCGTGGTGGGGTTGGTGCTGCAGGGCGGAATGGCGCTCGCGTTGCCCGGAGTGGTGATAACCCCGCGAATGAAGGTGAACGCGCCGTTATCGTTGGGGATGAAGTAATCCTCGTTGACGAGAACTCCCAGGTTGACCGTCAGGCGACTCCAGGTCATCTGATCCTGGAGGAAGGCGCCGTAAGTCTTGGCGCGCGAGACCTGTTGGAACGGGGGCGTCAGGCGGGCCCGGTAGCACGGGCGGGCGGCGACAGGACCACAGTTGCTCGAGTCGGTGATGGTGATCGTCCCCCATCCGTCGGCCGCGCGGTTCAAGTCTTCCCGGTTGTTGGAGAGCGTGAATCCCGCGCGGATGTCGTGGGAGGCGCCGAGGAAATTTGCCAGGTAGGAGCCCTGCAGCCGGTACTCGTCGCGGAAAAAGTTCTGATCGTTCTGCGCGAGGTCGCTTCCTCCGATTCTCTGGCCGAGCGCGTTGGCCGGCGGGAAGATGTAGTCCTTTCCGTTGGTCGTCGAGTGTCCGGTGATGAAGCTGCCGGACAAGTAGGGCGCCGCAGCATTGAAGGGCGTGGACTTGAAGGGGATCGGGGTGTTCGGAGCGACCGAGTTGTTGTCTTCGTTGTGGTTATACCTCGCCTCCAACGAGAGTTTCGGTGTGACCGTCCAGAACCAGGATCCGACGATGACACGGTCGATCGTCTTCGGCTGATCTCCTGCCGAAGGGGCGGTGAAGTTGCCGACGTCGGCGTTGTCCGCGGTGATGCCGCGATAGCGGAAAGACGCGTTGATCAGATGGCTCGGAGCGGGGTTACCCGTCAACTTGCCGAAAAACTCGTTGATATGGGTTTTGTTGTCGGGCACCGCTCCGAGCGTGTTCACCCGGTCCTGCTCCGTCTGACGGAGCAGATTGACCGAACCGTAAAAGAAGAGGTGATCCTTCCAGATCGGAGCCCCGACGTCCAGGCCGGGCCGGACTTTTTCGAACTGGCTCGTGATATTGGGGTCCTTGCTCTTGGCCGCGAAGGAGGCCGGCTGGTACTCGAGACGCGCCTCGCCGTGCACGTCGTTGGTGCCCGACTTGGTAACGCCATTGACGATGAAGCCGCCGGTCCGGCCGAACTCCGCCGTGACGCCGCCGCGCGTGATGTTGACCTCCTGGAGGTCGAGCTCGGCAAAGTCCTGAAAGAGGTCCCCGAAGAACGGGTTGCCGATGGTGACGCCGTCATAGAGGTAGGTGTTGTCCTGCCGTCCACCGCCGGCGTTGGGAGAGCCGGTCGTGGCATTGTTCTCCGCGACGCCGGGCGCCAGCTGGAACGTGCCCGTGAAGGTGCGTGCCAGCGGCAGCTTCTCGATCGTTTCCTTCGTGGTGACGTTGGCAATCTCCGTCGACTTCGTGTCGACGAGAGGCGTGGCAGCCGTGACGGTCACTTCCGCGGTCGCCGTGACCCGTAGGACCGGATAGACCTCTGTCGTCTTGCCGAGGCTCACCACGACGTCCTGGTTGAAGGAGCCCATCCCCGACAGCTCCGCCCGGAGCTTGTAGTTTCCGGGCGGGAGCGCGGCGAAACGAAAAACCCCGTCCGAGCGAGTCGTCAAGGTCTGCCCGGTGGGGATCTGCGGACCACTCATCGTGACGGTCGCGCCCGGCAACGTCGCGCCGTCCTTGTCGCGCACGACGCCAAAGACTTCGCCCGTCGTTTGCGCCATGGCGACCGGCAGCACGAGCGCGAAACACGTCAGCGCAATCCAGAGGATTCGGAAACGCATAGGTCTCACTCCTTCACCACTCGCGAGGGTCGCTCGCGCAAAAATAGTAAGCATCGATTCGGAAAGCTAAAAAGCAACTTGGGTTTCGTCTGTTCGCGGGGATTTTACCCTCGTTCGGTCCGTACGATGTCCTCGAATGTCTCGCGTCGGCGCACGACCCGAAAGCCTCCGTCTTCCACCAACACCTCGGCCGCCCGCGGCCGAAAGTTGTAGTTGGAGGCCATGGCGAACCCATAGGCGCCGGCGTCCAGGATCGCAAGCAAGTCGTTTTCTTGAACCGCGGGCATCGCAAGGTCGCGCGCGAAGAAATCGCTCGTTTCGCAAATGGGACCGACGACGTCGGCCGTCGAGGACTGTCCTCGCGGAGGGCCAACGGATTCAATTGGATGGATCGCGCCGTAGAGAGGGGGCCGGATCAGATCGTTCATCCCCGCGTCGGTCACGACGAAGGTCTTGCCGGCGTTTTGCTTCACGTCGAGGACTCGCGTCAGGAGGGCCCCAGCTGGACCGACGATCGCGCGGCCAGGCTCGATCAGGATCCGGAGAGGAAGTCCCTCGAGGGCAGGCAGGACCGCGGCGGCATAGTCTTGCGGCGACAGGCCCTCGTTCTCCGGCTCGGCGATGCCCACACCGCCGCCGATATCCAGCGTCTCCAGCGCGAACCTCCGATCGAGCAACCGTCGAGCGAGCGCCGCCAGCTCTCGGGCGGTCTCCGCCAGCGGCTCGGGATCGAGAATCTGGCTTCCGATGTGGGCCTGGACCCCGGTCACGGCGAGGTTGCGGAGCCGGCGCGCCTTTTCGTAGAGCTCCTCGGCGCGGCCGATGTCGACGCCGAACTTGTTGTGTTTGAGACCCGTCGAGATATAGGGGTGCGACTTCGCGTCGATGTCGGGATTGACCCGCAGCGCGATTCGCGCCTTCTTTCCCGCCGCGCCGGCCGCCGCGTCGATCTTTTCCAGCTCCCGCTCCGACTCGGCGTTGAAGGCCAGGATCCCGGCCGCGACTCCGGCGGCGATCTCCTCTTCTCTCTTGCCGACTCCCGAGAAGACGATCCGGTCGTGCGGAAAACCGGACTCGAGGCTCGCGCGCAGCTCTCCTCCGGAGACGACGTCCGCTCCGGCGCCGAGCGAAGAGAGGAGCTTCAGGATCGAGAGATTCGAGTTGGCCTTCGTGGCGTAGCAGACCAGGTGCGGGACCGCCGCGAACGCTCGATCAAAAGCCTCGTAGCGCTCCCGTATTCGAGCGGCGCTGTAGACATAGACCGGCGTGCCGACCTCGCGCGCCATGCGCTCGAGGGAAACCCCGTCACACGTCAGCTCCCCCTCGGAGTCCCTCACGAAGCCGGGCACGAGCGGGCACGATAGCAGAAGCGCTGTCGATTGCCCGCGAGCGAAAGATCAGCCGTTGCCCAGGATCACCTTGCGCACGCCGGTGGCCGGATCGACCTCGACTAGACGATGATCCGGCGTGAAAAAGAGCCTGCTGGCGGGGCTTCCCGGCGAAGGACCCGCAAACGGGTCCGTCGTGTTCCAGTAGGAAAAGGTCGCCAGCGGAAAGAGCCCTTCTCCCAGCGTCTTGACACCTCCGGTCTTCAGATCGACCAGAAGCGAGGTCCAGGCTGAGACTCCGGCCTTCGCGCGAAGGGCCACGACGAGCTTGCCGGGAGAGATCTCGCCGCCAGGAAAAATCGTCTCGGCGTACGGCAGACCGATTCCCGGCGTTTCCTGCCCGTGGCCGTCGAGGATGCGAAAGCGGGCCTGGGTCTCGTTCGTCTCCGCAAGCGAGATGCGTCCGTCGGAAAGAAACATCGCGAATCTCGCCTTCCACCCGGGGGCGAAAAGAGCGGCGATCGTTTGTCCGCTGCGCCCGTCTGCAAGGAAGAAACTTCGCTTCACGGGGTCACGAACCAGGAGCCTGTTGCCATCCGGTGAAGGGCTCAAGAGCAGCCAGCCAGTCCCAAGAGGTCCAATCTCTCCTCCGGCCGTCGCCTTGCGCGCCGCCCAGTCGAAGTCGAAGATTCGAATTCGGACGGGATTGGAACCGGGAACATCCGCGATCTCGTAGACCCGCAGCAGATCGGACCGCGGAAAGAAGAGACGGATGTGGGTCAGCGGTGAGAGCGGCGTGGAAGCAAGGAAGCGACCCGAGCCGAGCTCGTAGACGGAGAGAAGTCCGGGCTCCTTTCCCTTGGGTTGGGCCAGAGCGAGCCACCGGTCGTCGGCGGAAAGGGCGACCTGGCTCCAGCGGGAAGAGGAAAATATTCTCGTGTGCCGAACTTCGGCCGACGCGGCTTGGCGACCGACCGTAAGCGTCACGAGCTCGTACGGAGGCTCGGCTCCCTCGAACCACAGGAGCGTCTTCGCTTCGTGCGAGAAAAAGAGCCGCGTGTCGGTGGAGACGTCCGGGAGGCGACGGGACTGCCGGGACTCCATGTTGTAGGCGAAGCGAGGCTGATAGTCGAACCGATGCCGCGCGGCACCGCCGACGACAACCCAGCTTCCCTTCGCCATCGTTTCACCCCATTGGTCGGTTAGATCTTCCGGCCCGGCCGACAGCACAAAGCGTGTGTAGGCGGCGAAACCGAGCACGCCAATGGCCGTGAACAACCAGAGAATGCGCGAGGCCGCTCGATGCGCGGCACGGATGTCGGTGCGGCCTCGGGCGACTGCGCGGTAGCCCGCAACCAAGAATCCGAGCCAAACGATCAACGCAAGTCCAATCCAGCCCCATCTCAGCGCGACCGTGGCGTGGGCGCGGACGAGCGGCCGAGCCGCGAGAGCGACGACCAACGCCGCCAATCCGAAGACCAGGAAGTCGGCCCCGATCAGAGCCGAACGCGAGCGAATCGGGATGCTCAACGCGAACGACAAGGGAATCAGCAGCAACGAGAGCGCCAGGAACGGCCACAGAGACCATCCCCAATCCACCGCGAGATTACCGCCGTTCACGAGAAAGGCCGGCAGAGTCACGAGCAGCGCCGCGGCGAGGGCGAGCGAGGCGACTCCGGCCAGCTTGCCGCCCCAGATCGCGGCGCTCGAGAGCGGCCGGGCGAAGAAGAAGCCGATCCGCCGGTCGGAAATCCCCTGCGACAGCGTCTGGAATCCGAGCAGGATCGAGAACCCGGCCGCGAGGGTGACCGCCCCGAAGAAAGCGCTCACGGACCGGACCTCCGTCGCATGGGCCCCGTGTAAGTTGCGCACGACCGGAACGGCGATCGGACCGATGCCCGCGATGAGCGCGGCGAGGAGCGCCATGCGGTTCTCGGCGATCTCTCGCCTGGCGACGGCGATCAAGCCTTTCATCGCGGGCCTCCTTTAGCGATTGGCGTCTCCGCGGCTTTTTCCGCGGAGGATTCCCCGGCGACGGCGAGGAAGATCTCCTCGAGCGACATCGGAGCGACCTCCGCGTCGACGACGCCGTCGGTCGAGCGAAAGCGCTCGAAGGAAAGGTCGTTGTAGTTGGAGACGACGGCGTCGACTCCCCAGCCGCGGACCTTGACCTTCACCGCCTCGAACGCGTCGAGCTCCGTGCCGTAGGCGGAACGCGTCTCCGTGATCTGGTTGCCGTAGCGGATGCGGCGGAAGCGAGACTTCAGGGTCTCGGCGTCTTCGTCGAGCACGAGGCGACCCTCTTTGAGAATCCCGACGCGCGTCGCGATCCCCTCGATGCCCGAGAGATCATGGGTCGTGATGAGGACCGTCGTCCCGCGGTCGGCAAGCTCGCCGACGAGATCTTCGTAGAGAGCCTTGCGCGCGACCAGGTCCAGGCCCAACGTCGGGTCGTCCAGAACGAGAAGCTCCGGGCCGTGGCCCAGCGCGAGCGCCAGCATGACCTCTCCCTTCTCTCCCTTCGAAAGGCGGCCGAAGGAGTTCCTCACCGACACGCCGAACCGCGCGAGCCTGTCCTCGACCTCCTTCTGGTTCCACCGGGGATAGAGCCGCCGGCAGAAGTCGGAGAGCTGCAGCGCGTTCATCGCGGGCGGCGCGTCCGGCTCCTCGGGCACGACGCCGACTCGTGCCATCAACGCCGTCCGCTCGCTCCACACGCCCCGCCCAAACAGAAGCGCCCGGCCTGCTGAAGGCTTCTGCTGCCCTAGGAGGCAGCGCACCAGGGAAGACTTGCCGGCGCCGTTTCGGCCCAGCAGTGCGTAAACGGCGCCGCGCGCGATGCTGAGCGACACGTCTTCACAAGCGGTCGATTTCCCGTAACGAACCGTCAGCCCTTCCAGCGAGACGGCCGTCTCTTGCGGCGTGCTCATCGTTTTTCTCCTTTGGCTCCGTCCCGAAACTGTTTCCAGGCGGACTGGAGCTCGTGGCTCGCCTCGTCCGCCCCCGCTCCGACTGTCACGGCGAGGCTCGCGTAGCGTGTCGCGCCGTCCTTGAGCACCCGCGCGCGCTCGCCGCGCGGGAGCGCCGGCGGCGTGTCGGAGACATAGGTGCCTTCTCCGCGCCGGACCGTCAGGACGCCCGAGTCCGCGAGCCGCTGATAGGCCTTCGCGACCGTCGCGGGGTTGATCGAGAGCTCGCGGGCGAGATCGCGCACGGAGGGGACGGCCGCGCCGGGCGCGAGCGCCCGGGACGCGACGAGGCGCCGGATTCCCTCTTCGATCTGGCTCCAGATCGGTGTCGAATCGGCGGGATCGACGCGCAGCGCTCGCATTTCTGTATCGGTGTATCGCTACACTAATACACTTGAGGCGCGCTTGTCAAGCCTCCGATGCGGGCTATTTTTCGATCGGCGTGCCGGCCCGGCCCGGCGTCGGCTCCTGGATCGGGAAGGCCGGAGCCGCCGCGCCGTGGTCGCGGAAGTCGTAACGGCGCACGCCTTTGGCCAGGCCCGCGACGAGTGCGGCCACCAGGACCGTGGCGGCTCCCCCCGAGACGACCGAGACCGTCACGCCCACGACCGTCGAGGCGAAGAGGGAGGCCACCAGGCCCGCCTCGAGCTCCCCCAGCTGCGGGCCGCCCATGAAAAAGATCATGTTGACCGAGGTCATGCGGCCGCGCAGGCGATCGGGCGTGATGAGCTGCCGCAGCGTCTGCCGGATGACCGTCGAGATCGCGTCGGCAAAACCTGTCGCCGCGAGGGCCGCGAGCGTCAGCGGGAAGCTCCGAGAGAGGCCGAACACGATCGTCGCGGCGCCATAGGCGGCGACGGACACGAGGAAGACACGGCCCTGTTTAGACGGGAGCGGCCGGATCGAGACCAGGATCGAGCCGATCAGCGCTCCGGCGGCGGGCGCGGACACGAGGATGCCGTACCCGCGCGCGCCCACTTTCAGGACCTGGTCGGCGAAGATCGGGAGCAGCGACATCGCCCCCGAAAAGAAAGTTGCCAGGAAGTCGAGGCCCATCGTCCAGACCATCAAGGGCGTCGTGAAGACGAAGCGCAATCCTTCCCGCAGCGACTTCCAGGGATGCTCGTGTTCGAAGCCTTTCTCGGGAGCTCCGGAGGTGCGCATCGTAACGAGCGTGAAGATCACCGCGAGGAACGAAATCGCGTTGAAGAGATAAAGGAGAGCGAGCGCTCCGGTCTGTTCGGGCGCGCCCACGGCGGAGAGGCGCGCCGCGGGGATGTGGAGCGGACCCGTGTGGCCCGCGATGATCAGACCGGCCAGAGCCGGGCCGCCGATCAAGCCCGCCTGAAAGACGGAGAGATTCAATGAGAGAGCGCCGGGCAGGTCCTCCGACGGCACGAGCCGCGGAATGAGCGCTTGCCGCGCCGGGCCATCGAATGCGCCCGCGGAGGCCGAGAGGAAGTTCAAGGCATAGAGAAGCCAGAGGGTCTCCCGATGGGCGAACGTTACGCCGGCGAGCGCGAGAGCGACCCCGGTCATCGCGAGCTGAGTGACCGTCATCAGGCGGCGCCGATCCAGACGGTCGGCCAGCACGCCTGCCCACAGCGAGAACACAACGATCGGCACCACGCGCGTCAAGCCGACGAACCCGAGAGCCAGCGGCGAACGCGTCAAGAGGTAGATGTGCCAGTTGATTGCGACGACCTGCATCTGCGAGCCAACGATCGAGATGAGCTGCGAGATCGCGAGGCGCCGGTAGTCGCGGTGCCGGAGAGCAAAATAGGGAGGGCGAAGCGGATCGCTCAAGGACGCGGGATCATACCGTCGCTTCCGCTCGTTCGGGATCTGGCTTCGCCACCGGCTCGCGGCTCGCCCAAAGGGGCTCGACCGCGAGCCTGATCCCTCGCTCGCTCTCGCTCCCGCGGCGCGCGCCTCCTCCCCTCTGGGAGACTTCGCGCGCCGCGAGCGGAAGTTCCGGGGTTGCGAATCGAGAGGTTCTCCAGCACCCCGCGGCGGTCAGAGGAGCGCGACGCCGAGGACGAGCACGCCGGCGGCCAGAGAGAGGGCGCCGATGTAGGTGAGTCCGATGGCGCCGTTTGGTTTCTGCGCGGACAGCTTGATGACTGAGAGGAAGAATCCGGCCGAGACGAGGATCGGCGCGGCGAAGAGGAGCAGGCGCACGAGCGCCTTGCTCGGCTCCGAGAGCGCCGTCTTGTCCACGTACAGGATCCCCACCAGCGCCAGGATGGCGAGCACGCCGGCGTGCGCGTGCCCGGCTCGGAAGAGCGCCTGACGCACGGGGTTGTCGAGGTAACCGGGGATGCGCCGGGAGATCATCCAGAGCAGGAAGGCTCCCCCGATCTCGATAGTCGGAACGATGACCAGGATCAAGCCCGCGACGGAACGGGAAGCGTCGGAAACGCCAAACATGAGGGGCTCCTTTCTGCCTTCGGCAGCTTCGAAAGGCCGAGTTTCCTCTGAAACCCAGCTATCCGGTGCCCGTATGTGATATTGAAACTGACCGGTCAGTGTCGGAATAAACGATGCCTCGAGTCAAAACAGTCTCAAAAAAGCAGGCCATTCTGGAAGCTGCGGCCCGCGTTTTCGCGGCCAAGGAGTTCCACCAGGTCTTGATCGACGACGTCGCCTCCGAGGCCGGCGTCGGCAAGGGGACCATCTACCGCTACTTCGAGACCAAGGAAGACCTCTACTTCGACACCGTCCTCGACGTCCTCGACCATCTCGAGCGGCTCCTCCTCGCGACCCTCCCGGAAGAGACTTCCCCGACGCGGCGGCTCGAGCGGATTGCCCGCGAGATTCTCCAGCTTGCCTGGCAGCGCCGCCACCTCTTCACGCTTCTCCAGGCCGACGAGCGGCGCTTCTTCGATCGGGAGGATGAGATCGGAAGGCGACGCGAGGCCATTCAGAAGATCGTCCAGCAGGCGATTCTGGACGGAATCGAGCGCGGAGAGTTTCGCGGTATCGACGCGCGGATCGGAGCTCAGCTCTTCCGAGGAATGATCCGGGCGGCGGCCTGCTTCCGTCATGAAGACGACACGACCCAGGATCTGACCGCGCAGATCGTTGGCATCTTCACCCGCGGAATCTCCAAGGCGGCTCGATGAGAGGTCCGATCGCGTTCCCCTTCCGATTACCGTTATGTCTCGCGGTTCTTCTGGTCTCGG
>Ga0070697_100002208_pt1 | contig 14932 bp, 19 predicted proteins | sample KBSK1501metaG_FD_65475 | JGI IMG/M metagenome (GOLD analysis project Ga0070697, IMG submission 65475) | Corn, switchgrass and miscanthus rhizosphere microbial communities from Kellogg Biological Station, Michigan, USA - KBS K1-50-1 metaG | ecosystem: Host-associated > Plants > Roots >...
GCCGACCCCCGCTGGGAACGCTAGACAGCCAAGACAAACGTGGGCACCCGCCGCTTAACCTGTGGGCGGCCCTCCAGCCAGACCCCGTTTGCCCAGCTCAGCCCTAAACGTGAAGACCTCGCCCAGTGAAATGGCCCTGGCCTGCGGGTTCTGTTCATACGGGACTGTCCCGAGCTCATGACGCTAGGCTGAGCGTCGCCCGGCAGCCACGCAACGCTACTGCTGGGTGCCCCGAGACGCCCGAGAAGGGTGGGATGCCGTCCGTCAGCAGGTTTTGGGAGTCGGCTGGCGTATCCGGTGCGCGAAACGGGAACTAATTGGCAGACAACAATTGTTGACATGGTATACGCGGATGGACAGGGTACCGCGGTGAGGATCGGCGCGCCGGCCCGCAAGCACGGGGTGGACGATGCCGACATCTGGCACGCTGTCCGCACCGCCATCCGGAAGGTCGACATGGATAATGACCTGACCATGCTCATCGGCCCGGCCCGCGACGGCACTCCGCTGGAGATCGGCGTGCTTGACCTGAACGGCGAGGATCCGGTCGTCATCCACGCGATGCGGCTGCGTCCCAAGTTCTACCCGCTCATCAGGCAAGGGTGATCTCATGAAGCACACGAACGCCGAAATCGAAGACGCCGCGCGCCGCTTCGAGCAGCTAGCAGACAACCTCGACCCGGCCAGCGTGGCGGCGGAAGACCTGTCAGACCTGCGGGCGGTCGCCGAGGCTGCCGAGCAGGTCCGCCGCGACGAGGCCCTGGTAACCGAGCGGGTCGCGGCGGCGCGGGCCCGCGGGCGGAGCTGGAACAGGATCGCTGTTGCGCTCGGCGTATCCCGGCAGGCCGCCCGCCACCGGTTTGCCGACAAGGTCGGCTGACCCGCCTGCCGATTGAGCGACCTGTTCCGCTCCTGCTCCTCTTCCGTGGCGGTTGGCATTCCGGGATGCAACCATGGCGAGCGATGAGTCACCCCGGGCCGTTCGGGGATCACGCTGCTGATCAAGCGCGGAGATTCCACTGTGCCGCGAGCCACTCCAGATCCGTTTCGTCCCTGATCCGCGCCTCCTGCTCCCGGGCGAACAGCGCCTCGGTCTTCTTCAGGATGAGCGTGTAAGGGCGGCCCTGCCGCCTGGTCTGGTGGGTGACGGGCAGTTCGGCGGCGTCGATCCGGGAGTGCACGTGCCGCCTGCCCTGCTGGGCGAGCGGCCACTCGAATGTGCGGCGGCTCCGCCGCGGCGCGCAGCGCGGACAGCTCCAGCGCGGTCACCGCATCCTGAAGTTTCCGGATATGCCCTGACACAGCATCTCGTGTGCCGGCTGCCCCGATCGCGGCGGCGGCCGTCAGCACCGAGGCGAGCGGTTTACCAGGCCGCCGAGTTTCTCGCCGCGGTAGCTGGGCGACGACGCGAGTCCCGTAGCGATGTCTTGGCGGAGCCATTCCCACGCCAGTTCAAGGATCTGCCGCGCGGCCAGCGCGCCGGCGCTGCCCGTGGCCTGCAGCCCCGCGCACAGGCCGGGAAGCCCATCCGTCAGCCACTGCGGCCGTTCCTGTCTCCCGCCGTATGCCCACGCCGGCTGGTCCCCGCCGAACCACGTTCGCAGCAGTTCCGCCGTCCACTGCTGGCCGTACCCGCCGGCGATCTTCCCGAACGAGTCCACGTGCGCGCCGGTCAGGTTCTCGATGCGGAACGGGCGCAGCAGCATCGCCGCGGTTTCCGCGTCCGCCACGGCGTCCGCCGCCCGCAGCGCCTTGCCGAACAGCCCGGAGGGCCTGCCCTTCTCCTCCGCTGTCCGGGCGCGCAGTGCCCCATCCCAGAACGGCGCAAGCGTCACCGCGGTCGCCTGCGCGCCCGATGCGTCGCCTGCTGACACCATCGCGGCGAGCTCGTCGAGAGCCCGGGCCGGGGAGGTTTCCGCGCGGTTCGCGAAGGCCTGCTCACGAGGCCACACGACGACCGCCGCCCGGTGGTACCAGCGGTCCAGGGTGTTACCCCAGTTGCCCATGTAGCCCTCGTACTGCGAGGAATAGGGCTTGAGGTTGCCCGTCGGAGTGGACGCGCACACCTCGGTGCCGTCCACCCGCAGCGAGGTCTCCTCCAGCCGGGTACCGTCCGGCTCGGTCCAGTGAGTGAGGGCTACCTCGGAGTTGACCAGCTCCTGAATCTCGTATCGGGTGTCGTTGCCGCTGCCGTCGTCATCGTGGTACTCGTCTGCTCATAAACCAGCAGCGAGTGAAGATCAGCGGTCAGCTCGGCAGCGTTCGGTAGCCCTAGCTCCTCTTTCACCGTCGCGAGGATGACCTTCAGCGCGGCGCCGTTCCACTCGGCGCGGACGAGGTGCTTAGGGATCTCCCACGTGTCGCGGACATCCGGGTCGGTCAGCGTCTCCTCGCCCCGGCCGAACCGGGCCGGCCGACCGAGGCCGAGCAGCTTGCGGGCTTTGGCAGCGGTCACCGGGAACCTGACATGCCCGAACCCCTCGACCTCCAGGTTCAGGTCATCCGTCCTCGACTTCAGCTCGACGCTGAACGCGGCCTGCGCTTCGCCGCGCAGCGTCCTGGCCAGCCGGTCACGCGCCGCCGTCGCCATGGCCCTCGTCCTCCCATATCCGGAAGCTGCCCTATCTTCTAGCGCGACTGTAATGAACCGCCGTAAGCCGCGAGCCACGCTTCCGCGGATTGCGCTAGGTCGCCCGCACCGCCCGCTAACCAACCAACGCACTCGGTTCCCGCGCCCTCGACCACTCCCGCGCCGTCCACCCATACGGCCCAGTCCACGATCCGCGCAGTCTCGACGAGGATGGGGGTACCTGGCCTGATCGCGGGGGAGAGTTCACGGCCGGTGGTCTCGCGGACGATCGTGAGATCGTCCCGCGTCCAGGACTCGACCCGCGCCCAGCGGAACCCGTCGTCTGGCACCTTATACCGGACCATCAGCCGCCTGGCTGACCGGGTGGCCGCGGGTGCTGCGGACCGGGCACCTCGCCGCGACGCGCCGTCCCGCCGCTGCGGCCGGGCCCGATCCGGATACCGAACGAGCGATGGTGACTCCAGTTCGGATAAGACCTGGGCGCCCACGGTGTGTGGACCGAAAGAGCCGGATGGGCTATCCGGAGGTCAGCCCAGTTGCCATGGGTGGACCGTCACAGTTCCTTCAGCGCCGCGACATACCTCTCGTCGTCGCCCCCGTGCGCGTCCCAGGTCCGCGCCAGCCGGTCCAGCACCCGGTCCCGCGACCGCCCTGCGTCGCGCAGCCGCCGCGCTGCCTCCCACACCTCTGGCGGGTCGCTGTCCCATAGCTGCTGCACGACGGTGACGAAGGACGGGAACCGCTGCTGCGACACCCCGCGCGCGCTCGCCTCCATCACCGTGATCAGGGTCCGGTCGCTCTGGACGGCCGCGTCCAGTTCGCTGGCCTCGCGCCGCGACCCGTCGCTTTCCTCCGCGAGCCCGTCGACCCGCTCGACCGGCAGCGGCACCGCGAACACCCGCCGTTCGATCGCTTGGTCAGACGGGCCTGCGCGGTCGGGTGGACAATGACGTGGAGCACATCTTCGGCGCGTTCGAAGCGCTTGGCGCGGTGACCTCGGCGCATGGCGTGGCCAGCGCGGTGTTCGCGGAAGACCTAGCGCGCTTCCCTGCCCGCTTCTGCGACTCCCGTTCTGATGCTCATAGCCGTCCACGCAGAACGCCAGCCGCATGACCTTGTCCCAGGCAACGCCCGCCCGCTGGCCGAACCCGAACATGGCGGCTTCTGCTTCCGCGAGGGAGAACGGCCCCGTGGCGTGATGGTGAACCCCCTGACACAGGGTCAAGCAGGGGTCGGTTGCCAGGCCTGCCTCCAGGGTTTGACCGTCACGGCGAAGCGGCGCCCTTGCGGAGCCGGTACCGGGCCCGGGCGAGCCGGAGAGCGCCAGCGGCCCGCGGTATCAAGGTCATCTGGCGAGGCTGGATTTCAGGGCCAGGACCCGCTGCAGCGCGGCCTGGAACGCGGCCTGGCCCAAGGTTCCGTCCTGGTAGCCGTTCTCCAGCGCGGTTTTCGCCTGGTCGCCCTCGGTGGCCTGCTGCGCCGAGCACAAGATCAGGTCCATCCCGGCTTGGGCTGCCAGCGTGGCGCGCTGCCCGATGGTGCCGAACGGCTGCAGCGCGCCGGCCTCCAGGGCGTCGGTGATCGTGACTCCGGTGAACCCGAGCCGCTGGCGCAGCTCGCCGCCGACGATCGTCGGCGACAGCCCGGCCGGCCGGGCCGGGTCCAGGGCCGGGTAGATCGCCCAGGACACCAGCACCAGCTTGACCCCCGCGGCGATGGCCGCCTGGTACGGGTACTCATCGATGGTGCGCAACGCGGTCAGCGGCACGGTCAAGGTCACCGGGCGCTGGTCGGTGTTCTGGGCGCTGGTGGCCGTGCCCAGGCCGGGGAAATGCTTGGCGGTGGCCGCGACCCCGGTGGCTTGCTGCGCGGTGATGAAGTCCGCGCCCAGGTCGGCGACCGTTTGCGGGTTCATGCTGTAGGAGCGCTGGAACTGGTCATCGAAGTTGCCCGGCGTGCGGTACACGTCCAGCACCGGCGCCAGGTTCACGTTCAGGCCGGTCCCGGCCAGGTTCTGGCCCGCGCCGGTCCCCGCGGCCGTTGCCTGCGCGGCGGGGTCGGCCGACTCCCCGATCTGTTTTTCCGACCGCACCGGGGCACCGGGCAGGCGCCGGACCAGGCCGCCCTCCTGATCGGTCATCAGCAGCAGCGGGGAGCTGCGCAGCGGGTTCTGCGCGCTGGCGTTGGCCTGGTCCAGCTCGGCGATGACCGAGGCGATCTGGGCCTGGCTGGAAATGTTCTGGCTGAAGAAGATGACGCCGCCAACCTCACCGTTCCGGATCGAGCTGAGCAGGCTGGCCGGCGGTGTGAGCCCGGTGTAGCTGTAGATCACCCGCTGGCCCGCCATCTGCGCCAGCGAGAGTTCCGGCAGGGCAGTCACCGCCTGCCCGCCGACCGAGCCAACCTGGGCTGAGCTTGTCGGCGACGGCTGGGACGGCTTGGACGGCTGGTCTTTCGGCGGCGCGGATGAGCTGCATGCGGCCAGAAGGCCCAAGGCAAGAACGCCCGCTACCGGGGGGTGGAAAAAGCGGCGGCGGCTGACGCTCACGCCGGTCACCAGATCCGTCCGCCGCGCACAAGCTCGGTGGCATCACCTCCCGGCTTCGTGCTGGGGACCGTCACCCCCGCCGCGGTCTGTCCGCTGGTAAACATCACTGCCTCCTGGTGTCGCGTGAAAGCCTGGCGTGCGGCGCGCCGTGCCGCCTATCTCTGACGATCGCGCATAGGCGTGGCCCGGTCTGCCCGGCAGGCGGCCAACCCCATTTACCGGCTAGCTGGAACCTGGCACTGGCTTGCGGACGGAGGAGGCCCGCGGCGCTTGCTGGGCGTTAGCGCTGCCGGGCCCTCACCCGTAGAACAGGCGCTCCATCGCGGCCGCTTGGCTACATGGACGGCGACTGGCTGCCGGAGGAGCCTGCCACGGCCGCCGCGTACAAGCTGCTGCCGGAATGGGGCCGGTGGAACGGCGAGCAGGCCGATGTCCCCGGACCTCTCATCGAGCGCTCGGTTGCCGTCGCGGAGCGCCAATCGGATGCCAGCGAAGCGCATTGCCGCTAGCCGGGATCTGGCAGGTGCCGCTAGCCGGTAGCTGAACTGGCCGTCTGCCGTGATGGCGGATGAGGAGTCGTGAACGACCGTGGGTCACGCCGTGGCTGATCCCCTGCGGCAAGTACCACGGTTCGTTCGGCGAAAGGGAATTTCAATTATCCCGAACAGGCCGTGGCACTACGGCCTGAGCCTGGTGCGTCAGGACTGGGGTGAGGCCTGCGGCGATCTTGCTTTCGAGTGCGCTGGTTGATCCAATCGGAGTAACGGGCAACGCGCCCGGGGCACCAACATCATCTCGTTCTCCATGCACAACATCGACGAGGTCCTCGGCGAGTTCGGCCTGAACATCGGGAAGGCTACTGGTTGTTTCCCCGCTCCGGGCGGGGCAGGATGTTTGTGACGTTCACCAGACGTCGTTCGCAGCGGCGAGCCCGCCACCCTCGTTATCACAGGAGCTCGCATGGCGAAGCTGCTCATGATCGTATCCAGCGCGCGGACGATCAGATTGGCGGACGGCAGCGATCATCCGACCGGCTACCGGGCGGAAGAGGTCCGGAAGCCCCATGAGGCGTTCGTCGCCGCGGGCATTGACGTGGTGATCGCCACCCCTGATGGGAAGGTGCCACAGCCGGACCCGTGGGGCCTCGAGCCGTTCTTCCACTATCCGCAGGTGGACGAGGACTTCATGTTCTCGGTGCTGCGTAGGTTCGCCTATCACCAAGACCGCGTGCGGGTGACGTTCACGCATTTCAGCGAGCTGAACCTGGTGGCGGTCCGACGAGTCTACCTCGCCCTGCTCGATACCGGCATGGAGCCGGCCGAGGCGCGCAAGGCAGTTGAATCGGCGGCGCACAGCGCCTGGCGGCGCAACATCGACTTCATCGAGGTGCTCGCGGCGGACGCCGAGGTGACGAGCCGACTGTCCGTGGAGCGGGTCAAGGAGATCCGGGACGAGGTGTGGCAGGCCAGCCAGGCCAGAGCGCAAAGTGCGGCCGGGATCCTCGCCAAGCTTTCCGGACTGCAGCAGCCCGGCAATCTGGCCGCGCTCACCGATGAGGCGATCCTGGACTTCGAGGGAGTATTCATCCCGGGTGGCCACGGGGCGATGGTCGACCTAGCGGATAGCGCTGATGTCGGCCGTGTCCTGCGGTTGATGCACGGCGCGGGCAAGACTATCGCCGCGTTGTGCCACGGGCCGGCGGCACTACTGTCCGCCCCGGAGATCGACGGTACGTGGATGTTCGATGGCTACCGGATGACCGCATTCACCGACGAGGAGGAAGACCAGACCAAGGCGGGGAAGATCGGCATGTCCTGGTATGTGGAGGCAGCGCTGAAGAACCGCGGCGCGATCTTCGACGACGGCGACGCGGCCTGGGTGTCCCATGTGGTCGTCGACCGGAACCTGATCACCGGGCAGAACCCGGGATCGGCCGAAGCCGCCGCTGGCGCCCAGCTGAAGCGGCTGAGGGCGTGAACCGTTGAGCGCGCGCAGCCTGGCGGCGGAGTTCTTCGCCCACATGGAGGCCGGAGACGCAGACGAGATCCTGGGCATGATGACGCCGGAGGCCACCGTGTCCCTGGTCCCTCTTAACTGGCATGGCCCGATGGCGGCCGACGGTGCGTCCTATCTGCGTGAGCTGTCCAGGTCCTTCCCTGACCTGCTAGTGCGCGTACGGCGGCTGTTCGTGACCGGCGATAACACCGCGGTGGCCGAGATCACCATCGATGGCACCCAGGCTGATGCCTTTCTTGCGGTGGCCAACCAGGAGAAGCACTTCGATCTCGACCAGGCCTGGATGCTGAAGGTCACGCCAGACGACCGGATCAGCGCTGTCATCGCGTACTGGGACCAGAACCAGCTCTATCGCCGGCTCGGCGTCAAACGGCTCGATAAGATCACGATCACGGCGGGGTGAGGTGGCGATGACTACCGAGGCACTTCGGGTCGGCACCGGCACCGCACCTTGCGAAGACAGCGCTGAAGCGGTGGTCCGCGCGTTCTTTGACGCCTACCGGGCGCACGATGTCGAGCGCATGGTTGACCTGTGCGCGGAGGGCGCCGGCTTCCGCTACGTGCCGTTCGAGGTATGGGGCCGCCAGCGAGTGCTGTACGGCGAAGGCAAGGTGTGCACCGTCGGCAAGGTGATCTGGACAACTTTGATTGACGCATTCCCCGATCTGGCCAACGCCGTGACCAGCCTCCGCGCTGACGGAGACGGCAATGTCGCGGCGGAGGTCGGCATCGGCGGGACGCAGGCCAAGGACTTCGGCATTATCGCCTGCACCGGCGGCCACTACCAGGTACCGCATCTGTTCTTGTTCCATGTGACCGGCGGCGGGTTGATCGACGACATCGTCGCCTACTGGGACAACGTGGGCTGGAAGAAGCAACTCGGCTGCCTGGAGGTCGATTAGGCCTCAGCAGGAGGAGACCATGGCACGCATGGCGCGCGAAAAGTGGTATGACATCGTACGCGACCTCGACTGGGAACTGTCCTACGTGGACTACGAGGCGGTGTTCCCGGAGTGGATGTCGGGGCAGGGAAAGGTTCCCCGCGAGGCCTGGGCGAAGTGGGACGAGCCCTACAAGATCACCTATCCCGAGTACGTGGCGACACAGCGAGAGAAGGAGACCGGCGCCTACTCGGTGAAGGCGGTGCTGCAGAAATCCCGGGTCTTCGACCAGCTGGACGAGGGCTGGAAGTCGGTGGCCAAGGAGCATTTCGGCGCGGTCGCCCTCGTCGAGGACCTGGCCGTCTACGCGGAGCTGCGGATGGCGCGTTTCGGCCTGTCGCCGGCGTGGCGCAACATGGCGGTCTTCGGAGCCCTGGACGAGACCCGTCATGCCCAGATCAGCCTGTACTTCCCGCATGGGCTGGTCGGCAAGGATCCGCAGTACGACTGGGCGCACAAGGCGTACCAGACCAACCAGTGGGGCATCATTGCCGCCCGGGCCACCTTCGACGGCATGATGATAAACCCGAACGTGGTCGACGTCGCGATCCAGCTGCCGTTCACCTTCGAGACCGGGTTCACCAACGTCCAGTTCGTCGCGCTGGCTGCGGACGCGCTGGAATCTGGCGACATCAACTTCGCCAACATGATCTCGTCGATCCAGACCGATGAGGCACGGCACTCCCAGCAGGGCGGCCCCACTCTGGAGATCCTCGTCGAGCACGATCCGCGCCGCGCCCAGTGGATCATCGACAAGACCTTCTGGGTGTCCGCGCGGCTGTTCTCCATCCTGACCGGCCCGGGCATGGACTACTACACGCCGCTGCCGATGCGTAAGCAGTCCTACCAGGAGTTCATGCAGGAATGGATCGCCGGGCAGTTCCTCGACCAGCTCCGCGACTACGGGCTGAAAAAGCCCTGGTACTGGGACGAGTTCATGGCCGGGCTGGACACCTGGCACCACTCGCAGCACCTCGGCGTCTGGTACTGGCGCCCGACCGTGTGGTGGAAACCGCAGGGCGGGGTATCCCCTGAGGAGCGGGACTGGCTCCACGACAAGTACCCGCGATGGGAAGAGCAGTTCGGCCCTATCTGGGATGTGATCATCGGCAACATCAACAACGACCGGATGGAGCTCACCCTGCCGGAGACGCTGCCGTGGTTGTGCAACCTGTGTCACTTGCCCATCGGCACTGCGGGTTCACCGCGCAACGAGAGGTACCCGGTGCGCAGCTACCCGCTTAGGTACAACGACTACACCTACCATTTCTGCTCGCGGCCCTGCAGGCAGATCTGGTGGGAGGACCGGGACACCCTGCACGACCCGACGGTGATCGAGCGGCTGCTCGGCGGCGAGATCCAGCCGCCGACGCCCGAGGGAATCCTGACGTGGATGGGCCTCACCCCGGACGTCATGGGTGATGACGCCTACGGCTACCGGTGGGCCAAGCCCTATGCGCGCACCCGAAGGCCGCAGGACCGGTCCGGAAGACCTTACGGAGCCACGACGACGGAGACCTGGGATCCGGGGATGCAGGCAGAGCAGATCTCGCAGCCTCCGGATGACGCGCAGCCCGTGCCGGTCAACGCCATGTTCGAGAACGACTTCGTCACCCAGCTCGTGGTCGTGCTGGACACCGACACCGTCGAGGAGGCTGCCAGGAAGGTCGCCGCGCAGGCGGTGGGCAGGCGGGTCTCCCCGCGAGACGCAGGGCTAGTGGTCCGCCACGTCGGCACGGTTGTCCCCGGCGACGTCACCGTGGCCGAGTCCGGCATTTCTGCGCTGGACATCGTGAACGTCGGCTGGGCTGAGTAACGGCGGGAGGATACTGATGAGCAAGCCCGTGGGGCCGGTTCTGCGCATGTCCGACGACGTGGACGCCATCGTCGCCGCCATCGTGGACGATAACCCCGGCCAGGAGGTCACCGTCGTCGACCGGGGCGCATACACCCGAGTCAGCGGGGACGGCGAGTTGCGGGTGACCCGTGAGTCCATCGAGCGGCATCTCGGGCGTGACTTCGAGATGCGCCAGCTCGAGGGGCTGATGTCCGCCTTCGCCGGGCGCATCGAGATGACCTCGGAACAGGTGCGGTGGCGGCTCAAGAGGGAAAACCCCGCATCCGGCGCGCCAGAAACGTCCGGACGAGCCGAGGAGCCGGCATGACCGAGGCCAGCCCGCCGCGCCCGAAGCGGAGGCTGAAGACCTGGAGCTCGCTGGGGCAGCTCGGGCGCATTCCCACCGAGTACGAGGTCGTCACGCACAATCTCAACTACACCACCCGCCCCAATCGCACCTCGGCACTGGAGTCGAACCCCACTACTCCGGCGAACATGTGGTTTTTGACCTACCGGGACAAGTCGCCGTTGCAGGCGGATGACTGGCGCGGCTTCCGCGATCCGGACGAGATCACCTACCGCAAGTACGTGACGATGCAGGACGAACAGGAAACCGTCGTCGAGGGAGTTCTGGACGAGTACGGCTCTGCCGGGCACGATGCCTCGCTGCCCAAGCGGTGGGTTGAGTGCCTCGCGACCTTGTTCACGCCCACCCGTTTCCCGGTGCACGCACTGCAGATGTGCACCGCCTATCTGGGACACATGGCACCCGCGTCCTATATATCCAACTGCGCCGTGTTCGGGGCCGGGGACCTGCTGCGCCGGGTGTCGCTGGTGGCCTACCGGACGCGGCAGCTCGCCGACGCGACCAGCTCATCCATCGGCAGCACCGAACGGGTCGTGTGGGAGCGGAACGAGGCCTGGCAGCCGGCCAGGGAGGCGCTGGAGAAGCTGCTGACCGCCTACGACTGGGGCGAGTGTTTCACGGCGATGAACCTGGTACTGCGGCCCACACTGGACCAGGTCCTCATCCGCCAGCTCGCGAACGCCGCCCGCGACAATAACGACGACCTGACCTGGCTGCTGCTCGGCAACCTCGCCGCCGACGCCGACCGCTGTACCCGCTGGAGCCTCGCACTCGCCGGGTACGCGATCGAACAGCGGGCGGGCAACCGGGACGTTCTACGGCGCTGGATCACCCGGTGGACACCTCGCGCGGAGGCTGCGGCAGCCGGGCTCGGCCAGTTGTTCGAGCAATTGCCGTCCGGGGGCCGCTCGGCAGAGACTGTGAAGAACGCCGCCAACTCGGCCCGGCACCGGGTACTCAGCGAGGCGGGGCTCGCGGGATAGGACCATCTCATGCCAACGTGGCAGGTGGTGATGCCGGCCGCAGACCTCTGGGCAGGAGAACTGACCGGAGTGCGGCTGGGCGGGAAGAAGATCGTCTTGGTCAACGTCGGAGGCGAGATTCGGGCCTTCGAGGACCGCTGCCCCCATCTAGGTTTCCAGCTCAGTGAGGGCAACATTGACGGGCGCACGCTGACTTGCGCGAACCACCAGTGGGAATTCGACGCGCTGACCGGCAGGGGCACCAATCCGGGCAACTGCCAGCTGACCGTGTTCGGCACGCGAGTGCGGGAGGGCCAGATCGAGATACTGGCGCCCGGCCCAGAGTAGCTTCGCGCTGGGCATCGGGCTACCGTCAGCCTTGTGAGGACGCCAGACGCCGGAACCGGCGTGGGCCGCACCGCCGGCGCGGGGCCGGGCAGTGATCAGCCGGACGAGGCCCGGCCACGTCAGCTTGCCGATGAGCAGGCCGCGCTGCGGCGCGTGGCCACGCTGGTCGCCGCCGGCGCCCGGCCGGCCGAGGTGTTCAGCGCAGTCGCGGACGAGCTGGGCCAGCTGATCGGCGTCGACGCGACGTTCGTATCCCGCGTTGACCTTCTCGGTGTCGGCCCGCCGGGCGCCGCTGGAGCCGACCCGTCCGGGGAGCGCGCGGAGCCCGAGGGGTATGTCACCGTCGTCGGTTCGTATGGCCGGATCAGTGATGAGGTGCCGGTTGGCTTCCGGGTGAAGCTGAGCCCCGGAATGGTGATGACGATCGCCCTGCGGACCGGTCGCCCGGCGCGTATCAACGGTGAGCGCTTGGCGAAGGGCCCGTTTGGCGCGATCGTCGGCAGGCTGGGCCTCCGGGCCGCCGTGGCCACGCCCATCGTGGTCGGGGGGCGTTACTGGGGCGTGACGGTGGCCGCGACCTCGCGGGAGGACTTCCCGGCCGACACCGAGTCGCGCATGGCGGACTTCATGGAGCTCGCCGGGATGGCCATCGCTAATGCCGAAGCCGAGCAGAGACTGCGCGAGCTCGCCGACACGCAGGCGTCACTGCGCCTCTTGGCCATGCTGGTCGCGCGGGGCGAGTCGCCCGAGGCCGTGTTCGCGGCCGTAACCAGGGAGGCTCTGCGGCATTTCGGTAACGGCACCGCCAGGATGATCCGGTTTGAGCTCGACGGGACGGCCACGCTCGTCGCCAACGAGGGCACGACGGCCCCCCATGTGCGGGTCGGTAAACACTGGGAGGGCTATCCGCCGACCGGGCTGACTGCCACCGTCCTGCGCACCGGGCGGGCTGCCCGGGTCGATGACTACGGCGACATCCCAGGCGGGGAACCTTATCTCGCCGAGGGGCTACGGTCCGCGGTCGCGATGCCGGTCCACGTCCATGGCCGGCTGTGGGGAATGATCGCTGTCGGGTCCGGGCAGGGGCCATTGCCGCACGACACCGAGCAGCGGATGACCGAGTTCACCGAGCTAGTCGCGACAGCGGTCGCGAATGCGCAGAGCCGGGCCGAGCTCATGACCTCCCGCGCGCGGATCGTCGCCGCATCGGACGAGGCCCGCCGGCGGATCGAGCGGGACCTGCACGACGGCGCACAGCAACGCCTCGTCGCGCTGGCCCTCAGGCTGCGTATGGCCGCGGAGCCATCCACCGAACGTGGCGAGCCGCGTACCGAGATGGCGGACGTGGCCGCGGAGCTGATGGGCGTGATCGATGACCTGCGGGAGATCTCCCGTGGCATCCACCCGGCGATCCTGTCCAAAGCGGGGCTGCGCCCGGCGCTGCGCGCGCTCGGGCGGCACTCCGTCGTCCCGGTGGAACTGGACGTGCGGGTCGATGGCCGGCTTTCCGAGCCAGTCGAAGTCGGCGTTTACTACGTCGTCTCGGAGATGCTCGCCAACGCGGAGAAACACGCGCGCGCCTCGGTTGTCGAGGTGGGCGCGGAGACCTCCGGCGGCACGCTCCGGGTGCGCGTGCGTGACGACGGTATTGGCGGCGCCGACCCAGTGCGGGGCTCAGGGCTGCTCGGGCTGAAGGACCGTATCGAGGCCCTGGGCGGGACATTCTCCGTGCACAGCCCGGTGGGCCGCGGCACGACGGTGACCTGTGAGCTTCCGGTTACGGTCGGCAGCGAATATCCGGATACACACCTTGCCGAGTAGCGATGCCAGGGATGACCGGCCGAGGCCAGCGGCGCAGGGGAACTCGCCACCGGCCGGCGCTCGGCAGTTGCTAGCTGGCCGCCGTAGTGCTGCCGGAAATGGTTCCGCGTGCCAGGCGCCCCATGTAGTGCAGGCCCATGAGGTGATGCTCCATCTCCCGTGCGGCGCCGTCGGCGTCCCTGGTTCTCAGATGGCGCAGTAGCCTGCGGCGCGAGCTCAGGATGATTCCGTCGGCCCTCGGGCCGACCGTCATGAGGAGGTCGTGCAGCCACCCGGTCGCCGAGCTCACCAGCAGCGCCAGCACGGGGTCACCGGTCGAGTCGCCCAGCAGGTTGAACAGCTCCGCGTGCGCCGTGGCCTTGCGCTCCCAGTCATGCCTGGCCGACAGGCAGGACGCCTGCTCCACGCTGGCATGCAGGGCGTTCAGGTGCTGCGCGGTCATCCGCTGGCAAGCGATGCGCGTGGCTGCCGACTGCAACGAGATCAGCGTGTCTTCCGTCATGGCCCCACGATCACGCGTTCCGGGCACGGGCCGCAGGCACGTACCGTCGGAGCGCGCACGGTGCCGGGCTGACCCGTCAGATTTTTCTACCCGAACGGACAGTGGTGACAGTCCTGGGTACGGTACCGCCTGCGGCAGTGGTGACGCATAGCTCACATGGGTCTCACTATCGGTAATCAGTCCGGCTGGCGGCCGAGCGGTCCAGCGAATCCGCGACCGCAGCCGTACGCGGCGACCCGCCTGCGAACCGGCTGGTGCGGCGTAGGCTCGCCCCGACCACGGCCACCGCGGCCAGCGGCGGCAGCCACCACGCGGCCACGCCCGCGGTGTGCAGCAGCCAGGTCACTACCAGGGCGGCCGCTACGGTCGCGGCGACAGTCCAGTCATCGCCGATGATGAAGCGGTACCAGAACCTGCCGAACCCCTGGAGCCAAGCCAGGATCACGGTCCCACCGCGTTTGAGCCAGGCCAGGATCATTATTCACCTCGCGTTCTGGGGGACGAGATGGCCGGCGTGCCGTCGCAGAAGCTCGATGTACCCGGCCGCAGCGACCACGTACCACCCGACCAGGGCGAGGATTGCGGCGTCTCCGCCCGGCCACGCGACTCCGAGCCCTTCCACCGCCCAGAAGGTCCCGAAGCTTGACAGCAGCGTTCCCACCAGGAGTTGCAGGGCGCTGCGGGGGATGCGCCCCACGATCCCGCGGGCGAATAGTCCCGCGCCGGCGATGACCAGGAAGGCGGCGGCTGCGCCGAGGATCGCGGTGGGAAACGCTTGCGCGGTCGCGCCGAAGCTGACGACGATCAGCGCGATTTCCAGGCCCTCGAGCAGCACGCCCTTGAACGACAGGACGAACGCGGTCCAGTCCACGCCGCGGCTGGGGATGCCGTCGGCGGGCGCGGTGCGCGCGCCCATGCCTTGGAAACCGGTAGCGCTGACCCGCCGGATTCCCTTACCAAGCCACTGCAGGCCGAACACCAGGAGCAGCGACCCGACCGC
>Ga0070697_100002209_pt1 | contig 14929 bp, 17 predicted proteins | sample KBSK1501metaG_FD_65475 | JGI IMG/M metagenome (GOLD analysis project Ga0070697, IMG submission 65475) | Corn, switchgrass and miscanthus rhizosphere microbial communities from Kellogg Biological Station, Michigan, USA - KBS K1-50-1 metaG | ecosystem: Host-associated > Plants > Roots >...
TCGGAGAAGGCGAAGCGGATCGAGTTCCGCACCCCCGACCCCTCGTGCAACCCGTATCTCTCGTTCGCCGCCTGCCTCATGGCCGGCCTCGACGGGATCGCCCACAAGATCGACCCCGGCAAGCCCGTCGACAAGGACCTGTACGAGCTGCCCGAGTCGGAGGCGAAGAGGATCCAGCAGCTTCCCGGGTCGCTCGACGTGGTGCTCGACGCCCTCGAGAAGGACCACCAGTTCCTCCTGAAGGGGGACGTGTTCACGCCGGATCTCATCGAGACGTGGATCGACTACAAGCGGAAGAACGAGGTGGACGCGATCCGGCTGCGGCCGCATCCGTGGGAGTTCGCGTTGTACTCGGACATCTGATAGCGAATGCGGCGCGCTCCGCTCCACGCCTGGCGTCATCGAGCATCTCGCGTCCGAATGAATCGGACGCGAGATGGCAAAGGAAACGCTTCGCTTCGCGCGCCGAACGCCCCGCGCCGGAGGAGAGTTCTCGGCGGCCCGCTAAAACAGCCCTCCGCCGGCGATAGCCTGGAGGATGGCTCTCATGAGCCGTCGTAACGGTGGTAAAGGCCTGCATACCAGAAGCGGTGGCATGACGCTGCCTCCTGGCTCGAAGGTAGGCCGGAAGCGGGAGGCGCGCCATCGCGTCCGCCAGGAAAGTTGGATCGGGGCAACCCTGAAAGTGGGGGTCGGACATCTGAGGGTCACGCGGCGGGAACGCTCTTCTTCTCGGGTCGCACGCCGCTTCGGGCGGCGCGCACCCGGCGCCAGACGACGCGAAGGGCGGCGAGGACGGGGACGGAGAGGAACATGCCGACGGGGCCGCCGATCTCTCCCCCGGCGATGACGCCGAAGATGACGACGGCGGGATGGAGCTCGATGCCGCGCCCCATCACGAGCGGGCTCGAGACGTAGTCCTGGATGCCGCGCCAGACGAGCACGAAGGCCACGAGCAGCCAGGGGTGGGCGTAGCCGCTGAACAGGGCCACGCTGACGACGATCACGCCCGCCGTGAGCGGGCCGACGATGGGAAGGAACTCGAGGACTCCACCGATCGCGGCCAGCCCGACGGGGTACGGCACGCCCGCCAGGAAGAACACCGCCGACCACACGACGAACGTGATCAGCGAGAGCAGGATCAGGGCGCGGACGTACTTGGCGAGGAGCAGGTGGACGTCTTCGGCGATGTCGCGCCAGAGCTCGCGGTGCCGCGGCTCCTCGATGAGGCCGTCGATCCCCGCCGCCGCGGGCTCGGCATCCTTCAGGATGAAGAACGCGAAGACGGGCACGAGTACGATGACCCACGCCCCCGCCAGCCAGCGGAGCGCGGCGGCCACCGCGCCCTGGACGTAGCCGATGATCTGTCCAGCGTGGGCCCGCACCGTGCCCTCGACCTGCCGCACCCGTTCGGCGTCCCAGCCGCGTCGCTGCAGGACGCTGGTGATGATCTGGCCGCTCGCGATCTGCTGGGACATCTGGGGCGCCTTCTCGGTCAGCAGCCTGAACTCCTCGCTGAGGCGCGGTCCCACCCCCAACCCGACCCCCACGAGGGCGAGCAGCAGCAGGACGTAGACCACGCCGATGGCCAGCGGGCGCCCGCCGCGACGCGGGAGCCCGCGCTCGACCACGCGCACGATGGGGAAGATCAGGTACGCGAAGAAGAGCGAGAACACGAACAGGAGGATCGGCGTACGGAGCAGGTACAGGAGACCGAGGCCGGCCGCGAAGACGAGGACGGTCCAGGTGACTCGCGCGGTGCGGGCGTCGAGGAAGAACATCGCGCCCGTAGTGTACCCCTCCGAGACGGGGCCACGCCGGTCAGAGGGACTTCAGGTACTCGATGAGGTCGGCCTTCTCCGCCGCGGTGAGCGGGAGCGCTAACGTCTTCTCGTAATGCGCGACGACGGCGCTCAGGTCCGCGAAGCGCCCGTCGTGGTAGAAGCCGCCCTTCATCCGCGTGAACAGCCCCCGGAGCGGCGTCGTTCGGTAGCGTTTGTCGGGCGAACGGTTTGCCTGGAAGTCGTCGATGCCCATCTCCTCGGGCGTGTGCATGCCCCACCCCGGCTCGGTGAACAGCGGCGGAACGTGGCAGCTCGCGCATCGCGCCTTGCCCTCGAAAACCGCCTTCCCGCGGGCGGCGGCGGAAGCGTCGAACGACCCGGCCGGGGGCTTCGGAGCCGGGATCGAAAGCTGATAGTAATGCAGCGCCGCCAGCTTGGAGCTGATGAGGTCCGGCTTGCCCCGCACGTCGTGAAACGACCCTTTCACCGCGACGGGGAACTGCTGGCTGTTCTTGAGGCGCGGGTCGAAGAACGTGCCTTGGCCGTGCATCTGGGTGTTGGCGACGTAGGCGTTCCAGTAGGGGACCGACCCCCAGCCGGTGTAGGTGTGGAGGTTCACGCCCGCCAGGCCGAAGGCGGCCGGCAGCAGGGTCGCGGCCGACTTGCCGTCCGGCCGCATGGCCTTGCCGTCCTGGTCCAGCTCGGCGTCGTACTTTCCGGGGCCCCAGCTCTTCAGGACCGTGCGCACGGCCGCTTCGTCCACGCCGAGGAGGTCCACGAAGGGTTTCAGGCTGGGGGCGGTGGCCACGATGGCGCCGACGTTCAGGTCCCGGTTGGGCCAGCCGTCCAGGCGGCGGCCGATGCCGGCGGAGAAGGAGTCGTCGACGGTGGAGTGACAGAGCGCGCACTGGATGCCCATCGAGCGCATCTTCTGCTTGTCCCGGTCGAAGATGCCGGTCACGCCCACGACCGCGTTCAACTTCAGCAGCTCGACGGTGGTCTCCGGCTTGTCGAGGCTCACCGTGCCGTTCTTGATCCCCTCGACCACGGCCGGAGGCAAGGCGGTGGCGTCCACCTTGAGCCCGAGCTGCAGCGCCTGGCGCGGCGTGACGCCCGCGCCGACGCCCCCGAGTCCCTGGCCCATGATGGCCTCGTGCAGCCGGAGCGCATCGCCCCAGAAGGCCTCGCTCCCGAAGGTGTCGTATCGGAAGATCTGGCGCCCCTCGCCGAGCATCGTGGCGGAGTTGCGGTCGATCAGCTGGTCGAAATTCGCGGACGGCGCGGCCGGCCCCGCCTTGCTCGGCGCCTGGGCCTGGAGCGATGTCACCCAGTACCCGGCGGCGACGGCCGTGGCGATGGCGGGCACGACGAGCGAGCGGGCGTGCATGGGGCCTCCTGCAGGAAATTTCCGGGCACCATAGCCCGCTAAGGACACTAAGTCAAGTAATTATTTGACATAGTAGTGTATCCGCGGTGTGTGGCATGATGCTCGACCGAGCCATGCCCTTGACGCGCTGGACGCAGAGGTTTTCACGCAGCACCCGCGGCCGCATCGTGGCGTTGTTGCGAGACCGACCACGGACCGTCGAGGAGCTGGCGGGCGCCCTGGGCCTCACCGACAACGCGGTGAGGGCCCATCTCGCGGCGCTCGAGCGCGACGAGGTGGTCGAGCGTCTCGGGGTCCGGCGGACAGGGGCGACGCGACCGGCCCACACCTACGGCGTCGTCCCCGAGGCGGAGGCCCTCTTCTCGAAGGCGTACGTCCCGCTGCTCGGCCGAACACTCGAGGTCCTCGCCGAGCGCGTGGGGTCCCGGAAGCTGGAAGCCCTCATGCAGGCCGCCGGAAGGCGCCTGACGCCGGCGGATGTTCGCCGCCCCCATGGCCGTGCCCAGCGGCTGGCGGCCGCCGCCGAATTCTTGAACGAGCTCGGGGCCAGCGCCCACGTGGAACGCGTCCGGGCACCGTCGCTGATCCGTAGCCGGAGTTGTCCCGTGGCGGCGGTGGCGAAGACGCGGCCGGAGGTGTGCACGGCGATCGCGAGCCTGGTCGGCGCCCTCGTCGAGGCATCGGCGCGGCCGCGCTGCGAACGCGAGAACGGACGGGCGCGCTGCCTGTTCGAGATCGGCGCCGTGAAGGGTTGACGCGCTCCGCGCCGCTCCTGCTCGCGCTCCTGGCCACGAGAGTCCCCGCGGACAAGCTCGGCCGCGTGGACGAGTTCGTCCGCGCCGAGATGGACCGCGAGAAGGTGCCCGGCGTGGCAGTGGCGATCGTCGATCACGGCGAGGTCGTCAAGGCCGAGGGCTACGGCTATGCCAACGTCGAGCACCGCGTCCCGGTGCGTCCGGAGACGGTCTTCCAGTCCGGCTCCCTCGGCAAGCAGTTCACGGCCGCGACGGTGATGACGCTCGTGGAAGAGGGGAGGATCGCCCTCGACGACTCCATCGCCAGGTACTTCCCGGAGGCGCCCGAGGCGTTCCGCGCGATCAAGGTGCGGCATCTGCTCACCCACACCTCCGGCATTCCGGACTACACGGAGGGCACGATCGATCTGCGGCGCGACTACACGGAGGACGAGCTGGCCCGGATGGCGTTCGGCCTCAAGCTCGAGTTCGCGCCGGGCGCGCGCTGGAACTACAGCAACACCGGATACCTGATGCTGGGTGTCCTCGTGCGGCGGGCGTCGGGACGCTTCTACGGCGACGTCCTGAGAGACCGCGTCTTCACGCCGCTCGGGATGAAGACGGCGAGGATCATCAGCGAGGAGGACATCGTCCCCAACCGCGCGGCCGGGTACCGCCTCGTCGACGGGGAGCTGAAGAACCAGGATTGGGTCGCCCCCCGGCTCAACACGACCGCCGACGGCTCGTTGTACTTCACGGTCCTCGACTTGATCGCCTGGGACAAGGGCCTGCGTTTACGAGCCCTGCTCAAGCCGGAGAGCTGGGCGGCGGTGTTCCAGCCGGTGCGGCTGAACAGCGGGAAGACATTTCCCTACGGCTTCGGCTGGGGGATCGACGAGGTGGCCGGCCAACCCCTCATCCAGCATGGCGGCTCGTGGCAGGGCTTTCGGACCCACATCGCCCGCTACCTGGGGAACGACCTGACGATCATCGTGCTCGCCAACCTCGCCGAGGCGGATCCGGACCGCTTCGTGAGCGGCATCGCGGCGATCTTCGACCCGAAGCTCGCTCCGCCGGCGCCGGGCCCGATCGCGGACCGGGAGCCGGAGGTCACGGCGCGGCTGCGGGGACTGCTCGCTTCCGCCCGCGACGGCCGGCTCGCCCCGGACGAGTTCGCCTACGTCCGCGCCGGATTCTTCCCGGACGTGGCCAAGCGATATGCCGCGCTTCTCCGCGGGCGGGGCGAGCCGCGGCGCGTCGACCTCCTGGAGCGCCGCGAGCTGGGCGACGACCGCGTCTACCGGTACGCGGTGGCCTACGAAGGAGGCCTGACCCTCCGGGTGAGGCTCGGCGTGGCCCCTGACGGCAAGCTCTCGCAGCTCTCGATCACCCGCGAGTGACTTCGCTCGAACCGGGACCGGGCACGCGACCGGGGCAGCCTTGACGCCGGCCGGGCCGGCGTCGTAGTGTCACCCCACAGCCCAAGCCATGGATCTCTTTTCCTGCGACGTCCTCGTGGTGGGCGGCGGAGGAGCCGGCCTGCGTGCGGCCATCGCCGTGGCCGAAACGGATCCGACGCTGCGCGTGGCCGTGATCTCCAAGGTCTACCCCATGCGCAGCCACACCGTGTCGGCGGAAGGGGGAGCGGCCGCGGTGATCAAGGCCGGGGACACCCTGGACGCGCACGCCTACGACACCATCTCCGGCGGCGATTGGCTGTGCGATCAGGACGCCGTGGAGGCCTTCGTCCGGGAAGCCCCGGAGGAGATGATGCGCCTGGAGCACTGGGGCTGCCCGTGGAGCCGCGAGCCCGACGGGCACGTCGCCGTGCGCCCGTTCGGAGGGATGAAAGTGGAGCGCACGTGGTTCGCCGCGGACAAGACCGGCTTCCACATGCTCCACACGCTCTTCCAGACGAGCCTCAAGTACGAGCCGGTCCGCCGCTACGACGAGTGCTTCGTGACGAGACTCCTGGTGGACGAGGGACGCTGCCAGGGAGTGGTGGCCATCGAGCTGGCCACAGGGAAGGTCCTGGCCATTGCCGCCGCCGCCGTCATCCTCTGCACGGGGGGCTGCGGCAAGGTCTTCCCGTTCACCACCAACGCCAACATCAAGAACGGCGACGGCATGGCCCTGGCCTACCGGGCGGGGGCTCCCCTCAAGGACATGGAGTTCGTCCAGTACCATCCCACCGGGCTGCCCTTCACCGGAATCCTCATCACCGAGGCCGCGCGCTCCGAGGGCGGCTGGCTCCTCAACAAGGACGGCTACCGCTACCTCCAGGACTATGACCTCGGCCGGCCCGAGCCCAAGCCCGTCCTGCGCTCGATGGAGCTGGGCCCCCGCGACCGGCTGTCCCAGGCCTTCATCAAGGAGCAGGAGAAGGGACGCACCCTCGAAGGGCCGTATGGGCACTACGTCCACCTGGACGTGCGCCACCTGGGGGCGAAGGTCATCGACAGGAAAATCCCCTTCGTCCGGGAGCTGTGCCTCAAGTACATGAACATCGACCCGGTCAAGGAGATGATCCCGGTGCGTCCCGTCGTCCACTACATGATGGGCGGCATCTCGACCGACACCCAGGGGGCCACGCCGCTCCGCGGGCTCTACGCGGCCGGCGAGGCCGCCTGCGTGAGCATCAACGGGGCCAACCGGCTCGGATCGAACTCGCTCACCGAGTGCCTGGTCTTCGGGGCGCGGGCCGGCAAGGCGGCCGCGGCCTTCGCCGCCGAGAGGGAAAGCCCGAGTCCCTCGCTCCACGCCCAGGCCCAGGACGAGCACCGGCGGCTCGAGGAGAAGTTCCTGCGCAAGACGGGAGGCAGGGAGAAGATCGCCACCCTTCGCTCCGAGATGCACCAGACCATGGAGACGAGCGCGGGAATCTACCGGACGGAGCCCACCCTCAAGGAAGCGGCGGGGAAGCTGCAGTCTCTTCAGGACAGGTTCGAGGACGTCTCACTCGACGACCACAGCTACACGTTCAACACCGAGCTGACGGCGGCCCTGGAGCTGGCCTTCATGCTCGACGTGGCGCAGGCGATCGTGCAGTCGGCCCTGCACCGTCGCGAGTCGCGCGGCTCGCATCAGCGCACCGACCACCCGCGCCGGGACGACGACGCGTACCTCAAGCACTCGCTCGCCCATCGAGGCGCGGACGGGGAGCCTCGGATCGACTATGCGCCCGTCACCATCACCCGGTGGCCCCCGGGGCAGCGCGTCTACGGGAGGTAGGGAGAGATGCCGTCGACCGTAACGCTTGCCGTCGCCCGCTATCGCCCGGAGGAGGAATCGGAGCCGACCGTCCAGACCTACGAGGTTCCCTTCCGCAAGGACTGGGTGGTGCTCGACGCCCTCAACTACATCAAGGACAGGCTGGACGGCTCTCTTTCCTTCCGGTGGTCCTGCCGGATGGGCGTGTGCGGGAGCTGCGGGATGACGGTGAACGGGCAGCCCCGGCTCACCTGCGCGTCGTTCCTGTCGGCGGAGCCGCCCGGCCCCATCCACGTCGAGCCCCTGCGGTACTTCCCGGTCGTGCGTGACCTGGTGGTCGACATCAGCGATTTCCTCGGGAAGCTCAAGAAGGTGAAGCCCTGGATCATGCGTCGGGAGGAGAAGCCGCTCGCGGAAGGGGAGTACCGGCAGACCCCCGACCAGCTCGACGCCTACAAGCAGTTCAGCATGTGCATCAACTGCCTGCTGTGCTACTCCGCTTGCCCCATCTACGGCCTGGAGCCCAGCTTCATCGGCCCGGCGGCCATCGCCCTCGCGCAACGCTACAACCAGGACTCGCGGGACGAGGGGTCGGCGGAGCGGCTGGAGATCCTCTCCCAGCACGATGGCATGTGGCAGTGCACGTTCGTGGGCGAGTGCACCAAGGCCTGCCCGAAGCACGTGGACCCGGCGGGAGCCATCCAGCAGTACAAGCTCACGAGCGCGGCGCACTGGTTCAAGACCCTGCTCCCGTGGGGGATGAGGTGAGCGCGGGCGATGGCTACACCCCCTATCACCCGCGGTGGTACCGCCGGCCCGTCTCGGTCTGGTGGTGGCTGGAGAGCCGGTCGTACACCGGCTTCGTCCTGCGCGAGCTGACGAGCGTCTTCGTGGCCCTCTTCGCCCTCGTCTTGTTGTGGCAGATCCGGGCCCTGGCGCAGGGGCCGGACGCCTACGACCGGGTCTTCACCCGCCTGCGATCGCCCCTCTTCGTGGCCTTCGACGCTCTCGCCCTGGCCTTCGTCCTGTTCCATTCGATCACCTGGTTCAACCTGGCCCCCAAGGCCATGGTCGTTCGGCTGAAGGGCAAGCGCGTGCCCGACCTCGTCGTGGCCGGCGCGAACTACGCGGCGTGGATCGTCCTCTCGGCGGCGGTGGCCGCCATCCTGCTGCGAGGATAGATGGCCCGGCCGATCACGCCGTTCCTGTGGCTCCTGTTCAGCGCGGGGGGGACCGTCGCCGCCCTCCTTTTTCCCGTTCATCTCTTCCTGACCGGACTGGCGTTCCCCCTGGGGTGGCTTCCGGCGCCGCGCTATGAGTTCCTCCGGGCCCTGGTCGAGCACCCCATCACGCGGCTGTACCTCTTCGTACTCATCTCGCTCCCCCTCTTCCACTGGGCCCATCGCTTTCGCTACACGCTCTACGATGGCCTGCAACTGAAGCATCTGACCGCGCTCATCGCCGTGCTGTGCTATGGCGCCGCCCTCATCGGGAGCGCGCTCGCCGCCTACACTCTGTGGAGCATCTCCTAGCGGGAGCTCCCGCCGGAGGCCGTCATGTTCGAGCTCAAGCCGATCACTCGGGATGCCATCCCCAGGGCGCTCGATAAGGCGGAGCGCTATCGCTTGCTGAACGAGCCGAGCGACGCCGAGAGCATCTGCCTCGACATTCTCCGCGTCGACCCGGAGAACCAGAAGGCGCTGGTGGCGATGCTGCTGGCCGTCACCGATCAGTTCGAAGGGTTCACCGTGGACGCGAGCCGGGCCCAGGGCGTGCTGCGCCACCTGCGGGACGAGTACCAGCGCACCTACTATGCGGGGATCATCAGCGAGCGGAGGGCCAAGGCCCATCTCAAGAAAGGGGGCCCCGGCTCCGGTTACGCGGCCTACGACGGCTTCCGGGAGGCGATGACCTTCTACGAGAAGGCCGAGGCCCTCCGCCCGCCGGGCAACGACGATGCGATCCTGCGCTGGAACGCCTGCGCCCGGATCCTCATGGACCACCCTTCCCTCGGGCCGGCGCCCGAGGAAAGGGTGGAGCATCCCCTGGAGTAGGTCGGCGCCGGCCCCGTCGAAGGCTCAACTGCCCGAGGGGGGGGCGGCGGGACAGTTCTCCTGAGCCTCCGGGTTGACGGGACAATTCAGCTGCACCGGGTCCCCGGGATTTCCCAGGCCTCCGCACAGTTCGTCACCCCCAGTTGGCGCTGCCGTGGAAGGGTTGTCCTTGTGGATCTGGACGTTGCCTCCGCCGGGACCGCCGGCCGCCAACTTACGAGTCGAGACCAAATATCCATTGTCGAGTACGATCCCGAACTCGTCCTTGCAGATGGCGTTGGTCCCTTCTCCATTGTCCACGAGCCGGACGCGGAATCGAACGGTTTCGCCCGCGTTCGTCCTGGCGAACCCGCAGACGTCACGGGCGTTCGGAAAAGCGGGGTCGCAGAGGTACCCGGTGATCGAGGTGCTGTTCACGTGATAGGGCACTGTTAAGTTCAGCTGCGGGGGGGTGAATCCGTTGTGGTCGACGTAGTTCACATGCCCCCAGAACGGGGCGTCCGGACCGTTCTGCTTGCACCCCCCGTGGGCGCCGAAGTTGTCCCTTCCCCCGTCGTCCTCGAAGACGAATCCGCCGCTGGTGACGAAGTCACAGGGCGTTGGAACGAAGTGGGCGATCGCCGGGGCGGTCATGATCAGCACTCCCCCCGCCACGACGAGACCTCCCTGTATGAGTGCGGAGCCCAATTTGGACATTGACCTTCCCTCCTCGCGCATCGAGACGTTGCGACACACTGCCTACTGGATACCCGCGGTTGCGGACCCGATCACCACGTCTGCCACCCCGGTCACGCTGGCGTGGAGCGCATTCACCGTGGTGCCGGCGGCTGAGACCGGCTGCTCATTGATCACCACCTGACCCCCCGGGATCGGGATCGTCTGGTTCGGCTCCCCGGTCACCGCGATCGGCACGCCGCCGATCGACAGGTTGTCGATGAGGGAAGTGCCGCTGCCGGCCGCACCGAGGACGGCGGTCGCCGTGGCCATGACGAAGTCGGCCGAAATGCCGATCCCGCCCACCGTCAGGCTCAGACTCGCGAGCGAGGCTTGCGACGCCACTTGATCCGGCCAACCGATCGTCGTCGCGCTCAGGACCTCTCCACTGAGCAGGGAGGGAACGCTCGCTGTCACCTGCGAGGCGTCCAGAGCGTCATTGGTGCCCCCGAGCGTCCCGGTGTCGGCGAGCACCGTCGTTGATCCGGAAAGGCCGAATGTCGTCACTCTTGCCGCGTTCGCGTTCCCGACGACGGTTTGCGCGGCGCCGGCCCGGGGCCATGCCAGCAGGCCGGCCGTCACCACGACGAGTGCGATGACAGACCTGCGGAAATGCGGTTTCTGACACATGCTGACCTCCGATTCGAAGATCGGAGGACGCGGCCGGAAAACAATCGAGCGGGGCCTCAAACAGGGCTCCGGATTTCCCTGATTTTGGTGGCGGCTTTGGATGGAGGGCGCTAGGTCAGGACGTGGTCGAAGCTGCTCACCACCGGATCGGCGGCGCCAGGGCCGCCCCTGGCGCCGCCTCAACGATCCGTGGCGCGCTTCGTCGAAGCCTAGGACGGGAAGCCCACCTCGGGGGGTGGCACCGGGCAAACCGGAGGAGTGCCCGGCGCGGTCGTGGAGGGATTGAAAGGATGGAGCGTCACGTCGCCGCCGCCGGGGGCGGCGTCGCCGAGCGGACGCGTGGTGACGAGGTATCCATTGGATAGGCGGATGCCGAACCGGTCTTTGGGAGCGCCGGCGCCGGCCCCGTTGTCTTCCATCCGGACGCGGAAGTTGACGGTCTCGCCCGCGTTCGTCTGCGCGATCCCGCAGATGTCGCGGGCATTCGGGAACCCGGGCACGGTCAAGTAGCCGGTGATCTCGGTGCTGTCCACGTGGTACGGGCTGGAGGTGCCGGCGAAGGGGACGGCGTCGTGGTCCACGTAGTTCACGTGGCCCCAGAAGCTCCCGTTCTTGCAGCCGCCGTGGGCGCCGAAGTTCGCCCGCGCGCCGTTGTCCTTGAAGACGAAGCCGCCGCCGGTGATGAAGTCGCAGGGCTGCGGAACGATCTGGGCATGAGCGCGTGAGCGCGTGAGCGCGAACGGCGTTACCACGACGCCGGCCACGATGAGTGCGAAGACGACGTTTCTGCGCATGGTGGTTCCTCCTCCCGACGCTACCGGATGCCCGCGGTCGCGGACGCGACCACCACGTCGGCCGCGCCGGATACCTGGGCGTGCAGCGCGTTCACGGTGGTGCCGTCCGCCGACACCGTCTGCTCGTTGATCACCACCAGGCCGCCGGGGATCGCGACGGTCTGGTTCGGATCTCCCGTCACCAGGATCGGCACGCCGCCGATCGTCAGGTTGTCGATGAAGGATGCGCCGCTGATCCCGCCTCCGAGCGCGGCCCCCGCCCTCGCCATGACGAAGTCGGCCGAGATCCCGGTCCCCCCGACCGCGAGGGTCAGGTTGGCCAGGGACGCGGCCGAGGCCACCTGGTCGGGCCAGCCCAGCGTGACGGCCTGCAGCACTTCCCCCGTCAGCACCGGGGGAACGCTCGCCGTCGGCTGCGACGCGTCCAGGGCGTCAGTGGTGCCCGCGAGCGCACCGGTGTCGGCGAGCAAAGTCGTCGTTCCCCCGACCAGGCCGAGCGTGATCACGCGCGCGCCTGTCGCGTTCCCCGTCACCGTCTGCGCCGCGCCGGCCCTGGGCACCGCCAGCAGCCCGACCAGCGCGATCATGAGTGCGGCGGCCTTCCCGTACAAAGACCTCGTGTGAAACATGTGGACCTCCCGATTCCAGAATCGCAGACCGCGCCCGAAAAACAATGGGTGTATGCGAAAACCGGGTATTGGCGACTCGGTCCCGCGGACGGTGGTGGGAGGACGAGCCCCCTTAGGGCAGGACCTCGTCGAAGCCGCGCACCACGGTATGGCCGGGCGAGGGTGGCGGAGGGCCCGTCCGCAGGCACAGAGCCGTCGTCATGCCCGCGCTCCGCGCGGCGTCCAGCTCCGCCGCGACGTCGGAGAGGAAGAGCACCGCTTCGGGGGACTGGCCGAGCGCGTCGGCGATGTGCCGGTAGCTCTCAGCGTCGCCCTTGGCCCCGGTGGTGGTGTCGAAGCATGCGCGGATCCACGGCGTGAGGTCGCCGGCCTCGCTGCGGGAGAAGAGGAGCTTCTGCGCGAGCACGCTGCCCGAAGAGAAGATGGCCACCTCGCGCCCCTGGGCCCGCCAGCGGGCGAAGGCGCGCGGCACGTCGGGGTAGACCTGGCCGCGGAGCTGGCCGGCCTGGTATCCCTCCTCCCAGATCCGTCCCTGGAGCGCCTTCAGCGCCGTCGACTTGCGGTCGCGGCCCATCAGCCAATGGACGTACGCGACCGCGGAGTCGAGCGCTTCCGCGGGCGAGCCGCCGCGCCAGGGTGGGGGTGACTGGCCCGCGCGCCGGTCCGCCTCGTGCTCCGAGAGCAGCAACGCGAGCTCGCGGGCGCGGCGGATCAAGAAGTCGCGCACGTGCTCGCGCGCGTAGGGGAAGAGGACGCGCGTGACGAAGTCGACCGGGGTCGTCGTCCCCTCGATGTCGAGGAGGAGGGCGCGGACGCGCCCGGCACCGAGCGGATCCGACACGTCAGCTCACGGCGGGCGGGTGCGGCACGTAGTCGGTGCCGAAGCACACCGGTTCGTACCGGCGGTCGGCGCCACTGTCGGTGTAGCGCGGCGTCCAGCCGGAGGGATCCTGGAAAAGCCGGATGGCCCGGATGCGCCGGTCCGCGCACAGGTCGAACCAGTGCCACGTGCCCCGCGGCACGCGGATGAGGTCGCCCGCCTCCACCTCGATCGCGAGGACCGCGCGGTCCCGCGGGTGGATGTGGAAGACGCCCCGCCCCTCGATGATGAACCGCACCTCGTCCTCGTCGTGCCAGTGCTCGCTGCGGAACTTCGCGAGCATGCCCTCGAGGCCGGGGGTCGTCGGCTTCACGTCGATCACGTCGGCGGTGACGTAGCCGCCCTCCGCCTTCAGCCGGTCGATCTCGCGGCCGTAGGCGGCCAGCACGTCCTCTGCCGGCGCATCGGAGGCCACCGGATGGGACGGCTCCCAGCGCTGGTAGTCGATGCCGACCTCGGCCAGGCAGCGCCGGACCGGCTCGAACCCGCTGACCGTGCGCCCCTCGTCGGGGATCTTCACGCTCGCCATCGTCCTTCTCCCTTCTCGCCCGACCGTCCCACGACCTCGAGCAGGAACTCCAGCACCTCGAGGTGGCGGGCGGCTTCGTCCAGGTGACGGCCCCACGTGTACAGCCCATGCCGGCGGATGAGGAAGCCGTGGGCTTCCGGCCTCTCCTTCAGCATGACCTCGACCGCCGCCGCCCCCGCCGCCCAGTCCTGCGAGTTCTCGATGACCGGCAGCCACTCGCGGTGCTGGTGGGTGCTCACGCCCTCGAGCCCCTTCAGCATCTCGTAGCCCTCGATCGCGAGGCCACCCGCGCCCGCATGTGCGTCCGACAGCAGCGTGCTCCAAGGCGAGTGCGTGTGCAACACCGCGCCCGCGCCGCGCGCCCGCACCACCGCGAGGTGGAGGCTCGTCTCCGCCGAGGGCCGGCCGTCGCCGCTGACGGTACGGCCCTCGCCGTCGATCTCGAGCACCTCGGCCCGTCCCAGCCGTCCCTTGTCCGCCCCGCTCGCCGTGATGGCCAGGCGCAGCGGCTCCCGGCTCACGACCGCGCTGAAGTTCCCGCTCGTGCCCAGGACCCAACCACGGCCGTGGGCGAATCGCCCCAGCTCGGCGATGCGTCCGGCCGCGTCCTCGAACGGTGCGGAGGCCACCCCGCCATTCTAGACGCGAATGCGGCGCGCTCCCGCGGGCTTCGGGGCCAACCGTGACCAGCGCGCCCGCCGCGCGGCGAGATGCGGACCGTGATATAGAGGAGTCCCTCATGCTCCGCGGCACCAGCCGGGAAGCGGCGGCCGAGTTCCTGGGGACGTTCGTCCTCATCGTTTTCGGTAGCGCCGTCGTGGCCCAGGTGGTCCTCAGCGGCGGCAGCCACGGGGGCTACCTCTCGATCAACCTCGCCTGGGGCCTGGCCGTGATGATGGGCGTCTACGTGTCCGCCGGCGTGTCCGGGGCGCATCTGAACCCCGCCGTCACCCTCGCTCTCGCCGTGCACCGGCAGTTCCCGTGGCGCAAGGTGCTGCCGTACTGCGCGGCGCAGCTGGCGGGGGCGTTCGCGGCCTCCGCGGTGACCTTCGCCGCCTACCGCGAGGCGTTCGACCGCTTCGACGGCGGCGTGCGCCAGGTGACGGGACCGCACGCGACGGCGAGCATCTTCGCGACCTACCCGCAGGAGTTCCTGAGCAACGTCCCCGGCGGCCTCGTCGACCAGGTGGTGGGGACGGCGCTGCTCATCCTCGTGATCTTCGCGATCGGCGACCGGCGCAACTCGGCCCCCGATGCCGCCCTGGCCCCGGTCCTGGTGGGCCTCCTGGTCGTGCTCATCGGCATGACCTTCGGCTTCAACGCGGGCTACGCGATCAACCCCGCACGCGATCTCGGTCCCCGGCTCTTCACCGCGATCGCGGGATGGGGGAGCGAGGTGTTCCGGGCCGGCCATCACTGGTGGTGGGTCCCGATCGTCGGCCCCTGCGTGGGCGGCGTCCTCGGAGGCGCCGTCTACGACCTCCTGATCACCCGCCAGCACCCGCGGGAAGAGCGCGCCCAGGAGGTGGCATGAGCCGCTACGTCCTCGCCCTCGACCAGGGCACGACCTCCAGCCGCGCGATC
>Ga0070697_100002210_pt1 | contig 14929 bp, 16 predicted proteins | sample KBSK1501metaG_FD_65475 | JGI IMG/M metagenome (GOLD analysis project Ga0070697, IMG submission 65475) | Corn, switchgrass and miscanthus rhizosphere microbial communities from Kellogg Biological Station, Michigan, USA - KBS K1-50-1 metaG | ecosystem: Host-associated > Plants > Roots >...
TTTCCGCAATCTAAGACTCGTATCTGGCTCTCGTTAAAGATGCGAGTTCTCTTCCACGCATTATTGGTTCTGGCAATAATCCTCGGCTTCTTCGCCTTCCCCTACGACCCCGGCGTACTCGCCATCGGGGGCTGCATTGCAGCTGTCGTTGCTCTAGGCTGGTTTGCGAAACGGATCCCAAACATTTCTCCAGCACAGCGAAATCTCAAGTTATCCTGGAAAATCCTCGGTCCTATCGGATTCTCGGTACCAGCAGTATTCTTCTTCTTTTTCAACAGCGCACTGATCCCAATCGCCGCGGGGACCATGATCGTTGGAGGATTCATGGTTCTCGGCTACGAGAGACTGCTCACTCGATGGGCCCGGAGAGGATTCAGCGATATCCAGAAACTTGGCCTCATAACCGGCGCACTTGGCTTCTTCGCGCTCTTCTTCGACTTCATCCTCGATCTCTTCCTGGGAAGGGTAGGAACCAGCGTCTTAGGAATGGCTTTCATCGCCTATCTCCTCTGGATCAGGAAGAATATCCTCGCAGGGTTCCCTAGAATCGCGCATTCCGTTCAGCCCAGCTCGAACATGCCAGAGGCCGCCGAACCTAGCCTGCGATAGCCTAACGAAATTCGTGAGAAACCACACTCTGCTCGTTTCTGTAACTATTTTTTCTTGTAACTTTTCTTTTCGCGTGACTATTCTTTTCCGCTAACTATTTCTCGACCTCCCGGGGTGGTCGATTTTCCCGTGCCCCGCCCTTCGTGAAAACACGATCGCGACCAGAGACCCGATCAACTCTCTCACCTAGACGGCTTCAAAACCCGGAAAATCCCCTAAAAATGGCGACAAACCCCCAAACTGGGGCGAGAATGGAATATGTTAAATATCGTGGTCTTCAGGCAGAGCTCGATCTGAAATGGCCGATAAGCCAACAGCAGCAATGGTCCTATCCTTAATCGGAGGATTATTCGTAATCTTCGGAGGAGTCACTCTTGCCTTCGTCGGGTCGATATTTAGCGGGCTCAACGTTTCAGGCGCGGCATCTGCCAGCAATGCTGTCCTGGCATTAGGAGTCGTTGGCATCATTATGGGACTCGTCATGGTTGTTGGAGGATTCATGATGTACTCCAAACCAACTAGCTCCAAGATGTGGGGAGTCATCGTATTGATACTCGCGATAATAAGCTGGGTTACCGCAATCGGCGGATTTTTCATCGGCTTCCTTCTCGGACTGATAGGCGGAATACTTGCGCTGACCTTCAAGCCAACAATGGCTCCGGGAGCTATGCCGCCTCCGATGATGAGCTCGTCAATGCCGATGGGCTCGGCACCAATGGGATCGATGGGTATGACCTGCAAGAACTGTGGGGCAAGCATTCCTGCTGGCGCAACGCGTTGCCCAAGCTGCGGCGCGAATCTATAGTCGAACCTCTCGGATTTCTCAACCGGAAGAACAGCCGAGTTCCATCCTATCTTCTCCGTCTTTCAAATCACTAACCGAGTTCGAGCTGAGTAACACTTGTCTTAACATCTTGACGGTTGAAACGTGTTTTGCCTTGATGCAGAAGCCTCCGCGGCCAATCGGCATAACATTCCTTGCGATAATTCAAATCCTCATCGGTCTTCTCGGTCTCTTAGTCAGCGTGGTCATAATCGGCTATTCGGCTCTACTCACCACCCTTCCCGTTGTCGGAGCGCTTGCGAGCACTGTGGGACTCGTCATAGGAGGAGTGTTCCTCTTCTTCAGTCTCGTCGGGCTGGCAACTGGAGTGGGATTTCTCCATGGAAAGGGCTGGGCGTGGACCCTCGGAATGATCTTCACAGTCCTCTCCATACTCGGCGCGGCCTACGTCGCGTTTACCGGGATCTACCAAGCCGGCTACGCCTTAGTCTTCTGGATCATCATGATCATCTATCTTACCAGGTCTCACGTCAAAGTTTTCTTCGGCAAAGGAACTGCTGCAACCTACATGCCGGCGATGAACACGCAGCCGACATTGCGATCCGCTCCAGTTCTCCAATCACAGACTCAGTACGCTCCAACGGCTCCGCCCACCCTCCAGTACAACCCAGCCCCAGCACCATTACCTGCGCCGGCACCGGCGACAGCGACCGGGAAATGTCGCTCTTGCGGCATGCCCTTGGCTCCAGGCAATTCCTTCTGCACTAACTGCGGCGCGAAACAGTAACTCTCTTAGCCGGCAGAATCCCAGGCTGAGCAATTCCGAGAGCGGACGCGGTCGGCGAGTGAACGATCTCGCCGCGCCACAACCGCTTGTAAGCATCTCGTAGTCCGAGGGTCTTAACCTCCATGCCGAACTCGTACGGCTCCCGATGCAAAACTCCCTTCTTCAGGTTCCGCGCGACAAACGCGTAGGCTCTCTGCGGGGATAGTCCGGGCGAGGGATGAAACCATCCAAGCCTCTTCCATGAACCCGCGGAATACCCTGTTTCCTCTTCCAGCTCCCGCCTAGCACAAGCCTCCGGACTCTCACCATTCTCAATATGGCCCGCAGGCAGTTCTAGCTCCCAGCCCTGGATCGCATGTCGATAGTTCCAGATCATCACAAGCCGATCACGGCCAAGAACCGGGACGACGATTGAGAAATCATCGACAAATAGTCGAGGATGAACCATTTCGAAACCGGTCTTGGAGACGATCCGATCCCGGTGAAGCGCCAGGTCGCCAAGAGTTGCGATCTTTCTACTTTCCAGAGTCTTCCAGGGCTTCGGGGTCTTTCGAAACTTCAGGTTCTCTCGTGGCAAGAACTGACACGTTATGCAATGGTCTTGCGCATGAGCAAGTGTTTCTCACCCAGCTTGGCGTGGGCTTTGAAGCCTTGCCTCTCGTACATGGCTACTGTTCCAAACCAGAGAGCCCAAGATCCACCTTCCTTGGAAGTAGGCGGGTACGCCTCGACTATTCCGCCACCTTGTTTACGAATGGAATCCAGAGTGGCCTTCAAGGCGGCCCCCGCGACGCCTTTTTTCCTGAAATCTCTATCCACGAAGAAGCACGTCAGACGCCAAAGTTTTCGGCCTTGATCAGCTGACAGGTCCAGTTCGCTGTAGTTGCGGCCTGAATCGATCCGGGGCAGTTCCTCCTTTGGACCATACTGGCACCATCCGACAGCTTGGTCGCCTGTGTAAACTAGGATTCCGTGAGAACGGCCCTGCCTGACCAGAGCTTTCTTCTCCTTTCTATTCAGTGCGATCGCGTCCCTCCGTTCCAAGCCTTCTTTCAATAAACGGCCCTCCGTGTGGTGGTAGAAGGTGCACCAGCAACCCCCTTGGACTCCGTTGTGTTTCGCGAAGAACTTCTCGAAATCACGCCAAGTAGTGGCGCTTAGCTCCTTGACTTCATAGTTGATCCGGGATGGTGTTGATTCTATTTTTTTCTTCGTTGACAGGATCTCCTTTGATCAGAGAATCTGTGGCTCTTTGTATTCGCCGAAAACTTTCCGTCCAACATCCATGATCTCTCCGAGGGTCGCGTAGGCCCTAACTGCTTTGACCATGGGATACATGGAGTTCGCCTTCTCGTCCTTGAACGTCTTTCTCAGCTCTTCCAGAGCATGCTCCACTTTCTTGCTGTCCCGCGTCTCTCGTACCATGTTTATTCGGGCGACCTGGCGTTTTTGAGCCTCTTCATTGATCTTCAACGTGTCGATCGGTTGCTTCTCTTCCACCTGGTACTTGTTGACACCGACAACAACCCGCTCTCCGATCTCTAGTTCTTGCTGATAGCGGTAGGAGTTCTCGGCGATCTCTCTCTGAATGAAACCCGTCTTTATCGCGTTAAGTAGTCCCCCAGCCCGTTCTATCTTGTCGAAATACTGGAAGGCACGCTCCTCCATTTCATCAGTCAACCACTCTAGGTAGTACGATCCAGCAAGAGGGTCGATGGTGTCCGTGACGCCCGTCTCCTCGGCTAGAATCTGCTGAGTCCTCAATGCGACTGTAGCTGCTGCTTCCGATGGTAGCGCCCACGCCTCATCGTAAGAGTTAGTGTGAAGCGACTGAGTCCCACCGAGTACCGTCGCTAACGCTTCGATCGTCGTTCGCACAATATTGTTGAGAGGTTGTTGCCATGTGAGGGAGGCGCCAGAGTTCTGCGCGTGAGTCCTCAACAATAGTGACCTGGGGTCTTTGACTTTGTACTTGTCCTTCAACACTCGAGCCCAGATTCGTCGGGCAGCGCGAAACTTTGCGACCTCCTCGAAGAAGTCCATTCCGCAGTTGAAGAAGAAGGAGAGGCGAGGCGCGAAATCCTCGACTTTCAATCCTGCTTCAAGCCCAAGATCCACATACGCGAAGCCGTCTGCAAGTGTGAAGGCTAGCTCTTGGACAGCGCTGGATCCGGCTTCTCGAATGTGGTAGCCGCTGATGCTGATATAGTTCCACTGCGGCATCTCTTTCGTACAATAAACCATCATGTCCCGGATGATCCGGAGATGAGCCTCAGGTGGGAACGCCCATTCTTTCTGGGCGATGTATTCTTTCAGAATATCTGCTTGAACTGTTCCGCGCAGCTCTTTCGGCTTCAGACCCTGTCTCTCAGCGACACCGACATACATCGCGGTTAGAACGGATGCTGGCGCGTTGATCGTCATACTAGTACTGACTTTTTCGAGAGGTATGCCTTCGAGTATGATCTCCATGTCTTTCAACGAGCCAACAGACACACCGCAACGTCCCACCTCACCCTCGGCCCGCGGACTGTCAGGATCATAACCATAGAGCGTCGGCATGTCGAACGCAATGCTTAGACCCGTTTCTCCGTGTTCCAGCAAGTAGTGCAGACGTTTGTTGGTGTCTTCCGGTGTTCCAAACCCGGAGAACATGCGCATAGTCCACGGTCGTCCTCGGTACATCGTCGGGTACACGCCACGGACATAGGGATACTCGCCTGGAAGCCCGATTTGTTCGGACTGGTTCAGGTACGACACGTCCTCTGGAGTGTAGACTCTTTTCACTGGGACATCAGACAGGTTTCGGAAGTCTTTTTTCTGTTCAGGGCTATCGCGGGTCCATGGCTTGAGCGTCTTTGCCTCCCAACGGACCCTCTCCTGTCTTATCTTTGCAAGTTGCTTCTTGTCGAAGGTAGTCGGCAGAGCCTTACGTTCCTTCTTGATCTCGTCTAGAACCTTCTTCCAGTAACCTTTTGCCAAAACACGATCACGAAACAGTAGAAGGTGTCCGAAGGTTGCTATTTTTCCATTATCCTGACACCGCTCGTCGCCGAATCTTGAAATACGCTCCTGAGGCGAGAACGGAACCGAGAATTTCACTTGGCTCGAGAGCTATCTTCTCAAGTTCTCAAAGGAGACCATAGAGCCGTTGCAAAGGCGATATCAATAGTCGAGGCAGGTGGCGAGCCGAGCCGAAAGCTCATTCAAGAATTGTACCCGTATACGGGCAGAGCGTTTACCATCGGCGTTACCGGTCCTACCGGGACAGGCAAGAGCACTCTCGTCGACAAGATAATCGAAGAGTATCGCAAGAGGGAACGTAGCGTCGGAGTTTTGGCGATCGATCCTTCCAGCGCGTTCACAGGGGGTGCCTTGCTGGGGGACAGGGTACGGATGATGGACCACAGCCTAGAGAAGAAAGTCTACATTCGAAGCATGGCCTCACGAGGCGACCTGGGAGGACTTGCTCGCGCCGCAAGAAACACCATTCGGGTTCTCGATGCGGCAGGGATGGACATCGTTATCGTCGAGACAGTGGGAGCGGGCCAGACGGAAGTTCAAATCGCCACTACAGTCGATGCGACAGTCGTTGTATTGATGCCTCAGTTGGGCGACGAGGTCCAGGCGTTCAAAGCGGGTTTCGCAGAGATCGGTGACTTGTTCGTCATCAACAAAGCAGACCTTGTCAACCCGGCCAAGACAATCTACAACATCGCAAGCGGTTTGCAAGAAAGAGATGGATGGAGGCCGCCAGTTCTGAAGACCGTCGCAGTCAAAGGAACAGGCATACCCCCGGTCGTAGATTCGCTCGAAAAATTCCGGAAACACTTGGAGGCGAGGGGCCTCAGAGAGAAAAGATTGAGGAAGAGAATCGAGTCTGAACTAGTAGACGCAGCATTCTCAGATTTCCATGATCAAACAGTCGAGCGTCTCGGAGATCAGAAAGAACTCGACGCGCTGGTCGAAAAAGTTGTCAAACTTGAACTGGACCCAGAGACAGCTGCGTCGAGACTAGTGGGGATTATTTCAAAGATGGGAGCGAGAGCTTGACTGAGCCTGTAACAACGGACTCTGGGATACCAGTCAAGAAGTTCTACGAGAAAAAAGATGTTCCATCGAATTGGACAAAGTCGCTGGGAAGACCGGGTCAATTCCCGTATACGCGGGGGATCTACGATGGAATGTATCGGGACCGGCTGTGGACTATGCGCCAGTACACCGGGTTTGGTTCGGCTCGAGAAACCAACCGACGCTTCAAGTATCTGATATCTCATGGCGAGACCGGGCTCAGTACAGCGTTTGACCTTCCAACACAGCTTGGCCTCGATTCGGACCATCCTAGGGCAGCAGGGGAAGTTGGCCGGGTCGGAGTTGCGATCAGTAGCGTCCATAACATGAGACATCTCTTCGAGGGCATCGACTTTGGACACGTCAGCACGAGCATGACGATCAACGCTACCGCACCCATTCTGCTCTCTCTCTACGTTGCCGTCGGAATGGAACAAGGGGTCCCTCAGAACAAGTTGAGGGGAACGACACAGAATGATATTCTGAAAGAATACATCGCGAGGAACACATACATCTATCCTCCAGAATCTTCGCTGAGACTCTCAGTCGATCTCATCGAGTACTGTGCTCACAAAATGCCCCACTGGCACCCTATCAGTATTAGTGGTTACCATATTCGCGAGTCAGGCTCGAATGCGATTCAGGAACTGGGTTTCTGCTTTGCAAACGCAATCGAATATGTGAAGGCGGCTCTTGACCGAGGACTCAAGATCGACCAGTTCGCTCCTCAACTCTCCTTCTTCTTTGCTTGCCGGAACGATTTCTTGGAGGAGATCGCGAAATTCAGAGCGGCGCGTAGAATGTGGGCTCGGATAATGAAGGGCCGTTTCAAAGCTAAAGACCCAGACTCGTGCAAGTTGCGGTTTCACACCCAGACCAGCGGCGAGACGTTGACCGCACAGCAACCTGACAACAACATTGTCCGAGTCGCAATCCAAGCCCTCGCAGGGGTCTTGGGCGGAACACAGTCTCTCCATACAAATTCCAGAGACGAGGCACTGTCGCTACCCACTGAGGAGTCCGTGCGTATTGCGCTGCGGACCCAACAAATTATCGCGTACGAATCTGGAGTCACAAAAACAGCTGATCCCTTAGCTGGAAGCCACTATCTGGAATACTTGACGAGAAACCTTGAGGCGAAGGCAACAGATCTCTTGGAGAAAGTGGAGGATCTAGGTGGAGCAAGAAGGGCGATAGAATCAGGATTCGTCCATCGCGAGATACAGGAGAGTGCGTACAGATTCCAGAAATCTGTCGACGAAGGCAGAACGATTATCGTAGGAGTTAACAGATTTACCGAGGGGAGTACCGAGCCGAAGATCCAGCGTATCGACCCCAACCTCGAGAGGGCCCAAGTCAGAGAATTGAAAAAGATGAAGGCATCGAGAAACACGATCCAAGTCCAAAATGCCCTCAGACGTCTCTCCGCGTCCGCGAAGCATCAACAGAATCTTGTAGGCGACATTTTGAGTGCCGTCCGAGCCAACTGCACAGTGGGCGAGATCAGCGACGTTCTAAGAGAGGCTTTCGGAGAATACCGTGTAAGAATCGACGCTTGACGCGGATCCTGTAAAGGTCTTGGATCAGAGCGTCCTAGGTCAGTCTTGGTTGGCTTCTATCCGAAGCTGGTGAAGCTCGCCGTCTGTCTTCATTACAGTAATGATGACGAGTTTGCGTTCGATGTCGACTTTGAGAATTCGACCACAGCGTAAGATGTGTCTTGCTTCTCTGGGAATGCCTGGGCTTTGTTTGGTTTTTGGTTTCGGCTGTTTCTCCAGTATTTTCTTGATGCCGTCGTAGAGGCTGACAACTGCCTCGTTATCGGTGTCCAGCTCTCTCGGCTCTTCCCAAGTCGCCAAGTCTTGCGTTCCCTGCCTCGATATTCCATACAAGGCAAACAGTGTTAGCCAATTTGTCGGTCGTTACCAGAGCCCCAGCCCCGAAGTGACTTGTTTCCTCTGGACGTGAACTACGCTCAAGAGTAGGAAGGGCATGAGAATGGGCTCTAGGATTGCCGCGAGGCAGGTATCAGGCGAGGGATTTTTCCAACGTTATCCAGCCTACTTCCCGTTTGAAGCCCAGCTTCGTGTTGACCGCCAGCATCGGGGCATTATTGGACGCGTTCCATGTCTTCAGCTTCTTGTAGCCGTTCCGTCTTGCGAAATCGATGACTTTCAACTTCAACGCGACCGCTATACCCCTACCACGATATTCTCGTCTAACACCAGTGTTTCCCTGGACGAGGCCTCTAGGCTCCTTGTCCAGACGCCAGACAGTGCTCAGTCCGACAAGCTTGGGACCATCCTTTGCTATCATGTAGGCTTCAGGTAAGAGACTTGGATTCTTGAGTTCAAACGCCTCCCATTGTTCATACGAGATTGGTGTAAAGGGAGCTGGACTGGGCATGTCAGCTGAGATTAGCTGGACGAGTTCGTGGAGACTCTTCAGTGAATCAGGACCATTTTTGCGCTCCTCGGCGAGGTTCGTAATCGTAATCCCTTGCCGCAACACTTTCTCGCTGTAAGCTCGGAATTTCTCAAAATCCATCGTCAGCGCGTCGAGCCGTGATTCCCAGGCTCTCATTTTTTCCTCGAAACCTCGCCTCTGATAGAACTCTGTGAGCCGAGGCAGCTTCTCGGTGCTTCCAGCCCAAGCTACAATGGCATTCAGTTTCCTGAGCTTCCCATTCAGCCTGTCATAGATCGCGCTCCCAATTCCTCTTCCTTGGACCGGTGGATCGACAAAGATGTTAATCCAGAATTTCTGGGGATGAAACATGTCTGTGACATGGGACACATCACCAAATCCGACTACAGCCTCGTTCTCGAGGAACGCGTATCTCTGCAGATGATACCTTGACCTATCAACGCTTTCATCTCTGGAACGCCATTCGTCAACGCTGCGAGTATAGTCCGGATAATTCGCGTTGTAGATTTCCAATAGCCTCGGATAGTCGGTGGGTTCGAACTCTCTCATCTCAGGGGAGAGAGTCCTCTGTCTCGACATGGCGTCCTCGAACTGGTAGGCGTTATGTTAAGGTTCCATTGTTTCTCTCAGCCTTTTTGGTGGTTCTCGGATTAACGGGCCGGTGCTTCTCATCAAATTGAGACTCGAAGCCCATCGTACGCAAAGAGCAACCTGGATTTCTTGTACTTCTTCTCAAGTTCAAGATAGTCCGCGTAGGAGCGGCCATTCAACTCTTCAACATGCGTCGCAATGGCGAGTCGTGGGTTGATCTTCTGAATCAGTTCAAGGGTTTCTTCGAAGGAGGCTTCGGACTGGCGAATCCAGTGTCCGGTCGGGATTACTTGCTCTCCTTGCTTGTCATATTCGAACCAGCCAGTTTCAAGAACGAGCACATCCGGCTCTATTAGCTCGCTTCCAGGCTTCCAATCTTTGATCTCATCAAGGGCGAGTACGACTCGTTTCCCACCTTGTTCCACCAGGTATGATGCAAGCCCGGGCTGAGTCATACGAAACGCCTTCAGCGTTGCATCGCCGAGTTTGACCGCTTCACTCTCAGCAATCTCGTGGATCCTCGCGATTCCCATCTTCTCAAAGAACTGGAAATGTTCCTCTAGCCCCAGCCTCTTTCGGAAATCATCGCGGACCCAAGACGGTAGCCAAACATCAGTAATGGTTTTCGTTCTCTTTCGAAGATTCAGATTGAGCTGTTCTAGAACCCGACGACCCATCGTGTGATCAGGATGCCAGTGACTGTAAACAAGATGGGACGCGCGATGAATATTCTCCCTCTCTAGACTGTGAGCGACATCTTCCGGAGTGTCAAACAGCAAATCAGCGCCAGTGAAGAAAACGCTGGGTCCGTTACGTGCATATTTTCCCTTTCTTTGACGCGCTTCCGCACATATCTCACACAAGCATCCCACGCGGGGAGTACAATCCGCACCCCCTGTACCCAGGAACACCAATTCTTGGGTGTCCGAATATTTCGCGCACAAAGGATTAGCGCCGAGTCGACGGGGCGAGGTTTACTTTCAATTAGAATTTACCTTTTAGCATGAAGAGCGGTCTCGAACCTGGCTTGAGTTCAGCTCGTGGCCGTGGAAGGTGCGATGATTTCTAAGTTGTCGGGATAGTCTTGTGGAAGATTCGATGGAAGCCTAGTCCGACTAGCGTCAGCGTTCCAGCGACAAGGTAGAGGTAGAAGCCTATCTGGAAGCCCCAGTTGATCGTGATTCCAAAAACAGTTTCTGTGCCGAACGGTCCACTGAGACAGTTCGATTGGCCGTTGCAGGAGTTGGTGACAGCATAACTGACGACTCCCAGATACGCGATAGGCGTAAGGACGTTAAGAATGAAGCCGCCAATCAACGGTCGAATATTCCTTGTGAAGCTTCCAGTCAGGGCCAACAGAGCGGAGATAACTACGAGGGCTCCGATTATCGGGCTTGCCGAGGTCAGTATGGGATAGGGTTGTGTTGAGCCCCTGAAGATACTGTCAGTCGAGGGCCCGTTCCAGAGGGTCCAGCGGGGAGATACAGAGGAACCGAAGCCAGAAGCGTCTAGGCCCCACCACGGAAGAAAGAGGCTGGCAAGTGCGAGAGCTCCGGCTAGGAGGGAGATGAGGTTGATTCTTGGAAAGTTGACCGAGTCGCGTTTGGACATTATTGGGGCCCAAGTCTAGCTGTCCATGGATTTAACGGGTTTCATGTTCTTCATTATTGAACAGGAAAATGAAGAGGCCCAGAAATGTCCATTTTTCTGAACTTAGAGCCCGAAATGGACACTCCGAACGCGGCATGCGGCGACAGGTTGTGTCTGTCCGAATCCAGGGGCTCGACAGTACGTCTACGCCCAAATCGAGGCGGGAGCCTAGATTGTATGGGGGACAGGTACATTTGGGGTCGGATTCGAAGAAACCCCTGAGGCCAAGACACCGGTTCAGTTTTTCCGGTCAGAGCAAGCGATCTGAAGTTCCTGCTAGGCCTCGCGAGGCCAACGTCACAAGGAATGATATTCTGAACAGCTTGACGAAATATGCGCATCCTCAAGAAGGACAAGGTGAAGAGGTCGTTGGGATTCAAGACGCGGTTCAGACCTTAGACTCTGATCAGAGAGCTGTTCCGGCCAGAACTCGAAACCGCGGCTCCGCTCGCGGTGCGCTAGTGGTCTTTCTCGGCGGCTTTCTTGCTGTTTGGCTGTACGGGTATGTTACCGGAGCCTACGAAATACCCTACTTGAGAGGGGTTACACAGAGCCCCGAAGTTCAGGTGGGAGTTCAGTTCGCATCTTCCAACCCAATTTTAGTCGGCGCCGTTTCAGCTTCCGTTCTGCTCGGAGCCCTCTATCTACGACATAGGAAAAAGAACTAGGGTCTGCGCTCTCCATCAACCGATAGAAGTGAACACTTGACGATCGTCAGCCTTTACTCATTCAGAAAGGCCTCGTGTTCGCCTTGGACCTTTAGTAGACGAGCCTCCATCGGCGGAATCTCGCGAGCATACCTGTGCTTGGAACAAGGGCTGTAGTCTGAAATGAGGCTAGGTCGTTCTGTAAGGTCGTTCTTCGACTCCCCAAATTCCACCTCGTAAATGCGGACCTTGCAACCGCAATTGTATACTTCTATTTCCAACAGTTCACCCAGTTTCGAATCTATGGTCAGTTAGACCTTCACGTAGTGAGAGACGAGGCCGATTAGACCTCCGATGAAGACCAGTATGCCGCCGAGGCTTCCGACGAACAGGCCGAGGATTAGGAGGATGAGGCTCCATGCGGGATTAGCGACTTCCCTTGATCCCACCAGTGCCAAGATTCCTACGAGGATTCCTACGACAATGCCTGTGAGACTTCCCAATCGCACGAAATTGGTGCCCAGGTCCATTAGCCCTCCCACGTTTATCGCCTCCAATATTCCGCTGACGATGAGAACGATGCCGCCAATCAGGACTAGGAGTCTTGCCAACGTAAGTAACGGGACTTGCGATGCCATTTTTCAACTGCTGATGAGACGTATATCGCCATATTTAGATCAAGAGTTTGAACAGGAGAACGCTATCCACGCGACTCTCCATATTCTGATATCAGAAAATTTCTGTTTTGAGTAGATCTAGTTATGCTCCGAACTCATTTCCCACAAGGGCGAATCTGTAAAAATCACATCACCATCTTTTTTCTTGAGGAAAAATAAAGGTAGACGGATCCCACTGCTACGAAAGCGTAGATGAAGACCCATACGGCGGTCACTGGGGCACTGGGGCTTTCACTTGAAATTACATCCCAGTGAATTCCCACAGCCAGTAGCGCAAGGCTTGGAAAGATCACGTCCAAGGGTAGTAGCACCCTGATTCTACCAATATCAGTTTGCAAGGAAGCCCAACCGGTCGCAAGGCATGTCGCTAAGAACAACGCCGCGAACATTTGCAGAGTGGGAGTCTTAACCAGCCAGGGCCAGAATTGGGTCTGGGCAATGTTAGACAAAAAGAGCATCATGATTCCAAATACTCCAACCACAGCGGTTTGGATCCGGAAGAACCAACGTGCGGTTCTCCAGGGCCGGCCTTGGCCCAACCTGTCCTGAGGCTTCCGAGACCAACCGTACCGGTACAAGAGGTAGAAATTCCCTAGACTCGCAACTAGGAAGTATCCTATCCAAGTGGAGATGACATATCCGCCACCCTGCGAGGCCGCAAGGAGGATCGAGACGATCGATGTGATTCCAAAGAACGTTCCTCCAACTAGCAAGAGAATCTTGGCCCTCTGCCAGATCTTGGCTCGCAGCGCAGACCAGCAGCCAAAGGCTATCGCGAGAAATATGGCACCGATAAACCGTACAGCCAATGCCTTCACAGGCCATGGCCATAGGCTGATCACCAAGTTCGGATATGCAAAGAACAGTGCGCCCATGACTAGGTTGATTTCTGACAGGAAGAGTAGGAAGAGCCGCGCTTCTCTGCCAAGTTGAACCGGCCGCTTAGACGACATGACAAAGCCAGTCTACGCGGGCATTATGAGCCATGTACCGCTGCACTTCGCCAGTACCTCTTTCTTGGTATTGGTTAGCACCGCCTCGGTGAAAGCGATGCGTCGGCCTCTTTTTGCAATCGTTCCTTCCGCAACCAATCGTCCTTTGATATGGGGGCGCATGAAGCTCATCTTCAGCTCTATTGTGGTCATGTCTTCGTCGGGCTTCAGCGTGGACGCGACAGCGATTCCCATTGCCGCATCCGCAATATCCACCATTACTCCCCCATGCATCGTTGCCGACAGATTATGTAGGTGCTCGTCTACGTCCATTTCGAGAACCGATCGGCTCTCCTCTATGCTGAGGACCCTGATCCCCAGCGTCCCGATTGCCGGACTGGGCGGCTTGCCTGCCTTCCATGCTGAGTAGACCTTGTCCCGGACCCCTTTCATGTCTTCGCCGGCCCAGCCACCGGTCTAATATGAATTCAGATGAAGCCGTCCAAATTCGAAGCTTTATCTTCAGATGAGTCGTCCTGAGAGCCAGCGATGTCAGAAAAGAAGAAAATGCGAGATGAAGTGCGGCGCGAGGCTAAGGAAGCCCTCGAAGCCATGCGAAAAGATCTCCAACAATTGAGGAAAGACCTTGTTGTCGCAAGCAAGACACTGAAAACTTCAACGGAAAAGTTTGTGGAAGACACCGGTCCAAAAGTGTCAGCAGGACTCGAAGAAACTGTAAAGACATTCCACAAGACCATGACTACAATCGACAAGCAGACCAAGCCTCAACAGGCAAAGCTCCTCAGAACATACAAGAATTTCCTTACAAAACAGGTAGACTACATAGAGAAGAGACTCAACCAGACAGAATAGGCTCTTCTCCCTTCCCGGGGCTCGATATTTCTCGAGGCTCGGGTGGCGCTCGTCCACGGAGAGGAAGATGATTCCTCCGCCTGAAGTAGATGTACAATCCCATTCCCATCACGACCCAAACAATTCCTAGCTCTCTGCCTAGTTCATGTGTCGCGATCACGGCCACCCATATCGCGCTGGTGGCAATCAGTCCAAGGAGGGGCAAGATAGGAAGCTCCAGCACCCCCGTTTTCCTCCTGAAGTGGATGGTTAGCGGAACCCGGAAGGGCCTGAACCTCGGTCTGTCGGTGTTGCGGGTTACAATGAGGCTCGCGTGAGCGGAAACATATGCGACGAGTGCTCCCACATTGTAGAGACTTCCTAGCAAGACCAGTGGGTCCTCACCACCAGTTAGATAGACGAACGTACTGAATACGACCAGAAGTATGCTTCCGACACCGAACGTCATCACCGCAATGTGAGGGGTCCGGAACTTGGGATGTATCTGGCCGAATCGTTTTGGAAGCAGCCTGTACCGTGAGAGTGCGAAGAGGGTTCGGGAAGATCCGATCATCCCAGCGTTCGCCCCGATAATGCTGATGGCACTTCCCAATAATGCAATCCATCCAACAATGAGTACCCCTGTTCCGGGGAGATTGCTCGCAACTCCAGAAAGGGGGTCATTCTTCCATGTACTCGACAGAATGGTTGGTGGAACCACATTGACTGCGACCAAGGAAATTGCGAGATAGAGTGCAATTACAATAACGAGGGTCAGCATTGTTGCTCGAGGAATTGTCTTTCCTGCAATCTTCGTCTCTTCAGCAGCTTGCGCCAGTGCTTCTATTCCAAGATAGGACACCATCGCCAGAGTTATGCCCTGAATGAGCTGGGACCAAGTG
>Ga0070697_100002211_pt1 | contig 14924 bp, 7 predicted proteins | sample KBSK1501metaG_FD_65475 | JGI IMG/M metagenome (GOLD analysis project Ga0070697, IMG submission 65475) | Corn, switchgrass and miscanthus rhizosphere microbial communities from Kellogg Biological Station, Michigan, USA - KBS K1-50-1 metaG | ecosystem: Host-associated > Plants > Roots >...
ACCAGCACTCCAACGTCGGTAGTTGTACCACCCACGTCCACTACAATTGCGTCTTTTAGATTTGAAAGAAACGCCCCGCCGCGCAGGCTGTTTGAGGGGCCGGAAGCGATGGTGAAGATGGGATAGCGAAGCGCATAATCCAAAGCCATCAGCGTGCCATCATTCTGGCCCAGAAAAAGCCTCGCGCGCAGGCCTTCTCGGGCAATCGCTTCGGCGAATCCGGAAAACGCTATTTGAGCTGTTTTCATTAGAGCGGAATTTAGGATCGCGGCGTTTTCCCGTTCTAATAATCCGAGGCTACCGATTTCGTGCGAGAGCGTGATCGGCACGCTTTCGCCGAGCGCAGATTGTAACGTTTGGGCTAACGATTTTTCGTGAGCTGGATTCACGGGGGCGAACACAGCGGTCACTGCTACGGCATCGACCTTGCCCATAAGTTGGCGGACTACGTCAGCGATTTCTTTCTGGTCCGGCTCACTGATCTCGCGTCCGTCGAATTCGTGCCCGCCGTGAATCGTGAACACCGTGTGGGCCACGACCTCGCGCAAATCCCGCGGCCAGGAGAATAGAGGAGGGATTGCCAGAGTGGCAGGCGCACCCATGCGGATTACGCCGACCTTGCTCAGATGTTTTCTTTCCGCGATGGCATTGGTGCAATGCGTGGTGCCGAGCATGGCAACCTTAATGGCATGACGATCGACGCCCGGCTGCTCAAGAATCTGCTTGAGCGCCTGCACAATTCCGCTCATGACATCGGGTGTGGTACGAGCTTTGGTCTTGGCTACAAGCCTCTTCTTCTCGTCGAGGATAACGGCGTCCGTATGAGTCCCGCCAACGTCAATTCCCAGCCGATAAGACATGCCGTTTTCTGACTCCTCCCGCAGCTTTGAGCGGCTGATATGGTACGTCGTAGCCGAAATGGTGCGGTCCAGCCAACGCTATACCAGCAGGTTTGCGCCATTCGCGGTGGCAAGGGACTCCGATGACCGTGACCCGCAGCCCATATTTGAGCCCCTCGGTGGTTATGGGATAGGCGGTATCCTGATCCAGAATGGTAATGAGGTCCGGGACTGTGGCCAAAACTTTGTCGCCAATACGAGCGATCAGATTTTCGTTCTGAAAGTCGATCCTCATGGACTCGCCGCGATAATCGTCGGAGCCCTGGATGGTCAACTCTCCGAGATTCCAACCCTTTTCGACACGCCGATCAAGATTGACAATCTTGCCCCGGAACAGGTCCGTGCCTTTGGTGACCTTCAGCAACTCGGCGAGAATGTCTTTCTTCTGACGGCGTGCCGAACGCAACGTCCGTCCGATACGACGGCAAAAACTCACCATTCCCGGAAGCGTCGCTTTCTTTGCAATTTTTCCTTCCATTGGAAAGAGCGCCATAAGAGCAAAGCCGCCCATCCTCACCGCCAAGGTGCGCGCCAAAAGCTCGGTCCATTGGTTGTTTATGGTAGAAAGCACAACTTCATTGCCCTTTTCATCGGCCAGAACCAATGGCGTGGCGGGAACGCCATACAAAGTGGGAATAACGAGCTGGATCTCCGGGAAAGCGCGTCCCATGCAGTCAGCATCCACCAGTGGAACCTTGAGGCGTGCGGCTACCGAAATGGGGATGGTTCCATTCAAACCGCCCACCTCCGCCGACATGACGGCGAAGGCCTTCTTACCCAAATATTTCTGGAGTGCCCTCATCACACCAAAGGCTTCGTCGCCGCGAGGGATTTTTTCGATGATGACACTTGGTGCTCCAATTCCAGCTGGCAGCATTATCAGTGCCCGGTCCGGCACTTCCTTGAGAGGGATCAGCTCCGGCGGACCATATTGTTCGATGGCTCTTTGCGCCATCAGCTTTCCCAAATAGGGATCGCCTCCACCGCCGGCGCCGAGCACTGCTCCCCCGACGGCAATATCTTCGACGTCTTGGTGCGTAATCCGGGTCCTCATCGTGATCCTTAAAATGCGATTTTCACCCCGAACTGAATCTGCCGGGATGAGCTGACCGTGCTGAAGGTCTGTCCGCCATTCCGTGCGAACAGGGGTTGTCCGGAAGACTCCCGCCCAAAGATCACCGCATCGCCATTGCCGCCGTTGCCGGCGGGCCCCGTAGTGTTCGTCGGAACAGCAAAATTGGGATGGTTGGCGAGATTGAAGAATTCAGCCCGGAATTCGAATGACTTTCTTTCACCAAAGGGCGTGATTTTTGCCAGAGACAAGTCGAGTTCCTTATAAGGTGGGCCTGGCAAGCTGTCGCGACCCGCATCTCCGAAGGAGCCGGATGGAGGCAATCCATAAGCTGTGGGGTTAAACCAGCACGTCACCGTTCTTACGCGGGCGCCGTTCGGGCAAGTGCCACTGAAAGGATCACCGACCAGATTCGGGCGGTCTGAATTGATAATCGATGCTGTGCCTGCGTTGTCGAAGCCAAGAACGGGTGTAAACGGCACATTGCTGTGAAGCGAAAGAATACTCGAAAGTTGCCAGCCGGAAACGAGCTTGGCGGTACCGCCGGAGGCACTGGACGCAAAGATTTTGCCGGGACCAAACGGGAGCTCGTAGACGGCGTTGACGATCAGATTTTGACGGATGTCAAAACTAGCCCGTCCGCGGCTCCCCTTGCGGTTATTTATGTCTTGTGACTTGCCTGAGTCGTTTACGGAGTCGCTGGGATTGTAGCCCGATGAGTCGTCAATGGAGTGGGAGTAGTCGTAGTTTATCTGGAAGTTCAGCCCTTTGTTCGTGCGTTGCTCCCAACTGGCCAGTAAACCGTTGTAGAAGGACTGTGCATCCGTTAGATAGCGAACGAGGGAGCCGAAGTTGGGATTCGGTCGCGATCCTAACGAGGGCCTGAACGGATTTGCCTCTGCCAGGCGCCCGAGGTGGTTGCCGCGAGATCCCGCATAGGCCAGCGTGAAGACCGAACTCTTAGTGATCTCACGCTGCAGGTTCAAGTTGTACTGGAACACCATGGGCCACTTCGGCGTGTAAGTGAGCGTCGCATTCGCGGTTGTACCAATGGGTAGCGGCGAATTCAAAGGACTCAGGAACTGCGGTAAAATCGATTCCACGGCTTGATAGAACGGGGGAAGAGAACGGGCGTTGCCGTAGATATTCGCCCAGATCTGATCGTTGAATTCTCCGACTCCGCCGCGAAGTACAGTCTTGCCATCTGACCCCAGACTCCACGCAAAACCCGCCCGTGGCGTCAGCAGGTCTTTGGGCGTGGTATTCATGAACTTGCCCACAGTCGTCGTCGTATCGGTGGCAACATTTCTGATGTTCACTTCTTTGCCTAGAGCTTCCGTGGGGTTGGTGTAAAACTCGTAGCGCAAGCCGAGATTGAAGGTCAATTTGCGATTCAGGCGCCAGTCGTCTTGCAGATAACCGGAGATTCCGCTCTGGCGGAAGCCGCGATCGGAGTTGGCCGCACTGGGGTTGATGCCAACATAAACGAAAGGAATTCCTTTCAGAAAGTTCTCTACAGCGGGGTTGTTGCTCGACGACGGGACCCCAAACGCACTTAGATCCTGGAAGACGTATTCGCCGTTCACAAAAAGGTCAAACGGACCGTTGACCTGAATGCGCCGGTACTCCCCGCCGAATTTCAGTGCGTGCTTGTCAGTGGTCCAGGACACATTGTCCTGGAACTGGTAAGTGTTGGAGTAGCTGCCCAATGGGTAGATCAAGTTGTTGCCGAAATTCCCTAGCCCTGAGATAGCGAAAAATCCCAGAGGACGGTTCGGCAGCAAGGAAATGGAAAGACCGGGGTGGGTGTTGACAGGTTCAGCCAACATACCTAGACGGTTATAGCCGAATGCCGCCAGGTTCAGAACGTTGGGCGACAGGAACTTCTGATCCTGCAAGGTCAGATATTGGCCTCGAACGTTATTCAGGCCGGGGAAACCGGGAACCAAAGTACTGAGGTAGGGCACCTGGGAAGAGCTGCCATCGTAAATGTAGCGTGCGAGCGCCGTATGCGTGCTGGACAAGTTGTAGTCGACACGTCCCACTACATAGTCCTCGTTCGTGATCCGGCGCAGAGTAGAGGTGATTTGTGCGGTACCGTTGCCGAAGTCAGGTCCGTTTGGCAACGCAACGGTATTGAGGAACGGGGCTATTAGCGGGTTGACACCAATGTTGATACAGCCGCCGGGATTCGCTTGTGTACACGCACCGGGATGGGCGGGATTTGGAAGCAACCCTTGGTGAGCCAAGGCGTTTGGCACGGTCGATACCGCAGTGGCGCCCTGACCTTCACGAAAGCCTTCGTAGCTGATGAAAAGGAAAGCCTTGTCTTTCTTGATGGGACCGCCGAGGCTCCCTCCGAACTGGTTTCGAACAAATGGCGGGATAGGAAGCTTCGGTAAGTCGAAATAATTCTTGGCATCGAGCCTGGCATTGCGGATGAATTCGAAAGCCGAGCCGTGCAGGCTGTTGGTGCCTGACTTCGTGATCATTTCAATGACAGAACCGGAATTTCGACCGTATTCGGCGTTATACGTGTTCGTGAAAATGCGGAACTCGCGGATGGCATCAACTCCCAGCAGGACGCCGGCGGCTCCTCCAGGAGTGATGTTGTAGTTGGGATCATTCGCGTCCATACCGTCGATGGTCAGATTGTTGTTGGTTGGGCGCTGGCCGTTTACCGCGGCTTTGCCGAAGCCACCTTTTTGCCAAGGGCTTGGACCGGCGCTGGGGTTCGGATTCACGCCGGGCTGCAGCAGGACGAGTTGCCACAAGTCGCGACCGTTCAGTGGGAGCTCCTCCATCTGTTTCTCGTCGACTACCCCACTAAGGGATGAGGTTACGCTGTCAACCAATGGCGGTAGATCACTGACTACCATCTCCTCCTTGACCGAACCTACCTTCATGGAGATGCTCACTTCCAGTTGCTGAGCAACGGTGAGTGTGATGCTGCGGAGAATCTCAGTGGAGAAGTTCTCTTTGTCTGCCCGGATTTCATAGTTGCCTGGGCTCAGTCCAGGAATGCGGTAGTCCCCGGATGCGGAGGTTGTCACAGACACACTTAACCCAGTATCCAGGTTTGTGGCCGTAACTCTAACACCCTGGAGCAACGCGCTGGTCGCATCCGTGACAATCCCTAGGACAATCGCCGTACCCGTTTGCGCGCGCATACGGGCACAAAAGAGCACGGAGAAGTAAACGACGACTCCGATTCGTACCCAAGTTCCACAATGAAGGTGCATAAGAAGTTTCCCCCTTCAAATCAGATCACCCTTATGGCAGACGACGCAGGCTCACGGATTCCGGCGTTACCTTCAATCACGGACGACTGAGACACCACTCATTTCGGTTGTTGAGCCGGCGGATGCGCTAGATTCCGTGAGTACTTCGTTATTGAAACGGTCGCCGGCGACCGGGACGGCGGCTCTAATCTTCCCTAAACCACCCTGAACTGTGCTAGTAGAACAGCTGTGTTATTGGGGAGAACACTTTATGGCCTTTTGAGGCGGGCGTCAAGCTGGTTCACTTTGAATGTCAAGATTCGTTAGAAATGTCCCCATCCTTAACTCGTTAGAAGTGTCCCCTTTTTGTGTTGTGTGTTTTCGTTGGAATACGCACTGAAGCGAAGCCCTGCAGTTAGGGCGAAGCCTAAGTGCGTATTGCAACGAGCGGCGTTGCGATCACCTGGTTCGGAACCCGTGGCTTCATGTTTTGATAGCCCTGCCCCACCGATGGTCTTCCTTAGCTTTCCTCGCCACCATCGACCTGGCGGCGGTCGGAATGGGCCGAGCGGTTTTTCGTATTGGCTCCTTCAGCTCGGTAAAGGCCAGCCGCTCCGGTAGTACAGCTCCAGCACTCCCTCCTCCCATTCGCACACCAGGGCCTTGCTTTGCGTAGATCCATAGTGCCGCTGCCCGGGGTGCAGTTGCAGGCAGCGGCCCTCATGTTCCTCGGCCAAGTGTTCGGCCGCTAGGGTCGGCCCGAATCGCTCCGCCTCCGAACCGGAATACTTCTTCTTGATTAAACCCACCTATCGTAAATCTAGGTCGACGCATTGCCGCATTGCATAATCCCACATCTGCGTGCGGTGAAACGGGAAGGTTACTTTCTTGCGCGGCAGCCGGCGCGAACTTTTCTCACCCAATAGAGCTACCAGCGACAGGGCATCTTCGCGCTTCTGGTCGACGCGTTGCTGAGGAAGCCACTGCTGCAGACGAAGAGCGGTGGAAGGGTCGAGTCCTGACTTGCTGGCCGCCTCCAGCAACGCGGGGTAGGTTCGCAGCGGGTAATACAGGCCCTTGCCGGAATTCAGCAGCAAGGCAGCTTCCTCCGCCTGCAGAATCTCTTGTGCCAGGGCCTTCTCAACGGTTGCGCGAATGTTCACCATCGCCTCGGACGCCAGCCGATATCCCTCTGCGGCAGGACTGTGTGCCACAGCAACTTCGTCGTCGTCTTCCAGAACACCATCCCGATACGCCTCGAAGATCTTCCCCACGCCGACCATGCCAAACGCCATCAGTTCCGCCGCCCGGAGGGCTCCCATGCTGGCGGCTCCATATACGTGGATGCCATGGTAGAGCGCCCATAGGATCTCCTTGTGGGAAACTGCCGGAGTCCGCTCGAAGTATCCGTCGACGATCCCGATTGCCAGGGGCTTCCCTTGCCCCACGCGGTACACGTCCCCCAGCGAGACCGGAGGAAGCATCGCGAATTCGCTCGAGGAAGGTACGTCCTCTGCGGCCAGCGTCGGACCTGCAAACAGGTAAATCATGCCGGTAACGGCTCCTTTGCCACCGCACGCGCCCTCGGTCCCGGGACGTATCCGGGGATTCGGTGAGTGGTTTCCAAACCCGGGATGACGACTTTCACCACTGGGATGTCCAAGCCCGCCTTTGTCAGGTTGACCACAATCACTTCGCTGAGCCCCACCGCTTGCAATCTCTCCAGCTCAACAACGACATCTTCATTCAGGGTGGGTAAGAAGTAAGACGGAGCCTCAACGATGCTGCGCTTACCGGAGTGCCCAATGATGAACTGGTGAAGCTCACACAAAGTCTCCCACTCGTGAGCATGCGAATGCCCGGCCCAGTCAATATCGTCTCTGGAGCCGGAAATGGAGGTCAACCGGCTTTGCGCAGCCTCGGTTAAAGCCCGCAATAGCGCCACTTCGCGGCACGGGTGGCAGCCCGCACCGAACGATCCTGGCAGCGGACGAAGGGGATTTAGCTCGCGGTCGATAATGAGACAGTCGAAACAGGGCAGCGCGACATCCGAGGTTGTTTCCCAAACCGCTACGGCTACCCCGGATTCGCGATACCGCCGCAGGATCGCCTGCGCGGAGGAGTCGGTGATGGTCCGGAGGTCCAGGCGCTGCTCTTGCCGCGCGGCGTCGCTGCGCATGTTCCAGAGCGAACTGGCGTCCCGTTCCACCAGTTCACAGATGCCGTGACTGATCGCCTCAAGGACGTGGTTCCCAGAGGACAGACCATTGGAACTTTGAAAAAATGCCCCGCTTCCTTCCGGGTAGGGAATGCGAAAATCGGTATGCACGGTTTCGAATGGCAGCCAGAGAGTTTGGGCGCTCAACAGGTTGAAGCCCTCAATCCATAGAAGCCGAGTATGAGCGTCGAATGTGCTGTCCTCGGGCCTGGGAATTCGCTCCACATCTACTACCGGGGACGACACGCGCATCTCGGCAAAGGAGGCAAGACGCAGGGGATGGTCGATTCGCTCGGCATGAAAGGCTTCCACTGATTCCATTAATCCGGATGCCCTGGCAGCCGCTAGCGTGGGACCCTTGCCCTGGGAAACGGCCAAACCGCGCGAATTCGGCCGGCATACCATCACCACCGGGATTCCCGGCGAATCCAGGCCGGTCACGTTTGCCACCCGTGTGATGCCCAGCAAAGGCAACAGTCCGCGCAGTGCCCCCACCGTGTCTTCCGGGCTGGACAAGCGGTGAGTGCCGACAGTGAATTGTTTTTCGACTGGAGCAGAGAAATCCACACCCCAGGCAGGAGGAAGCTGAAGAGTCCCGCATTTTGTTTTGTTCTGGAGCAAGAGTCACCACCCCAGGACACTTCCCTACGGTCCTGGGGGCAATCGAAGTTATGGCTCAATCCCTTGGGGTATTACAAAGGTCTACGTCTGTACGCCCTTCTACTTTTTGCCGGCGACGAAAATATCCGACTTGGCCGCACTCTGTTTCTTGCCGGCGACGAAGATATCCGACTTCGCGCCCTTGCTGGCTTTGCCGGATATGAAGATATCCGCCTTGGCCGAGCCGAGCGTATCGTTCTTTCCCGCGACGAAAATATCGGACTTTTTGGAGGTAAAAATGTCGGCCTTGCTGGCGAAGATGTGGGCCACGCCCTTACCGCCCTTCACCTTCGACGCCGCCTTTTCGACATGTGCCTGGACGTCGGGCGAGAGCTTGGCCTTAGGAACTCTCTTCGCCACCTTGCCGACGTCTTTGGACTGCACGTGATAGACCTTGCCGTCATCGCTCACCATCATGATGCTTTTGCTCATAGTCTGTGTCTCCCCTCTCTCTATCTGACTTAGGTGCTCTGCAAGACCTCTGGATTACTCACCAGCCGATAACTGCATTTCCGCTGCTGCAGCCGTCAGGATGCGCTGCCCCATGGACCACCGATTTTAGCTTGCGCAACTGCTCAATGGAAACATAGGGTCCCCCGTAGCCCAGGTTTCGTAAGTTGGCAAGGAACAAAGCTTCCAGTCTCGGGGTGCGCAAGTCCGGCGGGGCCGGCGCTCCAATGACTGCGATCTCAGTATTTTTTGGCAGTGCCTGGATGTCGGCGTTCGAAAAAGTCTTCCCCTTTTTCGTCACGTAACAGATTAGGTCCGGTCCCATGGCAAGGGGATACGGGCTGGCGCTGCTCCAGGCGATCAGCGTTTCATTTTGACCGTAAAGCCGAAGGCGCTTTCCGGATTTGTTTTCCAGGACCACGACGGTGAAGTCGAACGAGCTCACCTTATGGGTCTCTACATCCTTCAGTGTTCCCTCGAACAGCTTATAGCCCGTTACAAACTTCGTGGCTACCGCCACCGGATCCGATCCGTTGCTTCTGGCTTCTCGCAACTTTTGGCCCAAGCGAAGGCTATAGCTGACCGTTCCCCGGCTGGTCTGGGCCTTGGCGACCTTCCCGCTCATAGGCCACATTGCCAAACCCGCCAGGTTGCCGAACTGCGGCAGGCTTATCAAGTTCATCAGTGGGTCTTCCGCTTGCTTGGGCCTCGGGATATCCAGCCCAATTACGTTCAAGTGCTCGTCGACCAGGCGCATCGGAGAAATCGGAAGCTCACCAAACGTGCACATGGTAATCGATGGCACACTTCGGCGGGCGCCGGCGCCGTCCAGAACAGGTATCTTGAGGCGCACAGCCGCCGCCATTGGAAGAAGTGTATTTCCCGCGCCGGTCTCAATGGCGACTATGTAATTGACCTTCTTCCCGACCGCCTGCTGCAAGCTGGTCAGCGCCTTAGTTGACGCTTCCGCCAGAGATGCGATCCCGCCCTGCTGCTGAAGCGTGGCAGGGGAACCGGCTCCGGCGACTACGGCCACCAGATCGTCGTCGCCCACTTTGTCCACACTGGCCATGACCACAGGACCTTCCTTGACTAGCAGCTCGACCATGGCTTTCTTCAAGCTGATGGGCCCCCCACCGCCACTGGCCAAAAACACGGCGGCATCGGTAATATCCAGCAGATCGCGGCGAGTCAGTTTCTGCATTGTCGTGAATCCCTGCCGTTAGGCTTGCAACCATAAATCATGAACCGGTTCCGTGGCGATCTAAGTAATAGGTTGAACCGGCAGTCAGGAATCGCTGTGCCGCCGCCAGGTCGACCGTTCGCCCCCGCTCCTGCAACCAGGCACAAAGTTGCGCGTGCCGGTCCATCATCTCAGGTTCCCGGTGCGTGGGAGGCAAGATGCGGAACCACGTAGTCAGGATTCGCAGTTCGAAGCTCTTCGCTCCCTGTTCGGCGGCCACCGCAAGCGCAGTCTTCAGCCCTTCGCGTGCTTTATCCATGTTCCCTGATCTGGCCAGGAACTCCGCCTGCAGACGGTAAAGCTCGGAATGATAACACCGTTCCTCTCCCACCTTGCCTTCCAAACCCTCTTGGACGGCGGCCCATCCTTCTTCCTCGGCTCCGGCAGCCAGGCAGGCGTCGCCCAGGATGGCGAAGTAGTAAGTCAACGCGAGGGTGGCTCCCAATTCGCGCCACCGTTTGATCGCCTCCTGGATTCGCACGACACCCTCACGGGCGGCAGTGCCCCGGGCCTGCACCCAGCCCTCGAAGACCTGCGCTAAAAGCTGAAAGCTGACAAACCCGTTCTCCGAAGAGATTTCGGCAAGCCTGTTGGCATGTTCCTGCGTGAGCTGCGGTTCCCTGCGAAGTTGATGGATCCAACCGCCAATCTGGCAAGCGATGGCCTCGGAGAAACGGTTTTTCTCGGCTTGGGCGAGGGCGATGGCCTCCCGGCTCAGGGCCAACGCTCGATCCGGATAGCCCAGCATCCAGGTACCTATGGTGGAAGCGACGGCCAACCGCGGATTCTGGCCATAGATCGACAAATGGAGCGGCGCCTGGGACGGATCGTACAACTTTGCGATCTCGTCCGCGTAGGTTTGATTCTTCTGGAACTCGCCCAGCCAAACTCCCGGCTCTCCGGTAAGCAGCAGGCCATGCTGGCGAATCACCGGATCCCCGCTGGCTTCGCCCAGCTCCAGGCATCGCCGGGCCAGATTCTGCGCGCTTGCCAACTCACCGCGCAGGAAATAGAACTTGGATAGCCCTACCAACGCCGGGGCTACTGCACCCTCCTGGCGCGTCCGCTTTCCGATCTCGATCACTTCGTCATACGTTCGCCGGACTTCAGGGGCAGCCCATCCGTACAGTACGATTTGCACCGAGCCGAGGTTTTGCAAGAGCTCCAGGATGGCGGTTTCGTCCGGCTCCGGCTGTGCGCGCAGAAGCTCCAGGGCGCGGCTTAACAGGGCCAGCGCGGATTTGTAGCCTCCCTGCCGAATGGCGGTTCGTCCGGCCAGGGTTGCGTATCTGGTCTCCTGAACTGCATCGCCAGCCATACCGAAATGGTAGGCGAGGGCCACGTAGTGGTCCTCGCTGTCGGGATAGATTTTCGTTATGGCTTCCGCTACGGCCTGATGCAGGGCGGGCGCCCGTTCGGGTCCAATCTGGCGCAAAAGTGTTTCGCGGAATTTGTCGTGGGAGAAGCGCCACGTGCCGCTGCGCACCTCCAGCAACAATGAGTGCATGCAAGCGGTAAGACCGTCGTAGACGGTTTCGCGGCCAAGCAGGGACTCCAGCACCTTTAGATCCGGCTCTCGCCCCAGCAGCACGGCATATTCCAGCATCGGGCGGAATTTTTCCGGTGCGAGCGCGATCCGGTATGCCACCAGCGATTCCACGCCCGCTGCGACGATGTGCTCCGGAAGCGGTCCTTCCCCTACTCGGCTGAGCTCTCCGGATTGCTCGGCTAACGCCCGGAGCGTCTCCACAATGAAGAACGCATTGCCCTCGGTGTGGTGTTCGAGAAAGTCAACGATGCGCGGCGTGTCGCCGCGCCGCCCGACTATGGACCGAGCCAGGGACGCGATGTCCGCTTTCTCGAACGGCGCCAGATGGACCCGCGCGGCGTTGACCAGCGCCCCGGCCATCCACGGCGCTTCCTCGCCGCGATAGCTGGCGACCATCAGAATCGGCAGGCGATGAATCACGCGCGCCAGTTCCTCCAGCACGTCCATGCTTTCAGGCTCCCGGTGAAGATCCTCAATCAACAGCAGCAGAGGGCTGCCGTAGCGCTCGAACACACTGCGGATCAACGAAAGGATCGCGCCTTGCGCGGCCTGGGGAGGCAGGGAAAGCGGCGGCGCAGCACTCTCGGTCAACTCGTCCAGGTCCGGAAGCAGGAGCTTAAGAAGCGAAGTTTCCGCTGCCTCAAGCGGGGTGGTGAGAGCCAGAGTTCTGAGCGGCTCGCGCCATAGATGGTAGACGGCGCCGTGTCCCGAAGCCTGTCCCACCACTACCGTCAAGCCTTCGGCGAGCGCGACGCTGCGTAGTTCGTCCAGCAATCTGGATTTGCCGATACCGCTCTGCCCTTCCAGGAGAACCATCCCTCCCTTGCCTTGTGCAGCAGACTCCAGAGCGTGCAGCAACGTGGACCGTTCGTCGACGCGATCCACAAACTCCGCTCTTTCGAGAAAACTAGCACGCGTGGCTTGGGTCTCACTCGCGATAGCGTAGCCCATGGCGCTACTCAGGTCTTCAATCACCTTCGCGGCGTCGGTGTAGCGATCCTGTGGATTCTTGCGCAACAGCTTTCCCACCACCGCCTGGAGCGCTGGATTCGCGTTCAGCTTGCTCACATCCGCCTCGATGTCCAGATGGGTTTGATTCATCTCTGCCATGGTGGTTTTCGCGAATGGATGGGCGCCGGCGAACATCTCGTACGCCATGATCCCCACCGCGTAAAGATCCGACGCCTCGCTGGGCGGCTGAAAATGGAACAGTTCCGGTGCCATGTGCGTGATAGTGCCCGCCACATCCTGTCCCTGGCCGGCGCCCTTAATGGCCAGCCCGAAGTCGAGTAGCTTCGCATATTCGCCCACCAGAATGTTCTTGGGTTTCAGGTCCCGGTGAATGACTCCCCGGCGATGAAGATACATCAGAGCCCGCAGCACCTCCACGAGAAGCTCAACCTTGCGCTCCTTCGGCGCCAGGGCGGCGGCCTGCTTCAGATCGACGCAGTGGTCCATTAGCTCCATGGTATAAAAGGGGTGCCGGTTCGCATCAAAGCCGTAGTCCAGAACGCTGATGATATTGGGGTGGCGCAGGGAGGACAGGACCTGGAATTCACGCGCCAGACGCACCAGCAGACCCTCTCGGGCCACCGCGCCCACTTTCGGACCTTTCATATCCACGGTCAAAGTGACGGTGTCGTCGCTCTCGTTGCCGGCGAACCGAAGGCGGTCGACGGCGGCGGTCACTCGTTTCAGCGCAACGTGGTTTTGGGTGAGCCGGTCCATCGCGCGATACACAACGCCCATACCGCCTGCTCCGATCCAGTCTAAGAGAACATACCGGTTGTTCACTTGTGTCCGGTTCGCGGAGATCATTGACATATATTTTGTAAAAGCCGACAACGCGCGTTAGGGATGCTCACTCCGTGCTAGCCCAGATGCCCCGCGAGGATGGACAATAATTTCTGTCCATCCCGTGTCCCCATGAACTATTCGCGTAGCGGCACGAGATCACGGCATCATAGTTTGCAATGTCCCTGTTTGCAACGTCCCTGATTATTGGGGTGAGTGGCGCGGCGGAGTTTAACCACCGCGCTCTCTCAGGTAGGTCGGCCAACGCGGTCGGCAACTAGGCCGTGCACAGCTACGCCGATCAGAAACCCGATGAGTCCACTCGAGACGAGGAGGCCGGCTTGCCCTGGCTTGAGATTTCATGGCTGCAAGCACGTAGTGGATGACATGGGCCGGGTTGAATGTATCGTAGCCATCGAACAGCGTGAGTGCCCCCATCGTGGCACCAAGCCGCCAATGAAATCGTGTTACGCGCGCCTTCGCAAGTTCGTCATGAACATCGATGAATTCGGCGTTCACATTACGCTCGCCAGCTCCGCAACTCAGAGCTTTCCCAGAAAAGACTGAGTTGTGCGTTTTTGAAACTCAAAAAGGAAATGCTCAACGTATATTGATTATTGATGCCCCGCGCTCACCCTGCACAGGTACGATTTCGACCTGCCAGCGATTTTGGAGCACATCTCTTGGTGGAACATGATCAGCAGACACTCTACTGCCTCGGCTCCTTAGGTGTGTCACGGCAAGATGCCGACATTGACCTGGAGTTACGACGTTCTAGCCCACGCGGAAAAGAGAGAACCAATCTACACTGCGCGAGCGCGTCCGGCCACTCGAATCCCTGTGGGCAATGGCGAGTGCGGAGTGTTCCCTCAGCGGAATTCAGCTCTTTTGTCGATTCGGATGGTTGCAGGGTTGGCGGAAGTGATTGAAGCCAAAGATTTTTTTGCTGCGGGGGGTGGATTTGAACCACCCGACCTTTGATTTCATAAAGTCGTCGGCCTCATCTGACCTGAGTACACTTGGTAGCGCTAACGACCGAGGGCTCGGGAAAAAGGAGGCCGAACATGTTGACTATAGGTTGCGATTATCACCCGAGCGTACAGCAAATCGCATGGGTCGATACCGAAACTGGAGAGGGCGGAGAGCGGCGGCTGACACACAGCGGTGGGGAGGCCGAGCAGTTCTACCGCGAGCTGAAGAAAAAAGGAATCAGCGTGCGCGTAGGGATGGAGGCCACCGGGCACTCGCGTTGGTTCGAGCGCTTGCTGGCGGAGCTCAACTATGAGCTGTGGGTGGGCGATCCGGCGCAGATTCGAGCCAAGCGGGTGCGCAAGCAGAAGAACGACCGGCGGGATGCCGAGCATCTTCTCGGCACTTGTCAAGAAAGTTGTGTTCGTGGCTGAGGTGCTCCCATTCGTTGGACAGAAATTCAGCTTTCTAGGTGAATCGCTGCCTGAAAAAAGTTTTGATTCGAACCCCCGCCGTCGTGTCTGTGGTGTCAGTTTCCACAGGCCTCGGTTTCTTTCTTGGTTGTCCGTTTTTTCTTTTTATGGGCGCGTCTCCGTTTTCACAGAAAAATTTCGCGTCAGGATCGTCTAGGAACGATGATTCCCAACTCGCTTGATCCACAGCATCCCCCCACTTTTCCAAAGTAGGTCGCGGGGTTCGTGAATCGGCGCTGCATGGATCAGTCCTCAGATTCGAACCGCATTTGAAACTTGGCATTGAGTTGGTGAAGGCATTCTTCCACCCGACCCGTCACCTTGGACCAACGCCCATTTTCCAGAGCGGTGATGGTAATTCCCAGCTTGAGTTTGA